>Ga0181595_10000101_pt1 | contig 83465 bp, 87 predicted proteins | sample 041ome_7_FD_145604 | JGI IMG/M metagenome (GOLD analysis project Ga0181595, IMG submission 145604) | Coastal salt marsh microbial communities from the Groves Creek Marsh, Skidaway Island, Georgia - 041401AS metaG (spades assembly) | ecosystem: Environmental > Aquatic > Marine > Intertidal zone... | reverse complement strand
AAAATAGTCTGAAACCGCTGCTAAGGTGCTGCTTGAATGCCCAGAAATCGCCGTTGCATGTACCCCTGCAATGCGGCCCGCGCCCAGCAAACCAATTTTCAACATTTTGTTTTCTCCGTTTTGTGGGGCGCTTCCCCAATTAAAATGTTAGCGGTAAACTTGCGCGACACATTGGATCGCTATGTTAAAAACTGCAAGTCCCGATAATGTGAATTAAAACTATCTCAAAGCGTGAATGCCGCGCGAAACGCCTCAAGCGCGTCTTCTTCTTTATCACGTGCAAACGCTTCCATTCCCACAGGGCCGTCATAGCCCATATCGTGCAGCGCACGCGCGATCATTGGCCAGTTCATTTCACCTGTGCCAGGTTCGCAACGTCCGGGGTTATCGGCCACCTGAACCTCGCCAATCCATGGCAAACAGGACTGTGCATGACGAATGACATCCCCTTCGCCAATCTGTGTGTGATAAAGATCAAGATTAATCTTCAACTCGGGTCGATCCACAGTGCTGACAAGGTTCAAAACATCCATTGTTGAATTGAATGGACACCCCGGATGTTCCCGCAGGTTGAGGTTTTCCAAGGTGAATTGAACACCCTCCTCTTCGGCCAAGTCACAGATGCGATGCAGCGTATCGCGCGCCTTTAACCACATTCCCGGTGCCACGTGGTTCAGTTGTTGAACTGGCAGACCAAAATCACCCAAACCGGTTCCATGTAGGTTCAGGCGATCCACCCCCAACCGTTTGCCAATCTGTGCCGTTTCGCGTGCTGATTGCAAAAGCATATCTGCGCCTTCATCATCCGCCAGTCGACCAACCAGATACCCATTCATAATCGTGAAATTGGCACCCGTCTTTTCCAAGGCATCCAAATCCCACGCAGGCCAATTCCAAAGCCCAACGCCAAACCCCAGTTCATGCAGACGCGCTGCACGCCAATGAATAGGTTTCTCCTGCCACAGCATTTCTGCGCAAGCTGCAAGTTGAAACGTCATCTCAGATTCCTTCCAACGTAATGCTAAGCCCTTCCGACGCACTTTGACGTGCAGCATCCAAGACCGCAAGCATGCGTGCTGCTTTTTCCAATATCAACAAAGAGGTTATGATAATCTGTCGCAACATAAAAAAGATAATTAAATAAAAAAAGAGATCAGACCAGCTACGAATAGATAACGGGTAAGTTTACCAATCGTTACCAAGACCAAAAACGTAAAAAGCTGTTCGCGCATGATTCCAGCGACAATGGTTATCGGATCTCCGATGATAGGCACCCAGCTTAATAGCAGCGAATATCGGCCATATTTAAAGTAGAAATTTTTGGCGCGTGTTAACCGCTCTTCCTTCACCTGAAACCATCTGCTCGCATTTGATGCAAATCTCCCCAATATCCAATTCATCAGGGCGCCTAGAACATTACCAAAAGTGGCGATGCATAGCAAAGTTACAGCCGAATTCGGGTTCTGCGAGATCTGGTAGGCAAGAAGCGTTTCTGATTGCGCAGGGAATATCGTGGCCGCCAAGAAAGAGCTTAGGAACAATGTCAAATACAATTTAATGAAGCCGCTTTTGTTAAAATGCCAAGAAAGCGATAGCTTTATCACAGATTTTCATGCACAAAACCTAAAAATATAACTCATGTTTGCAACGAAAAAGTTACATCGTTCTATTTATTATTCTAACCCTGCATTTTTTGCAGCGACGTCAACTCACGATACTTTAATTTAATAACTTCACCGCAGGTAAGTGGCGGTGCTGTCAGACAAATTAGGTCGCTGAAGGTTACGCCATATTCACTTGCCAGACCCAATTCTCCCTACACTGCGCTTTTTGATCTAGCTTAGTTACTAAAAAACGAACCGGAGCACTAAGATAATTAATTCACGAAAAGCGTTTCTGCTTACGCAGGAAATAAGCTGATCCGCTAACGCAAGTTTGAGTGAAAGTCCTGAACTAAAGCCCCATACTAATTCAGTAGAACTTATCAGTTAAATGAGGTTTATTTAACTCACAGCTAGGGTCCTAAATTGAGTACAAAGATAGTGAAGATACCCCTAATCCATAGCCCTTCATATGAGCTGGAACTCCAAAACACACACAAGGTTATGGGGAACAAATCTACCACGCTATATGATGCAATTAGCGCGACGCAATGGTCAGAAAAGTTTAAAACTGTCACTTGTAATGGCGTCGCGCCAAAAGATCTGACTTTGGCACATGATGAAAATTATATAGATCGCTTTGTGAATAATCATCTCAGTTCTTCTGAGATGAAATTGATTAATTTGCCGTGGTCTACACAACTTCTACATCGTAGTCTATTAACGCCTGCTGGGACGTTTGAGGCCGCGAAATCAGCATTGAAAACCGGCGTTGCATGCCACACTGCTGGTGGGTCGCATCATGCGTATCGAAGTTTTGGTTATGGCTTCTGTGTTTTTAACGACATGGCATATGCTGCGCTAAGACTACAACAGGAAAAATTAGTTCGGCGTGTCCTAATTCTTGACTGCGACGTACATCAAGGTGATGGAACTATAGATATCTGTAAAAACAATCCAGACATCTTCACCTGCTCTATCCATGGGGGTCAATACATAGGCCCAAAACGTATGCTGGGTTCGCTCGATGTTGCTTTGCCTGATGGTACGGGTGATGCCCAGTACTTATCAAAATTACGTGACGCGATCGATGTAATATCCAACAACTTTTTGCCCGATATTGTGATTTATGACGCTGGCGTTGATGTGCACCTGAACGATAGATTGGGCAGGTTGAACATTACGTCTGATGGGATCATGACCCGCGATCTATTGGTCCTATCGTTTTTTCAAGAGCGTAAGATCCCCGTCGCAACGGTAATAGGTGGCGGATACGGTCTTGATCGTACCGAATTGATAAATCGACACATGTTGGTGTTTGAAGCCGTGGCGAAGCTATATTGAAAACTCGGGTTGCAGCTTCATTTGCATAGCAAAAATTCGATATTCCGCAAATTCCCCAAGATGATGGATTAATCTGTCACGACGCACTTTTCCATGTGAGCCAATTTTTGTGCCTTTAACAATTCTTTACCTCAGTTTTTTTTGAGACAAAAAACTGCGTGCGGCATCGATTGTAATATCACCACTATCGATCATTTTGCGAACAACACTGTCAATCTTGTCACCCATCGCTCCTGCTTGTAAAGCAATATTCTTTGCATGCAGTTTCATATGGCCACGCTGAATGCCTTCTGTCGATAACGCTCTTAACGCAGCTAAGTTTTGTGCCAAGCCAACTGACGCAATCACTTCGGCCAATTCTGTCGCACTAGTGACACCCATTAATTTAATGGCGGCTTTTGCTGCAGGATGTGTCTTGGTCGCACCTCCAACCAAACCGATAGCCATCGGCATACAAATTTGACCATGCAAGTTTCCATTTGTTTTGCGTCTCCAAGTGGTCAGCGACGTATAGCGTCCATCTTTTGCAGCATAAGCGTGCGCTCCAGCCTCAACTGCACGCCAATCATTGCCTGTTGCAACGACTATCGGATCAATTCCATTCATAATTCCCTTATTGTGGGTAGCTGCTCTGTAAGGATCGACTTCGGCAAATACAGATGCTTCTTCGATGCCCTTAAACACTTCGTCTCCTGTCAGGCCGTCCGTCTCTAAGGCACAAGGCTCAATTTCAACGCTCGCACGTACAAGGCGCCGGTCGGCCAAATTGGATAAAATACGAAGTTTCACATATCCTGAAGTCAATTTTTCAATCAGTGGCGAAATGTGTTCCGCCATCGTGTTCACCGTGTTCGCCCCCATCGCATCGCGGACATCAACCAATATATGTAGGATCAACATCGAACCAACATGAGTGTTGGGAAACTCATGAATTTCCAAATCTTGGCAGCCACCGCCAAGCGCTAACAATGTGCGGTCTTTTTCATTCGCCAGCTCAATGATTTCTTGTTTATGCTTATGTATCGCAGTGCGGGCTTGATCTAAATCATCAATGCCCAAGATTTGAATTTGACCTCGCATAATCGGCGCATCGGCATTCGCAATGAAACCACCACAACTCCGAGCTAGCTTCGCCATGTAGGATGCGGCGGCAACCACTGATGGCTCTTCTACACACATTGGCACCAAATACTCTTTATCATTCACTAAAAAATTTGTGGCAACACCAAGGGGAAGTTCAAATGTTCCAATTACATTTTCTATCATGCCATCAGCTAACTCTAATGAAAGAGCATTACCCATTAAATCAGCTGTCATACTCTCATCAGAAAATTGGTGTGTAATGCGTTGCAAACGCACCTTAGGAGATGCGCTTTTTAAATTATAAAACTCAGATTTGATGTTTCTCATTTATTAGAACCCACACAGCTTTCGAAATCTAACGAATATAACGCTGAACGTAATCAGCGCCCAAACCGACAGCTTCATAATGACGTTTACACATGTCTATCTTTGTAAACACATCTTCATACCCGAGTGTTTCACCCATTGGATCAACGTAAATCATAACACCATTCACCTGAAAAAAAGTAATCATTTCGTCAACGCCTTCAGGCACAACCAAAGTATGTGTTTCACCCGGTGGTTCAAAGACATAACTGCCTTCTGTCGCCACCCAATCATGCTCTAGATAGTGCCATTTTCCTTTAATTACCCACCCATGCACAGGTTGTGCATGGCGATGACGCGACAGTACACCAGCCTGCTTCACCTTAAGTAAATTCATCCAATAGCCTTGTGATCGGTTTAAACAAAGTGGACGGAACCATACATTTTCAGCCTGCGGAACCCATTCGCGATCATCAAGCGCAGCAGCGTTCGGTACAACAATTTCTTCTAGAGCCTCGGGTGGAAAGGGCAATTGATATGGCGTCAGACTATCATCTTTTGACATGGGTAACTCCACGGATGTGCGTTCACGATCTGTATCGCGAACCTACACAACCAAAATTAATTAGCAACAATCGAACACCGTCTGAAACAGTTTAAGGGGTATGGGGAGACATGAAATTGAATTTTATGAACTTTAAATTCACGATTACAGTTTTTGAGTGCAAAACAATTTCATTGATGCACATATTGGTCAATATGAAACCAGTATATCAGCAATCAGAGACCTGTGATCCTTAGAATTTAGCGCAAGAAAACAAAATGAATCAACTGCTAGATCCCTTCAAATTGAAAAACCTGCACCTGAGGAACAGAATAGTTAGCACATCGCATGCTCCTAATTTTGTGGAGAAAGGTCACCCGAAGGATCGCTACCGTTTATATCACGAGGAAAAAGCAAAAGGCGGAGTCGCCTTAACCATGATTGGTGGGTCAACCAACATCTCGCCGGAAAGCCCCTCGGTTTTTGGACAACTTTATGCTGGGGATGATACGATCATTCCATGGTTTCAACGTCTGACTGACGGGGTTAAATCACATGGTGCTGCGGTTATGTGCCAGATCACGCATATGGGCAGGCGAACATCGTGGGATGACGGAGATTGGCTTCCTGTCATAGCACCGTCCGCAGTACGAGAAAGAGCGCATCGGGCATTCCCAAAAGTGATGGAACACGAAGATATCGATCGTGTTGTTGAAAACTTTTCTGCTGCTGCACGTCGCTGCGAACAAGGCGGATTTGATGGAATAGAAATACTGTCTCACTCACATTTGCTCGGTCAATTTTTATCGCCACAAACCAATTTCAGAACGGACGACTATGGCGGAGACTTAGAAAATCGTATGCGCATTACATTGCGGGTCTTGGACGCCATGAGAGCCGCGGTCGGATCAGGTTTTGTGATTTCAATTCGGGTGACTGGTGACGAGTTATCGAAGCATGGCTTAACCGCTGATGATTGCGTGAACGCTGCAAAATTGTTGGACCGCAGTGGCAATGTTGATTTGATCAACGTTGTTGCCGGGGCACCTTACGATGATTTGGGTTTGGCCGAATGGGTCAGGCCGATGGGACTCCCATCTGCCCCCCACCTCACTATCGCTCAAAGAATTCGGAATGCAGTTTCACTCCCAATTCTGCACGCCGGTGGGATCGCCGATCTTGCGACCGCGAATCACGCGGTTTCAGGTGGATATGTTGACCTTGTTGGTATGACACGCGCACACATTGCCGATCCATATCTCATTCGTAAATTGCGTGACGGAAATGAGGATCGGATCAGGCCATGCGTAGGGCTCGGGTACTGCGTAGATAGAGTAAACCAAGGCAAGCCGGCAGTGTGTGGACATAATGCAGCCACTGGTCGTGAACAAACAATATCCCACATCATACAATCCTCAAAAACACCAAAAAAAGTAGTGATTGTTGGAGGAGGACCAGCTGGTCTAGAGGCTGCGCGCGTTTCCGCATCACGAGGACATACTGTTGTTCTATTTGAAGCATCTGATCGCCTTGGCGGACAATTAAATCTTGCCGATAAAGGACAAACCAGACGACAGGTGAAAGGTGTCAAAGATTGGCTAGTAAACGAAATTCAAATTCTTGGTGTTGATGTTCGTTTAAACACCTTTGTTGAACCCCACGATATTACGGATGAGGCGCCGGACGTTGTTATAATTGCGAGTGGGGGGTGGCCCGAGTCACTGCGGGTACCCGGAGGTGAGCTCGCTACGAACGCTTGGGATATCTTAAGCGGAGAGGTCCGCGTTTCAGGAAATGTAGTGTTGGTCGACGAAGTGGGTGATCACGCGGCTTCCATAACAGCAGATAAATTGGCAAATGAAGGCTGCAAAGTGGAGTTTATCACTCCAGATCGTACAATAATGCAAGACTTGGGCCCCACAACATCATCAGTCGCCATGCGCGACTTGGCTTTAAATGGTGTCAATTTTCACTGTTTGCATGACTTGCACTCAATTTCAAAAGACGGAAACAGGCTCAGAGTTTTGTTAAAAAATGTTCTCACAGATGAAATCAATGAACAAGTGGCAGATCATGTTGTCTTTGAACATGGCCTTATGCCCTCCGATAGTTTGTATCATGAGTTGAAGGACAATTCCCTTAATTTTGGCCAACTTGATCAAAACGCCTTAATCCAAGGGCACTCACCCTTTTTGAAGGTAAACAAAAACGGTCAATTTTACTTAGCAAGAATTGGTGATGCGGTCACAGGTCGAAACATTCACGCAGCCCTTTTAGACGCGATCCGTGTTTGCCAAAACCTGTAAGATGATTTTTCAACCTGATTTTTATTTTCTGAATACCTAATGGCAAAGAAGATCTGCCATAACGTGAACCAAATATCTGGCGCGCTCATTTGATCTTTTTCTGAACCGTTCCATATCCACTATCAACGTGTTGCAAGAAGACAGCATTGTTCACGCACTTCGCATCACGTGCAGAATTTCGCCACGAGACCCAAGCAAGGCCCAAGGGCAGCCACAATGGATATATGATGACACCGCTGTATGGATTCAGAGGTTCGAGTGGACCAAAGAGTGATTATGTATGTGATTGCTCTCTTTGCGGGGGTGACCAAGACAATTGGACAACACTCAGCGAAACGCAGAAGATGGTCAAAGCCATCCTTTTGAAAGCACAATGCGAAGCAGAATTAAATGCAATTCAACAGCCATTTCAAAAGAAATAATGAGTGAGGCGCAATTCTGTCGCACTGCACAAAATGATCTCTACGGCACCCCCAACCGTATGCACGATTAGAATGTTTCTCCTTAGTATTGTAACCTCAAGGGCGAGGCTATTTTGTTAAGTCACGCAACTGCCTCGTCCTCACAACCTAATGTCGGCTGTTCATCCTGTCAGGGCACCGGATAGAGAGAACAGACGGGCTGCTTAGCATCCAAATTACTGCATAGGATGTCGGGGTATCCAAGAACTACTTGCGACGTCACTTGTCACGAATTGGAGTTCGCCATTTTTCGCCATGTTGTAGGGCGCGAAACCGGTGCAAAGCGATATCGTTGTTCGTCAGACTTTTCCTCAATCGCACTGTTGGCTCATCCATTTGCTCTGTTGTTAATTTGAAAGTTCCCCAATGAATGGCAACAGCATATTTTGCTCCAAGATCAACAAAAGTTTGCACGGCCTCTTCCGGGTTCATGTGCGCAGCTTTCATAAAATCACGCGGTTCATAGGCACCAATTGGAATAGCTGCCAAGGTTGGACTACCGACTCTTCTGGCTGTTTCTTTAAAGTCGTCTGAATATCCACTATCACCAGCGAAATAGAATGAAAAATCGCTCCATTTTATCATCCATCCCGCCCAAAGAGATTTGTTTCGATCAAAGAAAGAGCGTTTTGACCAATGTTGAACCGGTGTAGGTAGTATTTCTATCCCGTCCAGCGTGGCAGCCTGCCACCAGTCTAATTCTGTCACGTCTTTTGCGCCCCATCCCATTAACGTTTTGGCAAGCCCAAGGGGGACGAAAAACTTAATTGAGGGTTGATAGGCAATCAAATCCTCAATGCTTGCACGGTCTAAATGATCATAGTGGTTATGACTGATCAACACGACGTCAATGACGGGTAAATCTTTTATCTGAAATGGAGTAGGTGTAACTCTCTTTGGCCCAGCAAAACCAACAGGTGATGCGCGGTCTGAAAAATGCGGATCTGTTAAAACCGTAAAACCATTGTGATTCAACAGTATGCTTGACTGACCAATCCATATCAAACTTTCGGAAAATGCGGTTAGCGTAACTTGATCAGAGTACGTTACGGGAAAACCCTGCTTCTCTGATTGATCGCTTGCACGATTGGAAAACTCTCTCATCATCTTAAAGAGATCTGTGAATGTCTTATCACTTGGATCACCTGCAGGATGCTGAAACTGATTTTTTTGCACATTAAAGTTGGGAGAGTTAGCATAATCCATTTTATAAACGCATCCCGAAAAGAAAAAGCATAATATGATTGTAAGTAAGCGATGCATCACAGTCTATCCACATTGGTACCTTGGAATTAGCTCAACCCACAAATGTTCAAAGAAAGATCACATTCATGCAACATCGCCATTGTTACGTAAAACCTGCCAGAAACGGGGTTATGAGTAAATCAGTCAAAGCAAAAGCCAACATTTTATGTCCCTTTCATGAGTACTCATATTCAGCCAACAGCATGAGAGTTTTTGAACCATCTGCCATTGCGCGTTAATAGCCAGTCATTTCCAAATATCCGCGTCCTTGATGCGTTCCTGTGGCAAAAACGGGGCCCTCCCAATAGGGATACAATGTTGATTGCCAACTGTCGTTGTTGAGGGCCTGTGTTGTGATGTCTAAGCTTTGCGATGGCAATTCCAATCGCCAGTCCACAGGTATCATTCGATCTGCAATATTCATCCATCTCAGCGGCGTGATGAGCAAATCATTTGAGGGTGTTACGCCCCCATCTGCGGTAATCCAACTTGCATATGAAAATGATTGTCCATTCGCATCGCGAAGTCCGAAACCCATCAATCGCTCACCACTGTCAAAATGCAATGAAAACCAGTCCCATCCAAGTTGATCCGCATCAAGTGGCTGAGATGACCATTCACGATCCAACCATCCCAATCCGGTGACCGCGACATCCCCAATGGGCAAATTTAATGTGCCCCGAACCTGGTAAAAAGGCTGAGAATAATAATGGCTTGCCTGTCCACTGTTTGATTTCACTGAATATCCATTGTCGCCATGAAAGATCATTGGTCCATTTGCATTCAGATCAAGAGTATAGGACGCATTTGACAAAGTTGCGGTCAATTCCAAAGTGTCAAGTGGATCGCCTACCCCCGCCTTACTTACCATGCCCCAATCATCAATCCAGGCAGCAAAGGGTTGGGTGGTAACGCCCGCTTGCCCTATTCCTCCGCGTGCAAGTCTTTCGCCTGTAAAGTGCTTATCAGGCGTGGTAATGCCCGCATTCCCCATCCAAACTTGCGAAGTTCCATCGGGATCCAAGGATGTGCGGAACAAGGTCCATTGCACACCATAATTCTGCCCGTCATCTCCATCAAGAATGGCTGTTAAATACCACCATTCAATACGATAATCATTATGTGCCCCGTGATCATCAGGAAACGTGAACGCGTAATCCGGCGTAGGTAAAACATAGCCATCGGCCGATTGGCCCAAGCCTGCAAACCCCTGCGCACCAACAACATTCGCATAGATCACTGACGACAAAATCAGAAAAATTACCTTAACGTTCATTTGCGAATACCTTTAACAAATCCGACGGTGGCAGCTTCATCAACTTTCGCATTGGCATTGCCGCAGCAAGCGCTGCTGCCAAGAATGCCCAGATAAATAACTGAGCCCAGTCCCAAGGGAAAAATTCGATGGGCAATCGCCATCCAAAAGCCCGAACATTGACAATAGCAAGCAAAATCCACGCAAGCCCAAGCCCAATCGGGATCGCCAATACCGCGGTCAAAGCCGCAAGAAGTAATGACCGGCTCATTTCAATCACCGAAATACTTTTACGGGTAAACCCAAGCGCCCATACCGGGGCCACTTGCGGCAAACGCATTCCAGCCACTGTAGTCAGCGATGCCCACAATGCAAACCCAGCAACGCCTAAGGTCAAAACGTTCAACGCGTTGGTTATCAAAAATGTTTGCTCGAACACTTGCATCGAAAAGGCCTTGACCTCTTGTTGATTAATTGTGTTGTCACGTGGCAATCCAAATTCGGCAACAATCTTGTCGCGTAGGTATGATGGATTATCTGCGTTTAGGGCGAACCGTAATGGCGTAATATCTGGGTAGCGTTTTTCAAATATCTCATAATTTATGAACGCTTGCCCTGCAGGATTACCATAATCAGAATACACGCCGACGATTTCAAATTGAAAATCTGCGGCAACTTGCAACGTGTTCCCTGTCCACAATTGTTCCCTGCGGGCCAACTGTTCATTCACAAGAATTCCGTCGCCTTGTGCCACTCGGTCCCAGACATCAGGTACAGATTCCAGCAACGGCCATTGTGCGCGATAAATTTCGTGATCCTTTATCCCAAAAACCTGTCCTGGCGATCCCGCCAAGCGCACGTCGGCGGATACGATTGGTAAGATGCTTTCTACGTCGGCGCTCACAAATTCTTGGAAAGCAACCGCTTCTGCTGAAGTACGGGTTGTGATGTAGAGATCAGAGGCCAAGCGTTGATCAAGCCACCCTGTGAAAGTAGAACGAAATGAACCGACCATTGTGGACACGCCAACATTTGCGGCAAGAGCCAGCATAAGTGCCATTAAAGCAAGCGACATAGGTTGAATTTGCTGTCGTGTATCTGCCCATATCCACTGCGAAATGACGCCTCGGGAACTGCGCGACAAGAGCGATACAATCGACATCAAGGCCAGTGGTACCAAGAGAGCCGCCCCTAACAGCATTGTGGCCAGACAGGCAAAGCCTGCGATCAAACTTTCCCCAAAAATACCAAGCAAGAGCGACAAAAGTATGAGGAACGATCCAACGATTGCCTGCAACCGTGCAGTATTTGCACCTGCAACCAACCACGCACGTGGCATAGCAGGTGCCAATATGGACAACCTAGACATTTGCCAAAGGTTGCCAGAAACCGCGACGGCAGCGCCAAAGTAGGCCATTCCAAAACCAATCAACCACCAAAAAGGATTAAGGCTTAGGCTTCCTGATACCGAAGCACCGTAAAGACCCGACAGCGTTGCGGCCACACCTGGTAACAATGCTGCTGCCATAATGTATCCTAACACCACACCTACCCCACCGCCAAGAGTTGCAAGTACCAGGGCTTCTGACGCAAGCAAATACATCAAGCTGCACCGTGAAAGCCCTAATGCGCGCAGCGTTCGGAAAAGAACCCGACGCTGTTCAAAAGCAAGCCCAATTGCGGAATAAACGATAAATAAACCCACGGCGAAAGATAACAATCCAAATGCTGTCAAATTAAGATGAAAGCTATCAGTAAGCCTTGCCATATCTGAGCGCTGTGCAGGCTCCGTGATTATATACTCAGCGTTCACATCGACTAGCGGCAAACGCCGTTCTGGTTGAACGCCAAGAACAAGTATGGATGACAAGGTGTCCCTCTTTAAAAGTGACATTGCGATTGTGACATCCGTTAATATCTGATCTGGTGGAACAGTCTCCAATATACGCACGGGCGGTACGTTTTCTGGCAACAGGTCCACCGTATCAGGGTGAGCAAATATCATCCCCGGAGACGACAAAAATTTACTTAGATCTCCGTCACCGCTTAAATCTGGAAATGTGGTGTTTATTGGTGCGGTAAATGGGTCAAACCCCACAACCTCAATACCAGTCCCCCTTAAAGTTCCCCGCACAAGTGGGGAAACCAACCACCCTGCCCTACGCAGCACAACAAAATCTTTGATCCTGAGTGGTGCATCATTTCGAGTGATGTGCGAAAATTGGGTTTGCCCCAACGTGGTCGCCGCCCGATCATAGCTTGCTCGTGCTTCAGCATTAATCGCTTGAACCCCCGTCCATAACCCCGTGGCCAGCGCTAATCCAATTATGACTACGGCTAACTGCAATCGGTGGCGTGCCCAATACGACCAAAGTGCATGTGCGCCTGCTCTTATCACGCAATTAAGCCTGCTTGCAAATTAACCTGATGATCCAATCTTTTGGCGAGACGCAGTGAATGCGTCACTATCAAAAGGCCTGCACCGGATTCTTGAACCAATTCCAATAGTAGGTTCATCACAACATCTGCTGTTGCCTCATCCAAGTTTCCCGTCGGCTCATCGGCCAATATCAACGCCGGGCGCGCCGCGAGGGTGCGTCCAATCGCAACGCGTTGTTGTTGTCCTCCCGAAAGTTGTTCAGGAAATCGATCCAAGAGTGATCCAAGACCCAAATAATGTACTAGATGCTCGGTCCACAACTTGTCCTCAGATCCCGACAGCCGTGCATGGAACGAAAGGTTCGCTGCAACGTTTAATGACGGGATAAGGTTAAATTGCTGAAACACAACACCAACGGTTCCGCGGCGCAGCGCCGCACGCTGTGGGTCATCTAGGTTTGCAATATCCTGGCCCAAGATTTCAATTCGACCCTCATCCGGAACATCAAGGCCACCAATCAGATACAAAAGCGTTGATTTACCAGAGCCACTCTCGCCCGTAAGGGCGAGGCTTTTCCCTGAACTCAGCTCTAGTGACACGCCATTTAATACACTGAGTGTTCCTTCACCAGTTTCAAAACTCTTCGTGACATTATTAACGTGCAGCAGGTTCATAACACAAAAGTAGGACCTCAGATACGACCTTCAATTGTCTAACGGCAATTTTCTGAAACAATACCACGACCATTGCAGGCACTGGAAGTCACAGCTTCAGACTGTGACGCGGCCCGAGCCAGACAGTGCATTTGGTTTGCGCTTGATGGACGGATTTGAACCATTCTGCATTTAAACTCATGCCTTAACTTACCGTTGAAACCTTCGTGATACCCGTTTCCCCAAGGTAGGCGTTTAGAAATTTGAATGGGTTCAATGCCCACTTGTCTTAACCACGTTTGAAGATGTTTAACAATGAACTTAGAGCTGTTGTCAGAGCGAATTAACTTTGACTTTCCGACCTTTAAAATCAGTTTAAAAAGTACGAGGTTCAGATGTGTTGAATTGTTGCCTTGTATGAATAATGGGCTGTCGTTGAAGCTCCTTATTCAAACCTTTGACTTTAAACATCTCTGCTTTCCCACAAGATCAATTTGTCCAACTCAACTTCCGCTTCGATCTTTATTAGACGATCATTTTCTTTCTACAGGGACCTCATCTTGCTGAGCTGTAATCGACCAATGCCACCTTACTTTTTAATCAGCCATCATAAGGTTTGTCTGATACACCTACTTTGCTACACGCACTAACAACATCCATTCCTCGATGGACGTGAACTTAAATCTAAAGCAAAAGTTTTAAATTATCTTTGTCCGAATAACGTTTCCGAGCCAATTTTTTGATCATCCGTCTGTATCAAATTATGGCGCAGTTTTACGGCGCAACGACAATCTTATTCTGTATCGCTTCAAATTTTGTAACGTGTTCCTAAAAATCAACTACATTAATATAAGTCGTGTGATTTCAGTAACAGCAAGCCATGGATCGCACGACCTTTATTTTAGCTATAATGACGTTTTAAATGCAGATCGTGGGGTACCGTCAGACAAACGACCCCGAGCATCAGTTTCATACTCAATGAGGAAGCAAGTATTTAACTTCGTCGCGATAAGAGACAGCATTTTTCGGTAAGTCGTAAACAATTACAGCCTTATTATCTGCCAACTGCTCCCAAAGGAGTGGTAACAGTCGTTTGTATGCGGCAAAAATGCCTGGCTCTGCTTCGGGTAAATCTTGTTTAATCAATTCTCTTATAGCTGGAAGCTTATAATAAGGTATCATCGTGAACATATGATGCTCCACGTGATAATTCATATTTAGGTATAAAAACCGATTGATCGGTCCCATCATCACGGTGCGTGTATTAAGCCTGTGATCAGTTACGTTCTCTGCCATTCCCAAATGTTGCAGAGCGCCTGTCATACTCATTTGCCAAGTGCCATACAAACGAGGAGTAACGAAAAGCAGTAATGGAACAACAGAATTCAAAACGTGACGCTCGCACTTTTGCACTTTCATGTGCCACTGCCTCATTTGTGTTTTATTGTTTTTATAGACAGGATAACAACTGCTCTAAGAATTATACCATTTCTAAACATGGATAGCCTCAATGGATCACACAACGATCGCGGACTGCTACAAGAACCATATTTGTGATTACTTTCATCGTATGGGCGGCGCAGGTCGTTATGTAGGTTACGAAGATTGGCACCCAGCTGTGTTAACACTCGGTTGCGCATATCAAGCCATGAAGGTTCGCACATTTAGTGAACTACAGCCCTTTTGGTCGAGACTGCCGCTACCAATAATGAGCGGTTGTGATGATTTACGCCAAAAAACGTTAAAGCTGATCAGAGCCAACATTGACGATACTGTCTTGGCAGTACCTTTTTTGAAATGGGTAGAAATAGAGATTTTTGAAACCGTCAAACGCTCGCACGGTCATGAAGTTGCGACCATTTTCACAAAAAAGATGGCTGAGATCAAAAACGATCTCGGGTTGCCTGTAACAACCAAAACCGTGCAACCCCTGCTCATGCCATCTTCGGTGAAGGTAGATGTATTAAGACCAGACGTGTCAGATATTGTCACACAGGACTTTGTTGAACACTGCTGCGAATTATACAAGTTAGATCACTTTGGCGATCATGGTTACGCGCATTGGATGCGGGTTTTATACAACGGACGTATCCTAGCAGCTGAGACTGGTGCTAACGTACGAATAGTTGAACTATTTGCCCTATTGCACGATACACACCGTGAAAACGAGTTTGACGACCCTGAGCATGGCCCCAGAGCCGCTGCGTATGCGCAAAGACTACTGGATGACGAAATTAGTGGGTTCCAATTCGACTTAACCCCTAACGAAAAAAAACAGTTGTTGATTGCCATTCATGATCATTCAAAGCCCATGAACCCTAGAAAGATCAGGCAATTGAACATCGGGGTTTGCTGGGATGCTGACAGGCTCGACTTGCAGCGCGTGGGCATACGTCCACAACCGCATGATCTATACACACGATACGCCTGTGAAAGTGACGTTATCAGGTCTGCTAGCTTCAGAGCACAGCAGATTAGGCTGTAGCTGCCTATTAGAAACACGGAATCTCGCCATTTGTCTTTCCATTGTTACAAAAGGCTGTTAATGCACCGCCAGCCAACAAAACGAGAGACATCAATGTTTCATAAACTCTACGAACCCGATTACGTCGGACCTGTTAAAGCACCCGAGTATCTTCCGCTTGAACTGCAAACGATCTTTGTATGTGCACTGTTGAAAAATTGGTTTCAGGTTGATGGGAAGCCAATCGAGGAAAAGCACTTCGCATATCGCGATGATGTGCGTTTCTAGCTAAAAGTTCCTTTAACGTACAAAAAGACGATTGCGCACGCACGTTTGTGTGTGCTGTACATTATTGTTTGACGCATCCCCAATCTAAATCATAGCATTAAAGAGTTGTTAGAAACTGGGGGGTTACTAATGGATAAAAGCCAAGAAACAATCAGTAAAAAGATGACGTTTACTGAGTTCAGTGAAAGCTGCCGATCAAAGTTTGCGGAAACGGTACATGGCATCAAAGATCACGAAGGAAACCTTTTGCTAGATGACCCAAAGGTTAAGGAGCAACTCAAGTTGCATAAGGATGCCTTGGATCGATAGTGGAGGCAAATATGTCAAAAGTTGTATGTATCGTAACCTACAAAGAGATAACTGACGAAGCTAAGCTAGCGGCTTACGCGGCGATGGCACCAGCTACCGTGCAGAAATACGGTGGTCAGTTTTTAGCGCGAGGTTATCCAGTTGCACTCCGTGAAAACGGGCAGCAGGAACGTACTGTTGTAGGCATCTGGGAAAGCATCGATGTTGCTTTGCAGTGGTATGAAAGCCCAGAATACAAAGAGTGTTTGGAAGTATTGGGCAAGGGTGCGGTGCGCGATATTAAGTTCCTAGATCATATCTAACACAGGCTCGAATGCCTTAGATCGATAGGCAAACTTTCAGATATGCAAAACATGTTCTGATCTATGCGTTCAGTGCATATCGACAATTCCAATTTGTCTGATGTCATTTAGGTCATGCTCTATTATCTATGAGCCATGAACAAAAGGAACGAAACAATGACAAAACTTTGGACAGCAGTCGTTAACTGGATGATCAAATCAGGCGAAAACTCAGCCGCAAACTTCAACAAAACTGGCGCACTCTATATCTAAGCCAGCAAAGGTATTTACCATGCTTAATAAAATCTACCGTGCAATCGTAATCTCACGCACAAAAACTGCCGCCATAAGTACATTGGCACATCTTTCAGAACGCGACCTGAATGATATGGGCATCTCACGTGCATCTTTTGTAGAAGCGCAAGTCGAAAGCGTAATAGCTGAACTAGACGCACAAGACCGTGAAGCTGCAAACACCAAAATGCGCAAACAAATTGAAGCCTCAGCAAAGCGTCTGTTTGCTGCTGTTTAATTTAAATTCGGATGCTTTGGATCGGTAGGCCAACCATCAACTCCGATGGTGCTATCGTATCCACGGGCTTCCACGCTCTGTATGTCGCCACTTTGGTAAGCCCAACAGACCGACTGCAAGTTATTTAAATCAAAGAACAGTTCGAGATCGCCGTTGTGCGGTTTTAGATGATGAACCACTGCGCTGCGCGGATGATCCCTGTCCGCCTGCAGGTGTGCACCGCAGCCGTGATGCTGGCATTAGTACGCGTCACTTGTCAGCGCCTAGTCGTCATATTGTCGTCCAATGCTTCGAGTTGTAGAGTGTCGATATTGTTGTGCTTCGGCACTACGTCTATGTGATGTCAAAGTACACCTAGCGGAAGTAAAAGCATGTCTACTTCGAAATTTTTGAAAGAATTGGTGACGGGCAGCCCAGAAAGAAAAGCTGCGCGAGAAGCGAGTCGTCGAAACCCTTCAATCTATCGCTTCGTTATGTTCGTGGCAGGCTTTCTTGTTTGTGCGTATACGCTGCTTGAAGGGCGTGGAAATTGGCTATTGATTGTGCTAACAGTTCTCTGCGCCGTCGCTGCTTACTCCGAGGTCAGAAAGTACCAAAAACTTGACCAAACTCTATCTGATTAACAAGCACAGGCCTCCAGGGTGCCATGATACGCACCTCAACCATTGATATTCCGATCGCCAGCATCAGCTTCGATGTATGAGTGAGTGGTTTTGACCAGCGAGCTGACGCACGAGTTTCGCCAATGCTATGACGTCTGACAGCTCTATAAGGCTTATGCCTAAATACACGCAAGACAGTCAACGGTAAGCCAAATTGGAAATAGAATGATACCTTTATATGGGTTCAGCGGCTTGGCTGGGCGTAAACAAGACTATAATTGTGATTGCTCTTTGTGTGGCGGGAACCAAGACATTTGGACCACAGTCAGTGAAACGCAGAAGATGGTCAAAGCGATCATATTGAAAGCACAATGTGAAGAAGAGTTGTCAGCGACACGCCAGCCATTTCAAAAGAAATAGGAAAAGAGGCGGTCTCGCGCGACTTGAATACAACGGGTGACCGCCCCTTAACGAACCCATGGCGAAGTCTCGTTACGTAGCCAACATAACAGGAGCCATAGAGTTGTTTGTAACCGCTCACCTTGGCGGTCTGCGCATCTATTTGTAAGAATGAACCTAAGTAGAATACGTCACAACTCAGCAAAACGAACAAAAAAGGTCGCAGCAGCCCGCCGCGACCAAGTTGGATAGGGAATAACTACGAAGAGTTATGCTAGATTTACGCTCGTTTTCGCTTACCAGATCAATTCTATTAACGAATAACTTATGATCCAACCGTATTTGGCTGGCGTACATAATATACACGACGCTAAACTTTGGGAGGCTGCTATGAAGGCCATGAGAAACTTTTGGGCGCGTGAATGGTTGATGAGAGACATCGGCGCGAAACATGGTACAAATGATGTTTCCACGATCATAAAAATTGCACAAACCGCTGGATTGCTAAGTTCCAACGCTGAGATGACGGAAGCAGGTCAAATCTACGTGACCACCAATCGACACCGCGTTGAAGTGCTGAAACACGATACGATCGTGTATCCGATTTGAGCCTCACTGATGCAGCATCATGACGTGCCATTTAGTTGAGTCGAATTACAGGTGCATAAATTGAAGTATCTCATAACCACAATTTCATTGATTTGGAGTTCAGCAGTAATGGCGCTGGAGGAACCAAAGTATAAAATCTTAACGCAGACAAATGATTATGAAATTCGGAAATATGAAGACCGACTGGCGGTGGAAACATTAGAAGGTAGCGGTGAAAACAGAGCATTCTCACTATTATTTGAATATATTACAGGCGCTAACGAGCTAAACAGCAAAGTAGCCATGACAATTCCAGTCACGCAATCGACTAAAATCGATATGACTGCACCTGTCACCCAATTAGAGGTAAATGGTGATCGCATTATGCGTTTTTTTCTGCCTACCAAATTTACTATGGAAGATGCCCCACGCCCAACATCTGATGCTGTCAGGCTTGCAATGGTTAAAGGTCAAACGTATGCGGTGACGCGATATTCAGGAAGATCAAGTGATCAAAACTTCTTTCGCAATGCTCACAAACTGGATGAAGCCTTAAAGCGAGATGGCGTGCAGACAAGCGGCGATCCAATCAAGGCAACATACAATGGACCGTTCATGCCATTCTTTCTTCGCCGAAACGAAGTGATGATGCCTGTTGACTAAAAGCAATCCCTTTATGTGATACACTAGACACTTACGAGATTAATTCTTGCTGCCTCGATGAAACAGTGTTCTAGAGCGCCATAAGTGGTGCGATGAATATCACCCAAATTTAACGTTTGCGGAATGCTCAAATCAAGCGGGTTGGAGACACAATCCACTCACTTTAAAAGAACAATATTCAATTAGAAGGCTCCTTATCTGTTATTGAATGCATTGGAGAGAATGGGCATTTTTATAAAATCGGCATTACTTCGCAATCGGTAGAGAAAAGGTTCAATACAAATGTCGCTATGCCATACTCGATCTCTAAAATCCTAGACATCAATATTGGGTTAATACATGCGTATGAAACAGAGCAAAGGATACTAAAGTTACTCACGGAGTATACTCATATGCCAAAAATTTACTTTGCGGGCGAAACAGAATGCCTGACCGTAAATCCATGCGAATATGATGATCAGCTAGAATATTTCCTAAAATATCAAAAAGCAGATTATGATTGGTATAAACAATCATAAATACGATAGAAATGCGACTGGCCAATTTGCCAATCTTTTCAAATCAATCAAACAGCATACTAAGCTACCGGGTCATGTGCTTCATCTTTGCGATGATGACAACCGTGAGCAAAATCAGGATCGCAAAGTATAATACATATGCCTTGAATTTCGACCTCACTTAATCAGTAGATCCCTACAAATTGGATTATTGAGCGCGACTTCTGGAGAAGCATTCAGTAAACTACGACAATCAGCATCCAATTGCTTTGCCGTTTCATTTATCTTCTTTGATAGTGCCTCTACATCAACAGATGATGTTGGCTCACCATATGCGATCAACAAGCATTCATCATACTGTTTGCCCAACATTATGTTAGCAGGTCGTTCTGCATTCTTAAGCTGATTAGCGACGTTGCGAATGGTTCCAAGATCAGATGATTTCTGTGCCGTAGTGCAAATATTGATCAAAGTATTACGGCGGACGTCGCTCATATCTGCCATCAAGGTGGACGGAAAAAATGTTATAAGAATAGAAAAGTAAACTCTAATCATACACCTAACCTCTAGCATAAATATTCGTAATTTCGTCATCAGTATCATAACAGATCATTGACGAATATGTTAATGCACGAACTGATAGAACGTAGAAATCAGGCTGGATAATTTTACAATAGGCAACCCTTAATCCCACCAAATGGAATATATACTAAGTTTGAATGAAAAGAGTTCTCAAGCGCTAAGCAATTTTGCTTTGCACCCCAGCAAAGTTGCTTGTCCCGATCCATTCCTCAAAAGTACTGATCAACTCTGGTTCACCAGCAAGAATGAAATGATCTGAAGCGACAGCTTCGCTTACACTGTCCTCTCCCAGCCATACTTTTGTGAGCGCGGACAGCGTAGTTTCTAAATAGAAATCAAGATCTAAATTTGGATCAATTGGGCCAACATCTGGAGCATCAATCCCAGAAAAGATAAACCACCAATTCGCTGACTTGGCGGGACTTCCACGGAACCTTATTTGCATCACGGCGTTTCTTTTTGGAAAATTCTCTAAATTTAAGTTTCGGCGGATATCCCACACTAAAAGCCCCTCATCTGAACTTTCTAAGTGGTGTTTATGGCTTATCCACTTCTTTCCCCAACTTCCGATGCTAACGATTACATCAAGCAGTTCCTTGCCCGCATCTGTTAGAAGGTACTCTGTTTTGTTATCGGCAGCTCTTGTGATGGTTAGTATTCCGTGGTCTTCAAGTTCGCGTAATCTTTTCGATAAGAGCGTCGGCGACATCTTTGGAACACCGCGCCTAAGTTCGTTGAAGTGCTTAGACCCTAAACAAAGTTCGCGGATAATTAGTAATGTCCAACGTGTCTCTAACACTTCAGCTGCCATCGCAACTGGGCAAAATTGTTTGTAAGAGGCAACCACAGCAACTCTCCTTAAAAGATTGTCGGATTTCACTAGATTACCACATTGAGACAAAAGCAACAAAAAATGAAAAACAGATGAAATTGCTCAGATTTATGCTCAGATTTTGTGCAATCTCATTAAGTTTTGATTGCTGATGTGGTAAGATACGCGCATGAAAAACGGTAGAAATACGGCTGGTCAATTCTCTGCTGGGAACTCTGGCAGACCAAAGGGTTCGCGCAACAAAGCAACCATCGCCATTGAGAGCCTTCTAAAGGGCCAAGCAGAGGCTTTGACCCAAACAGCGGTCACCGTAGCATTGGAAGGCGATAGTGTTGCTCTGCGGCTGTGTATGGAGCGTATAGCCCCTGCCCCAAAGGATCAGCCTATTTCGTTTAGCCTACCTAAAATGAACAACGCCTTGGATGCATCAGAGGCCGCAGGAAGCGTATTAACTGCTGTTAGTGATGGCGCGCTAACACCGATCGAAGCAACACGCGTTATGGGGCCGATAAACAGTTACAGGCGCACTCTAGAACTGACAGAGATTGAACAGCGGCTTCAGGCTTTGGAAGCAAATTAGAAGCTGTAATCCCACACCGACAGAAAGTTTTAACAATATCTGATTATCCAAGACTTTGTAGGTACAATTTCTGTACTGGTAACGATCTACAAAATTGTTAGCGTCCAACTTGCCAACAACAAGGAGAAACGAAATGTTTGAAGCAAGTGGTGGAACAGTTAATTTTATCGCAGTTTTAATTCCTGCGTTAATGGGTGCTTTCTACGGGTTTAAATGTCTTTTTAACACTGACAACGCAATTGCAGAATGGGGCATCGGCGCAGGGTCAGAATTCATGGTGAAACTAACAGGTACTTACTGCGGTACACAGGGCGTGATGTACATCATTTTATTGCTGACATCTTTATCGGGTTCGTGGGCATTATTTGCCTTTGGCACCATCCAAGCTGCTCTCTTCTTAGTTTTTGGATACACAACGGTAAAAGGTAAATGGGCTGAAGTGGAAGGTGTAAACGCCACCAATGAAGGCATAATCGTTCCTGCTATTCTTTTAGTCTTTCACCTTTACATTATGTTCGCGATGGGCGGTATAATTTACGGCTAACAAGGCGCTTCATATTTTTCTAACTGAGGTCAGCTTAATAGTTAGCTGGCCTCAATTTTTTCAGCATCAGTAAGGTTCAGCATCAGTAAGGTACAGTTTCTGTACTGGCGGTATAAATCGCGTTTGCTAACCTTGAAGCATTGAACATCAGGGAGAACAGCATGGCAAAATATGCATTTATCAAATTCAAAATTAATAATGACTTTGAAGACTGGGAGCAGGCATTCTATTCACACCAGCCCATGGCACGGAAAGCAGGTATTTTAGAGTTATTTCACGCCAAACAAGCAGATGACTCCTCATCGGTCGCTGTTTTAATGACAGCTAATTCATTTGAAGTTTTTGACGAATTTATGAAGAACGCGGCAGAGGATATAGCTGCGTCAGGACATATCTTAGAAAGCACAGAAGTAACGATGTACGAAAACTAAATACTTTTAGCAGCGACACAAAAAGTGAGTGGGCCAATGAACTTAAAAAATATATTAGTAATACTGCTACTAATCCCGACATCGCCTTATGCAAGTGAAGCATTTCCCAATGGTTCTTGTGAGGGGACAAAAGCAACGGCCAGTGGTTCGGAATTAACTGGCTGTGGTTATATCGCAGACACTGGTTTTTATGCACATCCAGATGCAGATGGATTTGCATTAGATATGTCAGGTCAAGATTTATCAGGAGCAAAACTCAAAGACGTTAACTTTTGGGATGCCAACCTAAAACAAGCTAATCTTACTGGTGCAGAATTAACAGCTGGCAACTTTTATAATGCCGATCTTCAAGGCGCTGATTTGAGTGCGGCAATATTTGAAGATGCTAATCTCTGGGGGGCCAATTTAACTGGTGCAAATGTGGAGGGTACTAACTTCACAGGCGCATTTGGTAATGACAATACAACTTGCCCGAACGGAAAATCATGGAGTGAGGCAGACAATGATTGTGGCTTTTGAAAGCTTTTTCGTGGCCACACAGGATATGCCAAAATAACCACCAATATTGATGGAGGATTAAATGAACATTTATGTCGTAAGCACGTTTGACCCAAGCAAGGGTTTAAATTTTGAAAGGTTTAAAGGGATTTACGCTAATAATGCTGCCCCAACACTGGCAGACTGCGTCTCTGAATGGGGCATCGCTAAAATCACTGAAAAACAGAACAGGGATCATAAAAATGGCATCCGTTGAAACAAAAGACTTTTCCACTCAGGCAGATGAAGTAATGACACCCAGTAATGCCAGAGTTGAAATGGTGAACGTTGGTGGGCAAAGAGTGATGAAACTGACTGCCCAGCCAGGCTGGAAATGGTCAGAAGACATTAAGCCTTCCGTTGGTACAGAAAGTTGCCAGGCAAAGCATATCGGCGTCATTGTAGAAGGCTCAGTCACTTGCCGACATGACGATGGAACAGAGATCACTTACAGCGCAGGCAGCGCCCATGCAATCCAACCAGGTCATGACGCTTGGGTCAACGGGGACACCCCAGCGGTCGCGTATGAGTTCCATGGGCTTTGGGGGGAACATGGCTAAAATAGCGATAAGTACCAAACAATTCGCCAGCAAAAATAATCAGTAAATTGGAGACGTCAGATGCCACACTTCATAGCAATTCATAAATTCCATAATGATGCAGCCCGAAAGACTTATTGCTCCGACAATGGGGAGCCTATTTCGCAAAAAGAATGGGCCGAATTCGCGAATACCACAAAGGAAAACGTGAAATGCCGTCAAGAATTTGTTGGAGATGACATAGCATTTTGTCACTGGGAAGCTGACAGCAAGGAAGCGGTTCTTGGATGGATAGAAGAGTTGGGAGTGAATGAATTTATCTCAACAGAATTGCACGAACAATGGCGCTTCAGTTCCTTCTACAAACAATCAGACGAATTACGCGCTTACAAAGAATTTGATTGAGTGTTGTTAAAACCCTACCCCGCTTAACTGGTGGTAGTTCAAGTTGATCAGCGTCTAGGCCATTCCTGTTGGGTTAGCCACTACCATTTTTATTTTGGTTGGGCATTGGGATTGCTAACCCAGTTAGAGGTTCAATAAACAGCTCAATTTCTGATCCCTTTTGTACTCTCTCGTGTGCTTCTTCAGGCCCCTCATCACTTTCTTTCGGAGGTAAATTCCTGAACCAAAGAGTTTGGTCATCTGGTAGCTTCAAATTCATTCAAACCTCACTAGGTATCCAATAGTGAAAATTGGGGGAGACAAGGAGTTCATATCAGGAAGCGTCTCTCCCAGTTCAGGGCATACTTCTTATCTGAGGAGGTGAAGTACCCCAGCATCCACCCATGACTGCGGAGTAGACACATTTTACTGTGGGACAACTGCTCAGAAGAATGAAGTACACTTTCTGTACTAGGTGAGGATGCTGAAGTCGCTAATATTTCATAATCAATAAATGGGAGATTGAATATGAGTTATACAGCTGTAAGAGAGTTCACCCCTTATGACGGTAAAGATACAGTATTAGAAGCCCGCTTGAAAAGAGCCGTGGGCGCGATGGGCAATCATGGTGCCAATTCAATGCTTTTCAAAGTCATTATTGGAGATCGTGCTGGCGACTATGAAATTTATAATTGGTATGAAACCATAGGCGCTGGTGCAAGAGCGATGAAAGGCTTCATGACTGACCCAGAAATGATGGCTGTTAACGCCGAACGTGCAGCAGACCCAGTCGCTGAGATGCGTGGCCCATGGGTCGGTAGAGTAATCCATAATAATACTAAGGGTGATGCAAGGATGGTGAGCGTACACAGAGATTACGCGGTATCGCGAGGTGATGTGCCTAAAATGATGGAACTTGTGCCTGAATTGCAAACAATTACAGATGACTTAAACGCAGAATTGGGCGTTGGCGTACCGTTATTCGCGGAAAATCACCAAATGATGAGAGTAGTTTATCGCTTCAAAGATTTGGAACATTGGGGAGATAGTGTGGACAAGATTGCTAATGATACAAATTTTGCATCGCTAGTAGAAAAAGCCAATACAATTGGAACTCTAACCCAATCCCGAGTTCTTATGAAATTAAGCTAATCCCGAGACTACTTACCAACAAACTAGGGTCAGCCAAAAAGATGGCTGACTTAATTTCTAAATTAAAGGGAATAAATAATGTTGTTTCATGTAACACATACTCATGATTATCAAACATGCATGGCTCATCGCGAAGAAGCGAGAAATGAATTTAACGATGGTTTCACGAAAGCCGCAGCAGCGAATAAAGTTCAAATTGTGGGTTTGCGGTGACTTTTGCATGGATACGCAGATTTGAAGAGGCACTGTCTCTGGTTATTGAATGGCCGCAATCTGTAACCGCCTACCATGATTGGATACAAAGCTTTTCACCCGTGCGGGACGAACTTGAATATTATAAACCTGCAATGGATGAATACCTCAAAAAGGCTTATCCATAAGATTTATGCCGCGATAACGAAGCCAAGGGTGCTGTCAGACAAACGAGCTAAAGCATCGGGTCTTTAACAGAAGTGCCATTTCCAATTACTGGACTGTATTCCCCCTGCCCTGCGCTTCTTGATCTGGCTTGCAAACTGAGAACCAAATCTATGCCACCAGTACCGAACAGATTCATAGCTCACATCGACACCGCGTTCATGCAGAAGGTCTTCTACATTTCTCAGTGAGAGTGGGAACCTCACATACAGCATAACTGCAAGTTGGATGATCTCGGGGCTGGTTTTGAAATAACGGAAAGATAACGGATTAGGCATGGCTAAAAAGCTACGTTCCCTATCGACATCAGGCAAGGCGGTTTAATTTGACAGTGCCATATCAAATCTGTTTCTGAAATTTTTACTTGACCAAACGCGCGACATAGATCTATTTTTTACCAAATGGTAAAAATTTTGTTAAAGGCAAATAATGACATATTTAGTCACCGACGAGTGTATTAATTGTAAGTACCAAGACTGTATCGAAGTGTGCCCAGTAGATTGTTTTTATGAGGGTGAAAACACAATCGTGATTAACACGGATGAATGTATTGATTGTGGCGTGTGTGAGCCAGAATGTCCTGTGGGTGCCATTAAACCAGATACAATCCACAATGCGGATTTTTGGATTCAACTTAACCAAAAATACGCTGAAGTTTGGCCTAATATTTTGGTCAAAGGAGATCCCCTCCCAAAAGCGGACGTTTGGGCAGATAACAAAAATAAACTTTCCCTGTTGTCAGAAAAAGCAGTGAGCTGAAAATTACAAAATGATTAATACCAATACCTCAGTGTCCAAATATCCACAACCAGCTGGCACACACGTTGAAACAGTAACAGACGTCGAGCATTATACTGATCGCTTATTTAGATTTAGAATTACTCGGCCTCCCACTTTTCGGTTCAGATCCGGTGAATTTGTTATGATTGGTCTGCCGAATGCTGAAAAGCCAGTCTTCCGAGCTTACTCAATAGCATCACCTAGTTGGGACGAAGAACTCGAGTTTTATTCAATTAAAGTACCCGGTGGACCACTAACCGAACATTTGCAAAAAATAGTAAAAGGTGACTCAGTTTTAATGCGGCAGAAATCGACAGGCACCCTAGTTAATGATGCTCTTTTACCTGGTAAACGCCTTTGGATGTTTTCTACTGGTACAGGGTTTGCTCCATTTGCTAGCTTAGTTCGCGACCCTGAGACATTCGAAAAATTTGAAAAAATCTTCATTACTCATACCTGCAGGGATGTTGATGAGCTTGTATACAGCAAACAGGTTTGTGGAAATCTTATAAACGATCCTCTCTGCGGCGAATTCGCGGATAAAATTCAGTTGATACAAACAACAACACGACAAAAGTTTACAAAAATGGGCCGGATCACTGAACTACTATCAAGCGGTAACCTTTTCTCCGATTTGGGAATTGGAAGAATAACGCCAGGAGAGGATCGCGGAATGATTTGTGGTTCTGCAAATATGATTAACGATACAAAGACCCTCCTTGAAAGCTTTGGTTTAAAAGAAGGTTCTAATAGCAAGCCAAATACTTTTGTCGTCGAAAAAGCTTTCGTTGATTAATTAGCCATGTCATCGATCATGCGATAATTCATTTGCAGGATTATTCCATTTCATTGGACTTGACTTTTTTCATAATTAAGTGGAATGTTTTACCAAATGGTCAAATAAATAGGAGCGAGAGATGGAAAAGCTTGCAACTACATTTACGGGACTAAATTTTGTAAACCCGTTCGTACTGGCTTCGGCCCCGCCGACCGAAAGTAAAAAGAAAATATTACGAGCCTTTGAAGCTGGATGGGGTGGTGTCGTAACAAAGACAATAGGCTTGCATCCAGTTGAGAATGTTGCTGGCCCGAAAACGATTTTTCAACGTGTCAGTACCGAAAAACCTTACATATCTCGTATGAAAAGATCGGACACCGTTTCACATTCTTCGTGGAATTGGGAGTTAATTTCAGATCAACCCTTGGAATTGTGGCTTCCTGACCTGGAAGAAATTAAAAACACATACCCTGATAGAATGCTAATAGCTTCCATTATGGCGGGTGCGGGCAACAATGAAGAAATGGACAACTGGGCTAACCTGGCGAAAGCATGTATTAGTGTAGGTTGTGACGCTTTGGAACTCAACATGTCGTGCCCGCACATGGATCGTAAAGACATGGGCGCCAACATTGCCAACGACGAAGATATAATTCGCTCGATATTGAAAGCAGTTACATCGGCAGTAGATGTTCCCATTTGGGTAAAATTAACACCTTCAACGTCTACTTTGGTAGATGCCGCCGGTGCAGCTTATGATGCTGGCGCAGCTTCAATATCACTTTGTAACACTTTTCCATCACTACCTTTGATGGATCCTGAAACTATGAAATTTGAAGTGGAAGTTGACGGACTCGTTACATCTGGTGGCCTTGGAGGGTTAGCAATACTTCATCAGGCTCTACAAAGAGTTTGTGACATATCTAAGGCTTATCCAGACAAAGCTATCTCTGGGATCGGGGGCATTCGCGGATTTCGCGAAGCATTTAATTTCATCGCTAATGGGGCGGGAAATTTACAGATCTGTACAGCAGCTATGGAAGAAAAAGGAAGCGGTGGTGTTGGTGTAGAGCTAATAAAAGAATTAACCTGCGACCTAAATGAATTCATGGAGCGGAAAGGGTATAATTCCATCGAAGAGTTACGAGGTGTAGCGAGGGATCGCATTGTAGAACACGCTCAAGTTCGCAGAAAAAGTGGTAACTATAACGGCGGTCATGCGCTCGCATCATAAACATTTTTCAAAATACTGCATTACCAATCAAGATAAACCTGCATTGGAATTGGAGTAATCACGATGGATCGTATTTCAACACAATCTGAATGGCAGCAACGCGCACGCGCGGTCCTGCCTGCGGGTGGATTTGGCAATTTCGATGCGGGCATGATCATGGATCGTGGGATCGGGTCGCGGATTTGGGACATGGATGGCAATGAATACGTTGACTATCTGATTGGCAGTGGTCCGATGTTGCTGGGCCATGGGCATCCCGAAGTCATGGAAGCCGTTCTTGAACAATTGCCCAAGGGACAGACGTTTTTTGCCAATAACACCCTGGGGATCGAATTGGCCGAGGTGATTTGTGATGCGGTGCCCTGTGCCGAACAGCTGCGCTATGTCTCAACAGGGGGGGAGGCGGATATGTACGCGATCCGCCTTGCACGCGCCTATACGGGACGCGAAAAGATTGTGAAATTCGAAGGCGGCTATCACGGTATGTCCGCCGAAGCGCAGATGAGCCTTGCACCCAGCAAACGTGTGAATTTCCCCCAAGCTGTGCCCGACAGCGCGGGCATCCCCGCCGATGTTGGCGAAAATGTGTTGGTCGCGCCCTTTAACGACCCTGTTTATATCCAATCATTGTTATCGGAATTCGGCAACGATGTTGCGGCAATCATCGTGGAACCGCTGCAACGCATTATTCCACCCGCGCCAGGGTTCCTTGAGCTGTTGCGTCAGGAATGTGATCGCTATGGCATTGTGTTGATCTTTGACGAAGTTGTGACGGGCTTCCGCTTTGCCTATGGCGGGGCGCAGGAATATTATGGCGTTACCCCCGATGTTACGACACTGGGCAAGGTGATTGGCGGTGGTTTCCCATTGGCCGCGATTGTGGGGCGTCGGGATATCATGGCGCATTTTGACAAATCCGATGTTGGTGCGGACAAATGGTTGATGCAGCTTGGGACGCTATCGGGTAACCCCATTGCCGCCGCCGCGGGTTTGAAAAGTTTGGAAATCCTGAATCGCGAAGGTGCCTATGATCACCTATTGGGATTGGGCAACCGTGTCAGTCAGATGATCCGTGATGCATTGGGCAAAACCGGTGTGCCGTTCCATATTGTCGGGCATCCAACCTTATTCGAGGTTGTGTTCCACGAAATTCAGCCACTGGATTATCGCATGGTTCAAAACGGGGATGAGCAGGCGGGCAAAGCATGGAATGACACATTGCGTGCCAATGGCATCTTTAAATCACCCGGCAAAACCTACCCAAGTTTGATCCTAAGTGAAGAGGATTTGGCCATCACCCAAGCCGCAATTGACAAAGCGGCACAGGCGGTTGCTGACATAAAAAGCTAGACCCGAAAAAAATGGGTCAGAAACTGTGATCCAATGCGGCAAAGGCAACGTACATATTCATGTTATTCGTTTGTAATAACTCCCTACATGCCACTAAGGGCCGGCGCTTGCGTCGGTCCCTTTTTTTTGAAATCCCATTTGACTTAGCGCCCCTTTAATTTAGCCTCGCCTGAAACAGGAGGCTGCTAAATGAAGTGCGTCGTTATCGGGGCTGGCATAAACGGATTATCAACCGCGATTTGGCTGCAACGCTTTGGCCATGATGTGACATTGGTTGATCGCGCGGAACCTGGGGTGGGCACGTCCTACGGCAATGCGGGCGTATTGGCGGCAGGTGCGGTTTTGCCGGTGACGGTGCCGGGGTTAATTGCGAAAATCCCCAAAATGGTGCTGTCGAAAAAATCACCCCTGTTTTTGCGGTGGCGGTATCTACCGCAGTTGTTGCCGTTTTTGATGAAATATCTGTCCTTCGGCACAAAAAAGCATGTAAGTCATTTTGCGCAGGAAATGAGCTATCTGCTGGGCGACAGCTATGATCAGCATATGGCATTGGCCCAAGGCACGGGGGCCGAGCGGTTTATCCATCCTGACGACTATTGCCACGGATATGACAGTCAGGCGGCATTGGACGCCGATATGCCCGCCATCGCATTTCGCCGCGCGCTTGGGTATCAGATTGACATCGAAACAGGCGCAGAATTTGCCAAAACCGACCCATTTCACCAGGGGAATTTCTCCCATGTGGCACGGCACAAAAACCATGGCCGTATCAGCGACCCGTTGGCCTATTCAGGGGCCTTGTTCGCCCATTTCCTTGACCAAGGTGGCGCGTTTCACATGGCATGTGTCAGCGATGTTGTGATTGCGAATGGTGAAATAGAATGTGTGCAGTCGGATCAGGGGCCCATTACAGCGGATCAATATGTGTTCACTCTGGGTCCTTGGGTGCGGGGCATTTCCAAACAATTGGGGCTGTCGATCCCATTGGAAAGCGAAGGGGGCTATCACGTAGAACTGATCAATCCATCGCATATGCCCAAACTGCCCGTGATGATTTCAGCAGGCAAATTTGTGGTAACCCCGATGGAAGGGCGCATTCGTTTGGCAGGATTATTGGAATTTGCAGGATTGGATGCCCCTGATAATCCCAAGGCAGTTGAGTATTTAACACGTCATATCGCAAAATATCTGCCCCATGTCCGCTATGATGACATGAAGGTGTGGCACGGGTTTCGCCCGACTACGGCAAATTCCTATCCCGTGATTGGACGGCCTGCGCATCTTTCAAATGCGCATGTTGGATTTGGGCATCAGCATATCGGATTAACCGCGGGCCCCAAAACGGGCCGCATCTTGGCCGAGATGATTTCAAATCGTCCTGTGAACAAAGACCTGTCGGTTTTTGATCCCAATCAATATCGCGCCATGGGAGCTGACGTAACATGATACCCATTCATCAAAGCATTGATTTAGCGTCTTTTATGCGTGATCCTTATCCAATACTTGCGGTCCTGCGGCGGGACGCACCTATCGCATATGTCCCCGAACTGGGCGCGATCTTGATGACCAAACACGACGACATTTTCATCTGCGAAAAAAACATTGCGGTCTTTTCCTCGGATCAACCTGATGGATTGATGACGCAACTGATGGGGCAAAATATGATGCGCAAAGATGGCGTAGATCATCAGCGTGAACGCCACGCGATTTTCCCCACGGTTTCCCCAAAAACTGTCCGTGATGTATGGAAGGCCGAGTTTATACGTCAAACTCAAGACATTTTGGACCGCATCGCAGGACAAGGCGCCATTGATGTGGTCAATGATTTTGCCATGCCAGTTTCAGCAGAGGCGTTGAAATCGGTGACAGGTCTCACCAATATGGATTGGCGTGAAATGGACCGCGTGTCCCAAGGGATGATTGATGGATGTGCAAATTACACGGGCGATCCCGCGGTTGAGGCGCATTGCCATGAGTGCACCGCCTCAATTGATCACCACATTGCAGAGCGCATGGGGCAGGCGGATCGTGATGATTTCCCGTCACTCTTGTCGATCCAGCACAAAGCGGGCTTTGATCCCGCAACGATTTCCGCCAATGTAAAGCTTGCGATTTCAGGGGGGCAAAATGAACCCCGTGATGCGATTGCAGGTGTCATTGGCACCTTGCTGGCCATGCCCAATCAATTGGACAAAATCAGATCGGGTCAGGCCACATGGATGAATGCATTTGAGGAATATGCCCGCTGGATGTCGCCCATCGGCATGTCACCGCGCCGCATCGCACAAACGCACACATACGCTGGGTTCACGTTTCAGCCAGAGGATCGAGTGTTTTTCTTGTTTTCCTCGGCCAATCGGGACGAGGATCATTTTGAAAATAGTGATCAGTATGACATCACGCGCGATGTGGGCCCCGCGATTTCGTTCGGTGCGGGACCACATTTTTGCGCGGGCGCCTGGATATCCAAGGCGATGATTGCAGAGGTTGCCTTGCCCCTGTTTTTTGATCGTTTCCCAAATGCACGATTGCTGTCCGATGTGCATTACATGGGCTGGGCCTTTCGCGGGCCAAAACCGTTTTGGGTTGCCGTGGGTTAGGGGGCAACTTCCGTGAACAACTGACATGAGCGTTTTGATTTCTTTCACCTGGATCATGCGCGGTCTGAGCGAAAGAGAAGACTGATCGCGCATGATCCAGCCCACGCCAGTCCTAAAGGGCGGGCGTCGATATTATAGATTAATCAAAGATTCTTTCCGTAGCTTCCTTATTCGTTAGCGGAGTCTAGATGCGTAAATTTCGCCCGAAAACGGGCAAATTCGGCCTCTGTCGGACTAAGGCCTGCCAGGGTGCGCATGTAATAGGGCACGCGCGCAATGCGGTTTTCCCAGTCTTCTTTGATCTGCATCGAGGTATAGCCAAGCTGCACCAGATAAATGGCGTGGGCGCGCACGTCCGCTTCGACCTGATCAAATCCGTGGCGGATCATCATCTGACGAATGGCGTCCACACGTTTTTCATCCTCGGCCACCAAACGCGCATTTACTTCGCCCGATTGTATTGCCCACCCACGGATCGCCGCGTCAAAGCGGGGGTCATATTCCACCTCGCTGATCAGGGTGTAGGTCACGTTCAATACCGCTTCGACCATGGTTTCGGCATATGCGTTTGACGCATCCTGAATAGGTTTTGTGTTGGTGTCGGCCCATAAATCCAATAAGGCCTGCATCACATCCTGACGATCCTGAAAAAACCAATAAAAAGATGTGCGCGACAATTTTAAACGTTTGGCCATCGCCTGAACGGTGACCGCGCTTTCGCCTTTATCAATCAGAATATCCTTGGCCACGTTCAACCACGCTTCGCGCGATCCACGCCATCCTTTGGTTTTGGTTTTTGGCTCTGTCATGTCCTATGCTTAGTCTGTCAGCGCGGATGGTTCAAATAAAAAATATACAGGCATGAACTAAATATTGACACATGCGTACATTTTTTGAAATCCTGCGCAAAGTGACGACTCAGACAAGCGTCAAAGTGGATGAGGGAATTGATGAAGTTCGAAGGAATTTACGCACCGCTGGTTGCCCCGTTTTTTGATGATTTCACGTTAAATCATGATGCGATGCAGCAAACTGTGGATTTGTTGGTCAACGCAGGTGTGCATGGCATTATTGTGGCGGGCACTACGGGCGAATATTACGCGATGTCGATGAAGGAACGCGTTTATATGATGGGCGTTGCCAAAGAAATGATCGCAGGGCGCGTTCCCATGATCATCGGGACAGGCGCCATTCGAACAGAAGACAGCGTGGAATATGCACGTCAGGCAAAATTACACGATGCGGATGCGATTTTGATTGCAACGCCGCCCTACGCCTATCCCACGGGTCGCGAAATTGCGCTACACGCACTTGCCATTGACCGCGAGGCGAATTTGCCCGCGATGCTTTATAACTATCCCGGTCGGATGAGCGTGAATATGGATGAGGAATGTTTGGACCGTTTGGGTCGTTCCCCCAATTTCTGCGCGATCAAGGAAAGTTCGGGGGATCCAAACCGTCTGCACATGTTGGCACGTGATTATCCGCATATTGCGCTTAGCTGCGGCATGGATGATCAGGCGTTGGAATTTTTCGCATGGGGCGCGCGTAGTTGGGTCTGCGCCGGATCAAACTTTGCGCCCGAGGCGCATATCGCCCTTTATCAAGCCTGCGCAGTAGAAGGGGATTTTACCAAGGGTCGCGCCATCATGTCGGCCATGCTGCCCCTGATGCGGGTTTTGGAGCAGGGCGGTAAATTCATTCAATGCATCAAACACGGGCTTACCATGCGCGGCATTGATGTAGGGCCGCCGCGCAAACCGCTGCAACCGCTGAACAAAGATGACAAACGCGAGTTGGAACAGGTCATCAAAACCATGAACACAACGATCAACCGCATTACAGGAGCAAACTCATGAGCGATCTATTGACCCATGCAGAATATCAGGCACTGGCGGCGGATCTAAATCCACCATGTTCGCCCTTTATTGATGGGAAATATCACACGGGCCGTGGCGCGGTGATGAAAACAACAAACCCCGCAACAGGTGCGGTGATTGCCGAGATCACCACAGCGAATGCGGATGATGTGGATTTGGCCGTTGAAAAGGCACGAGAGGCCTTTGATCAGGGGCATTGGTCGAAAATGGACCTTGATGGGCGCAAGGATGTTTTGATCCGTCTATGCAAATTGATGACCCGAAATCGCCGCGAATTGGCGGTGATGGAGACAATCGAAAGCGGCAAACCCATCCTTGATTGCGAAACCATTGATATCCCCGAGGCGATCCACACGATCAAGTGGCATGCCGAGGCGATTGACAAAATTTATGACCAAACGGCGCCCACGGGTGATGATGCATTGTCGATCATCGTGCGCGAACCCATTGGCGTTGTGGCGGCGATTTTGCCGTGGAACTTCCCATTACTGATGCTCGCGTGGAAAATCGGCCCTGCCTTGGCGGCGGGCTGTTCGGTAATTGTGAAACCCGCCGAACAAACCAGCCTAACGGCCCTGCGCATGGCAGAATTGGCAGCAGAGGCGGGCGTGCCACGCGGTGTGTTTCAGGTGTTACCTGGGGATGGGCCATCGGTCGGCGAACCCTTGGGGATGCATATGGACATTGATATGGTGTCCTTTACAGGTTCTACTGAAACGGGGCGGCGTTTCCTGCGGTATGCGGCCGATAGTAACCTGAAAAAAGTGGTGTTGGAATGCGGCGGAAAAAACCCTGCGGTGGTTTTGGCAGATGCTGAAAACCTTGATCTGGTCGCAGGTCATGTTGTGAACGCGGCATTTTGGAATATGGGTGAAAACTGTTCCGCAAATTCGCGCCTTATTGTGCACAAAGATGTCAAAGCCGAGCTGATGGACAAAATCACCGCACGTGTGCGCGATTGGAAAACGGGTGATCCACTGGATCCTGCAAATCATCTGGGTGCCCTGATTGATGGGGAACATCAGCAAAAGGTGGCGGGGTATCTATCAGGTGAGGCTGTTGTTGGGGGCGCGATGGAGGGTCCCTATCTGGCCCCCACGATTTATGAGGTGGACAAAACGGATGCCAAAGCGCGTGAGGAAATCTTTGGCCCCATCCTTTCGGTGATTGAGGTTGCCTCTGAGGAGGAGGCGATTGAATTGGCAAACGATACGGAATACGGACTTGCGGCCTCAGTCTTTGGCACAAATATCCGAAAATCCATCCGTGCCGCCCGTGCCATTCGTGCAGGGACCGTCACCGTGAATTGTTATGGTGAAGGTAACATCACAACCCCCTTTGGCGGATATAAACAATCGGGGTTTGGGGGGCGCGACAATGGCATTCACGCCCATGACCAATACACAGAACTGAAAAGCATTTGGATCGACCTAAGCGATCCAAATGACGCCGACAACATCACATAATTTGACCAGGTGAGGGATATCATGGTTGAAGCAACAGGAACGACCCGACGCGGTCGCAGTGCACGCGCCGCCGCCCGACAAAAGCGTGATGTTAAAATGCTACCCGCATTGAAACGCAATCTGCCGCTGACCGAGCCGATGAACCAAGAACAGATTGAACGCATGGATGCGGCCTCGATGCATATCTTGGAAAATGTGGGGGTGCATTTTCGTGATCCCATCGCCATTGACGATTGGAAACGTGTTGGTGCAAAGGTGGTGGATGAAACGGTGTTTCTGGATCGTCACATGGTGCGGGAATTGATTTCAACAATCCCCTCTGAATTCACCTATCACGCGCGCAATCCCGAACACAATCTACCCTTTGGCAAGGGGCATTCCATGTTCATTCCCATGACAGGGGCGCCATACTTGCGTGATTTGGACGATGTGCGGCGCAATCCGACGTTGGATGATTTGGCAAATTTCCACAAACTGTCCCAAATGCTGCCCGCGATGCATTCATCTGCGCACCATATCGTGGAACCCTATGATCACCCGATCAGTCAGCGCCATTTGCGCATCACCTATTCGTCGATGAAATATTCGGACAAAACATTCATGGGCATGACGACCAGCCCCAAGAATGCCGAGGATGTCATCGATATGTGTGACATCCTATTTGGCGAAGGCTATATCGACAACCATCCTGTTGTCACAGGGAACTGTAACGGCAATTCGCCGCTTGTTTGGGATGAAACCATGTTGGGCGCAATGCGGGCATTTTGCGCGCGCAATCAACCGGTTTTGTGTTCGCCCTTCGTCCTTGGTGGGGCAAATACGCCTGCCTCTGTTGCGCCCTCTGTGGCACAATTGAATGCCGAGGCGCTCTCAGCCTTGGCTTATACCCAAGTCATCCGCAAAGGGGCGCCTGCGATTTATGGACACTATTTGTCCACCGTGTCCATGAAATCTGGGGCGCCCATGGCGGGCACCCCTGAAATCAGTTTGATGAACTTTATGATTGGTCAAATGGCGCGTTATTACGGCGTTCCGTGGCGCACATCCAATACCTTGGGCGGGGCAAAAACATTTGACGCCCAAGCAGGGTATGAAAGTGCCACAACATTGATGGCCGTTATGATGGCAGGTGCGAACTATATCTGGCACTCAGCCGGATGGAACGAGGCCGGAATGCATTGTTCCACGGCGAAGTTCATCGTGGACGCCGAACAATGCGCCATGGCCTATCGGATGAGCCAAGGGATCAATTGGGACGATTTTGACGAAGGTTTATCCGCGGTGGGTGATATTGGCCCAGGGGGGCATTACCTGGGGCATCCCCATACGCTAGAAAAATTTTCCTCTGCGTTCTTTATGCCCGAAATGTTCGACAACAATTCGATTGAACAATGGGCGGCAGAAGGATCCGTTGAGATCAATGAACGCGCCTTGAAACGCGCGCGCGATCTACTGTCAGAATATGAAGAGCCGAAATTGGACGAGGCGGTCAATGAACATTTGTTGGATTACATCGCACGTCGTGAACGCGAAATTCCAGCTGCCGACGCGCTGAACCAAGATTACTGATCCATGAAGGTCACGCGCCAACCCACAAACCCAGGACCCGCAGCATGGGCAAAAATTTTGCCCGAGGCTGCGCGTCATCCCACGCTAGAAGATGATCGCCATGTTGATTTCCTGATCATCGGTGGGGGATTTGCGGGCCTGACGGCGGCGCGGCGGATTAGTGAATTGGAGCCCACCGCAACGGTTTCGGTGGTCGAGGCGTTTCGTTTGGCCGAGGGGCCGGCGGGGCGCAATTCGGGTTTTATGATTGATCTGCCCCATGATTTGGCCAGCGATGATTACGGCGGGCAAGCCGCGCGGGATCATCAAAGCATTCGGCACAATCGTGCAGCAATTTCCTATGCCGCGGATATGGTCGCGACACTTGGGCTTCCGCAGGCCTGTTTTCAAAAGGTCGGGAAAATCAATGCCGCCGCAACAGATCGGGGCATTGCCCATAACCAAGGATACCAAGAACATCTGACGCATCTAAACGAACCCTATGAGATTTTGGATGATCGTCAAATGCATGAATTGACGGGCATAACATTTTATAAACAGGGGCTTTTTACGCCTGGCGCGGTCTTGTTGCAACCTGCGCAGTATATCCAAAGCCTAGGCGCGGCAATTGTCAGTAATCGGGTGGCAATTTATGAAAATTCGCCCGTGATGGCCTTGGATCAGGTTGGTGGCATGTGGCGTGCTGAAACTGCCAAAGGGGCAATTTCGGCTCCTACCGTGATCCTTGCCACCAACGGTTTGGCGCAAGCTTTTGGATATTACAAATCCCGCGTTGTCCACATTTATACCTATGCATCCATGACCCGCGCACTTAGCGCGGATGAGGTGCAGCGCTTGGGTGGGGCCCCGAATTGGGGATTTACGCCCGCCGATCCGTTGGGCACCACGGTGCGCCGAATATCTGGGATTGGGGGCGATCGGATCGTTATTCGCAACCGCGCCACGTATGAGCCGCGCCTGTCGCCCAGTGAACGGCGTTTGCGCGGGGTTTATGCCCAACATGATGACTCATTCGATGCGCGTTTCCCAATGTTAAAGGGTGTCGAGATGGAACACCGCTGGGGTGGGCATTTGGCGCTGACCTTGAACGGGGTTGCGGGATTTGGGCAGTTAGAGGACGGGCTTTATTCCGCTTGCCTGCAAAACGGGCTGGGCACGGTAAAGGGCACATTACACGGGATGGCGATTGCAGAGATGTGTTTAAAGCATCCCTCGACAATCGTGGATGAATTACTGGCCGAACCCGCGCCCAAACGCTTGCCACCTGAACCCATTTCCGAAGTGGCAGCCACCATTCGCCTGAAATTAGGTGAACGTGCTGCCGGGCAGGAACTTTAGATTGCGGATCATAATCCGTTTGTGGTCCCCGTGGTTCCGACATAAGGTTCGTCAGAATAGATGAATTGCACCCTTTGATGTCAACAAAACCAACATCTTTAGCTCAAAACACCCACTGGGGCAAAGTCAGTATTGCGCTTTGCGCGGGGCTGTTTGTGTCGATGCAGGTTGGCAAACTTGGGCCTGCGATCCCTGTATTGCGCGATGACTTGGGTCTATCGCTGGTGGATGCGGGGTACGCCTTGTCTATTTTTACGTTGCTTGCCATTTTTCTGGCGGTTCCGCTGGGCGCATTTAGTACGTTTTTCGGACGCCGTAGTATCATTGTTTTGGGGATCATATCCGTAATGATTGGAACCCTTGGGTCCACGGTGATCACGCAGCCGTGGATGTTTTTGGTCCTGCGCGCGCTTGAAGGGTTTGGCTTTATCGCGATTGCGGTAAACATTCCTGCGTTTATAACGCATTTGGCGGCCCCACAGGATCGGACGCGCGCCTTAGGGGTTTGGAGCATTTATATGCCAACGGGCATGGCATTTGCCCTGCTGGTTTCAACGCCGTTTTTAACGCAGATCGGCTGGCGCGGTTTGTGGATTGTGATGTTTTTATTGGCAATCCCATTGCTGATTGGGCTTTGGTGGGCGCTAGAGGAACCAAGCGCGCAACAAACCCGCGAACCGCGTGCCGTCGCCCGTATGGTTGCCAACAGCTATCGTGCGCCGGGGCTATTGATGGTTGGGGCCTGTTTTGGGGTTTATACCTTTCAATGGGTGACGATTATGCAGTGGCTGCCCAGTTTCCTGAATGAAGAGGTGGGGCTGACCCTGGAGCACGCCATCTATTTCACGGCGGCTGTGGTGTTCATGAATGGGCCTGGGTGCTACGTCGGGGTTCGCTTTGCAGCGCGGGGTGTGACATCATCCACATTGATTATCATTGGGGCTGTGACGATGGCGGTGTTGACCTTTGCCATATTTGGGGCAGGTGTGCCGTCTGCGATGCGCCTGACCCTCTGTATGATTTATTCTTTCATCGGCGGGTTTATCCCCGCAAACCTATTCCTATTGGTGCCGCAATATGCCCCAGATTTGCGACATGTCAGCATTGGAAATGGCATATTGATGCAAGGCTCAGCCGTGGGCCAAACCCTTGGCGCCCCCATCGTTGCGGCCTTGGTCACCCAAGCAGGTGGCGATTGGGGCGTTGCAATTTGGCCGATGCTGGTGATGTCGGGGTGTGTTTTCCTGTTGGGATTTTTCGGGTTTCGCAGATCAAATTTGTAATCTGATTGTTGATCGCAAGGCACACTTGCGCCAAGCTGTCTGAAAAGACCAAAGGACACACCATGATTGAAGAGCCAAAACTGATCAGAATAAAACGTAACACACCACGCCCCACGGCGGCGCAGATCGCGGCATTGGGCAATGTGCCCACAGGGGTGGTGAATGACGCGCTATGGGGGCGCGGGGCGCTGCATAAGGATATCAAACCTGTGGATCCCTATGGTCAGTTGGGTGCGCATGCGGTAGGTGCTGCCTTAACCGTGGAAACGGGCCCTGCGGATATTTTGGCGCTTTTGGCCAGTTTGGCCTATATTCAGTCTGGCGATATCGTCGTGCAATCTTTTGGGGCGCATCAGGGTTGTGCCGCGGCGGGCGACCGTGTTTCGGGCATGATGAAAAACTGTGGCGCAGTTGGGTTTGTGACCGATGGGCCTATGCGCGATCTTGTGGGCCTGCGGGAGGTGAACCTGCCCAGTTGGTGCACGGGGCTCACCCCTGCATCGCCCTTTGGCAAAGGCCCGGGAACCGTTGGTTTTGATATTCAAATGGGCGGTCAAACCGTGCGCAGCGGCGATGTGATCGTGGCGGATTTGGATGGGGTTGTCGTGATCCCACTGGATGAATTGGACGCGATCACAGCGCGCTGTCACGAAATCCTAAAGTTGGAAACAGATCTGGATGCCAAGGTGCGCGAAGGTTTGACCGTGCCCCAAGATATCAAAGATTTGCTGGCCAGCGATCAGGTGGCGTTTGAAGATTAATGATCAGATTCCAGTCCAAAGTGAATCCACGTTTTGCAAAATGACTGAGCAAATAAAAAGCCGCCTCTTTGGGCGGCTTTTTATTTGTATGGTGTGGACGCTAGATTGCGGCCAATTCCTGTTCCAGGTCTTTGATCTCGGCGCCACCAGCCATAAGGCGGCGAATATCTTCGCCCTCAAGCTCGGCCTTGGTGCCTGATCCTAAGACTTCACCCAAAGCAAGGAAGGTGTAGCGATCTGCAATCAAACGGGAATGGATTTCATTGTGCGTGATAAAGATAATCGCAATATCCCCCCGCGCACGCACCCGTTTGATTGTTTTTAGAACTTCCATCTGCTGCTTTTGTCCAAGCGCGGATGTGGGTTCGTCCAAAATCAAAACCTTGGCCCCGAAATAAATCGCACGGGCAATCGCCAATGTTTGACGTTGTCCACCCGACATGGTGCCAACAGCCTGTGTGGGATCCGAGAAATTGATGCCGATTTTCAGCATTTCATCATGGGCGATTTGGTTCATTTCGTCCATGCGAAGTGTTCCAAACCGTGATGTTAATTCACGTCCCATGAAAAAGTTGCGTGTCACGCTCATCAATTGATTGATCGCCAAATCCTGATACACGGTGCCGATGCCCGCCGCCGATGCATCGCGGGGATTGCGAAACGCCGTTGGCTGACCTTCGATGTAGATTGTGCCGCTGGTGGGTTCATGCACACCAGACAGGATTTTGATCAGGGTTGATTTCCCCGCACCGTTATCCCCCAAGAGCGCGTGCACTTCGCCTGCGTGAACCTCAAGGTCGACACCATTTAGGGCCGTGAAGGGACCGAATTTTTTTACGATGTTTTCAACGCGCATATAGGCTTGTTTAGACATGATCAGATCCCTCCTGTGATACGTTTGCGGATGCGTTCATTTGCAAACACAGCGGCCAATAGAACGGTGCCAACGAAGACACGGAACCATGCACCGTCAATCCAAGGAATGAAGAACACGGCATTCGCCACAAGGCCGAAGGTGACCGCGCCAAAGATGACACCAACGATCGAGCCAAATCCACCTGTCATCAGGATACCACCCACAACGGCAATCGCGATGGCCTCAAGCTCTTTGAACATACCCTTAGCTGCATCGGATGAATTGGTATCAAACACCTGACAAGTCGCAAAGATCGTTGCGCAGAAGGCTGAGAACATGAACAAACCGATTTTCACGCGGTTCACTGGCACACCATTTGCGCGCGCGCTTTCCTTGTTATCGCCTGTTGCGTATATCCAGCTGCCCAATTGGGTGCGTGCCAAAACATACCACGCAGCGCCCGCGATAATGATGAACCACAATAGACGGGCATCAAACCCCGTCACCCATTGCTCCATCTTACGGTTGATGTTCAAGAAACTGAGAAAGTTTATCATATCCAATTTTTCGGCTTTGGTCATCTCTGCGGTGAATTCGGCACCTGCGGAAACCTTTGTTCCGATCCAGTACCATGCATCAAAGAACCATCCAAACACTTCGCCGCCCATTTGTTCGGCAAACCAGCTTTCTTTTTTGAAATCGGGCAGGCCCGAAACGTTCGTGTTTTGGTTAATCAGGCGGAAACACACCTCTGTCAAACCACGCAAGAAAAACCAAAATGCAAGCGTCACGATGAAGCTGGATAGGCCTGATCGCACCACGATATTCCCGATCAACCAGCCAAAGGCCAAGGTCATACAAAGTGTGATCAAAAAGGCGAGAAACGGTGTTGCCTCACCCAAACCAAAGGGAAGCCCCCACTTCATCATGATCGCAATCGACATACCCGCAAAGGCAATCATTGGCCCAATCGACAGGTCAAATTCACCCGCAATCATCAAAAGTGCGGCCCCAACTGCAATGATGCCCAGCTGTGCGATGATCGCGATATTATTTTTTAAACCCAACGCGTTAAATGCCTTGCCGTTTGATGCAAAGGCCAGCGCCAGAATGATGATGATCATCACAACGAATGATCCAATTTCTGGGCGGCGCATCATGCGTTGCAGCCAACTTTCGCGTTGAAGGCGGTCCGATTCACTCCGTTCCAGCATAATATCCCCATTTATTATCTTTGTTATGAAAACAGGCGGGACATTGCCCGCCTGTCCGTGTCACATGATGTGATCAATATTAGCGGTTCACACCAGCTTGGCTTGCAACTGAAGCTGCGTTTGACGCATCAACAAAACCTGGGCCTGATGGGATGTTCGCACCTGGCAACATACCTGCGTTTGTGTTGTACAGGTGTAGAACGATCACTGGCATGTAGCCTTGCAGACGCTGCTGCTGGTCAATTGTGAACGACGCATCACCGTTTTGGATCATGTCCATAACTTCTGGTGATAGGTCAAAGCATGATAGGTGTACATCTGCGCCCACGTCTTTGATCGCTTTGTTTGCTGCTGCACAAACGTGTGGACCAACCGCAAGAACACCGTCGATTGATGGGTCTGCAGAAAGTGCGGCCGCTGTACGTGTTTCAATCTGTGTAACGTCGTTTGAAACGTCGATCATGTTTAGATCGCCACCAAGGCCTGAGAAGTACCCTTCACAACGGTCAACAAGCGCTGTGTTGAACGCTTCTTGGTTCAAACATAGGCCGTTTGTTACACCTTCTGCTTTCGCACGTGCACCTGCTTTTTCACCTGCAAGACGCTCTGGCTGACCAACGTGCATCAATGCGCCAACGGCTGCTGATGACTCAAGACCAGAGTTCATTGTGACAACAGGGATACCTGCGTCTGCTGCTGCGCGGATCGCGCCGCCCAATGCGTCCGCATCAGGTAGTGATACGATGATCCCGTCTGGGTTTGACGCAGCTGCCGCTTCGATCAACTTTGCCATGCCTGACATGTCGCCTGATGGGTCAAAGTTGTATTCGAACTCTGCACCAATCGCGGCTGCCGCATCACGACCCCCTTTTTCCACAACTGGCCAGAATGGGTCTGTACCTTGTGTGTGTGTGATCATGACATAGCGCTCTGCCATTGCCATTGTTGAAACAGTTGCCAATGCCGCTGCTGCGGCCAATAGTTTTTTCATAATTTTTCCTCCCGAGTGCCTTTGCGGCACGATTTTTTCGCGGGATGCCTGTGCATCCAACGCCGATAGCGTTAACAATTTGATGGTGCATTGCAAGGGTTTATTTGCAAAAATTCCTTAAAATTGATGTGCATATTACAAATGACTAGAAATTAGGCAGAACTGCATAATATTGTATGATTCACTCAACTTATCACTGGATACACAGTATGGATTTTATGCAGCAAAAGGCGGACGCATTAACGCAATCTGGAGTTTTTTCGGGGATTGAATGGCGCGTTGATCAACATGCTGAGACCTTATTTGCAGGTCGATCAGGGGTGCAAGATGTTCAAACTGAATCGGGCATACCAGATCAGGCCATTTACCGAATTTATTCCATGACCAAACCGATTGTGTCGGTGCTTGCGTTGATCCTCATAGAGCAGGGCGTGTTTCGCCTAAATACGCCCTTGTCTGAACTGGATCCGCGATTTTCAAAAATGCGTATCTTGGGCACGGACGGGCATTTGGCACCCGCTGATGGTTTGATTACGATTGAACATTTGCTGACACATCGTGCCGGGTTTTCCTATGATTTTACGGTTGGCTGTCCCGTTGCGCCCTATTATCGCGCGGCGGATATCATGGGCGATGGCGCGCGGGATCTGTCCGACCTTGCAGGCTCCATTGCGGAACAGCCTCTGGTTTTCAATCCTGGGCAATCCTGGCTTTATAGCGTTTCAACCGACGTTCTGGCCCATGTGATTGAATGCGCTACGGGGAAGCGGATTGATGACCTGTTGATGGATCATATTTTTGACCCGCTTGGGATGGTTGATACAACCTTTTGTCTGACCCCCGATCAGCAAGGCAGGCTCATGGCCATTTACGGCCCGCGCTCCATCTCGGCGCTGCCTGTGTTGCAAAAAATGCCACATGATTTGTCGGTTCAGGCGGATTTGGGGGCGTCCCATCCCCTGTCCGATCCGAATTTTCGGCGGGGCGGATATGGGCTATATTCAACTGTGTCTGATTATATGGCATTTGCAAATATGTTGCTAACAGGGCGCGCACCGAGCGGCGATATAATCCTCAGTTCTGCAATGATGGACATGGCGCGTGCAGTACGGGTCAGTTTTGCGCAGAATACCTTCCGTATTAATGATGAGCCGTTTTCGGGATATGGTTGGGGATTGCTGGGCCGTGTAATGGAAAACATCGAACAGGCCCAATACCCAACATCGCAGGGCGAATTCGGGTGGAGCGGGGCCGCGGCAACCTATTTCTGGGTCGATCCCAAGCGCCAAGTCACAGGATGCGTCATGACCCAATACATCGGGAGCGAACATCCATTGGGCAATATGATGCACACCGCCGCGATGCGTATGCTGGGGTAACGCGGCGCATATAAGCAAATTGTCGACAATTGCATACAGCTGTGCTATACTACGTATAGTGCACAACAGTGTAGCCAACGCAATATGTCACGATTTTTGATCCGAACACTCAGCTGTGATTGCGCCCTTGTCGCCAGTTGTTTTCTGGTGGGATGGGTTGCGGCCTTTGCCTATACCCAACCGATTGCGGTTTTGTTTTATCCCGCAGATAAAGTTGAGCTATGCGATAAGTACCACCCAAATATGAGTTATAAAGACTGTATGAAGTGGTACTGAACCAAATCGGGTGGCCTAATTTGATTCCCTTTCACGACAGGTTGTGACGAATTTGCGCATTGATTCGTCGCAAATGTTTCATTATGTCTAAGGCTAACCTTATGAAATTATATGGTTATTCATGTATACCATTGTATTTCTTGCCTTTTCCGAAATTTTGGATTGTTTCTTATAGGAAACATGACGATACGAGTATCGATTGCAGGAGTTTGAGATGGCAAAGCCGAATACGACATTTAATCTGGACGTCAAAGATTTGGAACTTATTGAGGATGCGCTGCATTCCGTCATCGCAAAACGCAGCAACGATTTGATCACTGCAGGAGATGCGAAAAATTCAACCGTTGACCGCGCCTCTGCCGAGGCAGAGATGAGCGAGATGCGTGAACTGTTGGGCCGTTTACACAACCAGAAAAATTGGTTCCGCCCGAAAACTGGTCATAGCTACATCGGCGGTTAACCCTAGTTTTCGTAACGCGTCGCCCCGCGGCGGTGCGTTTCGAAATTCAGCGTCACATGCAACGGATGATGCGCACGCTGGGCACAATGGTGGCGTTCGCAGGTTTGGCAATTCAGGCCGATTGGGGCAGGGTCCTGATCAAAACGGTGCCCGCTTTCATCAAAATAAGTAATGTCATTTGCGAATTGTAGTTCGCACCCCAAGGCTACGATCATGCGGCGATCCTGCGTTTTGCGGGAATAAACCGATCTATCGGTGGTCCGCGCGATTGTGGCATAGCGTGTCCCATCGGGCAGTTCGACCGCCTGCGTCAAAACCACATTCGGACTTTGTAACGCGTTATGAATGTTCCATACCGAACAGCGCCCACCAAAATCGGCTAAAACCGCGTTGTTGGGGTTCACACGTTTTGTAATGTTTCCAGCGCGGTCCAATCGGATCAGGAAAAATGGAATGCCCTGTTTCCCACTGGCCTGTAATGTGGTTAGGCGATGCGCCACCTGTTCAAACGTAACACCAAAGGCGGCGGCGATCCTGTCGATATCATAGCGGGTTTTTGTGGCCACATCATAAAACGCATCATAGGGCATCACGATTGCGGCGGCGACATAGTTGAGCAATTCGTTGAACAATCGGTTGCGGGCCGTCAGGTTTTTTACCTGAAACCCCTGCAACACGTCATAGGATTCAACGCGCGCGATGATATAGGCCAGCTGGAATATGCGGTTTGGGGCATCTAACCCCTCGGACAAGCGGATGATGTTGTTTGAATCATCAAAACTCATCAACATATTTTCCATGAGCGAGAGTTTTTCCACGTGACAGCGTATGCCATGCATGGAGCGCAGATAGTCCTTTAGCCGATGATAAAGCTCATCCTGGGGGTGGCCAATTTTTTGGCGTAGGCGATCGGCGATGGCCTCTAGTTTCGGAAAATAGTTTCGATTGGCCTTAAAGAAATCGGAAATTTGGGTTTCGTCATTTGATTGCGCCGCAACAGTTTCATTGTTCGACAGGCTGTTTTGTACAAATTCGGCCAAGCGCTGATAATCATTATAGAGCTCTTTGAAGCGGTCAACAAACTGCGGGGCATGGGCGACCGCGCCGCGCAATTGCTGTAAATCGGGTTCATCCGAACTGAAAATCGGGTCGCGCACCATCATGCGAAGGGCATTTAAATCCTCGGCCTCATGCGTTTGTGCCAGTTCTTGTGCGCTGATTCCATAGACATCCGTTAAGGACATCAGGACCTTAACCGTGAGGGTGCGTTGGTTGTTTTCCAACAGGTTCACATAGGCCGCACTGACCCCGATCAGTTTTCCCAATTCCGCTTGGGTGTGTTTGTGATGCTTGCGCAACTGGCGCAACTTGGGGCCAACAAATACTTTATCCATGTTAACAAATTAACAGAAGTTAATTTTGTAATAAACATAAAAAACAACACAACACTAATTTTGTTGCAAATAATACCATCAAATTATTCTTTTCAAACACAACGACGCACAGTGCGGGACTTCTCGCGGCTGTAATTCAGAGAACTTGGGTACGGAGGACCAATGATGTACAACAAATTAACCAAAAAGATTGCGGTAGCCGCGATTTCAACAGTAGCCTTGCTTGCAGGTGCTGCACAGGCCGTTGCAGGTGATTGGAAGCCACAAAAGCCAGTTGAGCTGGTCATTATGGCAGGTCAGGGTGGCGGCGCGGATCGTATTGCGCGTTTGTTCCAATCTATCATTCAAAAAGAAAACCTTTCCAACATGCCAATCCTTCCTGTGAACAAGGGTGGCGGATCCGGCGCAGAAGCCTTGCGTTATTTGAAGGACAAAGAGGGTGATGCTCATGTGATCATGGCGACACTGAATTCATACTACACAACACCGCTGCGCACAGACATCGGCGTGGACATCGAAGAATTCACGCCACTAGCGCGCATGGCGATGGACACATTTGTGTTGTGGGTTAACGCTGACAGCGACATCCAAACATTGGATGACTACGTTGCAGCCGTCAAAGCAGCTGGTGGCAGCTGGAAAATGGGGGGTACAGGCACTGGCCAAGAAGACAGCCTTGTAACCGCGATGTTGGAAAAAGAGTTTGGCATTCAGCACACATATGTTCCTTTCAAAGGGGGCGGAACAGTTGCGAAAAACTTGGTGGGTAATCACATCAATGCGACTGTGAACAACCCAGCCGAGCAAATGGGTTTCTGGCAGGCGGGCAAGGTTCGCCCAATCGTGGCCTTTACACCTGAACGCCTTGCGGTTTTCCCAGACGTTCCAACCGCACGTGAGTTGGGCCATGACATCGTTTATTGGATGCAACGTTCATTCGTCGCACCAAAGGATATGCCAGCGGACGCAGTTGCATATTACACCGAGATGTTAGAGCAGTTGGGTGCAACACCAGAGTGGCAAGAATACGCATCAGGCAAAGCGTTGGTTGCGGATATGCTAACGGGTGATGCGCTTCAAAACTACTTCTTGAACGAACGCTCAAAACACGCCGAAATCTTGGCATCTATTGAATAATCCAAAAATCAATACGCTTTGGCCCCCACATTCGGGGGCCAAATTTTTCTACGGGACCTGATATGTTATTGGACAAAGTAATTGCTGGCGCATTGGTTCTGCTGTCGGCCTATATGATGAGCCACGCAATCCTTCTGCCAATTGGCTGGAATGGGGAAACGGGCGGACCGGGCGGTGGTGCCTTTCCATTTTGGTGTTCATTGATCATTCTAATCTGCGCGGTTTTTGTGATTTTTCGACCAGCACGCTCTTATGAGGCAGATCAATTCACATTTGATCGTGAAATGATGGGACCGTTGATCCAAGTCATTATCGCAATTGCGATCACCATTGCGCTGATCCCAACAGCGGGCGCCTATGTGGCAATTCCCCTGTTTTTATTCTGGTACCTGAAAATTTATGGCAAGCACAGTTGGACCCTTGCCTTGTCCATCACGGTGCTAACGCCAATTGTTGTGTTCTTTTTCTTTGAGGCGACGCTGAAAATTCTGCTGCCCAAAGGTGTAACTGAGCCCTTCTTTTTCCCGCTATATGCGATGTTTTTTTAAGGGGTAGATCATGGAAGTTCTCTCACTCCTCGCGGATGGTTTTGCAACCTCGCTTTTGCCCTTTAACCTGTTCATCGTGATCATTGGCGTCACTGCGGGCCTATTTATTGGCGCGATGCCCGGCTTGGGTTCGGTGAATGGTGTGGCCATTGTTTTACCGCTGACCTTTATCGTCCCGCCATCCTCTGCGATCATTCTGCTGGCTGCCATTTATTATGGTGCGATGTATGGGGGCGCGGTTTCCTCAATCCTTCTTGGGATACCTGGTGCCTCCACGGCTGTGGCGACAACCTTTGACGGACGGCCCATGGCGCAAAAGGGGCAGGCGGGTCTGGCCCTGATTGCGGCGGCTGTGGCGTCCTTCGTTGGTGGCACAATCTCGGTCATTTTGTTCACGCTTTTTGCGGCCCCCTTGGCGGATATCGCGCTTAGCTTTGGACCAGCCGAAGAATTCGCATTGGTTTTGTTGGCCTTCACCACATTTGTCGGGCTTGGGGGGGACGATTCCCTGAAAACGATCATCATGATTTGTTTGGGCCTTGCGCTCTCTACAGTGGGTCTTGATTTGATTTCGGGGCAGCCGCGTTTGATCTTTGGCGATATGCCTGGATTTTATTCTGGGATTTCCTTCCTTGTGCTGGCAATTGGCACCTATGGTTTGGGTGAAATCTTATATACCATCGAAACATCCAAAACCGCACCCAAAGTCACCAATGCCCGCATCACATTTGCGGAATTGGGCGCAGGGTTAAAGCGCATGAACAGCTTGTGGAAAACTATGTCGCTTGGATCATTGCTTGGGTTTTTCGTTGGCATGTTGCCTGCGGCGGGAGCAACCCCCGCGGCGCTCATGTCCTATGGGATTGCGAAGCAGACATCTAAAACATCTGACACATTCGGCAAGGGCAACATCGAAGGAGTTGCAGCTCCCGAAACGGCAAACAATGCTGCCTCAACCGGGTCATTGTTGCCGATGTTGACACTTGGCATCCCAGGATCGCCCACAACGGCGCTGTTGCTGGGCGGTATGGTGATGTGGGGATTGGTGCCAGGCCCCATGTTGTTCATTGAACAGCCTGATTTTGTTTGGGGTCTGATTTCATCGCTTTATACGGCGAACTTTGCTGCGGTTGCCGTGAACATCGCCTTAATTCCCGTGTTTGTCTGGGCGCTGCGCATGCCGTTTACGGTTCTTTGTGCACTGGTGCTGGTGCTGTGTATCGTGGGTGGGTTTGCACCATCGCAAAAGATGCACGATGTTTGGTTGATCTTTGCCTTTGGTGTGGGTGGGTATCTGCTGCGCAAGGCGGATTATCCATTGGCCCCCTTGGTTCTGGCGCTTGTTCTTGGTCCCTTGATGGAAAAAAGTTTCCGTCAAACCTTGATCGCGGAACAGGGCAATATCCTTGCCTTTGTGGAACGCCCACTCTCTGCAACCTTTATCGGTTTGGCAATTTTATTCTTTGTCATGCCCTTCTTGGTGGCCTTTGTCACAGGTGCGAAAGAGCGCCTACATGTTCCCAGTAAACGTCCAAAAATTAACTAGATTGAATGGATCAGTAAAATGAAAAAAACACTACACGATTTGATCGACCAACATCCAGATCATGCCATTGCAATCGGTGAACCCGGTCGGGAATGGTTAACATATGCTGGATTGCGCAGCATGGCGTCATCGGTGCGCCAAAGCCTACGTCAGTTCGGGATTGGTGCGCAGGACCGCGTGGCAATCGTTCTGGCCAATGGATCGGATATGGCATCGGCCTTTGTCACCATTGCGCAGGCGGCAACAACCGCGCCGTTGAACCCAAGCTACCGCGAAGATGAATTTGCCTTTTACCTTGAGGATTTGGGTGCCAAGGCGATTGTCCTGAAAAGTGATTATGATGGTCCTGCACGTCAGGCGGCGGAAAAATTGGGATTGATTGTGTTGAACTTGATCCCTACGTCGCGCGCGGGCGAATTTACATTGGCAGGCCCCGATGCAAACGCCGCGCAGGATGTTACCCCAACCGAGGATGATGTTGCGCTGATTTTGCATACATCGGGCACAACATCGCGTCCAAAAATTGTGCCCCTGTTGCAGCGCAATGTTGCCGCGTCTGCGCAAAATATCGCAGCGTCACTCGCGCTGACTGAAACGGATCGCTGTTTGAACGTGATGCCTTTGTTTCACATCCATGGCTTGGTGGCCGCCGTCTCGGCGACAGTTGCATCGGGCGGGTCAATTTATTGCACGCATGGTTTTAACGCCATGAATTTCTTTGCGATGATGTCAGAGGCGCGTCCAACATGGTACACGGCCGTCCCGACGATGCATCAGGCGATTTTGTCCCGTGCGGGACGCAATGCCGATGTGATTGCGGATGTGCCGCTGCGCTTCTTACGCTCTTCCTCGGCCTCATTGCCCGCACAGGTGATGGAGCAGTTGAACAAAACATTCAACGCCCCCGTGATCGAAGCCTATGGCATGACCGAGGCCGCGCACCAGATGTGCTGTAACCCGCTGGATCGCCAAAAACCGGGATCTGTTGGCGTTGCCGCAGGGCCAGAAGTGGCGATTGCACATGAAATCGAAAACCGAATTGTCGGTGGTACGGGCGAAGTTGTGATTTCAGGTCCAAACGTCACGCCTGGATATGAAAGCAACCCAGAGGCCAACGAAAAGAACTTTTTCGAATTTGAAGGCAAACGGTGGTTCCGCACAGGCGATCAGGGCGCATTTGACGCCGATGGTTTCCTGGAACTGACAGGCCGTCTAAAGGAAATCATCAACCGTGGCGGGGAAAAGATTTCACCGTTAGAGGTTGACGGTGTTCTGATGGATCACCCCAGCATTCAACAGGTTGTCACATTTGCATTGCCCCATCCCAAATTAGGGGAAGAGGTCGCCGCCGCCGCCGTTTTGCGCGAAGGACATGAGGCAAGCGAAAAATCAATCCGCGAATTTGCCGCTGAACGTATGGCCGATTTCAAAGTGCCGCGTCGCGTTATCATCATGGATGAAATCCCCAAAGGAGCCACAGGTAAAATGCAACGGATCGGCATGGCGGAAAAACTTGGCCTTGTTGCTGCGGAGTAGAGAATGAAAGTTTGTATTTTTGGGGCAGGCGCCATTGGCGGGTATATGGGCGTTAAATTGGCCAAGGCGGGCGCAGATGTTAGTCTGGTTGCCCGTGGACCACATTTGGCCGCGATGCAGGAAAAGGGCCTGACCCTGATCGAAGAGGGCGAAACCACAACGGTTCCCGTCACGGCCTCGGACGATCCCGCGGCATTGGGTGTTCAGGATTATGTGATCGTCACGCTAAAGGCGCATTCTGTGCCCCCCGTTGTGTCCAAAATGACCCCCTTGATCGGGCCAAACACCACGATTGTGTCCGGTGTAAATGGTGTTCCATGGTGGTATTTCCATAAATTAGAGGGCGCGCATGAAGGCACCCGATTAGACAGCGTTGATCCTGGCAATGTGCAATGGGATGGATTTGGCCCTGATCGCGTTTTGGGATGTGTGGTTTACCCTGCGGCAGAGGTGATTGAACCCGGTGTGATTAAACATATCGAGGGCAATCGGTTTTCCCTTGGTGAACCAGATGGGTCAAAATCGGACCGCGCACAGGCATTGTCAAAAATCCTTGCCAACGCGGGGCTAAAGGCCCCTGTGCGTCCAAAATTGCGTGATGAAATTTGGGTGAAACTCTGGGGGAACCTATCGTTTAACCCAATTTCTGCACTCACCCATGCAACACTTGACGTTCTGTGCACTGATGAGGGCACCCGTGCAGTTGCCCGCAATATGATGGTTGAGGCGCAGGAAATCGCAGAGCGATTGGGCGTGAAATTCCCAATTGATGTGGATCGTCGCATCGCAGGGGGGGCAGCCGTTGGGGCGCACCGAACCTCGATGCTGCAGGATTTGGATCAGGGGCGTCCGATGGAAATTGATGCCCTTGTAGCCTCGGTTCAGGAATTGGGCCGCGTCACGGGGGTGCCCACCCCCACCATTGATACCGTTTTGGGTCTGATCCGGCTGCGTGCGCGCACCGCGGGCCTTTATTCGTAAATCTGCACAGGCGTAGGAGACAGAAATGTACGAGCAGTTGAAAATCGCAAACACGATTGCCGCAGGACCAGGGCCCGGCAATACAGACCCCCGTGTTTTACAGCAATTCGCCAGCGCAGGTTTGGCCGATCACATGCATCCCGATGTGTTGAACGGAATGATCGAATGCAAACATATGCTGCGTGCGATTTGGGGAACGGAAAACACATACACCTTTGGCGTTGCTGGCACGGGGTGGAGCGGCCTGGATTGCATGATCGCGGCTGTTCAACCGGGCGACAGCGTCGTTGTTTTTGTGAACGGCACGTTTTCAGGGATTGATGCCCTGTCATTACGGATGAAGGCCGCCTCGGCCGAGGAATTGTCCGCAAATCCAACGGATCCAGTTGCGGCCTCTGTGAATGTGATCACCATTGCCCATGGAACATCCGTGGATGGCGACACGATTGAACAGGCGCTTGCCACCCACAAACCCAAATGGGCGCTGATGGCGCATTATGAAACAGGTTCGGGTCGGATCAATGACATACAGGGGTTTTCAGATGCCTGTTTGCGTCATGGTGTTTTGGGGCTGGTGGATGCGGTCAGCTCGCTTGGCGTTGCCGATTTTCGTATTGATGATTACCCAGGTGTAGCCGCATGGGCATCCTGCCCACAAAAAGGGATCTCTTGCCTGCCATTGACCTATGCACCTGTCAGTTTTCGTCAAGAGTATATTGATGTGCTAAACCAATCAGGCGCACGTTGTTTTGTGCACCACCCGCTGATGGAAGCGCGTCATTGGGGAATTATGGATGGCCAAGACGTTGAAAAAGGCGCCTATCACAGAACACATTCCGCCTATGCCGTTGCTGCCTTTCATGAAGCGCTGCGTTTGACACTGGCCGAAGGATTGGCAAACCGCGCAGCGCGATATGCGGCCTGCGAGGATATCTTGCGTCGCGCCTTCACGGCCATGGGATGCGAGGTAACGTCAAACATGACCTCTTTGGTTGTTTTGAACCTGCCGCCAAATATGGCAGGGCGCGAAATGGAATTTGTCACCTATTGTCGGTCGCAAAATTTCGGTATTTGGCCGACTTTGTCACGGCCAACCCAAGTGCGCGTCGGTATCCTAAACCTACTTAGTAACGCGGATATCGAAGATATTGTCACCCGTTTTGGCGCGGCATTGGTGGATTTAGGCGGATCATATGATCCCGCAGAAGTTGATCAGATCATTGGGTCCCTTCAGGCAAGTTTGGCGGCAGAATGAGCAAAGCAAAAATCCTTATCACCCGCAAATGGCCCGCCAGTGTCGAGGCAGAGTTGCAGAAACACTATGACGTACAATGCAACGACAGCGATGTCGCGATGACGGTTGATGAACTACGCGCGGCCTTGGGTGAATATGACGCCATATTGCCCACTGTAACGGACAACATGGGCGCGGCCGTTTTTGACACCGATACCATTCGCACAAAGGCGATTTGTAACTATGGCGTTGGATTTTCGCACATTGATATTCCTGCAGCGCAGGCGGCGGGCATTACGGTGACAAACACACCCGATGTCCTAAGCGAATGTACCGCAGATATCGCCATGACACTGATGTTGATGGTGGCGCGCCGTGCAGGGGAAGGCGAACGAGAGGTCCGCGCAGGCGCATGGAGCGGTTGGCGCCCAACCCATCTGGTCGGGAAAAAGGCCAGCAATAAAAAGGTTGGGATTGTGGGATTTGGCCGCATTGGTCAGGAATTTGCACGCCGTGCGCATTTTGGGTTTAATTGCGAAATCTTTGTCCAAAACCGATCAAAAGTGGCCCAAGACAAATTGGATCAATTCAACGCAACACAGGTGCCTGATTTGGAAACATTGTTCCAAACCTGTGATGTGATCTCGCTTCATTGTCCGGGTGGGGCTCAGAATCGCCATCTGATCAACGCGGATATCATGGCCCATTCAAAACCCGGTCTGATCCTGATCAACACCGCCCGTGGTGAGGTGGTGGACGAAGTTGCCCTGGCCCAAGCACTGCAGAATGGCACGATTGGGGGTGCGGGATTGGACGTGTTTGACGGCGAACCCAACATCATGCCTGACACTCTGAATGCGCCAAACATGGTGATGCTGCCGCATCTGGGCAGTGCAACGGATGAAACCCGCGTTGAAATGGGGATGCGGGCGATGGAAAACCTAAACGCGATCATGTCCGGCAAGGCGCCCCGCGATCCTGTGACCTAATCGTCGCATTGTAATTTCGGCATCTATCCATAGATCAGTTCCGTAAACTACGGGGCTGAGACATGGAAAATTTCTGGGACAAACGCTACGCGGGTGCGGATTACCTTTTTGGAACGAAACCTGCGGCGGGGCTCATTGCCCTTGAACCGCATTTGGTGGCTGGTGGCAAAACACTGGTCGTTGCGGATGGTGAGGGGCGCAATTCCGTCTATCTCGCCTCGCGTGGATACGATGTGCGCGCAACAGATTATTCGCAGGTCGCCCAAGAAAAGGCCAAGGCCTTGGCGAAAGAGGCAGGGGTTGATGTGGAATTTGTGCTGTCCGATATTTACGATGCGGGGTGGAGCGATGAGGCGTATGACAATGTTGTCGCGATCTTTATCCAATTTGTCCCGCCCGAACGGATGGGTGAAATTTTCACCGCACTGGCACGCGCAACGCGGGCAGGGGGCACATTACTGATCCACGGATATACCCCCGAACAGGTCGCCTTGGGTACTGGGGGGCCGGGCAATCCCGATCATATGTACACACCCGACATGCTGGCAGATGCCTTTTCCCACATGCAGATCATGGTCAACCGCGCTTATACAGCCACCCTAAACGAAGGCCGCGGCCACTCTGGCCTATCGGCCCTGATTGATTTTGTGGCGAAGGGGTAAGGTGGGCATCGCCAGGGTGTCGTGAATTCACAATCCTGTTTCACCCGGCGGTACCGCCGGGGAGCGCCTGCCTACCCCTCGGCAGGCGCTTGCACGCCATCACCGTTTTGAAACGTTGGCCTGTTGTCCTTTGCATTGGCATTTTGCACCGCCACCCTTTTGCGCCTACCCAGTCAGGCGCTCCCCTAATCGTGCAGGGGGTTCGTTATGCTGCAGTGGCTTTCACTAGAATTATGGGTGTCTTGGATTTCTTGCTCTACAATTCCCGCAGATATATGTTATCTGGCCGCAAAACAGTTGCATGAGGATCATGGTGCAGGATAGCCAACATCAATCGCTTCACACATCAGCGCGCTTATCGGTTGCGCCGATGATGGATTGGACGGACCGGCATTGTCGGTATTTGCACCGTTTGATGTCGCGGGAAACCTTGCTTTATACGGAAATGGTAACCTCACCCGCTTTGGTGCGAGGTGGTGCCTTGCATTTGTTGGATTATAACACGGAAGAACATCCTGTGGCCCTGCAATTCGGGGGATCGGACCCAGCCGAACTGGCCGCAGCGGCCAAGATGGGCGAAGATGCGGGGTATGATGAAATCAACCTAAACTGTGGTTGCCCCTCTGATCGTGTGCAATCAGGCACCTTTGGTGCGGTGTTGATGCGCACCCCTGATTTGGTGGCCGAGTGCTGCGCCGCGATGCAGGATGCGGTTGACGTTGAGGTCACTGTAAAATGCCGAATTGGTGTGGATGACCAAGACGCCCATCAGGTGCTGCCCGATTTCATCAAACGCGTCTCAGATACAGGGGTGAAACGATTTATCATCCATGCCCGTAAGGCGTGGTTACGGGGGCTGAGCCCCAAGGAAAACCGCGAAATCCCACCGCTGGATTACGATTTGGTGCATCAGATAAAGGCGGATAACCCCAATCTGCATATTTCGATCAACGGGGGGATAACAACGCTGGATCAGGCAGAGCAGCATTTGGATCAGGGGTTGGATGGCGTCATGGTTGGACGCGCGGCCTATCATTCGCCCAGTGATATCCTATGCGCCGCAGACGCGCGGATTTACGGGGGCGATGGGGTTCGCGATCCGCACGAGGTTGTGTTGCAAATGCTGCCCTATATCGATCGTCACATCGCACAGGGTGGTCGTTTACATCAGGTGACACGCCATATGCTGGGCCTGTTCATGGGCCGCCCCGGCGCACGGGGATGGCGCAGATTGTTGTCCGAAGAGGCCCATTTGGGCGATCCAAGTGTGGTTAAGCGCGCGTTGGAGCGGGTGTCCTAGAATTACCATATGCACGCCAAACGCCCTTTGTGGGCGCGTGAAAGATAAATTGAGTTGAATCGTAGATCGTAAATTCAATCTATAGACGATTTTATGCTCTGATGTTACTGTGAAAAATAGAGTTACAGATTCATAAATCATTTTTATTTCACTTATTTTGGACGCTTACGATTTGAAAAGACGATTGATAAGAACTGTTTTGGGCTTAATTGTGCTGGCCTTTGTGTGCATTGGCTTCTTGTTTATGGCGCAGGCAAATGAACGTGGCCCCGGGAAATATTCGCCAGGTTATCAGACAACGACCCTCCAACTTCCTCACCGTGACGTGTCTCTTAATTTATTTATTTGGTATCCCACCGACGATGACAGGCCAACGGAACTCATAGGATAAAATGCGTTGTTCTATGGCCACTATGTCCGGCCGAATGCACAGCCGAAGTCAGGAACGCATCCTGTTGTTGTATTTAGCCATGGTTCTGGCGGAAACGCCCTTCAGGTGGGATGGTTGGCGGAAGCGCTGGCTGAGAAAGGATATGTCGTGCTGGCCGCAAATCATCCGGGCACAACGTCACGTGATAGCTTGCCCGAAAAAACCGTTATGATTTGGGAGAGGGTAAATGATCTGAGCGCGATATTAAATTGGGCTGAAACCCCAACAATTGCAGGGCTATCGTTGCATACTGAAAACATATCGGTGGCAGGCTTAAGCCTGGGAGGGCACAGTGCCTTGGCCATATCAGGGTTACAAGTTTCGAAGGCCAACTTCATAGAAGATTGTGATCGGAATCCCGATATTTGGGACTGCGGTTGGCTTGCGCGTGGGGGAGTGGATTTTTTTAAAATCAACGCGGATCTTTATGATGCGCGCTATCTCGACGGTCGTGTTGGTGCCACCATTGCGATTGATCCAGCTTTGGCACCTGCCGCAATCATCGAAAGTGCCGCGAGCATTTCCCACCCCGTGATGGTCATTAACTTTGAGCCCCATTACGGTGTCCCCGAAGCACTCGATGCAGCAAGGATAACTGAAGTGATGCCCAATGCACGCTATATGGCCATTCCACAAAGCTGGCACTTCAGCTTCTTACCAGAATGCAGCCTATTTGGAAAAATTGTTATCGGCTTTGGCGGTGAAGAAAATATTTGCAGCGATTGGATGCTTCGGGATCGGAATGATGTTCATCAAGCGCTGATCAACCAAATTGTTCCTTTTTTAGTTGAAAACCTTAAGTGACCAAGGCCACATCGGAGTTACCCGCCGAAATTTGAACGCTATCCTTCAAATCAATGCAAAGTCTGAAACCTAGGTCAACGACGAACAAAAAGAGTTGGATCTAGCCCGAATGTGCGCGCAATTTATCCCAATCAAAACTGACGCCTGTTCCTGCCACAGTGGGGGCCAGGGCCATGGCGTTTTCCATCACCAGTGGGCAATGGGTGTATTGATCAATGGGAAACGAATGCACCTCTAGCCAGCCTGGATTGGGGCGGGCGGACACGAGGCTGACGTGCAATTCCTGCATCCCGTGGCTACAGATTGGGATACCGTATTTTTCCGACATCTCTGCCACGCGCAACCACCCTGTGATCCCACCGCAGTTTGATGCATCAGGTTGGATAAATCCCAGATTGCTTTGTTCGAAGGCATAGCCGAATTCATGTTCCGTATGCAGGTTTTCCCCCATCGCTAGCGGAACAGATGTGGCCGCCGCAATGCGGGCATAACCCTGATAATCATCGGGGATTGTGGGTTCTTCGAACCAATAAATGTTTTGATCCTCAAATGCTTTTGACGCCTCAATGGATTGTTCCACGCTGAACGCATAATTTGCGTCTACCATAAAGATGCGATCGTTCCCAATCTGGGCACGCACGGCGCGGATGCGTTCGATATCTTGGGCCAATTCGGGTTGACCGATCTTGATCTTAACCGCATCAAAACCAGCGTCCATGTATTCATCCATGCTTTGCATCAAACGCGGCAGATCATAGCCCAGATCAATACCCCCGCGATAGGCGTTGCACCGATCCTGTTCGCCACCTGCCATCTGCAAAAGCGATGTGTTTAACCGTTTACCCCGCAAATCCCACAGGGCGATATCCACCGCCGATATGGCAAAGGACGCGATGCCGCCGCGCGCCACATAATGTACATGCCATTGCATCCCATCATAAAGGGCATGAATATCCTGCGTGTCCTGACCCATCAAAAATGGCACAAGGTCATGATTGATCATGGCCTCGATCGAACGGCCACCTTTGCCACCTGTGTAGGTATATCCCGTCCCTGAAATCCCATCCGCGTCTGTGATTGTCACCGTAACCAATTCGAAATGGGTATGGGCGCCGTGTTTGGCATCCTCTAACACTTCGTCCAAGGGGAGGCAAAAATACTGAACGCGGATGTTTTGGATCGTGGTCATGTTATTTTCTGTTTAATGGTGCGCATTCGGGAACGGGCGTGACGACTGTGCCGTCTTGCATGTAGCGTTCCAGATTTTCACAGGTCAGATCGCCCATGGCCTGTCGGGTTTCCACGGACGCACTGCCAACATGGGGTAATAGAACCACGTTCTCCATGGCTTTTAGCGCATCGGGAATTTTGGGTTCTTGTTCAAATACATCCAATCCCGCTGATCCCAATCGCCCGTCCTGAAGGGCCGCGATCAATGCGGTTTCATCCACGACGGATCCGCGGGCCACGTTAATCAACATCCCCTCGGCACCGAGGGCATTCATGACCTCATCATTTACCAAATGATAGGTTGATGCACCACCAGGTGTGATCACGAATAACACATCAACTGCGTCTGCCAATTCCTTGACTCTGCTGTGATAAATATAATCTACATCCTTGGGTGTGCGGGAATGATAATGGATGGTTGCATCAAACCCACTCGCACGTTTTGCAATGGTTTCCCCGATGCGTCCCATGCCCAAAATTCCAACCTGTCGGTTTTGAACTGATCGGGTCAGGGGAAAGGCGCCATCGCGTTCCCATTGTCCTGATCGTGCCCATTTGTCCGCCTGAACCAAGCGGCGGGATGTTGCAAGCCACAGCATAATCGCCGTATCTGCAACCTCATCATTTAGGACATTTGGTGTGTGTGACACCAATATACCGCGTGCGGCGGCATCATTCGCATCAATGGCGTCATACCCAACCCCATAGGATGACACGACCTTTAGGTTTGGTAGGCGGGCCAATAAATTGTCTGGCACGCCCCAATGTCCGTCTGTTGCGATGCCAACAACGTCCGCGCCATGTGTGTCCACAAAGGCGTCTTGATCCTGTTGATCAAACCAGAGGTGAACATCGAATAATGCGTCAAAGCGGTTTTTCATCCGTTCTGTCACATTCCCGATTTGAAGCAAGATGGGCTTAGTCATCGGCGCATACGTTTTGGCGTTGCATTCCCAAGCCTTGGATAGACAATTCCATCACGTCCCCGTCTTTCAGGTAGACAGGTTCAGGTTTAATACCCATGCCAACACCCGGAGGTGTCCCTGTTGAGATCACATCACCTGGGTGCAGCGTGAACAGTTGGGATAGGTGCGAAATCACCTGCGCCACGGTGAAGATCATGGTTTTTGTGTTGCCTGTCTGCATACGTCTGCCGTTGACATCCAACCACATGTCCAGATTTTGAGGATCTTCAACTTCATCCCGTGTAACCAACCATGGACCCGTTGGGCCAAATGTGTCACAGGATTTGCCCTTGGTCCATTGACCCGTTAGGGAAGCTTGAAAATGACGTTCGCTGACATCGTTGCACAGGCAATAGCCCGCAACATAATCCAATGCATCCTCTTCGCTGACGTATTTCGCGGCCTTGCCGATCACAACACCCAGTTCCACTTCCCAGTCTGTTTTGGTGGACCCGCGGGGCATCACAACGTCATCGTTTGGGCCTGTAATGGCAGAGTTTGCCTTCATAAAGAGAATGGGGTGTTCGGGAATATCCGCGCCTGTTTCTGCCGCGTGATCTGCGTAGTTTAGGCCAATACACATGAATTTACCGATGTCACCGACACAGGCCCCCATGCGCGGGTTGCCCTCAACAGCGGGTAGGGTGGCAGGGTCCAAGGCGCGCAAGGTTGCAATGCTGTCATCGCCGATGGTTGCGCCCGTGATGTCGTCCACGTGTGCGGATAGATCGCGCACTGTGCCATCTGCATCAATCATTCCTGGTTTTTCTTGGCCATCAGCGCCGTAACGTACGAGTTTCATTGTTTTTGTTTCCTTTAGTGGTTGTCGCGCGGCACGTGGCGTGACGCGATATCTTTGTGTTTGTCTGATCCTTCCAGCAGCATGCCATCGTCAAATTGGCGTACCTTTTCTTGGAAAATATCTTGCCAAGGGGTTTGTGCTGTGGCGCGATGGGCGTTTGTGGGCAGTGCCGCGCGGCGTGCCTCTAACTCTTCATCGCTGATCAGGATGTTTGCTGTGCAGGCGTTCAAATCAATGCGCACCATGTCGCCTGTTTGCACAAGGGCAAGTCCGCCACCCGCGGCCGCCTCTGGCGCGGCGTTCAGGATCGATGGTGATCCAGATGTACCCGATTGGCGACCATCGCCGACGCAAGGCAATGAATTCACACCCCGTTTCAACAAATAGGCAGGGGGACGCATGTTCACCACTTCGGCCCCGCCCGGATAGCCAATTGGGCCCGTTCCGCGCATCATCAGAATGCAATTTTCATCAATCCCAAGGCTTTCGTCGTCAATACGTTTGTGGAAATCCTCTGGCCCGTCAAAGACAACCGCGCGTCCTTCAAATGCATTGGGATCATCGGCGTTGGATAGATAGCGATCTGTAAATTCCTGACTGATGACGCTGGTTTTCATGATCGCGCTGTCAAACAGATTACCAGATAGGTTAATGAAACCTGCGTGATCTTTGATCGGTGTTTCGATGGGTTTGATCACGTCTGTGTTTATAATTTCCGCATCTGTGCAGTTTTCGCCCATGCTTTTGCCATTGGCGGTGATCTGATTTGGATGGGGCAACATGCCCGCCTTGATCAACTGACCCATCACTGCAGGAACACCGCCCGCGCGATGATAATCCTCGCCCAGGTATTCACCCGCAGGCTGTAGGTTCACCAATAGTGGCACCTTATGTCCCAAACGTTGCCAATCATCGTTTGTCAATTCGATTCCTAGCAATTTTGCCAATCCATTCAAGTGTATAGGCGCGTTTGTTGATCCTCCAATGGCGGAATTTAAAACAATCGCGTTTTCAAAGGCTTCTTTCGTCATGATGTCAGAGGGTTTCAAATCCTCATGCACCATATCGACGATGCGTTTGCCTGTCATATAGGCCATTTGCCCACGTTCCCGATAGGGGGCGGGAATTGCGGCTGAGCCAGGTAATTGCATCCCCAAGGCTTCGGCAATTGAGTTCATTGTGGTCGCCGTACCCATGGTGTTACAATAACCCGTCGATGGCGCGGATGAGGCGACCAAATCCATGAACCCATCATCGTCAATTTCGCCCTTGGCATGTAATTCACGCGCCTTCCAAACGATTGTGCCTGATCCTGTGCGTTGACCACGGAACCATCCGTTCAACATTGGACCAACGGACAATGCAATCGCGGGAATATTGACCGATGCTGCTGCCATCAGCAGTGCAGGGGTAGTTTTGTCACATCCAATATTCAAAACGACTCCGTCAATGGGATAGCCATAAAGCGTTTCGACCAAGGACAGATAGGCTAAGTTACGATCCAACATGGCCGTGGGACGTTTGCCTGTTTCCTGAATGGGGTGCACAGGAATTTCAATCACTGTGCCACCCGCCGCAATCACACCATCACGCACGCGCTTGGACAGTTCAATGTGGTGGCGGTTACACGGGCTTAGATCGCTGCCAGTTTGGGCAATTGCGATGATCGGCTTGTCACCTTGCAATTCCTCGCGCGTAAGGCCATAATTCAAATACCGCTCAAGATAAAGAGCCGTCATTTCACGATCATCATGGTTGTTAAACCACAACCGAGATCGCAGTGTTTTCTTATCACTCATTCTCTTTTCTCCGAAATAAATATTAGTTTGACCAACCGCCGTCGATCACATGCGCGTGCCCTGTTGTAAAGGCGCTGTCATCTGAAGCCAAATACACGGCAAGTGCCGCGATTTCTTCGGCAGCACCTATGCGGCCCATGGGTTGACGTGCGATAAATGCTTTCATTGCGGCCTCATAATCACCTGTTGCACGTAAACGATCATGCAATGATGGGCTTTCCACTGTTCCTGGGCAAATGCAATTACACCGTACCCCTTGGGTGATGACATCGGTTGCAACAGATTTCGTCAACCCGATGACAGCGGCCTTGGTCGTGCCGTACACATAACGGTTTGGCGCCCCTTTGATCGATGAGGCCACGGAGGACATGTTAATAATGGATCCAGCGCCGCGCTCTATCATACCGGGTAGGGCCGCGCGGATCGTGCGGTGCATGGAACCCACGTTCAAATCCCATGCGAATGACCATTCCTCATCCGTGCATTCCAAAATGGTACCGTGATGCACAAAACCTGCGCAATTGAATAGAATATCGGGCTGCGCAAGGGCAACACCAGCAACAACCGCGTCATTGTCCATAACGTCCAATGTAAATGTTTCGATTGTGCCCAATGCTTCGGCCTCACGTTGTAGATCGGCCAATGTTTTGGTGTTGATATCCGTTGCAAATACATGCGCGCCCTCGCGCACCATCGCAAGGGCCGTCGCGCGGCCAATTCCCTGACCGGCGGCGGTTAAAAGTACGCGTTTGTTTTGAAGTCGTTTTGACATGTTGTAATCCAGGTTATGTTTCTTTCTCATATTGGGCGCGTTTGAGCCATACTGCTTCATTATTGGTAGTGAACCTATCCACGCTATGGTTGATGTTCAATCAGATTTGCAATTCTTCAGAATTTTAAAATTTTGTTGTATTCTGATACTTAATTTCTTGTCGTGTTCTAGGTTCAATTCAAAAGTCCCTTTTGATATGATCGTGAGTGGCCTGTTCGCATGCGTCTTCATCTCCTACCAAAGCATCTTGGAAAATTGTGGCGTGTTTATGGATGATAGGTTCGAAGTAATTTGAGCCAAATCTGTGCTGTTGTGCGACAAACTTTTGTCGGGATTGGGCACATTGTGACTAAATGTTTCGATCAAAATATCCGGTGCGCATCTAAAATCTTGGTGTGATATCGATTATTTAGATTAAAGTAAAACCAACATTTTTCTTGCCACATGTTCTTTTGAATGTAGGCTAATGTTAGCGCCCACATCTGAACGTTGGGTGGAACAACAAAACAACAAGTAGGGAGAACAACATGAGTTTTGTTAAAAAAGTTGCTGCAACGTTAGGTGCAGCGGCGTTGCTTGCTACAACAGCAACAGCGGCAACAACGAACCTGCGTATTCAAACGCACTATGCACCTGAAACAGTATCGGGAAAGCTTGCGGCGCAGTACATAGCAGATGTGCAAAGCATGTCGAATGGCGAAATCAATATTGAAATGTTTTATTCTTCATCAGTAGTGAAATCGGTGGAAACATTCGATGCTGCAGCGACTGGCATTTTGGACTGCGACATGACAGGTGGTGGTTATCAAACAGGTAAAAACCCTGCGTTCCAATTTGTTGGCGACATCATGGGTGGCTATGCAACTCCATATCAGCAATTAAGTTGGCTTTATTATGGCGGTGGTCTAGCGGACGCGCAGGCACTGTATAACAAGTACGACATGCAACTTGTTGGATGGTGGGTCTACGGTCAAGAAAGCCTTGCGTCCTCGCGTCCCTTGGATGGCCCTGGCGCATTGAAGGATTTCAAATTCCGTTCCCCACCAGGCATGGAAACCAAAATCTTTGAAAAGCTAGGTGCGAAACCAATCGTGATGGATTTCACAGAAATCTTTACAGCATTGGAGACAGGTATCATCGATGGTGCTGATGCGTCTGGTTTGGCAAACAACGTTGGCCTCGGCTTATATGATCTGGTGAAGCATGCGAACTTCCCAGGCTTCCACTCGATGCCTTCAGATCACCTAGCTTGTAACAAATCAGTATGGGACTCCATGCCAGAATCACACCGCACAATCATGTCTGTTGCGATGGAAGCGCTCGCTCTGCGTACAGCTTTGACATTCGAAAAAGCAAATGCTGCCGCCGCTGCGAAGTTGCGTGCTGAAGGTGTCACACTTTGGCAGTGGTCGGAAGAGGATCTTCAGACATTCCGTGATGCCGCCCAAGCAACATGGCCAGAGTTTGCTACAACTCCAGAGGCCAAGGCACTAGTTGATAGTCATATCGCATATCTTACTGAGCTTGGCTTGGTAAAATAATCAAATTTTATTACAGGCAGGCCTTAGTTGGCCTGCCCAATTGCATTTACGTCATTACGAAAGATTATGAAATGGGAAATTCAGTTCGCGATCTTCCCCAGTGGTTGCTGCCCCTTTTTTTCATCGCATGTGGCAGTTGGATAGTCTGGCATGGTGCGACCTATATTATGGCATTTGGTGGTTACACCGATGCTCTTGCAGCGCGGTATCGTCAAATTACGATGCTTGACTACCTGATCTTGATTGCCTTGCCTGTGTTGGGTGTGCTGGGAGTTTTGGGAATTAACAGGGCACCAATGGAGATCGATGAATACCCCGCGATTGATCGGATAGCGATGTTCATTGGTCGCGTAACCATGCTTCTAATCGCGATTGTTGTATGCGTGATGATGTATGAAGTTATTTTGCGCTATGTGTTCGAGCGTCCGACACTTTGGGCGAATGAAATGTCCCTATGGTTGGCAGGGTTTGTATTTATACTTGCTGGGTTTTACGCAATGCAGCAACGAAGCCATATTCGAATTTATTTGCTCTACGATATGCTTCCTCGTTCGTTGCAGAAAATATGCGATATCGTTTCGACCGTACTGATCGTGGGATTTGCATTTTTCTTGGTTTATGGTGGCTATGGAGAAGCAAAGGCAAAGTTGCTTCGCTGGGAAACGTTTGGGACAGCATTTGATCCCCCGATTCCTGCGACACTAAAGCCTTTGGTCCTGATTGTTGTTACATTGGTTGCTATCCAGTCAGTGTTAAATTTGATTGCAGATTGGAATAAAGAGCCCGAAATCCACAGTTCAGCCGACGATATTGACCAAGACGAACTTGAGCGTCTAAAAAAATCAATAGGAGAGGGTTAATGGATATTGGAACAATTTCTCTCGTCCTTCTTATTGGATTGATGCTATTGTTGGCGATTGGGATGCCTCTAGGATTGGCCTCCGCCGTCATGGCCGTTGTCGTATTGGTGATGAAATTCGAACCAACATTGCTGCTGGATCCGACAACGTTTGGGGATGGTTTATTAACCCGTAAATTTGGTACGGGGCCGCTTAATATCCTTGCACAAAAAATATACGGTCTACTGACGGACTATGTTTTGATATCCATTCCGTTATTTATTTTTATGGCGGCACTTCTGGAAAGATCTGGCATAGCCAAAGACATGTATTCATCGCTAAATATTTGGTTGTCAAGGGTTCGTGGTGGGATTGCAATCGTGACTTCTGTGATGGCGGTCATCATGGCGGCGATGTCTGGAATCATTGGGGGAGAAGTTGTTCTGTTGGGGTTGATTGCACTACCTCAAATGTTGCGTTTGGGATATAATCAAAATCTTGCCATTGGGACAATCTGCGCTTCGGGTTCTTTGGGGACTATGATCCCTCCCTCCATCGTTTTGATTATTTATGGTTTGATAACCGAAACATCAATTAAGGCGCTGTTCACAGGCGCATTCGTTCCTGGTTTTATGTTGGCTACAATGTTTATAATATACATTGTTTTGCGCACGCAAATAAACCCAGATGATGCACCTCTGCCAGAACCAGAACCAGGCGATCCATCGGGCGGCGAAAAATGGGCATTGTTTGGGGCTTTCATGTCCATTATCGTCGCGGGGTTTTCTTTTGCGTTGTTCGTGCGTGTCGTATTTTTCACAGTTACGGGACAAAATACCTTCATCGAAGGGGTTGATGCAATTGCCTATGGGACGCCAGATTACATTTCTTGGTTTGCAGCGCTAACTGCGATAGCGCTGGGTCTTATTTTCTTTGTCTTCGGGACAGAGCGCGCGAAAATCGGCTGGGCAATGGGGAAAGGATTGGTTGCGCCAATCGTCGTCATTGGTGTTGTTTTAGGTTCAATTTACGGTGGTATTTCAGGCATTACCGAGGCTGCGGGTATGGGCGTGGTCGCCGTGCTTATAATTTCGTTCCTGCGAGGAGAGGCCAGCTTTGATCTAGTGTGGGAAAGTTTGATGCGCACACTAAAGTCAACGGGGACAATTATCTGGGTAACAATTGGTGCGGCGGCCCTTGCGGGGGCATACACAATTGCAGGTGGTCCTCAGTATGTTGCAGACATGATTGTTGGACTGGATGTTCCGACAATGGGCATCTTACTTATTATGATGCTGATCCTTTTGTTTATGGGCGCGTTCATGGACTGGGTAGGTATTGTATTGTTAATTATTCCTGTGTTTTTGCCCATTGTTCAGCGCTTGCCGATCGAAGAGATTGGTCTAATTGGTCAGCTTGAGCCAAAACATCTTGCTGTTTGGTTCGGTGTCCTGTTCTGTATGAATATGCAGGTTAGTTTTCTGTCGCCTCCGTTTGGACCTGCTGCCTTTTATTTGAAATCCGTGGCCCCGCCGCATATCTCGTTGACGGATATCTTCAAAGGTTTCTTACCCTTTATTGGTGTTCAACTGATTGCGTTGTCTGTATTGCTGATTTGGCCAAACATCGTCACATTATTATTATGATGGTAGGGGGATCCAATGCTGAACCTACAGCAAATCGATCAATTTAACCGTGACGGATACCTTGTTGTTGAGGAATTAATCAGCCCAGAAGTGCGAAACGCTGTTGTATCGGAATATGCGGATCTGATGGATCATCTTTATTTTGATTGGCGGCAGCTTGGTCAGGTCCCTGAACTTTTGCCTGGTGCGACCTTATGGGACAAATTGGATGCGGCGGTACGGGCCAAAATTGAATGGTATCAGCCTTTTGACATTTCCCTGCCTGCAGATGGCATCACCGCCGAAACCCCCATGCATTTTGGGCCAGCGGTCTTCGATATGATCACAAGTGATCGCATTTTAAATACGGTCGAATGTCTAATCGGTTCTGAAATCACATCAAACCCCATTCAGCACGTTCGTATCAAACCGCCTGAGCGTGATGTTCAACATGGGGAAACCCGTGCGCATATTGTGTCCACAGATTGGCATCAGGATCGGGCTGTAACATTAGAGGCGGCGGATGACACCGAAATGGTCACAGTCTGGTTGGCGATCACAGATGCAACGGTTGAAAACGGATGTTTGCAGGTAAAGCCCGGCAAAACCCCACACATGATCCCACATTGTGCGCTGACGCAGTTGGGCATCCGAGAGAAGTTTTTACCAAAACAGGACGCAGTACCCGCACCCGTAAAGGCAGGGGGTGGTGTAATTTTTCACCCCCTGACACCACACGCAAGTTTGCGAAATCTGTCGAATGAATATCGCTGGTCGTTTGATTTGCGCTATAACGTGACGGGGCAAAATACGGGACGGGATCATTTCCCAGATTTCGTGGCACGTTCGCGCAGAAATCCGTCCGCTGAACTGCGCGATTGGCAGGTTTGGAAAAACATGTGGGAAGCCACCCGAGCAGATATTGCGCAGTTGGAACATATTAATCAACATGGTCGTTGGTCCGCGGATGGACCATATTGCGCATAACAGGAATTGAGATGGATAACATAATCAGACTTCGGGCTGAGGACAACGTGCTGGTGGCCAATCGCGCATTGGAGGCGGGGCACGACATTGGAGGCCTCGTGCTGCGGGACGCCATTCCCGCAGGGCATAAAATCGCGTCATGTGATATCCCCGTGGGTGCGCGCATTTTGAAATACGGACAGACCATTGGCTACGCCATGTCTGACATCCCCTCTGGCACACATTTGCATACGCATAATGTTGAATTTCGCGCAACGGATGCTGCATACCAATTCGGCACAAATTTATGTGATGTGGCCCCTGTTCCAGAGCAAGACCGCGATACATTCATGGGATATCGGCGTGAAAATGGCAGCGTGGGAACGCGCAACTACATTGCCATTGTCACATCCGTAAATTGTTCCGCCACGGCTGCGCGGCGCATTGCGGACAGCTTTGGGCCAGAGGAATTATCCCAATATCCCAACGTCGATGGTGTCGTGGCATTCGTGCATGGCACAGGGTGCGGTATGGCAGGCGACGGTGAAGGGTTTGAGGCGCTGCAACGTGTCATGTGGGGATACGCCAAACATCCAAATCACGGCGGTGTCGTGATGGTTGGGTTGGGCTGTGAAATGAACCAAATTGACTGGTTGCTGGATGCCTATGGTTTGAAACAATCCCCAACCTTTCAAACCATGAATATTCAATCCGTTGCGGGTTTGCAGAAAACGATTGAAATGGGTGTGAAAAAGGTACGCGAGATGCTGCCCATCGTGAATGCCGCGCAACGCACGCTGTGTCCCGCGTCCGAATTAAAGGTCGCGCTGCAATGTGGCGGATCAGATGCCTGGTCTGGGATCACCGCCAATCCTGCATTGGGCGAAGCCTGTGATTTATTGGTGGCCCAAGGGGGCACAGGCGTTTTGGCCGAAACGCCCGAAATCTATGGCGCCGAACATCTGCTGACGGAACGTGTGATTGATCGCGCGACAGGGGATCGTTTGATTGGATTGATCAATTGGTGGGAGGATTACACCGCAAGAAACCGCGGATCGATGGACAACAACCCCAGCCCAGGAAACAAAAAAGGGGGTCTAACCACCATCCTTGAAAAATCACTGGGGGCCGCGGCCAAGGGGGGCACAACCCCGCTGACAGGCGTCTATAAATACGCTGAACCCGTGCGCGCAAGGGGGTTCACATTTATGGACAGCCCTGGGTATGATCCCGCCTCGGTCACGGGGCAGATCGCGGGGGGCTGTAACCTTGTGTGTTTCACCACGGGTCGCGGATCTGCCTTTGGATCAAAGCCCGCACCCACCATCAAATTGTCCACCAACACGGCGATGTATGAACGCATGGTGGATGACATGGATATCAATTGTGGGGACATCATCGCAGGCAGTGCAACAATTCAATCAAAGGGTCGCGAGATTTACGAATTGTTCCTGCGCGTCGCCTCGGGCGAGGCATCGAAATCCGAGGCGCAGGGTCTGGGTGATTATGAATTTGTGCCATGGCAAATTGGGGCGGTGATGTAATGGTAAAGCTTCTTCTTGCAGGAACGGGATTGATTGGTGAACGCCATTTAAATCATATCTTGGAGCATACTGATTTGACGCTTGTGGGTGTAATTGACCCAGTGGTCGAAAATCGCACCACCCCGCATGCGCCGGGGTTTGCCACGTTGGACGATGTGGATGTCGCGGCCGATGGGATCATTTTGGCCACCCCCACAGATACCCACGCGCCCCTAACTATTGCGGCGTTGGAACGGGGATTGCATGTGCTGGTTGAAAAACCCGTTGCCGCATCATTGGCCGAAGCGGATGAGATGATCTCCGCGTCAAAGCGCACGGGCAAAAAGATATTGGTGGGACATCATCGCCGCCATCATCCCTTGGTCAGCAAAACGGTTGAAATCCTATCCTCGGGTCAGATTGGCCGTCCCTTGGTGGCCTCGCTTTTGTGGTGCATGAAAAAACCAGATGATTATTTCGATGTGGACTGGCGCAAAGGTGTGGATGGCGGACCCATCAAACAAAACCTGATCCATGACGTCGATACACTGCGCGCCTTTTTTGGCGAAGTGACATCCGTCACGGGTGCAGGCAGCAATGTGATGCGCAACGCGCTGCGCCACGAAAGCGGTGGTGTGGTCCTAACATTTGACAGCGGGGCGATTGTCACGATTGCCTTTTCAGATGCCACGCCAACCCCATGGGGGTTTGAAGCAGGCACAGGAGAAAGCCCGCATATCCCGAAAACGGCGCAAACCTCGATGCAGATTGCCTGTTCAAACGGGGGATTGGAATTCCCGACCTTAAATGTTTGGAGTGGGGCCGCGCATTGGAATGAAAAGCCCGAAATGCAGCCCACAGAAGTCGATCAGGCTGTACCATTGATCAAACAGTTAGAGCATTTCGCATTGGTGATCCAAGGCAAAGCAGAACCCATAGTTGATGCCGCATCTGCCCGTGAAACATTGGCTGTCATCTTGGAAATCGAACGCGCCACTGCGCCACCCTCGCTAAGATTATAACGGTGCAGAGATGACCCAAGCCCCCGCAACATTGATCCAATCACAGGCCCGCACTGGAATTGTTTTGATGATTGCGGCATGGGGCACATTTTCTGTGATCGATACATCGGCCAAGTTTTTGGTGATGGCAGCGATCCCTGCGGTTCAGGTCGCGTTTATGCGCTACGCGGTGCAATTTCTGTTTACGGTAATCGAAGGATCGCGCGATGGTATATCTGTTATCCGCATACTTGATCGCAAGACGCTGACGCTGCTGATTTTGCGTGGATTGATTTTGGTGGTGTCGACGTTTTTTAATTTTATCGCCGTCAAATACCTATCGCTCACCATGACCGCGGCGATTATGTTTTCCTCCCCGATCTATGTCGCACTGCTTTCCATCCTATTTTTGGGAGAGCGCGTTGGCATTTGGCGGTGGAGCGCGATAATCGTTGGATTTATCGGCGTTTTAATCATCGTGCGCCCCTTCAATGAGGATTTTCACTGGGCCGCGCTCTTGTCGCTTCATAATGCTGTTGCTGTTGCTGTGTTTTCGATGATCACGCGTCGCTTGGCAGGCACGGTAAACGCACAGGTTATGCAGTTTTTTGCAGGCGGTTTGGGCATGTTGGCACTGTTGCCTTTTGCAGTTTATGCCTGGCGCATGCCGACCGAAACCATCGGTTGGGTGTTGTTGTTCGTCATGGGGGGCGCTGCATGGTTGGGGCACAACATGTTTTCACGTGCACATATTTATGCCAGCGCCAGTACCCTGATGCCATTTTCCTATTCATTCATAATATTTATGGCGCTTTCTTCAACCATATTTTTCGCCACCCGCCCTGATATTTGGGTCTATGTTGGGGCGGCATTGGTTGCAGGATCGGGCCTGATCATTTGGTGGCGCGAGAAACAAAATAATTTAGACGATACATAGAAGGATACCCAAGATGAATTCATATGACTTTTACGATCAGGTCGCTGTTATCACAGGGGGGGCGCAGGGCATTGGGTATGCTGTTGCCAAGCGGATGATTGAAAATGGCGCCACGGTTGTCATTTGGGATTTCAACATGGATCTGGCCCAAGCCAGCGCGTCCAAGCTGGGCGCAACTGCGCTTCATTGCGATGTTAGCGATTGGAACAGTGTTCAGGCTGCAGCGCAGCAGACAGAAAATCAATTGGGGCGCATTGATGTTTTGGTGAACTCCGCTGGTGTGGCGGGGGCTAATGCCGTTGTCGAGGAGTATCCGATCGAGGAATGGAATAAAATCATGTCCGTCAATCTGAACGGAACCTTTCACACAAATCGTGCGGTCATTGCAGGCATGAAACAACGCGGATATGGGCGGATTGTGAACATTGCATCGATTGCTGGAAAAGAGGGTAATCCAAACGCGAGCGCCTATTCTGCATCCAAGGCGGGGGTGATCGCGTTGACAAAATCATTGGGAAAAGAGGCGGCAGATTTCAACATCGGTGTGAATTGTGTCACACCCGCGGCAGCCCGCACGGCGATCTTTGATCAGATGTCAGAGGAACACATCAATTACATGCTGTCGAAAATTCCGCGCAACCGATTTGTGGATGTTGCCGAGGTTGCCAACATGATCTGCTGGATCGCAAGTGCCGAAAATGCATTCGCGACTGGGGCGGTGTTTGACCTGTCAGGTGGACGCGCAACGTATTAAAGTAGGGAGGCTCGCATGAAAAACATTGGTGTTATCGGACTGGGGGATATGGGTAGCGGTCTGGCCAAGAATCTGATGGCAAATGGATTTTCCGTCTTTGGTTTGGATCTAAAGCCTGAACGACAGGCGGCATTCACCGATGTGGGCGGCACGTTGGTGGATAATACCGCTGAAGTGGGGCGTCGGGTTGATGCGGCCTTTGTCATGGTGATGAACGGGGATCAGGCGAAATCAGTCATCTTGGGTCCCGCTGGATTGGTCAATACGATGCAACAGGGTGGTATTGTGATCCTAAGTGCGACAATCAAACCGCATGAGGCCGTTGAAATTGGCGCTGCAATGCAGGGCAGTGGCATTGATATGATCGATACGCCCGTATCAGGCGGGTTTCCGGGGGCACAGGGCGGCACGCTGACTATGATGGCGGCTGCCCCTGATGATGTTATGGCGCGCGCCCGGCCTGTGTTAGAGGCGGTCTCGGCCTCAATCCACCACGTGGGAACCAAGGCAGGGGATGGACAAACGGTAAAGGCTTGTTTGCAATCCTTGATCGGGTCCCAATTTTCCGCCACATTCGAGGCTGCCGCATTGGCCGCCAAAGCAGGTGTCAGTGGTGAAGTGCTTTACAAAGTTTTTTCAACCTCTGGGGCGGGTAGTGGCGTTGTGAACAATGCCCTTCAAAAAATCATTGACCGCGAATTTGAAGGAACGGGCAGTCATATAAACACGATGCATAAGGACCTGACCATTTCATTGAACTTGGCTGAAAGTTTGGGCGTTCCTATGCACACAGCGTCCGCTGCAATGCAAATTTTTCATGCAGGTCGCGCCAAGTATCCCAACGGTGATAACTGGGTCTGTACCCGTGTGATCGAAGAGATAATTGGCGCAGAATTGCATAGATAGGGGGATCATATGAAACTGGGTGTCATATGTGACGGGATCAGTCGGGATTTGGAACATACTGTTTCGGTTATGAATGAATTTGATCTGACCTATGCAGAGTTACAATTTATTTGGGATCACGAGGTTGGGGATCACAGCGCTGAAGAGATCAAAAAGATTGACCGAATTTGTAGGGACAACGAAAAACCTGTCAGTTGTCTATCGCGTCATATCTTTGCCGGGATGACCACCGAAAATCGCCCCGGTGACGCGCTGCATCAAAAACACATGGAAGCATTGAAACGCGTGGTGGATATGGCCCACGTCGTGGGATCCCCATTGGTGCGGATCATGACCCAGAAAAAGGAACAAATCCTGTGGGGTCATAATGGTGCAGAGCAATGGAATGTCGCTAAAGGTGCATGGGACACGATGCCACCGATGATTGCTCCAGCAGTGGATTTCGCGCGTCAGGCAGGTGTGACTTTGGTCGTGGAAACGGGCAACGGGACGATGGTGAATTCGAATTACACTGCGCGCAAATTGATTGATGAGCTGGATGCCAAGGATACGTTAAAGGTGTTGTGGGACCCAGCCAATAATTGTTGGTGTCATGAATTGGCCTATCCAGACGGCTATGAAACGGTAAGAGATGGCTATTTGGGCCATATTCATATCAAGGATGTTCTGGTTGATACACCGCGTGCCACGTTAAGTGTCAAGAAAATGGGAGAGGGCCAATTGGCACCACTATTCGCTCCCCTTGCCGATGCGCTGCGCCATGATAGCTATGATGGAGTGATTTCATTTGAAAGTGTGTATCACCCTGGAAACGGTAATTTTGAGGATGGATTTAGAAAATCCATTAGTCTGTTCAAAGATTTGTTTGGAGATAACGTAGAATGAGCGACAAAGATGTGATTGGTTTTATTGGAGTTGGATACATGGGTCATGGTATGGCTCACAACATTATGAAGGGCGGATATTCTCTTGTTATAAAGGGAAATAAAAATCGTGTTCCTGTCGATGATTTGGTGAAATCAGGCGCGACAGAGGCACAGAATTTGGCAGAGTTAGTCGCAAAATGTGATGTCATTCACATGTGTCTGTCCAATTCTCCCCAAGTGGAAAATATAATTTTCGGTGCGGGCGGTATTTTGGAAAATTCCAAAGACGGGTTGATCGTCATCGACTGCACCACTGCCGATCCAACATCAACCACGCGCATTGGCGATGCAATGGCACAAAAGGGGATGCATTTTGTAGATGCCCCTTTAGGACGCACCCCGAAAGAGGCCGCTGAGGGCACGTTGGATGCCATGATCGGGGCCAGTGATGATTTGTTTGAACGGATCAAGCCAATTATTCAATGCTGGTCTGGCAATATCATTCATGTGGGTCCTCTTGGAGCAGGGCATAAAATGAAACTGATCATGAATTTCATTGCAATGAGTTATGCCGCCCTTTACTCAGAGGCGACAGTTTTGGCTGCAAAATCTGGGCTTTCGCCGCAAAAGGTGAATGAGGTTATTGGATCAAGCCGACTGTCAAACGGGTTCTTTGATACCTTTATGAAATATCTGGTAGGCGGTGATGCAAACGCGCACAAATTTTCCTTAGAGAATGGAGCCAAAGACATCGGGTATGTGGCGAATATGGCACATGATGCACAGATGATGAATCCTATGGGGGCTGCTGCGAAAAACTATTTCACCCATGCGATTGCCACGGGCAACGGGGGAAATTATGTGCCCACATTGGTTGATATGATCGGTACGATGAATGGCATCAATATTCAGGATGAGGTGGAAAACGGGCGCTAAGGCCCCGTTATCCCGCGCGCCCTTGTGCAAATGCAGCGGCCAAAAAGACCACCATTAACATCGAGATAGCCATCAAAATGTTGATGGTTCGTTGTGTTCGCGGACTTAGGTTCAATTCATGCAATAATGTACCCGCGTAAAGCCATCCAAAATGTAGAGGGATCCAAATCGCATTTGTGATCAATATTTTAAGGATGATTTCTAATGTTAAATTATGGGGCATAAATCCAAATCCAGTAATTAGGGACGTGTTAACAACGTAGGCTTTGGGATTGATCGCCTGTAACAAAACACCGCCCATAATACCGGGGGGTGATTTCGCCTCGATAAAGGCGATTTTGGCGCCTGCAAAAGCGATCCGTGCCGCCAAATAAATCAAATAACCCATTGATAAGGTTAAAAGAACGATCCGCAGGGTTGGTATTGATAAAATGATCGCGGCAAATCCTGTGATCACGGCCAACATGACCATGTTCGTTCCTAAAAACAGCCCGAAAACATACCGCAACGACGGTTTGAACCCATAGGACGCCCCAAACCCAGCTGTTGTCAAAACACCTGGCCCAGGTGTGATGATCAAAAACAAAACAGCAAGTGCGAAGACGATCATCGATTAAATACCATTATTGCAAAGTGGTTAATTGGCTGACGCAAGTATTGAAAACTAAGTCCACTTTATCAAGGGGTTGTTCAGATGAAGGGGCCCAATCATTTCCCAAAAATATTTCTTTTTTCCTCTTTCATTCAGCGTTTTCCCGTCTAGCTCACAATTACCAAATAAGGAGAAGATGAATGGCTGAATGTGGATGCGGGCGCAGCCCGACAGGTAAATGCGTAGGCTGGCACGGCCTAAGCGAAGAGCAGTATCAGGAAAAGAAAGCAGCTTATGAAGCCAAACAGGCTGCAAAATCTGCACAGACTTAAATTCATGGGTCGCATTTGCGGCCCATTTTTTTCGTAGGCAACGTTGGTACGTATCTGTACATGGATCCGTAAACATTGACATGGGAACGTCGGATTATTCATTTTTCCAAAAATAACTACACCACGCGTTAACCGTTAAGGTGTTTATTTTGGCTCCGGCGGTAGGGATATAATTAAAAATAAAAATAATTAAAAACAGTATGATAGATTGAATGTAGGAAATTTTGTGTACTGAAAGTGTACCGTATTGGTGTACCGCATTTAAGGTGAAAAAGGCGACCCCATTTGATTGGAGTCGCCAGTCGAGGAACATGAATCTAACTTTTTCTGATTTATGTTGTGCATATCCCGTGCCATCCCAATCTTTAGTGCAAGCCAACACCAGTCTTATCAGCGATGACGACTTGATTGTTAGTTGGTGATAGGTGACCTGAGAATTGTAGTTTTGTCCAATCTGCGTACTCAAGATAATGGGCATTGCTTATTGAAGCCATTAGATGCGCACTTATTTCGGGATACAAATGTGATGATACCTTTATCCCATGTATTCCAGCCATCTTTGCGTGCTAACTCAAAAAATTAACTTGTCTTAATTTTAGTCGTCGTTTCGATCCGCCAGAAATGTTTTGTTTGGGTATGAAGAAGCTTACATACCCTGTGCTGGTAATATGGCGCAGTTTAATTGCGCTTTTTCTTCGAAAATCTGCTGATCTCCAGAAATCATGATCTCCGATACACTCAGTTTGCTCTTCGATTTTTCGAATGACACTATCGTTATGCTCTTTGGTTCCTTCAATACATTATTATCTGGAGACACTCCGATGTGATGTGTTTCATCGTTTATCTGTAATGTACCAGTCTTCAAAATATCATTGACCTTTCCATTTTCAATTGAACGTCCATTCAACTTAAAATTTGGGGTTTTTACATCTTCAGTCCCAAATGACATTGAAAAACCACCAGCAAAATCACCATTGTATTTGCCTATGCAAAAATAATTATCAGAAAGTACATGAGTACCTGATACGAAAAGTCCGATTAAAAATGTTGTTAAGTGTAAGCGCATGTAACAAACCAATTATCGACCAATGTTTATACGACTCAAACATTAATTTTGTTAGCTTGAACATATTTTATTCCACCAACTGCACAGTCAGCGTTCCGTTGTGTTAGCTCAAATTCTAAAAAAAATGCAATTAAAACGTCCTTTGAAGGTGATTTACAGTTGGCTTAAAAAAAGTTCCTCACCTTAGAACGCTCTACCGAAATAAGGCGTAGCATATCGTTTTATGAGTTGATAACTTCAAGTTAGGCATCTGCATTCAAATGGATCAATAAAATCAGGTGAAACGGCGGACTAAGATTTTAATGACTTGTGTCTTACTGTGCGTAATGGTCGCCGGTGCTATTTATTTCGTCTTAGGTACCCCAGTAGGACCCGAAGAACATCTCCACAACAATCTTAACACGTACATCAAAAAGTACTGAAGTTAATCCAATTTTAATACTTCTCTTGGAATGCAAGTAAAACTGAGCCAAGTATCAATCCTTACATCAAGGATTTTAGTTTGTTACACATTTGCCAATTAATCTGAAGTAGATGTTCTCAAAAGTATCGCTTTGCCTATGACAAAATAAATCCTCGGATTGGCAAGGCACCCAATGATTGGCAAATCTCAGCAACCGTATATTTTTTTACACCCGTAAACTAAAGGCTGAACCCAAATTTTTTGGTATGAACTTTGCAAGAGTAAGCTGTTTACAACTTGGAGTGCTCGACATGAAAGAAATACCAACACAAGGGGATTTCATTGGTCCCATCAAGCCACAAATGAATATGACTTACCGTGACTATCTTCACATGATAAATACGGGACTAGGATTACCTCGGTACCCGTCTTCTGGTGTACCTGTTATCAAAACTGAAGATGACATGATTTGTCCGCCTTCTAACTACAAGCTAAACTAAAGTAATTTGTTCAATTAAACTCTGCAAACTTTCATGGTTTTTCTGTGCAAATAGATGGCGTTTTGGTACTTTTCTGAAAGGCTACTTATCGGTGCGGTTGATGCAACATAGGTATCGAAACTAGATATTCAGATTGTAAAGAGTCACTGGCGAATAGTAACCTTGCTTTGGGGAACTAGAGCTCCGCACAATTTGTAAAATTGCCCCAAGTGCCAGAGTAAGATCAAGGCACTGATGTGGTTCAAACAAAATATGACTTGCGCCACATGAAAATTATTGTCAAATGAACTTCAAAGTTGCCTTATTCTGACTGAAATGATGCTCTTTAATTCAATGAATATCTGAAACTCTATCCGAAGTGGTTTATCAAAACCCGTATCACTAAAAGTCATCGAGGTTTGATAAGTATGCATGTGAGGGGAAGGCTTCCAATAGTTTTTGCGTCATCATCAAACTACCTGAATCAGCTTGGTGCTGGATAAAGTTTTGGTGATCAATGCGACTATTCCAAACTCCAATCAAAATTACATGCCGTTCATCAGTTTGCGAAATTGTAAAGTAAATGTTGTTACATCCTTGAGAGCGACGAGCTGCAGGGAGTATTTGGTGAGCCAACCTTATGAATTCATCAACTTGACCCTCACGACAATGATATTCGGATAATACGGTTACGGACACTTATCTACCTCCCATCAAGCTGCAAGCTCGAAATCTGAATTACTTACTCCGGTGGCTTTTAAAAGGAGTAACATTCCACTTTACACAGAAACTGCGGTTCTAGCACTGAGCGATGCACAGTTGGTCGAGAGCATATGCAAAAAAGTGCTGCTCAGGCTGCTACTATTCGTATCGTAGTAGTTTGCAGTTTTTTGAGCAAGTCAACAGACCAGCAGCACCATTTAATTGGAATTACGAAGGACTTAAATCGAAAGCATAACAAAATCAAATATGCTATTGCTTGTTTGTAAAGCCAGTCTACCCAGCGCAAACAATGCTTTGCCTTGTTGTAAGTCAAACAAATTACTATCCTATTGAAAACGGATCTAACCTATGCGTACCCTTGTTAAACTTTTCACTTATGCAGCAATATTGGCCGTTCTTTATGGTGTTGTTCACTATGGTATTTTAGTGTTTGCAGAGTAATGGAATTTCTAAGTTTCTTAGACAAATTACTCACTTTAGCCTCACTGGTCGTACTCGTGGCCTTTTTGGGATTGTTGTTATTGGACAGGTGGGGATGAAGAATAAACCCAAATTCTGTATGTCATGTCAAAAAGAAAAGAAGCTTGTGAGGCATGGTCATTGCTACAAGTGTTTGGCTATATATGTAGTAAAAGATTGGCTCAACATGGTTGGTTCTCATCGCCAATAAAGTCACGATCCACCAATCAACCCGTGATACAGGTTTGTGAAATCTACCCTTTAGTTCAAATAGCTGTGTCCACGTACGTAACAGTGCTTATTGAAGATAAGCCTTTATAGCCTGCTGTCTTTTAGATGCTTGAAGTTGGTCGTTGATTTCAGTGAGTTTTTTATTGAATGCATCGTTCAATTCAAGCAGTTTCAAATCATTTTTGCTTAGACTATACGGATCATCCTCTAGTTGTTTTCGCAACACTAGATCATTCCATACAACGGCGATAATGTCTTTTTCTCGATCTGTCATACCACGTATATCGACCGGCAAAGGAAATTGTTTAGCATGTAAAAAAAGCGATAATCGCCGTAGAAGAATTCAGATATCCTGGGAAAGAACGGGATATACAACGATGTGAAGGGATGACACATCGAAATTGACTTTCATAATTGTATATCTTCAGACATCAGAGATATGCACCAAAGGCCAGTAATATAACAACCATTTACTTGATCAAATCTCACATCTGCCTGCCAATTCAGACACCAGTTTTCAACTTGTCTTAGTAATGAATGTTACTTATCTTCCACGACACAAATTGATCCATATCATCGCACCAAAGCATTTATACCATGCTGAATTAGTAGTATTTTACCTTCAGTTTGATACAATCTAATACCACTATTAAAGGCTATTTCTAAAGTGTAGATGTTGTGGATATTGTTACTATGTGTCGTAACCTTAAGTAGTTTCTATATTTATGGTGTCACGCTAAGGATCAGTTTCGACGTCGTTGTCGTTTAAGACAACCCTAACGGAGATAGCTTCCCCCGTGTCTGGTTCCTTTACACGGTTATAGGCCACATCAGCTACATTCGCTTTACAAAACCGCTTACAGTAGTACTGGGCTGCTTGTGCAATCGTGCAGTAGGCCGGATCAGAACGATGAAAAAGATGCTTTTCTTCTGTGGGGTTCGGCCACAGAAGTTTTTGGTTTGTTAGAACTTCTCGCAACTTAGTATTCCCAGCACGTGCCTCACCGATAAGTTGCTGCATAAAGCCAAGACGTTTTTCCGGGGGTAAAGTGTACAATACTTCTGCCAGTCTTTTGGCACGGTCAAAAAACTCGGCATTCGTTCTCGCTTTTGTTGTACTACTGGCTGAGTTCTGTTGATTGCGATTTGCTTTTTGACGACAATTTGCACTGCAATATTTCTTCGTTGTTCTTTGAGACTGGATTGTCGTTCCACAGACGCAACAAAAAAGGGCCTCAGGGGCCCCTTCATTTACTTCATTTAGATTTACATATTTGTTCAAGCATTATCTCCTATTGCGCAAACAAAAAATACCACAGGCGCAGTAGTTTTATGGACTACAGGCAATGGCATTAAAAGGTATGGATGTGTAAGTTGAGCGCACACTCAACCTTGCTGATCCACGTATACCACATTTTTGTAACAGAATTATGAAAGTCCCCGGAAAATATAGAATATCTCCATTTTTTTTCGTCTTTTCAAGTACTTTCGATACCAAGATAATCGACCGTTGGCTGGCAGCATTATAGCTGTATTTGCAGCAAACTAAATTGCATTTGATCGTATAAAAAACGGGCTAATTGGTCCGTACGACAACAAAACAAAGAAGGTAGATCGCTAGACGAGTGAAGGAAATACTAACTGAATACAAACTATGTGTCGTTGATCTAGAGGTTCAATTTAATGGTGAAACACGCAATGCGCCCACACTATGTGTTTCCCATGGAAAAGAAGTTATCCCCTTAAACACTGCTGATGGACGACCAATCCTGAAGAACTAGGCTAACGCTATACCTCTGGGTTGAGGCGCTAAATTTAAGCCCTTTAGCAGCTACACAAACCGCTACTTACGACCTAAATCAGCATTATGACTTTATTAGTAGAATGTCCAAATTGCAGCCAGAATTGCGCCTACGATGCCCCAACTTGTCCTAACTGCGGACAAAGATGGCCCAACCAGTTGCTAAAACAGCAACGGATCAGAAGGACTTTGCTCTACATCGGATCGTTTGTTGCTTTTGTCATAGTCTCATTCGTAGTTTACCTGATCAACAAAATGTAGATCGTAGACACCATGGGCATCAGTCACATGTCTGTCCGTCGCATCATCCAAGCAGACAAGCTAGAAGAGGTCACACATTGAAGTAAGTTTCACTTACACATGACTTCAGATTAGTCTGTTAGCCCTACTCTAGGGCCATTACAGGGGCTTGGGGCCCCCTTGTAAATCACAGGATGCGTCAGGCCTCGCTGGTATCCACCCCGATCTACAAATTAAAAGAATTAGTCCATACCACCATGTAAATCGCTTTCATGCACCTTGGATCAAAAAGAAGTTAGCCATCGGCGTGAACGCATTCAAATACGTAATTTATGACTTTTCTTGTGACATGGCTAAAGTAATATTCAGATAAATTTTCTGTTATAAGTAAGGTTTGTATCTTTTTGTCTTTAAAGTCAAAGTGCATATCAAATGTCTGCTCATCGGAAAGGCCATCCCCGTCTGCGTCAGTTAAATAAGCCAAATAAACGTGCCAAGAATATTCACCAAAATGTGTCAAAGGCTGAATATTCATCTCTTCGTATGACTGCAAAAATTTGTCTATGCGAGACCCGTTCATAACAAAATATTTTGGTAACGACATCAGGGATAGTGGTTCGTTACCATAAAAATCATCTGCTGAACTGGTGTAAATTTCCAAACCATTTTCTGGTAAGGTCGATTTAAATCGGACTTCATGCTTCTCTCGCAACGCACAGACAAAGTCTTGAGCAAAGACTGACGATGGAAACACCACCAATAAAAACCAAATGATAAACTTCTTCATACGAAATGATTAGCATGTACAAATGTCTGCGCCAAACCAATTATCATGTGTTTCTTGTCACATGCGCCAATACTAAAAAAACAGCCATGAAATTACGGCAATTAGAACGAGGTATGTGATGGCCCTAAACCAGAGTGGTGCTTCTTTAGGTGGCTCTGACATTAGTCTGTATTTAACCTCATATTTCATTATACAAAAATATTCGAATAGCTACGCTTTTCTGAGTAGTCTTTGGATGTAACCAGAACTATCTTGGGGTTATGACCTCGCTTACTCAATTCATACTGAAGCAATTCATCCCCTATGCCATTACAA
>Ga0181595_10000087_pt1:55000-87274 | contig 87274 bp, 79 predicted proteins | sample 041ome_7_FD_145604 | JGI IMG/M metagenome (GOLD analysis project Ga0181595, IMG submission 145604) | Coastal salt marsh microbial communities from the Groves Creek Marsh, Skidaway Island, Georgia - 041401AS metaG (spades assembly) | ecosystem: Environmental > Aquatic > Marine >... | reverse complement strand
CTTCACAGATATCATTAAAACCTTCGGTTTCTACAGCGATGGGGTTAAAATAACTATAAACTGGTACAATTGCTCCAAGTGTGAAGCCACAAACCAAACCAATTAATAAATTTTTATTGATCATAATTTATACCTCTATGTTAGATTAATAATAAATAATTGTACCATGAACCTGAACTCAATTACTAGGAAAAATGATAAATAAACACCTGCATTGTATAAGAAAGTTCTTTATTGATGGTAGTCCAAAATATTTCATAAAATCCAATAAATTGATTACAAAAAGTAGGCAAAAGAAGTGATTAAACTCTGATTTTCTTATGCTTCATAAGGATTTTACTATCAATTTTCAAATCAAAATATTACTACTGAATATTTTCTCTTGATCTTTTCTTTCTGATGTTTGGATCTAGAAATTTCTTACGTATCCTAATTGATTTTGGGGTTACCTCAATTAATTCATCATCAGAAATCCATGCAATTGCTCTTTCTAAATTCATATCCAGAGGAGTTGTAAGTTTTACTGCTTCATCTTTTGCGTGTGTTCTAATATTTGTTAATTTCTTACCTTTAAGTACATTAACTTCAAGATCATTTGGTCTCGAATGTATACCTATTATCATTCCTTGATATACAGGGATACCTGAACCAATAATCATTTGCCCACGTTCCTCAAGATTAAATAACGCGAAAGCTACGGATGTTCCTTGTCCATTTGAAATCAATACGCCATTTGTTCTGCCTTTGATTTCACCTTTGTGATTTTCATAGCGAGAAAATAATCGATTAATAACTGCAGTTCCACTTGTAGCAGTCATTAGTTCAGATTGATAACCAATTAATCCTCTTGTGGGTGCTTCAAAAATCAATCTAGATCTTCCTATGCCAAATGGTTTCATCTCTAGCATAACTCCTTTTCTTATATTGAGATCCTGCACAACTTGACCAGTGTATTCGTCATCAACATCAATAATGACTTCTTCTATAGGTTCTAATAACTTGCCGTTATCATCATTCTTCATCAATACTTGTGGCTTTGAAACACTCAATTCATAGCCCTCTCTTCTCATAGTTTCGATAAGGACTGATAATTGCAATTCTCCTCTTCCTGAGACGAGATAACCACTATCATTTTGTGATTTTTGGATTTGAAGAGTAATATTTCCTTCCCCTTCTTTCATTAATCTATCTCCGATCATTCTACCGGTTACCTTATCTCCCTCTGTCCCAGCTAATGGACTATCATTTACGCTAAATGCCATTTGTACAGTTGGTGGATCAATTGGTTGCGCATGTAAAACCATGTTATTTTCAAGCGCACAAAATGTATCTGCAACCGTTCCTTTTGTTAATCCCGCAATCGAGATGATATCCCCTGATGTTCCTTTTTCAATTCCAGCTCTTTCAGTACCCCTAAATGCTAAAATTTTTGTAATCCTACCAGTCTCAATTAAATTCCCATCATGGCTTAATACTTTTATTTGCTGGTTTGTAGTTACTTCTCCAGAAAAAACTTTTCCTGTAATTAATCTACCTAAATAAGGATCGTTACCTAAAATTGTCCCAAGCATTTTAAATTCCCCATCCTCAACCTTTGGTGGAGGGGTATGTTTGATTATCAAATCAAATAATGGGTTTAAATTATCATTTTTAATTTTTAAATCATTTGTTACCCAGCCATCTCTTCCCGAACCATATAAGATTGGAAAATCAAGTTGATGCTCGTCAGCATCTAATACAGCAAACAGATCGAAAATTTCATTTACGACCTCATCAGCTCGGGAGTCATTTTTATCAACTTTGTTTATTACAACCATAGGTCTTAATCCTATTTGGAGTGCCTTTGCTAATACAAACTTTGTCTGCGGCATTGGACCTTCAGCTGCATCAACAAGAAGAATAGCACTATCAACCATGCTAAGGATTCTTTCAACTTCTCCACCAAAATCAGCATGTCCGGGAGTATCAATAATATTTATTCGGACTTCATCCCACACAACGGAGGTACACTTTGCTAATATTGTTATTCCTCTTTCTTTTTCTAAGTCATTAGAGTCCATTATTCTTTCCGCAACCTTCTGATTTTCCCTGAAAGCTCCCGACTGTGATAATAATTTATCGATGAGTGTTGTTTTACCATGATCGACATGTGCAATAATTGCTATATTTCTGAGATCCATTGTATGAAGTTTCTAATTATTTAACTCAAGGTTGAAGAGGATTTATTAACCATCTTACTAAGGTATTATTTATAAGATGTAAATTTAATTTATTATTAGCGATTGTGTTTAGTTTAATCAATTTATTAATTAATTTTTTGCAACAATTTTTTTTTCGTATTAAATTAATTATGTAGGAAATAAAAATGGTATGATTATGGACTTCCATGCTCCGTCAACAATTGATGAATTGTCATCTTTACTCAGTAATAGCTCAGAAAAAAAACATCTATTAGCAGGTGGTACAGACCTATTAGTTCAAATGCAATCACAGATTATTGAACCATCTACAGTCATTGATATTAAAAATATAAGTGAAATGATGGAAATTAAGGATGATGTTGATGGTTTCTATGTTGGAGCCGCAGTATCTGGTATGACTATAATTGAGCATCAAGCTTTTTCTGATACATGGCCAGGTGTAATCGATGGTGTAAAGCTCATAGGGTCAATCCAAATAAAAGGCAGAGCTAGCATGGGAGGAAATTTATGTAATGCCTCGCCTGCCGCTGATAGCACTCCTGCAATGATAGCTTCCGATGCAAAAGCAATTATTTTAGGTTCGAAGGGGAAACGAGATATGCTGGTTGAGGATTTTATATTAGGTCCGGGTAAAAATATTCTTAAATCTGATGAAGTTTTGGTTGGTATAAAGTTTCCTAAAAAAAGGAATAACTCAAGTGGAGCTTATCTAAGGTTTACGCCACGCACAGAAATGGATATTGCCGTTGCAGGTGTTGGAGTAAATATCTCGTTAGGGGATAAATTTCAAATAGAGCATGCAAAGGTATCGATAGGTGCCGTTGCTGAAAAAGCCTTAGTTGCCGAGGCTGCGGCGAAAGTCTTAATTGGGAAAAAAGTTGATGAGGAAGTAATTGAGAAATTCGTGAGCGAGGTAAGGAATTTGGCCAGACCAATTGATGATAAGAGAGGGACAGTAGAATTTAGAAAACAGGTAATTGGAGTACTTGCAAAACGAGCATTAAACATTGCATTGGAGAGAATAAGTCATGGCTAGAAAACATGTAGTAACGACTATAAACGGAGATGAGTGTGATTTCCTATGTGAGTCTGATGAAACACTTTTATCAGTAATTAGAAATCAACTCAGGCTTACCGGTACAAAAGAAGGATGTAGCACAGGAGATTGTGGTGCATGTTCTGTAATGCTCGATGGACGATTGGTTTGTTCATGTTTAACACTAGCTGTGGAAGCTGAAGGTAAGGTGATTGATACTATTGAGGGTATGTCAGAGGATGGTAACCTACATATTTTGCAACGTAAATTTATTGAACATGCGGCATTACAATGTGGCATCTGCACACCGGGTTTTTTGATTGCAGCAAAAGCATTGCTTGAGCGAAATCCAAATCCTACAGAAACAGAGGTGAGATATTGGTTGGCAGGAAACTTATGTAGATGCACAGGATATCATAAAATTGTTGAAGCAGTTATGGATGCCGCTACTGAAATGAGGGGGTAATATGTCAGATTTCGTAGCATATGAAGACAAAAAATTAAAAACTATTGGGACACGTCCACTCAGACCAGATGGAGTTGATAAGGTTACAGGTCGAGCAAGATATGGTGCTGATATTAACTTACCAGGTCAGCTTTATGGTAGTGTTCTGAGAAGTCCCCACGCACATGCCAAGATCAAGTCAATTGATGTTTCCAAAGCAAAAGCCCTTACAGGAGTGAAAGCTGTCATTACGAGCAAAGATTTTGAAGATATGCCATCTCAAGTAATCCCTGTTGGTGAATTGGTCGCAAATTTTAGAGATGTAACTCGTAATGTTATGGCAAGAGAAAAAGTTTTATACGATGGTCATGCTGTTGCAGCCGTTGCTGCGACATCTGAAGTGATTGCTAAAAAAGCCATAAATCTTATAAAGGTCGAATATGAGGTATTACCTCATGTAATAGATGTTGCAGATGCGATGAATGAGGATGCACCATTGCTAGATGAAAATCAGTTTACGCAAGGTGAGATCAGAGTGCTTGGTGGGGATACAACAAAAGAACCAGTTCCAGATAAACCTTCAAATATTGCCAAAAGGCTAACTTTTGTCAAGGGTGACATTGATTCTGGATTTAAAGATGCGCATTTAATTCTAGAAAGAGTATTTGCAACAAAACCTGTTCATCAAGGGTATATTGAACCTCATGCATCAGTTGCTTCCTACACAGAAGATGGTCAGGTTGAATTATACACATGCACACAAGGACATTTCACTATTAGGGCTCAATGTGCAAAATTGTTAAGCATGGATGTTTCTAAAATCAAGGTTATCCCCACAGAGTTGGGAGGTGGATTTGGTGGTAAAAATAATGTCTATTTAGAACCTCTCGCAATAACTTTATCAAAAATAGCAAGAAGACCTGTAAAGATGGTTATGTCTCGAAACGAGGTTTTCAGAGCTAGCGGACCAAGCCCAGCTGGTCGTACATATGTAAAATTAGGATTGAATAAAAAAGGAAAAATAATCGCAGCAGATGCGCAAATAGATATGCAATCCGGTGCGTTCCCAGGGACGCCACTGGGGCAAGCAACAATTACATGTTTTACAAGGTATGATATTGAAAATGTTCGAGTCATTGGTCATGATGTGATTTCTAACAGACCAAAGGTTGCAGCATATAGAGCACCGGGTGCTCCTGTAGCAGCTTTTGGTGTTGAGAGTGTAATTGATGAAGCAGCAAAAAAACTATCAATCGATCCAATAGATATCAGAATACTTAACGCCGCCAAAGAAGGAACACAAACTTATTACGGTGTAAAGTTTCCAAGAATTGGATTTGAAGAAACACTTCAAAAAGCAAAAAGACATAAAAATTACCACATTCCATTAAAAGAAAATCAGGGCAGAGGTGTGGCTACAGGTTTTTGGATGAATATTGGAATGGATACAACTGCTTCATTAAATGTGAATGATGATGGGACTATTGCTGTGTCTGTTGGTACAATAGATGTAGCTGGAGGATCCCGTGCATCTCTTGCTATGATGGTAGCAGAAGAATTTGGAATTGACTCTGATAAAGTAAGAGTTACAACCGGTGACACCTCTCAACTTGGTTTTAATTTTGTTACTGCAGGGAGTAGGGGAACATTTGCAGGAGGCATTGTTTCTGTCTTGGCAGCAAGAGATGCTATAGAAGAGTGTAAATTAAGAGCAGCAAAAACTTGGAATGTAAAAGTTGAAGAAGTTGTTTGGGAGAATGGATTTGCCAGACCTGCAAGCACAAATGTGGGACCATTTGAACCACTTTCTTTATCTGACATTGCTAGAAATGCAACTAGAACAGGTGGACCAATTGCTGGGCATTGTGAAAAAAATGTTCAGGGAGCTGGTCCAAGTTTTGGTACTCAAATTGTAGATGTTGAAGTCGATAAAGAAACAGGAAGTGTGAAAATTCTTCGACATACAATTGTCCAAGATGCAGGAAAAGCTATTCACCCTGCTTATGTTGAAGGTCAATATCAAGGTGGTGCAGTTCAGGGTATCGGATGGGCATTGAATGAGGAATATATCTATGGAAAAGATGGCAGACTTCAAAATCCTGGATTTCTAGATTATAGGGTGCCTGTTGCCTCAGATGTCCCATTTATCGATGTTGAGATAGTTGAAGTTCCCAATCCCTATCATCCATATGGTGTAAGAGGTATTGGTGAAGTCCCAATCATACCTCCAACAGCTGCAATTGCAAATGCTATCAATGATGCCATAGGTGTGAGGTTTGAAACACTTCCTCTATCACCTCCAAAAGTATTATCCGCAATAATTGGAAATTAAGCACTTTTTACTAAAATGCTATTTTAGTTGAAACAATCGTATATTTTGATAAAAAAATAAATTGCATAAAGTGGGTAAAATCAAACTCATAACTTTCTATAATGGTGAGGACGACAGGATTTGAACCTGTGACCCCCAGATTAGGAATCTGGTGCTCTATCCTACTGAGCTACGCCCCCATGATCTGTAGTTATTTCATAATAAAACATTTATTTTTATAATCAAAAAAAATATACTTATTATGTTATGAGGATTTAAACATGGACTCACTATCAGGATCTGTAATTGCGGTATGCTCCGGAGATGCTCATCTGTTTTCAAAGGAGAGTAGAGAAGAAATTGAGCTAATAAAAAATTTTGGTATAAATGGAGATGCTCATGCGGGCATGTACGTCAAGCATCGTTCAAGAGTAAAAAAGAATCCTAAGCAATTAAATTTAAGACAAGTACATCTCCTAGCAATTGAGTTATTATTTGAAATGAAACAATATGGTTATGAACTCCATCCAGGAGATCTTGGTGAAAATATTACAACCTCGGGTATAGATCTTATCAATCTCCCATTAGACTCACAAATTAAAATAGGTGATGAGGTTATACTGGAAGTTAAGGGACTTCGCGATCCTTGCAAGCAAATTGAAGATTTTAAATCGGGTTTGTTAAAAAAAATGATCACTAAAGATCAAGAAGGAAATTTAATTAGAAAGACGGGTATTATGACAACAGTTTTGGAGGGAGGTTTCGTAAAACCAAGTGACAAGGTAGAGGTTGTATTACCTAAAAAGCCATTTCATAAGTTAGAGGTTGTTTAAGCTTCAGTTATAACTCTCGCCAGTTTTGAGAGCCTTCAATAAATAAATCTTCAATATTTGGTTTTTGTTTTATTAACTTTTGTTCAAATAAATAATCAACCAGTTTACTAACATTTTTATGATTTGCTTCTACTAATCCATGAGGATGTGGATCATTATTGAAAACTTCCATTGTATTTGCCCACAGTTTATCGGACCACGGTAATAATGTGGAGCCTAACTTACGCTTTAGTGCCTTTTTTTTGCTTTCGCTGTAAGCTAAAAATAATGGATAGGCTATATTGGGATATTTATTATATGTGTCTTTGTGGATCATGACACAATGGTTTATTGGGTAGATGCCTGTTTTTTTAAAATAGTCTCTCTCAACTTCAATAAAATTAGTGATTAGAGGTTTTAATTCTCTTTGATCTGGTGTTTTTTGCATATCCATTGGTTTTGGTGCAATATATACATCTAGCTCACCGTTAATTACCATCTTTTCAGGATCATCATTAACTAATGTGAGATTTGCCTCCTTTGGGGCATCAAATCTTTGATCTGTATTTGCATACCAGTCTATATCACTCCAATGGATCTTGTATTCTTCGTAGAGTATTCCCCTTAACCAAACAGCCGCTGTTTGTGAGTAATCTTTAATTCCTACTTTGAGGCTTTTTAACTGTTCTAATGAGTCTATCTTGCTATCTTTTCTTACCCAAATTATGCTGTGTCTAAAACCCCGATTAACAAATACTGGAATTGCATACATGTCTGCAATATTTCTATCAAGCATCATGGTATAATTAGATAACGAAAATTCGGATACAACAAAGGGTTGATGATTTAGTATTTTTTTATAAATATCTGGTAGGTTTGAAGGTATGTAGTTAAATTGGAATTCATCCCTAATACCAGATACTTCAAGCGTGAATTCATAGTCACCTCCCAAAATATCAATATTAATTAAATCACTCATTTAGATCTAAAATTAATTTAAAATACCAGATTAGCTTACTGCAGCGATAGCTGCTGCATTTCTTCCGTTCTTTGCTAGTTGATTTTCTATATTTGTAATTGCTTCAACTTCTTTAATTCCTTTTGAACGGGAAACTTCTTTTGCAAGTCGGTCCAGTGCCTGCTCATAAAGTTGTCTTTCAGAGTATGATTGTTCAGATTGACTTGGGTTCCTGTGAAGGTCTCTTACGACCTCTGAAAGAGAGATTATATCACCAGAATTAATTTTTGTTTCATATTCTTGCGCTCTTCGACTCCACATTGTTTTTTTTGTTTTTGCATTACTCTTTAAAATTGTGAATGCTTCATCGATTAAATTTGTATCAGAGATTGCTCTCATACCAGTGGACTCGACCTTACTAATTGGAACCCTTAGTGTCATTTTCTCCTCTTCAAAATAAATGACATATAGTTCAAGTTTCATCCCAGCAAATTCTTGTTCTAGGATATCTGTTATTTTCCCCACTCCATGAGATGGATATACTACATATTCGTTTACTTTGTACTTTCTACTATTTTTTATGTCTGCCATTAAATTTTTCCTTTTTTCAATCCCCTTCGCCAGGTTTTTCTGAAAAGTAATTTTTTAACTTATCTTGTTTTTCTTGATATAGTTCTGCGTCAGATGGTGGATCTTTTTTAATTGTTATGTTAGGCCATATTGATGAATATTTTCTGTTCAACTCGAGAAATTCTTCTGCACCTGGATCTGTGTCTGGTTGAATAGCTTCAATAGGACACTCAGGTTCACAGACACCGCAGTCAATACACTCATCAGGATGTATTACTAACATATTTTCACCCTCATAAAAACAATCCACAGGACATACTTCCACACAGTCTGTAAATTTACATTTAATGCAAGCTTGATTTACTACATATGTCATGAATGACCTTTTTATATAAAATTACTTTATTTTCGTTCTTGAGGTGTATACTTATATCAGAAAAATTTACAAATTTGAAGCATTCTTAAAATTCTTTAATATTGAGAATGGATTATTGTCATTTTTTGAATTATTGTTAATAATACTTTTGTTTTTTTTCCTTCTAATCCAATATTTTATACCCTTATTTTTTTTGTCTTTGATACACACATAATCTAGTTCGGTTAATATTTTTTCAATGAGGGTTTTTGTTAATTTAATTTTATCAATAAGTTGAGGTGTTATTTCTAATTTATTGGAAGCCGCTGTTCCTCTATTTACTCTAATATGTTCAAATAGATTTTCAATTAAATCAGGCCTAATATACTTATGACTCACATAGCAATATCCAAGATCAGAATAAATTGGATGGATTTTATTTTTTTTAGTAATTTCGACACTTGAATAGTTGCTAAAGTCTTCAAGATCATTTTTTTTTATTTTTAGCAATAAGACCCTGAGTGAGTGTGCGCTCTCATCAAAAATATTTTTTAAATAAATATATTCTTGCCCAATAAATAAACCGTAGGATCGTATTTCTTTTTTCTCATCTTTTGTCAGTCGATCATAATCTAGCCCTAACTCAGATCTCTTGACAACACCTATACCCTCAATCAGAGAAAATTGAATTGCTGAAAGGGGGGATTTCAGTTTCTTATTATTTAATTTAATTAGCCCAGGCAATGTCTTCTTTAAATAATAAGCAAGCCAGTTGTTAAGCTTATTATTCAGTCTTTTTTTTAGTGTAATTGAAAGGTTATCATCACACAAGAGAAATACATATGGAATAATTGAGTCTGGATTGTGACGGAATTCTGCAATTGGATTATCATTCCAAAGAATTTTATTGTCGCAAGATATATGGAATAATTCTATATCTGAAGCTAATATATCTCTGCCAACCTGATCAACTTTAGACATGATTATTTTGTTAAGTTTGTTTTTTGCAAACTTATTGAGATTCGCAGTAGATTGATGCTTGAATCTTAATCCATTAATTGTACCTATTTGGAGACTTCCGATGTTTATCTTATTTTTTGCATCCATCTCGATATTTTTAATATCAGTGTAATTTATTAGAATACTATTTCTTTTGTCAATAAATCTCTGCATGAGTCTTTCATGTAATTTATCGGATAACTTATCTTCAATACTTCTTGTTATTTTTTGCCAATAATCTGAATCTCTTATCCAATCTTTTTTATTTGCAATAAAATTACATGTTCTTACAAAGGATATTTTATTGGATAAGATGTCAATATCACCATGAAATTTGGCGCATCCATTTACTTCATTCTCAAACCATTCAGGATCAATATAGCCACTAGATTCTGTTATATCTCTAAATATTTTAAGCGCAATTTTAGTATGGTTTTCAATGCCAGTTTGTCTATAATCTGGTATTTGACACAAATCCCAAAGTAGTCTTAATTCATCGATGGTTAGGGAGCGATCGTTCAGTAATCGGTTGTCATGAATAAATTCTAGAGTTTGTTGGTCTTCTCCAGGTTTTGCTAATTTTAGAAATGGTAGTTTTGGTTTCATGGACAAACTATCCAGAATTGATTTTAAAGATCTAAAATCTAAATTACTATTCCTCCATTTGATATTATCTATTTCTAAAAATTTATGATTTTGGATAGCCGATACTAAATTAGCATCTAATTCTTGATTCGGGTATGTCATGCAGAAGGTTCCGTTGTTCATATATCTTCCGGCTCGACCTGCAATTTGACCAATTTCATGTGCGTATAAATATCTGTATTTGTTTCCATCAAACTTTTTAACAGAGTCGAAAGCTATATGGTCAATATCCATATTAAGACCCATTCCTATAGCATCTGTAGCAACTAAGTAGTCGGCCTGTCCTGATTGATATAATTCTACTTGAGCATTTCTTGTTCTTGGTGATAAAGCTCCCAGAACGACAGCTGCGCCTCCGTTTTGTTGTCGAACAAAATCTGCAATTTCATAGACTCTGTTAATTGAAAAAGCAATGATTGCAGTTTTTTTTCTTAAACGAGAAATTTTTTTTGAAGTTTCATAGGACAATGATGAAAATCTACTTTGTTTGAGTATATCAATTTCTGGGATAATCTTCTTCAATATCTTTTCAATAGTGTCTGACCCAAGAAATAATGTTTCAAGCTGTCCTCTAGATTCAAATATTCTTTTAGTAAATATATGCCCCCTCTCAATATCATTTGCCAGTTGAACTTCATCTATAATCACAATATCAACTTCTATATCTGTTGGCATTGCTTCAACAGTGCATATATAGTATTTCGGAAACTTTGGTATATTTTTTTCTTCCCCCGTGATAAGGGCTACATTTTGCTTTCCAATTTTACTAGATATTTTGTCATATAATTCGCGTGCTAATAGTCTCAGTGGTACACCGATCATGCCAGAGTTATGTTTCAACATAATCTCTAATGCTTTATGAGTTTTACCGGTATTAGTAGGACCAAGAATTGCACTAATTTTTTGTTTTGAATCTAAAGACATAACTAATTGTTAATGCATTATTTAAAAAAAGAGAACACTAAAAGAACAAAACATGTCCGAATCAGTAATAATAATAAATTCATTTTTTGTTCTATACTAGATTTAGTATATTTTTTTTTTTGAGTACATACTGATTTAGTTTAAATTGACGGATTCGCCATTAATTTTAATAGATGTTAGATCAATAGAACCCGACGCACCATCAGTAGTTGACACACTTGTAGGTATTAAAAATACATACTTATTCTTGAGTGTTATTTTAACAAAATTTACTTGAAATGGAGGTGTAGGTGTATCTCTATATTTCTCCATTTCCTTATCAGTGAAACCTATAAGAGGTTTATAGGTCACGTAACAAAGATTACTATCATTAATTTGAGACTTATCAAATTCTACAGAAAATATTCTTCTGCCATCGGTTATTTCCCAATAGCCAGTGCAAATATCTTCTGGGTGATACATCGATATTTCAAGTAATGTTGAAATTGGGTCAATAACCTCATTGTTAATATTATTCATTAACGTTTTATATTTTTCTTCACTTAGAATAGGTCTAGTTAGGATATTTTGTTTATTATTGTTATAGACAATACTGACATGACCAACCCCTTTTTTAGTTTCTATGTGGTTATTATAAAATTTTGGTTGGATATTATTATTCTTCAATACTCCTCGAGCTGAAAATGTCCAGATAGAACTAGAAAAAAAATCTCCTATTCCTTGAGTTTCAATTATTGTATTAGAAAAGTATTGTGCTTTATCAAAATTAACCTCAAAATCAAGCTTAGCAATTTTAAGTCCGAGCGATTTTATGTCATAACTAAGATTCAATTGTTCATCAATGAAATATCTGTCATTTATGTCATAATTAATTTGGTTATTCTGTGATGATGCGTATACATTGCATGTTATTATATCAAACATAAAGATACTCGCAATTATGAGTAAAAATGAATTCGGTAATTTATAGATTTGTTTGATCATTGAGATAAATCTTATGTCAAATTAGTAAAATAATTATGACTATAGGGATCATTTGGTAATAATTTTAGACTTTTTGAATTTAATTAACATTGAAGTTGACTGTTCGATAGCAAGAGAGTATAAAATCACATATTTATATACTGGAGTGTACCAATGTCAAGAAAGTGTGAATTAACAGGCAAGGCGGTAATGTCTGGAAATAATGTTAGCCATGCGAATAATAAAAATCGGAGGAAATTTTTACCTAATTTGCATCAGGTTACACTTCATAGTAGATTGTTAGACGAAAAAGTTTATTTAAAGGTATCTTCAAAAGCACTCAGAACAGTCGAGCACAGAGGCGGTATAGATGAATACTTAATAAAAGAGTCTTCTAGCAATTTATCTCCAAAAGCTCAGACAATAAAAAAACGTTTGGCAAAGGTCGTTAATACACCTTCTGAATGATCTCAATGGTAGATCGTAATTTAATATACTTAACAACCTGTATGGTTCTGATTGTATTAGTTTCCAATATCTTAGTACAATATCCAGTTCAATTTTTTGGATTAGAAGATTTGTTAACTTGGGCTGCATTTACATATCCAATTACTTTCCTTATAACAGATTTAACTAATAGATATTGTGGTCCACAAATAGCTAAGAGAGTGGTTTATGTAGGATTTACATTTGCTGTTTTGTTATCTATTTTACTTGCAACACCAAGAATAGCAATTGCATCAGGCACAGCATTCTTAGCTTCCCAAATTCTAGATATATATATCTTCAGAAGATATATAAAGGAAACCTGGTGGAAAGCCCCTATAATTTCATCTGCATTTGGTTCATTATTGGATACAACCTTATTTTTTAGTATCGCCTTTTCAGTGAATTTTTCATTTCTTGGATATAGTGATTCTTTTGCAACTGAGCAAATTTATACTTTTCTGAATCAAATAGAAATTTCTAGATGGGGAATGTGGGCTATTGGTGATCTAATTGTAAAACTATTCGTAGCTATTATGCTCTTGATACCATTTAGGATATTTTATATTAGTAGTTACAAATCTAATTAGATGTTATTTATTTTCTTTTTCATCAAATAATTCAGCTAATTTTTCTGTCATTGCTCCACCTAATTCTTCAACATCAATAATAGTTACAGCTCTTTTGTAGTATCTTGTGACATCATGACCAATACCGATTGCTATTAGCTCAATATCTTTGTCTGTTTCTATTTTATTTATTACTTTTTTTAGGTGTAATTCGAGGTAATTTCCTGAATTTACAGATAAAGATGAGTCATCAACTGGTGCACCATCAGAAATAACCATCATAATCTTTCTTTGCTCCTGCCTTTTCTGCATTCTCTCATAAGCCCATTCAAGAGCTTCACCATCAATATTTTCCTTCAGAATACCCTCTTTCATCATAAGACCTAAGTTTCTTTTTGATCTTCTCCATGGCGCGTCTGCAGATTTATAAATAATATGTCTTAAATCATTTAGTCTTCCGGGCCTCATTGGCTTGCCAGAGTTGGTCCATAGTTCTCTTGATTGCCCACCCTTCCATGCTTTAGTGGTAAAACCTAGAACTTCTGCTTTAACGCCACATCTTTCTAGAGTTCTTGTGAGTATGTCAGCGCATGTTGCTGCCACCATGATTGGCCTTCCTCTCATAGAGCCAGAATTATCTATCAATAATGTGACAACTGTATCTCTAAAATCAGTATCTCTTTCCATTTTGAATGATAGAGGGTGCATTGGATCTGTGACTACTCTGACAAGCCTTGCTGTGTCTAATATTCCTTCTTCAAGATCAAAATCCCAGGATCGATTTTGCTGAGCCATTAATTTTCTTTGTAATTTATTTGCAAGCCTTGCAACAACACCCTGTAAGTTCGAGATTTGTTTATCAAGGTAGTTTCTTAACCTATCGAGTTCATCAATGTCTGCAATCTCCTCGGCAGATATAATTTCATCGTACTCAGTTGTATAAACTTTGTATGGTGGCTGGCGCGTATTTTGTTTCGTTTCTTCAATTTCACCGCGGTTATCAGGAGCAGAACTATCCTCACCTTCATCTTCAACACCTTCTAGATCATCGAGATCAATAAGATCGTCAGTAATTTCTTCATCTAACATTTCAGTTTCATCCGGATCAAATTCATCACTTAGCTCTGTGTTTTCATGCTCTGAACCTTCAACATCACTCTCACCTGTTTCATCTTTAGATGATGAGGGATCTCCTTCTCCTAAAGTAGTTGCAATATCTAATGCATTCAGAAGCTCGGGGATTTTACTTGCGAATGCATCTTGATCAAAAATTGAGTCCTTCAGTTTATCAAGCTCATTTAGTGCTTTATCATTTATATGAGGACGCCATAGGTCAACAAATTTACTGGTGTTGTTAGGGGGAGCAAACCCTGTAAGTTTTTCTCTTATGATTAGGCTAATCGCTTCAGCTATTGGTGCTTCATCTTTTTGAGTTATATTATTTAAAGTTGAATTTCTATAGCTTGCAATGTTTCTAGCATTTAAATTACTCGCGCATCCAGGCATATCAATCGCACCAACCGCTTCTATACGTGCTTCCTCTATTGCATTATATAATTTTTGAGCTTGCGGAGATGAAGGTAAATATTTTTTATGAATTAATTGATCATGGTTTTTTATTTTCAGAGCTAAAAGATCTGCTTGCCCTCTAAGGATGGTTAAATCTTCTTTGTTAAGAAAATTGCCAGGCTCTCGTAGCCTAATTTTCTTGCCCGAAAGAGAGGGTGTTTCATCTCCAAACAAAACTTCAAGTTCTGGTTCTTCTGCAATAGACCTTGTGGCTTCTGTGATTGTTTTTTTTATAATATCAGAAAAATTATTTTCTTTTATTTCGACCAAGGGACTACTCTTCAGGTTGGTTGATTAGTGTTATACCTTCTAGTTCGGCGTCAAAGCATCTTTGGTAGAACTCGGCAACTACTGGTCGTTCAAGTTCATCACATTTATTTAAGAAAGTTAGTTTGAAAGCAAAACCGATATCATCAAATATAAGACTGTTTTCTGCCCAGGTTAAGACTGTTCTCGGACTCATAACCGTAGATAAATCACCGTTTATGAATGCATTTCTAGATAACTCGGCGACTTTGACCATCTTATCGATTGTTTCCTGTCCATCCTTATTGTCATAATCTTTTGCTTTTGATACTATTATTGATTTTTCAACATCATGTGGTAGATAGTTTAGCGTGGACACTATTGACCAGCGGTCCATTTGCCCTTGATTTATTTGTTGTGTACCATGATACAACCCCGTTGTATCACCCAATCCAACCGTATTGGTAGTAGCAAACATTCTAAAATATGGATGCGGTCTTATAACTTTGCTTTGATCTAATAATGTTAATTTTCCAGCAACTTCAAGAACACGCTGGATAACAAACATTACATCAGGTCTGCCTGCATCATATTCATCAAATACTAGGGCTATGTTTGACTGAAGAGCCCATGGGAGGATACCTTCTTTAAACTCAGTTACTTGCTTTCCGTCTTCTAATACAATGGCATCTTTTCCTACTAAATCTATCCTACTTACATGACTATCTAGATTTATTCGAATACAAGGCCAATTTAATCGCGCTGCCACTTGTTCTATGTGAGTTGACTTACCAGTGCCATGGTAACCTTGGACCATCACTCTTCTATTGTGAGAAAATCCAGCTAGTATTGCCAGTGTTGTTTGTGGGTCGAAAATATAAGTCTCATCAACCTCTGGAACGTACTCATTTCGTGTTGAGTATGCCGGAACATTTAACTTTGATTTAAAACCAAATACTTTTTCAACTGAAATCTTTGTATCCGGCGCTAGACTTTTTTCTCCAATGTTATTATTCATTTCACTCCTCTACTTTATTTTAATTCACTAATCCAACAGATTTGAGATATCTATATGACTTGATTATCTCAATTAACTTTTCATCTGTACTTTCTTTTCCACCTTTTAGATCTGGATGGTGCCTTTTAACCAATAATTTATATCTATTTTTAATCTCATCGCTCGATGAATTATTTTCTAATCCTAGTACATATAAAGCTTTTTTTGCAGCATTTCCAATCTTTTGTCTTCTGGGATTGTTTTGGTCTAAATTTTCTTTATCTGAATAATCATTTATACGATTACTTTTTATTCTCTTAAGAATTTCTTCAGCTGAAAAGTTTCCAAGTTGATCCTTATTATCAACTCCAAGTTTCCAAGTTGGTCTATTCCCTAGCATTGCACTTTTTTGATATTTTGAGAGATCTGATTGGCTCATGCCTTCAAAGTAGTTATAACTTTTATTATATTCTCTTACGTGTTTGAGACAGAATGTATAATATGAACCCTCTTGACCTCTGCCTTTTGGCGCTTTATGAACTGCCATTTCATCACAGCTATCCCATTGGCATTGGTTTGTTTTTTTTCTATCTTCCTTCTTTTTTGTAATTCTTATATCATCAAAAAATTTAGAATTAACATTTGCCATTTAATTTTCTCTCTGATTAATTGAGATTATATAAATATTTTTTGGAGGTATTGTAAATTAATATTATAAATAAAATGCGTGAAAAGTTGGAGTCTCTTCATCCAATAGAATTGGAAATAAATGATGTTTCTGATGACCACAGAGGCCATGCGGGTTGGAAAGAAGGTGGTGAAACACATTTTCATATCTATATCGTTTCTAATGCTTTTATAAATAAATCAAAACTAGAATGTCATAAGATAATAAACGAATTACTATCTGAGGAAATTAAAAACATCCATTCTTTATCCATATCAACAAAAAGATAGACTGAACCTTAGGATAATTGATATTTTTTGAGTATAATTGTAACTATTATTATAGATTTATAGATATTCTTCCAGAACTTCTTTTATGATATCTTCATCAATACCAGAGAAAATATCTACGGAACCAATACCTTTTGGAAGTATAAAATTAATTGACCCACTTCTAACCTTTTTATCATTTTTCATAAGTTTAATAAGATTTTTTGACGTTAGACTACTATTGGGTAGTTCGGAGAAATTAGTTTTCAGACCAACATTGTCAAAATGTTTCTTTACCGCTTCTGTTTGAGTCGTATTGCACAAAGAAATCTTTTCGGCAAGAGAAAAAGCCATCATTATACCAATTGAAACGGCTTCACCATGAAGTAGCGTACCATCATATTTATACAATGCTTCTATTGCGTGACCAAATGTATGTCCCAGATTTAAATGTGCTCTGATATCTTTTTCAAGAACATCTTTCATGACTATTTCTGCTTTTACCAATGAGCTCCTGTAAATTGCGTCTTGGAGAATAGTATTGTTTTTGAAGATCTCTGATGAATTAACATCTAAATAATTGAACAGATCTACGTCATTTATAAGAGCGTGCTTAACAAGCTCAGTGTAACCAGCTAATAATTCTCGTTTTGGCAAAGTAGTTAAGACTTCGGTATCACATATAACAATTTCTGGTTGCTTAAAACTGCCAATCAGATTTTTACCGTATTTTGTGTTTACCCCAGTTTTTCCTCCGATTGATGAGTCGACCTGAGAGAGTAGAGTAGTTGGTATATTTATGAAGTTAACACCTCTATGTATTATTGCTGCAACAAAACCAGCTAGATCACCAATTACTCCGCCACCCAATGCAATAATTGTATCTGTTCTCTCAAATTTTTGTGATAAAAGATCTTCAATTATTTTAGAAGCTATTGTGAGGTCTTTGTTCTTTTCTCCAGGGGATAAGATAATTTTAATTACGTTTTGATTAACATCAAGAAGATCTTTTTCTAATTTATTTAGGTAATGATGAGCTGAATTGTTATCGGCAATAATTGCTACAGTTTTGCCATTTAAGAAATATGACTTAATATAATCTATGCTTTTAGATAGAGGAGCATATAGTATATTGTATTGATCATTTTTTAATTTAATTTCAATTTTTTTCATCTTAATGATCTTCAATTATTGAAAGTATACCAGTAACACAAGTTTTTATGGATTTATTATTACAGTTAAAGTGTATCTTAGCCATTGAATAATATTTCTCTCTCTCAATGTATATCTTTCCTATTTCCTCATTGTTTTTTCCATACAAAAGTGGCCTGTTATTATTTAATTTAACTCTTTTAATTATCTCCGAAATATCTACTTTAAGCCACACTGTAGTTGTATTTTTCATGATATCTCTGATGCGTGGATTGATAAATGCACCGCCTCCAAGAGAAATAATTGATGGTATGGTTTTATTTAATATTTCTCTAGTTTTTTCGTATTCTAATTCCCTGAAGTATTCTTCGCCCTTTGTTTTAAATAATTCGGCAATAGTTTTATTTTCTGATTTCTCAACCAAATAATCAATATCATAAAAAAATGTATTGAGTATTTCCGACATATTTTTTCCAATTGTTGACTTTCCAGACGCCATCATCCCAATTAGAACTAAATGCTTATCTAATTTTTTTATCATAATAACCTTATTTTAAATATTGCAAATTAAGATTAATAAAAAATGTATATCAAACCATAAATATAAAACATGAAACAGTATATTGAAAATTTTATAGAAATGATGGCTGTAGAAAGAGCATGTTCACGAAATACTCAATATGCATACAGCAAAGATCTCTATTATTTTTGTAAATATCTTGAGGGCAGAAAGATAAATTTTATGGGAATTGATCAAGAAATAATCAGAGAATATTTAAAGTATATAAATAAAAATGATATAAAAAATAATACTTCTGCCAGAAAATTAAGTTCACTAAGGCAATTTTATAAATTTCTATTTCAAGAAAATATTTTATCTCATAATCCAATGAACGGAATTGAAAGCCCAAAAATAAGCAAAAACTTGCCAAAGATCATCAGTGTAAACTACATAATGGAGCTAATAGAACATGTTAAAAGTGAAATTGACCAAAATCCATCTGACTTAATCAATAAATATCGCCTTCAACGTTTCTTATCACAAATTGAAATATTATATTCAACAGGAATAAGAGTTAGTGAACTTTTATCTATAAAGTTATCACATTTTAATAGATCATCTAGCTTTTTGATAGTTAATGGAAAGGGTAATAAAGAAAGAATAGTTCCTCTTACTGAAAATGCAATTAGAGAAATTAATCAATATATAGCTTTATTGGGTAATATTTATGATCTAGATAATTTAGTTTTTTTATATCCTGGATTGGGTGGAAAGAGCACGATGACAAGACAATACTTTGCCAAACAATTAAAGTTACACTCAAGAGCAGCTGGTTTAGATCCTAATCAAATTTCACCTCATGTTATAAGACATGCATTTGCTAGTCATATGTTATCAAATGGAGCTGATTTGAGAGCAGTACAACAAATGTTAGGGCATTCAGATATTTCTACGACACAGATATATACACATATTTTAGATGAAAAATTAAAAGCAACTATTAAAGAAAATCATCCCTTATCAAAAAATATGTGATATCATAAATTATATCTTCATTAATTATAATATGATAATTTATCCTAAAAATAGTATATTATGCAGTATCTAGATTTTGAAAAAAGTGTTGCCGAGTTAGAGAGTAAGGTAAACGAACTTAGACAGATTACTCCGTCTGATGATGGAATATCTATTGATGATAATATTAAGCAATTGGAAGTTAAGGCAAATAAGGCTCTAGAAAAATTATATTCATCATTAAGTCCTTGGCAAAAAACTAAAGTTGCTAGGCATCCAGAACGCCCTCATTTTAGGGATTATTTATATGAACTATTTGATGATTTTATAGAATTATCTGGTGATAGAAAATATTCAAACGATCATGCTATTATTGGTGGATTAGCAAAGTTCGGTGAGAGTAGTGTTATGGTAATAGGGCACGAAAAAGGATCTAATACTGAGGAACGAATTAAACATAATTTTGGTATGGCCGGACCAGAAGGTTACAGAAAAGCTGAAAGATTAATGCAATTAGCTGATCGATTTGATATTCCAATAATAACATTTGTTGATACAGCTGGAGCTTATCCTGGTATTGGGGCAGAAGAAAGAGGACAGTCGGAGGCGATAGCTCGATCAACTCAAACTTGTCTTAAAGTTGGTGTCCCTTTGATATCAATAATCATTGGTGAAGGAGGTTCTGGAGGTGCTGTTGCAATTGCTACAGCAAATAAGGTGATCATGCTGGAACATTCTATATATACCGTTGCCTCACCAGAGGCATCTGCTTCTATATTGTGGAGAGACTCATCTAAAGCGAGTGATGCTGCTAATAGTATGAGAATAACTGCTCAGGATTTAATTAATATGAAGGTAATAGATGAAATAGTAGCTGAGCCAATAGGTGGAGCTCACCGCAATCATCAAAAGGCAATTAGAGATGTTGAGATTGTAATAGCAAAACATCTAGAAGAGTTAAAAAAACTTGACCGCCAGATTTTAATTCAGAACAGACGTAATAAATTTCTTTCAATCAGCAGAGATTTTTAATTAATTTGCTTTGCCATGGCAATGCTTAAATTTTTTACCACTTCCACATGGACAAACTTCATTTCTCCCAACTTTTTTAATAGTGCCCATATTTGTATTAGTTTTAGACTTCTTGAGGATTTCAGTTTTGTTATTATTATCTAAATTTCCATTTGATGTACTTTCAGCATCAGTGTCTTTTTGTAAAATTTCTACTCTAATTAAATGAGCTGTTACTTGTTCTCTTAATTTACTCAAAAGTCCTTGGAATAAATCAAAACTTTCTGTTTTATATTCATGAAGAGGATCACGTTGGGCATATCCTCTCAATGATACAGATGTTCTGAGATGCTCAAGTCTTGATAGATGTTCTCTCCATAAGATATCTAAAACTTGTAAAAGCACTGTTTTTTCAACTTTTTTGAGAACTTCTGTTCCATATTTTTTTTCTTTTAGAGACATGATTTCATCTACGACGCCTTTTAGACGGTATATGATTTCTTCTTCAGCAATGCCTTCTTCATTCGCCCAATCATCAACTGGAACGTCTATTAATAATGAAGCTTTAATCTTGTTTCTAAGTTTTTCAGTATTCCACTGTTCTGGATATGTGTTTTCAGGAATATATTCTTGTACTATTTCTTCTATGAACTCATACCTCATATCTTTTATTGTTTCAGATGCTTCGGTATCATCCATTAAATCTCTTCTTTGCTCAAAAATAACCTTTCTTTGATCATTCATTACATCATCAAATTGCAGTATACTTTTTCTTATATCAAAATTACGTGACTCAATTTTTACTTGAGCTTTTTCAAGAGCTTTATTAATCCAAGGATGCACAATTGGTTCGCCATCACTGAGACCCAATTTTTTTAGCATTGACTCCATATTTTCCGAACCAAATATTCTCATTAAGTCATCTTGTAAACTTAGGTAGAACTTTGATCTTCCTGGGTCGCCCTGTCTTCCAGAACGCCCTCTAAGTTGATTGTCAATTCTTCTACTTTCATGTCGTTCAGTGCCAATTACGTATAAACCTCCTGCTTTAATTACTTCAGCTTTTTCATCTTTTATTCTGTTTTTAATATTTTCTATTGCTTTTTCTTTATTTTTTTCTGTAGATTCTTGTAGGTATTTAATCTCAGCATCAAGGTTTCCTCCAAGCTGAATGTCTGTTCCTCTCCCTGCCATATTAGTAGCAATAGTTATGGCACCAAGGCGTCCTGCTTGTTCAATTATTTTTGCTTCTTGCTCATGGTATTTAGCATTTAGCACAGAGAAAGTCTTATTTCTTATTTTAAATTTATCATCTTCTCCATATTCAATTCTTTCAAAACCTAATTTTTCTAATGAACTTGCAATATATTCAGATTTTTCAATAGATGTTGTGCCGACAAGTATTGGCTGTTTTCGATCGTTACATTCATTAATTTGCTTGAGTATAGCCTGATATTTCTCATCAATAGTCATATAAATTTCATCGTTTTCATCAGTTCTATTGATTGGTTTATTTGTTGGAATCTCAATTACAGGGAGATTATAAATATCCATAAACTCTTCTGCTTCAGTTGATGCAGTTCCAGTCATTCCACCGAGTTTTTTATAAAGTCTGAAATAATTTTGGAATGTTATGGATGCAAGTGTTTGATTTTCAGCTTGAATAGGACAATTTTCCTTTGCCTCGATAGCTTGGTGTAATCCATCTGAGTACCTTCTTCCTTCCATCATTCTTCCGGTAAACTCATCAATTATAATCACTTTATTATTCTTAACTATATAATCAGTATTTTTTATAAAGAGTTTATGAGCTTTTGCTCCTTGGTTAATGTGATGAATGATCGATATATTCTCAATATCAAATAATGACTGTCCCGACAAAACCCCATTCGCTTTTAATAATTCTTCTGCATGCTCGATACCTTTATCTGATAAATTTATTGATTTCGTTTTTTCATCAATATCAAAGTCATCATCTTTTAGTAATGGGATAAGTTTATTCATAGTCTCATACAAATCTGATTTTACTTCTGACGGACCCGATATTATTAATGGAGTTCTTGCTTCATCAATAAGTATTGAGTCAACTTCGTCTACAACCGCAAAGTTATGACCTCTTTGAACCATACTTTCAAGACTATGTTTCATATTATCTCTTAAATAATCAAAGCCAAACTCGTTATTAGTGCCATATGTTATATCGCATGAATAAGCTGACTTTCTTTCTTCATCATTCATCTGATTTTGAACACATCCTACAGTTAATCCCAGAAATTCATAAATATTTCCCATCCATTCAGAGTCACGCTGGGCAAGGTAATCATTTACAGTGATGACGTGGACACCATCACCTGAAAGTGCATTCAAAAAAATTGGCAAAGTTGAAACAAGTGTTTTTCCTTCTCCAGTTTTCATTTCACTTATACCGCCATCATTTAGAACCATTCCACCAATTAGCTGAACATCATAATGTCGTTGCCCAAGTGTTCTTTTGGATGCTTCTCTTACAAGAGCAAAAGACTCAACAACAAGCTTATCCAAAGTTAAGCCATCTATTACTTTTTGTTTTAAATCTTGGGTTTTATCTTTTAATTCTTTATCAGAAAGTTTCATAAACTGATCTTCAAGAGAGTTGATACTCTTGACTTGGTCCTCATAAAACTTATATTGCTTCTTGATTGGCTTGTTGAATAAAATATTTGTAATTTTTTTTAAATCAAACATTGGGAACTTTCAAAAAACAATATATCATATATATATATATGATTTTATGATTAACAAATACTATTAACATTAATTTCTAGGATAGCTTGCCAGAAATTTTTTTAAATTTGTTTGTTGAAATGTAATAAATTCATCAACATGGATTTGGTAATTTAAAAAATAACTTTTATTTCATAACAAATAAGAATCATAAGGCTATACAATATGCTAGATTTATCATACAGAGATTTAAAGGGTGTAAACATCCATACCTTTGAAACTGGTGCCCGTTATAAAAACCGAAAGGACCTTCTTTTAGTTGTTTTTGATGATTATGTGAATCAAGCATCATTATACACGAAATCAACATGTCCATCTGTCCCAGTCGATTGGTGTAGAAAGAATCTTAACAAACAAATTAAGGCGATAATTGTGAATGCTGGTAATGCAAATGCATTTACTGGTGATATTGGGTTAAGGGATTTATTGACTATTTCCTCAGAAATTGCGAATAAAATTGGTTGTAAGATTGAAGATATTGGCGTTGCATCAACTGGTGTCATAGGAGAATACATGAATATTCAACCAATTATTCAATCAATAAAAAATATAGATTTAAATAATAAGTCCTCATGGATAGATGCTGCAGAGTCGATAATGACAACGGATACTTATCCTAAATTAGCAAAAAAAGAATTTAAAATTGATGGTAAGGATATTGAAATAATTGGAATAGCAAAAGGCTCAGGGATGATTGAACCAAATATGGGTACTATGTTATCTTTCATATTTACCAATGCTTGTATAGATGAAGAGCTCCTTAAGCCAATTTTGAAAGAAGTTACCACAAATAGTTTTAATTCAATTACAGTGGATGGGGACACCTCTACAAGTGACACGGTCATGTTAATTAGCACAAATAAAGCTGGTAATAAACCGCTAATAAATATTGATGAGGACTCTTCAAAAGAATTTATTGCTGAGTTACAAAAGCTCACAATTGATCTAGCAAAGCAAATAGTCTTAGATGGTGAAGGTGCAACAAAATTGGTCGAAATTAATATAAGGTCAGCGCTTTCAAAGATTTCGGCTATAAATATTGCCAAATCAATTGCAAACTCGCCTTTGGTAAAAACTGCAATTTATGGACAAGATCCAAATTGGGGAAGAATAATAGCTGCGATTGGTAAATCATATGAGAATATAGATTTAAAAAAACTTAAAATATCTATCGGTGATCAACTGGTAACTCTTAATTCAACGGTAAGTCCTGAATATGATGAAGTACTCACAAAAAAGTATATGGAAGGGGATGTTATAGAAATTATTATTGATCTCGGTATAGGAAACTATTCACATAAGATTTGGACCTGTGATCTTTCACATAAATATATTGATATAAACACTGATTACAGGTCATGAGTTAGATAAATGATAAAACTTGTTGTAGCTTGTGCGCTAATAAATGAATATGGAAAAGTACTTATAAATGAGAGACCTAAAGGAAAAGATTATGCTGGTTACTGGGAGTTTCCGGGGGGGAAAGTTGACGAGGGGGAAACCCCAGAAGAGGCAATAATAAGAGAATTAAGGGAAGAAATTAATATAGATGTCACAGCATCTTGTCTTGCCCCTTTATCATTTACTGAGAAGCAATATGACAAATATTATGTTGTTGTATTACTATATGTATGTCGTAGATGGAATGGACATATTATACCAATGGAAGGGCAGGAATTAGCCTGGGTTAATCCTAAAGACATCGATAATTATAATTTATTGCCTGCAGATATATCATTTTTTGCAAGCTTAAGAGAATTAATTTAGTTCACTTCTTTAAAACACTACTCAAGCTTATATTTGCTGAGCCTGGTTTCAATGGTTCTGGTTGATCATGATGATATTTCCAACCAGTCAATGTAATAATATTGAATGTTGATGCAAGTTTCTTATCCAAAGAAAATTGATTCACATATAAATCTGCAACTAATTTCCATGTTGCCCTATCGATATTTGGTGCCTTTAGATTAAGATAATTATTTTCACCCATTGATCTGATTATACTTATTAGCTCATTTAAATTGTTATGACTTAATTTAATATTATTACTATCAGCAACGCACAATTTAAACCCAACATTATAAAGAATATCTCCTGCAGTTCTAACATCTATGAATGGATTTATACGAGGATAAATAGTCCCTGTGAGTTGCTCTTCAACTGTTATTAAGCAGTTTTTTAGTTCTTTTAGTGTCTCACCTCCAAACAGAGTTGAAACTAATAAGCCATCTGGTTTAAGTAGGCTATGAAGCTTAGTGAGAGATTGGTTTAGATTATTGGAAGTATGCAATAATAAATCTGATATTATGAGATCAAACTTTTGTTTTTTAAAATCTATGTTTTCCTCATCCTCTAAGGAAGCTTTCATTGACTCAATTATACCAGCAGGACCAACGATTATGGGTTGGTTCTCTATTTTTTTGAATAATTTTTCTTCTATTACTCTTTCAAAGTTTTTGTTTTTAGTTAAGACTAGTGTTGATTGAAAAACTCTATTTATTTCATCAATTCTTTCGCAAATATTTACAGAGGTATGGTCGTATATTTCATTTTTCACTGTAAATGATTTTGACCTATTTCTAGAGTGCAAAAGTTTTTTTCTATCAAATAATAGTTTCTTTTGTTTTTCTTGAATTCTTGAAATTTCCATATGGTGTTGACTATTTTCTAGAAGATAACATATTTATAATGTTAATGTATACAAAACTACAATAAAAACAATGACACAAAAGATAGAAATATATACATCATCCAGTTGCTTCTATTGCACGATGGCGAAAAGATTATTTAATGATAAAGAAATATCTTACAGTGAATTTGATGTTACAAATAATGATGATTTACGTAAGGAAATGCTAAGTAAATCTAACGGAAGACGAACGGTTCCACAAATATTCATAAATGACAGACATATTGGTGGCTGTGATGAGCTATATGCCCTAGAGAATGATGGCACATTAAATGATTTGCTTGCCGATAAATGTGAATGAATAGTAAAAAGAATAAATTTAAAGCAGCCTGCCTGCAAATGACAACAGGCTGCGATTTAAATAAAAGTTTAAGTTTTTTAAGAGAAAAACTTACCCATGCAAAAGACATGGGCGTGGATATTGTTGTAACTCCTGAACAAACTCTATTAATGGAAGAAAATAGTAAGGCGCTTTTTTCTAAAATTTCTTATCCAAATGATGATGAAGGGTTAAAAAAAATACAGTCATTAATCAAAGAGCTTGAGCTTATCGTGATTATAGGTTCTATCTCTATCAAACATTCAGATAATTTGGCATATAACAGGACTTATGCTTTTGACTCAAATGGAGAAATAATTGGTACTTATGATAAAATTCATATGTTTGATGTTGAATTGAGCAGTGAAGAAAAATATTTTGAATCAAATACTTTTAAGCCAGGTAATAAACTTTCAATTATTGATTTGCCTTGGTGTAAGTTTGGGTTGAGTATTTGTTATGATTTAAGATTCCCCGGTCTATATAGAAAATTAGCTCAAAAAGGAGCATCTGTTATCATTGTGCCTTCAGCATTTACTGTCAATACAGGTAGGGCGCATTGGGAAACGCTTTTAAAAGCTCGAGCAATCGAAACCGGTTGCTTTATTATTGCCCCTGCGCAAATTGGAAAACATCAAAACGGTAGAGAAACTTATGGAAACTCAATGATTATTTCACCGTGGGGAAAAATTTTATCCTGTGTAGAAGATGGTAATTATATTGGTGTTGCAGAAATTAACTTACAAGAAGTAGAATCATATAGGAAAATGATACCATCTATTAACCAAAATTATGATTATAATTAGTTAATTGAAAAATAGGGTGTTGTTTTGATTAGATATAATTTAACATGCGAAAACGATCATAATTTTGAGTCATGGTTTAGAGACTCAACTTCTTGTGATGATCAAATAAAATTAAAGAATGTATTCTGTCCTGAATGTAATACAAATCTTGTGACGAAGGCACTCATGTCTCCAAGAATTCCAAAAAAAGGAAGCAGCAATACTCAAAAAAATACTGTTCTTAGCCATGGTAGGTCTAATATTTTAAACAATGCAATCAGAAAAATTAGAGAAGAGATCAAGAAGAACTCAGAATATGTTGGTAAAGAATTTCCTGAAGAGGCAAGAAAGATTCATTATAATGAGTCAGAACAGAGATCAATCTATGGTGAGGCATCTGCAAAAGATATCAAAGAATTACATGAAGAAGGCATAGATATTATTCATATACCTAATTTACCGGATGATAAAAATTAGATGAATCAGCGCTTAAATGCCGTAATATAATTAATTGAAGTATCCTTACCAATTTTCCAATTTAATGTCATAGGATTAAAGATGATACCCTTACACGATATTAGTTCGAATGAATTTTTAAACATCATTTTTTCTAAATCTGATGGGTTTATAAATTTATTCCAGTCATGAGTTCCTCTTGGTACCCAATTCAGGACATACTCGGCTATATACTTTGCAAGCAGAAGAGATTTAATATTTTTATTGATTGATGAAATAAAAACTAATCCATTTTCTTTTGTAAGAGACGCAATTTTTGATAAAAAATCATCTGGGTAGTCCACATGTTCTAAAACTTCAAGTGCAAAAATTACATCAAATTTTCTTAAATTATCTGCAATCAGCTCATCTAAGTTTTCATTACTGTATTTTATTTTAAGATTTTCTTTTATTGCATGCTCCTTTGCAATTTTTATTGAATCTATATCTGCGTCTATTCCTTGAATGTGAGCTCCAAGTTTGGCCATGGGTTCACTAATTAAACCACCACCGCAGCCAACATCTAGAATTTTTATTTTTTTTAATGTGCGATCTTTGAGTGGATTGAGTCCATAATTTTTAAAAATTATATCTAAAACAAACTTTATTCTAATCGGGTTAATTGAATGCAAGGCTGAAAATTTACCGCTTGGATTCCACCAATCGTAAGACATGTTTGAGAATTTTTCAATTTCCCGTTCATTTATATTTTTAGTCATCTTATTTAAATATACTTCAATTATCTCTTTAATTATAATATATAAATAAAATCATATATGAAAGAACTCAACGTGATGATTGAAAAAAATTATAAAAAAATTGTTATGAAATTTGGTGGTACTTCAATGGGTGATATTGAAAAAATATCCAAAGTTGCTGATCATATACAACGAGAGAGAAATAATGGCGTTCAAACTGCAGTTGTTGTTTCAGCCATGGCAGGAGAAACGGACAGGTTAATTAATCTGGTAAACCAAGCAAATCTGGTTTCCAATAAAGCTGAAAAAGACGTTATTATATCAACAGGTGAACAAATTAGTTCTGCGTTACTTTCATTAATTTTAAACTCAAGAGGTATCAGTGCAGAGTCTGTTCAGGGATGGCAAATACCTCTAGAAACAACTGTAATGCATGGTTCCGCCAGAATTAAAAATATAAATCCTCAAAAATTACAAGGTCTCCTAAATAATAATATAATTCCAATTATTGCAGGTTTTCAGGGTGTCTCTGAAGAGAATAAGATAACAACTTTGGGAAGAGGTGGTTCCGATACTACAGCTGTTGCAATTGCATGCGCGTTGAATGCTGATTTGTGTGATATATATACAGATGTTGATGGCGTCTTTACCTCAGACCCTAGGATAGTCAAACAAGCACAAAAAATAGACAAGATTTCATTTGAGGAGATGCTAGAGATGGCTTCACAAGGTGCAAAAGTGTTACAAACAAGATCAGTCGAATTAGCGATGTCATATAATATGCCGATTAGAGTACGATCAACATTTATTGAAAATAATTTTGAAAAAAATGATAAAAGTCATAATATAGGTACATTGGTTACGAATGAGGAAAATGTTGTGGAAGATAAAGTTGTAAGTGGTATTGCATACTCACGTGGTGAGGCAAAAATAACTATCCAAAATCTCGAAGATAAACCAGGGGTTGCAGCACAAATTTTTGGTGATCTTGCCGACCAGGGTGTTAATGTTGATATGATCGTGCAAAATATATCTGCAGATGGAAAACATACAGATTTAACTTTTACAGTCCAAGAAACAGATCTTGATTCTTCGATCGAAATAATCGAGGGATTGGCTGATAAAATAAAATATTCAAAGTGTATTCAATCAAAAGATATCGCTAAAGTATCAGTTATTGGGGTTGGTATGAGAAGTCATGCAGGGGTTGCTGCGCAAATGTTTGCAACTCTAGCAGAAAAAGGAATAAATATACAGGCCATCACTACTTCTGAAATAAAAGTAAGTGTCTTGATAGAACTTCAATATATCGAATTAGCAATGAGAGCTCTTCATTCAGTATATGGTTTGGACGACAAACATTAGTCTAAATATTAAATATTAATTTTATGAACGCTGATGCCACAATCTCGATTGGTGCTATACTTATCAAATGGAGATTAAAAAAGAATAAAACTATATATGATTGTGCGTCTGCTCTTAATATTCCTGTCGAGTATCTGGATGCACTTGAAAGAGAAGATTTCAAGCTTCTACCAAGTCAAAATTATCTTCTCAAGGTAATAGATAAATATAAAAATTTCTTAAATATCGCCGGTGTTGATAATGATATAATTACAGAAATTATTACTGACTTTAATGAACAAAAAACCCAAAAAAGGTTTCAATTATTAAATAAAATAAGTCCAAAAAAATTTTTCAAAAATTTAATAATGTTAATCATCATGTTAATTGCCATCTCAATAGTTACAGATGGTAACATATTGAATAATCATTTCTTGTCCTTTCTAGATGAGGATAAAAGTCAAAATACCAATTTGAATAATTTAGATTTGAATTATAATATAAATAATGATCTAAATAATGAATTTGACCTAAATTCCGGAGATAAACCTCAAAATAACATAATACAAATTACAGCAACTGGTTATGTATGGTTGGAGATTTTTAATGGGAAAGGTGTCATTTATTTATCAAAACATATGCAAAAAAATGAAAGGTATTCTTTTCTTGCTAATGGAGACGAAATTATTACAACAAATTCACCATCCAAATTAATAATTAGGAGTGGGAAAACGGTTATAAATCATAAAGACAAACTAGATAATGATTTGTATGAATTCAAATTAAATGATTTATTATAGCTATTAATATAGGTAAGCAGATGTTTGATTATAAGAAATTAGATAAAATACTTGAAAACTATAATCACTTGCAAGATAAAATGTTGAATATATCTGGCGATAAAAATGAGTATACAAAATTAGCAATTGAGTTCTCAAATATAGAAGAATTAGCGAAGGCAATCATAAATTATAGGAGTTTAATATCAGAAAAAAATGAGCTTGAAGCGTTAATTGATCAAGAGGCTGAAGATTTCGAAATGATTGACTTTGCAAAAAAAGAACTAATCGAAGTTAACAGAAAAATTGAAGGTTCAGAAGAACTAATAAATGAACTTTTATTACCTCAAGACGCTGATGATGGAAAGAGTGTTATATTAGAGATACGCGCTGGAACAGGAGGAGATGAGGCTGCTTTATTTGCTGGTGACTTAGCAAGAATGTACTTAAGATTTGCAGATAGTAATAAATGGAAGGTTGAAGTAATGACGACTAGCGAGGGAGATTTTGGTGGTTATAAAGAATTTATTGCTAATATTTCTGGAAAAAATGTATATCAGAAACTAAAATTTGAGTCTGGTGTTCATAGAGTTCAAAGAGTACCAAATACAGAATCAAGTGGAAGAATCCACACATCAGCTGCAACAGTTGCTGTGTTGCCTGAAGCAGAAGAGGTTGATATTACAATCGAAGAAAAGGATATAAGGATTGATGTTTTTAGAGCCAGTGGACCTGGGGGACAATCTGTAAATACAACTGATAGTGCCGTTCGAATTACCCATTTACCAACTGGTATTACTGTATCTCAACAAGATGAGAAATCTCAACATCGTAATAGAGAAAAAGCGATGAAAGTACTTAGAGCTAGGCTTTATGAAAAAGAAAAGCTAGAAAAAGATCAAGAGAGAGCATCTAATAGGAAATCTCAAATTGGAAGTGGAGATAGATCTGAACGTATAAGAACTTACAACTATCCTCAAGGCAGGGTTACTGATCATAGAATTAATCTCACATTACATAAATTATCTGCTGTAATTGAGTCAGAAGGTTTGCAGGAGATAATTGACGCACTTGCTGCAGAGGATAAAGCTCAGAAACTTGCAGGTGATAAAATCTAATGCAGTCGATTAGTAATGTGTTGAGAGATGCAGTAATAACACTTAAACATTATGGGGTGTCAATACCTGACTTGGATAGCAAGATTCTACTCGCGCATTATCTTAATGTATCAAAGGAATATCTGATCATAAATAATGATATGCAATTATCAGCTGAACAGCTTAAAGAATATTCAAAACTTATAAATAGGAGAGGGCTTGGTGAACCAACTTCAAAAATTACCCAAAAAAGGGAGTTTTATGGGAGAGAATTCAGTGTAAATAATTATGTACTAGATCCTCGTCCAGATAGTGAGTTAATAATTGATGTGGTCAAACAAAACTTTTCAAAAGATCAGGATATTAAAATTCTAGATCTTGGCACGGGTTCTGGATGTTTAATAATCACACTTCTTTTAGAATTTGAAAATTCACGAGGTTTAGGCTTAGATATAAGTGAAATGGCAATAAAAGTTGCATCTTTAAACGCAGGGAAATATTTTAATGATGACAGGTTGTCTCTTGTTGTATCGAATTGGCTTCAATCACTCAATATTAGTTCATTTGATGTTATTATATCCAATCCACCATATATTCCTAATAA
>Ga0181595_10000087_pt1:0-47500 | contig 87274 bp, 79 predicted proteins | sample 041ome_7_FD_145604 | JGI IMG/M metagenome (GOLD analysis project Ga0181595, IMG submission 145604) | Coastal salt marsh microbial communities from the Groves Creek Marsh, Skidaway Island, Georgia - 041401AS metaG (spades assembly) | ecosystem: Environmental > Aquatic > Marine >... | reverse complement strand
TGGGAAAAGAGCTGGACTAGCAATAAATCCTGATACTTCTATCGATAAAATATTACCATATAGAGAAATTATTAATCAGGTAGTAATCATGGCTGTTTATCCAGGCTTTGCTGGGCAGAGCTTTATAGAACAAACCTATGATAGAGTTAGAGCTCTGAAAAGTATTTTAAATAATAGTAGTATTGATATAGAGGTGGATGGAGGAGTTAATGCTGAAAACTCGGCTGGCTGCGTTCAGGCAGGATGTAATATACTTGTTGCAGGGTCATCTGTCTTTAATTCTAATGATTATAAGAAAAATATAGATGATATAAGAAAAAATATGTGATCAAGATATTTCTAATGAGTATTCTGTAGGTTTGATACTTCTATTAATTCTTCCATTTTTAATTTGAATAAATCTGTCGACGTAATTAATCGCTTCAATAGGTGTATGCAACACCATAATAATGGTAAGTTGTTTTTCGTCTCTTATTTTTCTGATAAGATTCAACATTTCAATACGAAGATTAGGGTCAAGCTGGCTGAATGGTTCATCAAGCAATAATATGTTTTTATTTGATAAAACTATTCTACCAATTGCAACTCTCTGTCTCTCTCCTCCCGAGAGGATACCGATATCAGAATTACTTTTATCACTCAGATTTAAATAATCGAGTGTATCTTGTATCTGTTTTTTTTCACCAGCGTTTAATTTTAAACTAGGACTAATACCAATTGCAATATTTTCGTAAACGCTTAAATGAGGGAATAAATTATTTTCTTGAAATAAACATGATACAGGTCTTTCTGAAGGATGTATTGAATTAATTTCGATAGAATTAATCCTTATTGATCCTGATTCTGCATATATAAAACCTGCAATGAGATTTAATAATGTTGATTTTCCTGAGCCACTTTGACCAATTATACCAATCCACTCACCATTATCCACATTTAGGGAATAGTTGGTTTTAAAAGCATCTAAATTTACAGAAATATTTTGAATTTTAATCATTTTTTTTCTCCAAATATCTGTTCTGCAATAAATATAATTGAGGTAGTTAATATTAATAGTAGTAATATTCCTTCTGCAGCATTATCCATCCTGTATGAGCCAAGACTTTGATAAATATATAGTGGTAATGTTCTAATATCAGTTGAGCCAAATAATGATATAACACCTAGATCACCCATAGATAATGTAATTGAAATTGCTAATGATGTGGCTATTGAACTTCTCATCATGGGTATCTCATATTTCAATACCCTTGATATTCCTCTAATGTTATATGCATCAAAAAGTCGTGAATAGATAGAAGATATTCTTATATAATCACTTCCCAGAATGCGTATACTAAATGGTATGGTAGTCAAACAATTTATGCCAATTATTACATATGGAGCAATTTGTTGTATATTGAATATATTCCTCAGAGATAAAAATATACCTGTTGCTAATAAAATTGGTGGAAGTATGAGGATTAAATTTCCAGATAATTCGATCATTACTGCAAGCCACTTAATTTTATATTTTAAAATAAGTATTTTAAGAGTCATAAGGAGCATAATCGACAGCAATACAGACAAAATTCCAGATGAAAACCCAAGAATTATTGTCCAATACAAAGAATTTAAAAGTCCTGTATTCCCGATTAATGAGTAAAAATTACTAACCTTCAAACATGATACAATCAGAGCAATAATTGGCAGAAGGAAAACAGCTATTCCGACTAGAATTATGAATATGTCATACGTCAATATTTTATAATTATTGCTTTGTATGTTTGGTATTTTTAAATTTATTTTTATATATGGTTCAATTCTATAATTTTTTGTAAAACTTATTATTAATAGAGCAAGAACACTAGCAAGCACAATTTGGATAATTCCAAGTGCTACTGCTCTGTCTATATTGAATTCAATTTTTAAAGCATAATAGATTGCGACCTCTATGATGGAATATTTAGGACCACCGCCTAATATAAGCACAACTACAAAGCTAGTGAAGCATAAACAAAATATGATTGCAGATGTTATCAAGATATTATTCCTGATAGCCGGCCATTCTAGTATTTTAAATAATTGCCATCTATTTAAATTATTTTGAATTGCCACTCTCCATAGTTCATTAGGAATTGTATTTAATGAACCCAATATCATTCGAAGTGCAAAAGGTACATTGAAAAAGATATGCGCAATTAAAATACCATTAAGTCCATATATATATTCAAGTTTTTCTCCTATGACAAACAATGAAACATCTGATATCCAACCTGAAATACCATGTAGCTTGATTATGGCGAAAACACCAATTATTACAGGTGAGATAAATGATAACCAAGCCAAGGAAAGAACTATTTTGACTAACCTGTATTTCAGATATTTTTGTATGGTCAGGGCCAAAGGTAATGCTATCAAAATACTAAGAAAACATGAAATTAGAGACTGGTAGATTGTAAAATAAATTATTGACTGGATATAACGGTCGTTAATTATTTCTAAAATAAGTTTGAAACTTGAGTATTTTATTATACCAAACAGAGAGACAGTTATAATTACCAAAATAAGAAATGATGCTAATAAACCAGGTATGAGCCAATTATATTTTCTCATTTTAATAACAGAAATTTATAAGATTAATTACTCAGACTACTTTCCCATTCTCGAATCCATTGCTCATTATTTAGAAAAATCTCTTCTGGTTCAATCCGGAGAGGATTTTCAATTTTTATCAAATGATCATAGCTTTCAGGCAAATCTGCTTCAAGTATCACAGGATACATCCATTGTGTTGTTGGTAAGATATCTTGTGCCTCTTTGGATATAATAAATTTAAGAAATTTATCTGCGATTTTATCGTTTTGGGTATTTTTTAGTTTAGCTGCAACCTCAATTTGCTCATAATGGCCCTCAATAAAATGCGCTGCTTTGTATCTATAATCATTTTCATATGTAATATGGTATGCAGGAGAAGTTGTATAACTGAGTACCATATCAGCTTCTCCATCGAGGAATAATCCATATGCTTCACTCCATCCCGGCGTTACAGTAACAATCTTTTCACCAAGTTTTGCCCATACTTCTGTAGCCTTGGATCCATAGATGTCCTTGATCCATAAAAGCAACCCAAGTCCAGGAGTTGAAGTTCTTGGGTCTTGAATAATGATCCTTATATTATTTGACTGCAAAAGGTCGTCGAAGCTCTTTGGTGGCTCGCTTGTTTTCGTACTGTCATAAATAAAGGAAAAATATCCATAATCAAAAGGAACAAATATATCGTCATCGAAGCGGTTGCTGATGGCTAGGTTAGTTATATCTATATTATGCTGATTAAAAAGGTTTGTGTCGCGAGCTCTCTGAAGTAAATTAGAGTCTAAACCTAATACCACATCTGCATTAGTATTTTTACCTTCATACATTATCCTAGTTAAAATTTCCACACCATCCGAAAGTCCGATCAACTCTAGATCACAATTGCATTCTTTTTCAAATTTCTCCTCCAATAATGGTCCTGGTCCCCATTCCGCAACAAATGAGTCGTATGTGTAAACTGTTAGTTTCTCATTTGAGTGAGATATGTTTATACTTACCAATATTATAAGAAGAGTTTTTATATATAATTTCATTTTTTGCTCCTATTATGAATAGCTAATAGGGTTTGAAATCATATTTTTATCTCAATCCCTACGCCGGTATTATCCGTATCAGGTTCATCGGGTTAGCCCTTAAGCTTCTCAGTATTAACACCCCGTTGAGTTAGTGATAATAATAAAGACTTTAATTTTATTGTCTATCAATTAATCATTATTTATGCTTTTATAAAAAACAATTTATTCCTACAGATAAGAAGTGAGTATGGATTTATTCTTTGTTTTATGTTTTTTTGCAGGATTCTTAAGTTTCCTGTCGCCTTGTGTACTTCCGATAGTTCCATCATATTTATGCTTCCTAACAGGCGCATCAATTACTGATTTAACAGGTGATGAACATAATAATCTAAAGAAGAAATTGATAACGCGCTCTATATTTTTTGTCATAGGATTCTCATTAATTTTTATCCTTATGGGAGCGTCTGTAAATATATTCAGACCAATTTTAAATTATAGTTTTCATTTCTTTTGGATTTCTGTGGATCTTCAAATGTTAGCTGGTACTATAATCATAATATTTGGTTTACACCTAATTGGGCTTTTTAAATTTAATCTTTTATATAGGCAATTCAGTTTTAATCTGAAATTTAAAAATAGAACAAACCTTATTGCATTTGTATTAGGTTTAGCGTTTGCTTTTGGTTGGACACCTTGCATTGGTCCGATATTAGCTACAATATTAACCTTAGCGTCATCCGAACAAACAATTGTCAGAGGGACATTATTACTATTTTTCTATTCAATGGGATTGGGTGTGCCTTTTATACTCAGTAGTTTTGCCATCAATAGTCTCATAAATATAATAAAAAAGTTTAAACAAAGATATTTATATGTAGAGGTTTCCATGGGCGTTATGATGTTAATTACTGGACTAGCATTTATTATGGGATGGACAGAAGATGGTGCCTTTTATTTACTTGATAACTTTACAATTTTATCAAGGTTTGGGATTTAATTTTTATAAAAAATGATTACATAAATGATAATGAAAAATAATGATTTAAACGTATTACCTATTGGCCATCCTGTTGTCAAGTATGGTAGAGTTGGTGTTCTTTTAATAAACCTTGGAACTCCGGATGCAACTGATTACTGGTCAATACGAAAATATCTAAAAGAATTTCTTAGTGACAAAAGGGTAATTGACATTAACCGTTACTTATGGTGGGTCATACTCAATGGTATAATACTGACTATACGGCCTAGTAAAACTGCAAAGGCTTATAAAGAAATTTGGAATTATGAAAATAATGAGTCACCACTTAAAACATACACAAGATCTCAGTCAGATATTTTGAATTCAAAATTATCTAATATTGAAGTTGACTGGTGTATGCGTTATGGAAATCCATCAATTAATTCAAAACTTACTGAAATGAGGGAAAAAGGAGTTGATCGTTTGCTGATTTGCCCTCTCTATCCTCAATATTCTGCCGCAACCACGGCTACAGTTAATGATAAAGTTTTTGAGGTTTTATCAAAAATGAGGTGGCAGCCATCAATCAGGACAATGCCACCTTTTTTTGATAATTCTGATTATATTTCTAAATTGAATATTTCATTAAATAACCATCTCGATCAATTAAGCTGGGAACCTGAGGTTATTTTAACGTCTTATCATGGTCTTCCAAAAAGGTACTTAACCCTGGGAGATCCATATCATTGCCATTGCCATAAGACCACAAGATTATTGAAGGAGAAATCAGCAAAATACGGAGATAGGTTAAAGATATCTTTTCAATCAAGATTTGGAAGAGAAGAATGGCTGCAACCATATACAGAGGAAACTGTTATTAACCTTGCAAAGGATGGTATTAAGAATCTGGCGATAATATCCCCAGCATTTTATTCAGATTGCGTTGAAACACTCGAGGAACTTAATATTGGTATCCAAGAGATTTTTCATGAATATGGTGGAATAAATTTTACATTAATTCCATGTCTCAACGACAGTGATGAGGGAATAAGTTTACTTGAGAAACTTATAATTAATGAGTTATTGGGTTGGGTATAGCTATAATGCTGTTAAATTTATTAGATCATGTAAATGAACTATGCCTTGTGGTTTGTCATCTTGAATAACAAATAAACAAGTTATTTTCTTTGAGTTCATTAAACTAACGGCATCAGTTACAGACCTTGTCTTTTCTATAGTAATGGGACTATGTGTCATGATATCACTTGCCGGCTTTTTCAGTATATTTTGGTGAAGTGATCTTCTGAGGTCTCCATCAGTAATGATACCAGTTAGTGTGCCTTTTCCATCAGTTAATCCAATGCAACCAAATCGTTTATTTGTCATTATCAGGATTACTTCATCAATGTTTGTGTTTTGATTGGCTAGTGGAATATTTTTACCAACGTGCATTACGTCCTCTATATTTAATAAATTAGCTCCGATTTTCCCTGAGGGATGGAGTAATTTAAATTCCGATAATGAAAATTTCTTAGTGTACATTAATCCGATAGCGATTAAGTCACCAATGATTAGTTGCAATGTAGTTGAGGTTGTGGGGACCAGATTTATCGGACCGGCTTCATTGTATTCAGGTAATACAATTGCAATGTCTGAATTAGAAGAGATAAAGCTCTCTTTATTTCCTGTAATAGATACAATGGGGATGTTATGTTTTTTTGCATAATTGACTATATTGTTAAATTCAGACGTCTCACCAGAATTTGATAAAATCATCAAAATATCATTATTCTTGACTACTCCAATATCACCATGATTAGCCTCACTAGCATGTAAAAAAATTGAGGGTGTGCCAGTTGAGCTTAGGGTTGCAGAAATTTTATTACAAATGTGCCCACTCTTACCAAGGCCACAAATTATAATATTACCTTTGATAGAGTTAATTAATTCAATAGCCCTGATTATTTCATCACCAAGTTTTTTTGGAATTTCCGACGCTATTTTTTCAATAGAGTTAAGTTCGGTATTAATACTTTTAAGAAGCAAATTTTTAATATTTTCTGTCATCTATTCTTAGTTCTTCAAGGCTTTACAAACTATTTGATATCAATATATGATAGAAAGCGGAGTTTATAAAACAGTTTTTTAGCTTGGATAATTTATTGAATTTTTTTTACCACCTGATACTCTTAAGTTATGACAAAAATCAAATTATTACCACCTGCACCAGAAGTATCACTTTCCAGTAAAATTTCCGATGATGTGAAAACAACTACATGTTATATGTGTGCGTGTCGATGTGGAATTAAGGTGCATTTGAGTGATGGGAAAATTAGATATATCGAGGGTAATCCTGATCATCCAGTAAATGGAGGTGTATTATGTGCTAAGGGTTCCGCAGGGATTATGCATCAAAATTCTCCAGGAAAGTTAACAAAACCTCTTAAGCGTGTTGGCGAGAGGGGCAAAGGTGAGTTTGTAGAAATTGAGTGGGATGAGGCTCTAGAAATAGCTACTGACTGGTTGGGAGCAGTAAAACGTTCCAATCCCAAAAAGCTTGCATTTTTTACTGGGCGTGATCAAAGTCAGTCATTTACAGGGTGGTGGGCCTCCAAATTTGGTACACCAAATTATGCTGCTCATGGTGGCTTTTGCTCTGTGAATATGGCAGCTGCTGGTCTCTATTCAATAGGGGGAAGCTTTTGGGAATTTGGAGAACCTGATTTTGAAAATACAAAATTATTTATAATGTTTGGAGTTGCTGAGGATCATGACTCAAACCCAATAAAAATTGGACTAGGGAAGTTAAAAAATAGAGAAAATACTAAATTTATTTCTGTAAATCCAATCAGAACAGGTTACTCATCAATAGCCGATGAATGGATAGCAATCAAACCTGGAACAGATGGTTTATTTGTATCATCAATAATTAATTATATATTGAGGGAAAATAAATTTGATTCTGAGTTTCTTATAAAAAATACAAATTCTGCATGGTTGGTTATTGATAATCCAGGTACAGATCAAGATGGTCTCTTCTTTCGAGACAAAAAAGGTAATCCAGTTTGTTTTGATGAAAATACTAATAGGGTGGTTTCTGTTAAAGAAAAAGAAATAAAACCACAACTCGAAAAAGAATTGATTATTGAAAATGGACTTAAATTACGTACAGCTTTTTGTAAATTTAAAGAGCGTTTCAACTCCTCAGAATTTAATGCCGAAATTGTTGCAAAAGAAATTGGATTATCAGAAGAAACTATAACCAGAATTTCTGAGGAAATAATTGAAGCCGCATATAATACAGAAAGCAATATTAAACAAAAATGGACTGATGTTGATGGTATAGTTCACTCAGAGTTCAAAGCAAGGCCTGTATCATTTCATGCTATGAGAGGAATTTCTGCACATACTAATGGATTCCATACGTGTAGAATAATACATACCCTTCAAATGTTAATAGGTGCAATTGATGCCCCAGGTTCGTGGCGTTATAAAGCGCCTTTTCCGAAACCCATGCCCGGCGGCCCTGCACCTGCAAATATCATAAAAAATGATGATGGTTCTTTGAAAGGAATGCCGCTTGGATTTCCACAATCACCAGATGATTTACTGTTGGATGAAAATGATGATCCAATTAGGATTGATAAGGCGTATACATGGGAATATCCTATAGCCGCGCATGGGCTAATGCATTCAGTTCTAAGAAATGCATGGCTTGGTGATCCATATAAGATTGATGTCCTATTCATGTATATGGCAAATATGGCATGGAATTCATCAATGGCTACAAATAATGTTCATGCTTATCTAACAGACAAAGATGAACAGGGTAATTATAAGATTCCAAAAATTATATATTCAGACGCTTTTTATTCAGAGACAGTTGCGTATGCGGATTTAGTGTTACCAGATACTACATATCTCGAAAGGTGGGATTGCGTTTCAATATTAGATAGACCAATAGGAAGTGCAGACGGGCCTGCTGATGCAATTAGGCAGCCAATATTAGAATTAGATCGGGATGTAAGGCCTTTTCAAGATGTTCTTCTAAAATTAGGTGAGCGGCTCAAATTACCCGGATTTACTGACCAGAATGGTAATCCTACATATCCAGGTGGTTATTCAGATTACCTTGCAAATCATGAGAGAACCCCGGGAGTTGGGCCTTTAGCAGGTTTTAGAGGTAAAGATGGAAATCAAATTGGTATTGCTGAGTCAAATATTCAACAATTACAAAAATATATAGATAATGGATGCTTTTGGTCGGATGAGTTTCCGGAGAGTGCGAGATATAATAAATATGAGAATTCTGATTATTTACAATATGCAAAAAAAATGGGTTGGGTAGGATCTGATGATACCCGTATTACCATGCAATTTTATTCAGAAACCTTTCAAAAGTTTAGACTTGCAGCAGAAGGGCATGGAAAGAGACAGCCTCCGCTTCAACTTCGAGATAGGATTAAAGATTTTTTCGATCCAATTCCTTTTTGGTATCCTCCATTTGAGGACAGCCTTAATCAGAATGGAGATTATCCTTTGCATGCTGTAACACAAAGGCCTATGCATATGTATCATTCATGGGGCGGTCAGAATCAATGGCTGCGTCAAATTACTTCAGAAAATTTTTTATTCATACATCGTGATTTAGCAAAAAAACATGATTTAAAGGATGGAGATTGGGCAATACTAAAAAGTGCGCACAATCAAATAAGAGTGAGAGTTAAATCAATGGATGGGGTAAATAAGAATACAGTATGGACTTGGAATGCAATCGCAAAAAAGAAAAATACATGGGGATTGGATGATAACGCAAGAGAGTCCAAAGATAGTTTTTTATTAAATGACCTTATATCTGATTTATTACCAGCAAATTTATCAAAACAAGATTATGCAAATTCAGATCCTGTTACTGGGCAGGCGGCTTGGTACGATCTAAGAGTAAGTGTCAGGAAATCTACAAAACAAGATGATAACAGTATTTTATCAAACACAATATCTGCGATTAAACCAATAAATCAAGTATTGTCAAAGTTAAGTAAAGCAATTGATGTTCCAAAAGATAAAGTTAGTTCAAAAGCGCCCGAAGAATTCAAAGAGAAAGTCCCTCATAAACCTCATTCAAGAAAAGAGTTTCAAAATGACTAGTTTACATAACAATAATAAAATTAAATTAGGTTTAGTAATAGATCTTGATATTTGTGTTGGATGCCATGCATGTGCAGTAAATTGCAAAGAGTGGAATTCTGGTGGTCACAGTGCTCCTTTAACAGATCTAAACACATCTGGTGAAAACCCTGATGGAGTCTGGTTTAATAGAGTACATACATTTGAAATTTTAGACGAGGAGTCTGATAATGGTTACACATTGAACTTTCCAAGGTCATGTTTGCATTGTGATGACGCTCCCTGCGTTACTGTATGCCCGACGGGAGCATCGTATAAACGTGAGGAAGATGGCATTGTATTGGTAAATCCAGATACATGTATCGGCTGTAAGTTGTGTTCTTGGGCATGCCCATATGGTGCAAGAGAATATGATCAAGTTGAGAAAGTCATGAAAAAATGTACATTGTGTGTAGATAAAATTTATAACTCAAATTTACCCGAAGAATCACGAGTGCCTGCTTGTGTTTCAGCATGCCCCACAGGTGCAAGAAGCTTTGGAGATCTTGGTGATTCTAATTCAGAGGTATTTAAATTAGTTGAAGAGAGGAATGGTGTTGATTTAATGCCTGAACAGGAAACTAAACCTGTTAATAAATATCTTCTACCAAAGAGAAGGATAGGAAATACGAGAAATGCACCTAGAATGAATAATTTTAATAATCTAGAGAATAAAAAACTAAATATTCTTGAAAGATTTGTAGATAAGATTCTAAGTTAGGAAAAAAAATGCATCCTGCAAAGTCTATTATATTATTTACAACAATATCTGGAATGGGCTATGGATTAATAATTAGTCTTTTGATATTCCAAATATACGTTGGGCATACTTTATCCTTCATTTCGTATTTTTTAACATTCGTTGTATCAATGGCGCTCGTTAGTGGTGGGTTATTATCATCAACATTACATTTAGGGCATCCTGAACGTGCACACTTTGCGCTAACACAATGGAGGTCATCTTGGTTGTCACGTGAAGGAGTTTTTGCAATTTTACTTTATCCAGTTATAGCTATTTATACTTTATTATTCTATCTTAATCCTGATAATAGATCTCTAGACACACTTTCTATAATCATTGTCCTCATTGCAATAGCAACAATATTTAGTACGGGTAAAATTTATAGTTCACTGCGAGCTATATATTCATGGAACACTGAATTAACAACATTTAATTATTTAGCAATAGGTGGGCTCACGGGGTTAATGTTATTTCAGTCATTGCTATTACTAATGGGTTATAACTTGGCTAATATTTATTATTATCTGATCATTTTGATCATACTTTCCTGTATTGGTAAGATTCTCTATTGGGTCAGATTGGATTTGAATAATACAACAACAAATAAAAGTACTGCCCTCGGATTAAAATCACAGTTGCAAGTAAATCTTCTTGAGTCTCCCCATGATGCATCTAATTTCTTATTAAAGGAAATGGGTTATAAAGTAGCAAGGAAGCACTCAAAGAAACTAAGAAAAATAGCATTGCTTTTTGCTTTTATCCTTCCATTGCTAACAATATTTTTATCCATTGCATTAAACTTTTACCATATCACAATTTTGGCTTTCCTATTTATGATTATGGGTGTATTCATTGAACGCTGGTTATTTTTTGCTGAAGCAAAACATTCAGTTATGAACTATTATTAATACAAATAAATATTGAGGAATAGATGAGATTAGTCACATATGTAGGTAATTCAGATAATACTAAAACAGGACTTTTAATTAATGATAGAGTTGTTCCCCTCGAACAATTAGGCATATCAAATGATATGAATGAAATTATAAAAGATTTTCAAAAGGTAAAAAAAATAATTAGTGAAAACAAAATTGAAAACCTTAAAACATTGGATTTATCAGATATTAAATTACATGCTCCTATTCCAAGGCCACTCAGAAACATTATGTGTGTTGGAAAAAATTATCATGACCATGCACAAGAATTTTATGGGTCAGGATTTGACTCAAGTGGTAAAAAAGCTGTAGCAGATTTTCCCGTCATTTTTACGAAAGCTACAACATCTGTCATAGCGACAGATGAAAATATTATTTTGGCAAATGATTATACAAATACAACAGATTATGAAGGTGAGTTGGGGTTAATATTATCAAAAGGTGGTAAAAATATTAAACCAGAGGATGCTTATGATTACATATTTGGTTACACAATAATTAATGATGTTTCTGCTAGAAATATTCAAAAACAACACGAACAGTGGTTTATCGGAAAAAGTCCTGATACTTATTGCCCGATGGGACCTGCTATTGTTACTTCTGATGAAATAGGCGATGTAACAAAATTAAAATTAAAAACAACTGTTAATGGTGAAGTCAGACAAGACTCAATTGTAGAAAGACTGATTTTTGATATTCCTACATTACTATCCACAATTTCCAAAACAATGACTTTAGAAGTATGTGATGTTATTGCGACTGGAACTCCAGCTGGTGTTGGTATAGGGTTTGAGCCTCCTGTTTATCTAAAGTCTGGAGACCAAGTTGAAGTTAGTATAGACAAGCTTGGTGTGTTAAGAAATACTGTAAAATAGAACTCATTCAAAATTGATACTATATTACAATAAGTTACATATTTTTAGTTTTCCATATTTTGTCAATCGTGTTTATCCTGTGAAATTTATTTGGGTAAATATTAGATATTATTTTATGCGCAAGTTTTAGGCATTCATCTCTACTTTGTGGTTTTTTATGTATGATAATTTTTTTAAAAGAATTAGTCCCAGTATGATCTGCCTTTATAGAACTACTTGACTCATTTCCTTGATTTTTTGATCTGATCTTTAATTTCCACATTTCAATTTTTTTATTTGATGAGTTACTCTCACCAAAAGAAATCATAAGATACTGTGAGTTTATTTTTTTTGAATTCCATATTTTATTGAATACATCAATAATATTTTGACGCTCATTGAAATCGTATTTTTCTTTACGTCCTGCTCCAATTCTAGATCCACCTGATGACATCATATATTCCAGTTTTTAGGGAATTGTTATCCCTAATGTATAAGAATTCACTTAAGTTAATATTAATTAAAAAAGAAATCTTGTTAGAAATAATAAACGGTCTTAATATATCATAAACTGAGGGCGCGTAGCTCAGTGGGAGAGCACTACGTTGACATCGTAGGGGTCACAAGTTCAATCCTTGTCGCGCCCACCATAAAGTAAATATTAATATGAACGATAATGATATATTTGAATTTTTAGTATTTCTCGCTGATCAATCAGCTAAAATAACTATGAAAAATTTTCGTCAAAATTTAGTGACTACAAATAAAAATACTTCCAATAACAAGATAGACCCTGTAACAGATGCTGATAAAAATGCAGAGAAGCTGATCAGAGAATTGATAGAAGAAAAATATCCAGATCATAGTATTGTTGGGGAAGAATTTAGTTCAAAGGACAGAGACCCAAGGTATAAATGGTATGTCGATCCAATTGATGGTACAAAATCATTCATTTCAGGGATTCCTCTTTGGGGAACCCTCATTGGACTCGAGATAGATGGTACACCTGCGTTTGGTATAATAGATAACCCATCTACTAAAGAACGATATATTGGCTCAACTTCAGTTTCCTATAAAATATACGATGGACGTCAATCAATAATCCGAACTAGTGAACAGAGTAACATCAATGATCTAAAGTTTGGATACACAACTGAGGAGATGTTTGATGATGATTTTACAAAAAAGGTTTTAGCAAATGTTACTGAGGTGGTCGGAATGACACGTACGGGTGGAGATTGTTATTTTTATGGACTATTAGCTTCAGGTTACTTGGATTTGATAATAGAGAATAATCTTAAGCCATTTGATATCATTCCAATAGTTCCAATAATAATCGGTGCAGGAGGCTTTATATCAGATTGGAAGGGTCTCCCAGATTACAAGAATGGTAATATAATCGTTTCAAATAATTCAAGAAATCACCATAAAATATTAGATATAATAGAGCAAGTTAGATGACATCTTTAAATGATAAAAAAGGTAAAAATAAATTTACACATCAAATATTAGAAAAAACAGATAAAGGGCATATTAGGCATCTAATCTTGGTTGAAACTTTTGATGGTTTATACACCCCTATTGGGCTTGAATTACCAGATGGAGATGGACCATTTCCACTTGTATTATTTGCCACAGGCAACGGTGGTGGAGGTATAGATTGGTTAATTGATAATATGGAAAATAGAAGATACACAATCGATAAATTTCTTGATAAAGGATATGCCTGCGGCTGGATTCGTTATAGAGCAGAGGTAGAGCTGGGATATAATGAAGGTGGTAAACTGGTTAAGGATATTCGTCAAGGTGGAATGATGTTTAATCGTTCACCACTTGAATATGAAGATGAAATAGCAACCATTGAATACCTTAAAACTTTTCATGAAATAGATGCAAATAGGATTGGACTACTTGGAATGAGTCATGCAGGTGAGATGATCTTAAAGATAACAAGTGAATACAACGGGGTTTGTGCCGCTGTCGCAAGTGAGCCTGCTTCCCATGAATTTTTAGCATTGACACCAGACGAGAGTGTAAGGATTAATGAAGAAACACAGTTGCGTGATATTGAGTCAATGCAGATGCAATCTGTTCAAAAGGTTAGAAATAGAATTGATATCGATATAGCAAATCATAGAGTTTCATCAATTAATACGCCTATATTTGTAATGGGTCGAGATGGAGATGAACTCCAAGGTATATTTAAGCTATCCTATGATCTTCTAAAAGAGAATAAAAAAGAAGCTCTCTGGAAGAGTTATGACCATGCTCTTCATGGTTTTATATTTCCTATCAAAGAAAATAATATATATGCTGTTGAACCCATCCAAGAAGAGGCAATCCAAGATGTATTATCATTCTTTGAAAAATATTTCTTCAGACAGGACTAATCAAAATAGCATTATTATTTAGCAAAATAAGCTACATCTTCTTCACTAGCACTCCAAGCAGAATTGGTAGGCCAATTTTTGGTCATGGATTTCATAGACTCACCATAGCGAACCCTAAATAGAATTGTTCTTTCTGAACCATTTGTATATTCATGAAGTTCGCCGCGTGGATGCACTACAAAGCTGCCCTTTTTAACTTCGACTTCTTCATTATTGGTACGCATTATACCTCCACCTTCATAGCAAAAATAAATTTCCGTAGCATCAGGATGACAATGGTTTGGGCTGACTTGACCAGGTTCCCAACAAGCTATTGAAACATCTCCTTCACCATAAAAACCGAGTTTTCTCTCTACATGTTTAATTGGATCAAATTTTTGTTCCACAGAAAAATCAAATGTATCCATAATGACCTCCAAATATTTAAAATATACTGCGAATCTTATCAGATAATTTTTTTTTTTCAAAGAGACTTGTAACTATAAATATAGCAATTATATCAGATAATGCAGATGCCTTTTGGGTCTGCTTTTTATCAACATGTTGCTCAAAGGAGGATATGATATGACATTGCAAACATTTGATTTAACACCATTATATAGAACCTCAATTGGATTTGATCGTCTAGCTCAAATGCTTGATACGATTAATATGGACGTGCCTACGGGCTATCCACCATACAATATTGAGAAATTAACGGATAATAAATACTGTATTACTATGGCAGTATCAGGATTTGATGAGGCCAACCTTAATATAGATGTAAAAGAAAATATTTTATCTGTTACGGGGGATAGTTCAAAAGATGATAATAGAGAATACCTATACAAGGGTATTTCTTCAAGAAACTTTGAACGTAGATTTAGACTTGCCGATTATGTTGAAGTTGAATCAGCAAATCTCTCAAACGGTTTGCTCAATATAATACTTGTAAGAGAATTGCCAGAGGCAATGAAGCCAAGAAAGATTGAGATTTCAACCAGTAAAGTTATTGAAGGATAACAATAATCAGATGTGGTAGTGCAACTTAGTTGCTCTACCACTTTTTTTAAAACTTCTCTATTAATTCAGTAAGTTTGTAAATATCTTTCTCATTACTATGAAATGAAGTTACTAGTCTTAAAAAACTATAATTATCCCGATGATATTGACTATCAAGTGAAATTTTTGTCCAGTTATGACAAAATACTCCATGTTTTTTTAAGTAATCTTCAAGTTCCTTTGGTACAATAATAAAAACCTCATTTATTTCTGTTTGCCATGGTAAATGTATAAAATCAAATTTATTCAAGTTTTCGGATAATAAGTTTGCCTTTTTATTAGCAGATCTTGCCAATTCAACCCATAAATCATTTTTTAGATAACCAATGATTTGTGAAGATATAAATCTCATTTTTGATAAAAGATGACCAGATCTCTTCATATAAAGATTTGTTTTCTTCGAAAGATTTGTATTAAAGAAAATTACTGCTTCTGCGGACATTGTTCCGTTTTTTGTTGTCCCAAAGGACATTACGTCAACACCCGCCTCCCAAGTTAGTTCTTGTGGTTTTTTAGCTGTAGCCGCCACAACATTTGCAAATCTTGCACCATCCATATGAATTTTTAGTTTCTTTGTATCTGCTATATTTTTTAAGTTTCTTATTTCGTCTTGTTTGTAAATAGTACCAGCTTCGGTTGCCTGGGAGATACTTAAGCTAGACGCAACCATATCAAATTCATCACTAGGGTGAAATAAAAGGGCTTTTTCCAGTTCACCATATATGATCTTTCCGTCTTTAGTTTTTACAGGGTATAATTTTGCACTGTTTGTAAAAAACTCCGGCGCATTACATTCTTCAAGGTAAATATGGCTATCAGAACCACAAAAAATTGTCCCATATTCAGGAGTTATGGATGCAAGAGATAATGAATTGGCAGCGGTACCAGTTGATACGAAGAAACTATGAATTTCTTTATTGAATATTTCTGCTAGCATTTCTTTTGCATTTTTAGTTAGTTCATCCCCACCATAAGAAGCAACTGTATTCTTATTTGCTTCGATTATTTCTTTTAAAACTGGATCTGCAATTGTGTGCACATTATCGCTTCGGAAATCTATCATTTTTTATCCCAATCTTGATGTTATATGTTTAATGAAAAATTTTTCTTCTAATGCTCTAGAGCTATTAATATTTTCTTGATTTTTAAAACCATGGCCTTCATTCTCATAGAGAAAAAATTCAGTATCAATACCCAGTGATTTTATTTTTTTGTGTATCTCCTCTGTTTGATTTGGTGTTACAACTCTATCTTGTTGTCCTTGAAAAAAAATAATTGGTGTTGTCATTTTATCGGTTTTATTGATTGGGGATCTTTCCAAATATTTATTGCTTTCAATATTTGTAACTCCTAAAAGGCTCGAAGTGTAACCTGACTCAAACTTATGAGTATCGATAAGCAATATCTTAAGATCGCTTACTGCATAATAGCAGGATGCACATGCAATTTCCACATCTTCGCATATCGTATTTAATACTGTAAAACCACCAGCGCTTGAACCCTTGAGAATAATTTTTTTATTTTTTAAAGAATTATCATTTTTAATAAATTCTATTGCCTCCAAACAATCTTCTGTATCATATATGCCCCAATTCCCATTTAATTCTTTCCTGAACTTTATTCCATAATTTGTAGAGCCTCTGTAATCTAGTTCTATTATATCAAAACTTCTATTTGTCCAATATTCTCTTTCTTCTGAATATCCGAAATATGAGGATGATGTGGGACCACTGTGAACTTTGAGAATTATTGCATTACTATTATTATTTTTGGATGGGTAGTAGTTTAAAAAAGAATTTTTTAGTTCAATAATTTTTCTTTGGTTGTTAACTTTTATTGTTGAACTTTTTGAATTATTAAGGAATTTAATTGGTACAGATAGGATCTCATCAGAGAGTTTATCAGCAGAGCCCGCTAGAATAAGTAATTTGTCATTTGAGCACATTTGCTCGGAGTATATTTCAAGGTTTATTTTTTTGATAGAATTCTTGGATCTATCGATAATAAATTGGCCCATTTCTCCTTTTTGGTATCCAGATGCGAAAATAAAATTTTTGTTTAGTATTTTATAGCTTGAGACACCTAATTGCCATAATGGCCTAAGCAAATCTATGGGTAACTCATGGAGTTGCCGAGACTCTCCATCTAGATATTGATAAATCTTCCCTCTATCTCCATCTTCCTTTATGTAAATTAACTTTTTATCATCCCACTCTGGTTGGAAAATAGACTTTCCTAGACCACCGTCAATTAGCGATATCTCTGATATGTTATTATAGTTATCAATTCTCCCCATATATAATTCTGATGACTCCCATGGCATACTGGGTAGGTTCCACTGCAACCAAGACAGAAATTTACTATCAGGCGATAAGGAAATATTAGAATAGAAGGATGCACCATGGACCACCTTTGTAATTTCTTTTGGGTTAGATAAGTTTATATGTGCGATATAATTTTGGGGGTAGGGTTCTAAGACTGAGTGATCTTCAACAATAAAATATAGATCATTTTCATCAGTAATTATTTCACCAATTCTAATATCATTCAAATTTGTTAATTGGCTAATTTTATTGTTATCAATGTGATAAATATTTTGATCATCACTATTAACAAAAAAGACTTGATTACTCGAAACTGTATAAGCAATTCCGCCATATTCATGGATTTTACTTCTTACATTATATTTACCTGAGGTTAAATTGGTATATTGACCATCAATTAAAGAGTATTTTATAATTGATGTTATCCCACCCAAACTTGGATCTGTTTCCATCCAATATACATAACTATCGTCCGCCCAAGGGAATGATCTCTTTTTTTCTGATGAAATTTTTGTAATTGGAGTAACGTTATAATAAGAACTAGTAGTATTTTTTTTTATGTTGGTAAGTTCACTCATAGGATTAATTAGTATAACTTGATAAGTAAAATTATCTTTCTCGTATTTTCAAATAAAAATATAAATATACACTAGCATTTTTAGCTTTAAATCTTTATATATATTATGTATTTATATTAATTCAATTATATAAATTTTCATAAGTTATATGGAGAACGGATGTTTAAACACTACGAAAACAATGTAAAAAAAGCTATCCAAAATGGTGTTTATAGTCCCAGCAATGAGCACGATGCATGCGGCATTGGTTTCGTTGCTAATATAAAAAATAATGCGTCCCATCAAATAGTAAAAGATGGTTTGGCAATACTTGAGAATTTAAATCATCGTGGTGCAGTTGGCGCGGATCCAAAAGCAGGAGATGGGTGTGGTATTCTCACTCAAATCCCTGACGAATTTTTAAGAAAAATATCCAAAGAATTAGACTTTGATCTGCCAAAATTAGGTGAATACGGTGTAGGAAATATGTTCCTACCAAAAAATGATAAGAAAAGAGCAGATTATCTAGAAAAAATTAAAACTCTAATCTCTGAAGAAGATCTAGAAATCATCTCTATGAGAGATATACCAGTAAATAACCAAGGTTTAGGTTATTCAGTAAAACCTACGGAACCACTTCATCTGCAGCTTTTCATTAAATCGAGCGTCACCTTACCGGATCAAGACTCCTTTGAAAGGAAACTGTTTGTTGCAAGAAAGAAAATATACAGCACTTTCATGGGTGAAACCGACAAACCTATCGAAGACTTTTACATCTGTTCTCTCTCATCCCGAACTTTATTATATAAAGGAATGCTGCTAGCAGACCAGTTGTCAGAATATTTCCTAGACTTAAATGATAAGGCATTTAAATCTTCTATAGCATTAGTCCATCAGAGATTCTCAACCAATACTTTTCCAACATGGAGTCTGGCTCAACCATTTAGAATGATATGTCATAATGGAGAGATTAATACACTTAGAGGGAATGTAAATTGGTTAAAGGCAAGACTATCTACACTAAAATCAGACTTGCTGGGCGATGATATAAAAAAAATATGGCCAATTGTTGTAGATGGGGCATCAGATTCAGCATGTTTTGATAATGTATTAGAACTTCTTGTAAACAGTGGCTATTCCATATCGCATGCTATGATGACGATGATACCTGAAGCTTGGACCGGTAATAATATTATGCCACCTAACAGAAAAGCTTTTTATGAGCATCAAGCCTCAATGATGGAGCCATGGGATGGTCCAGCCGCCATAGCTTTTACAGATGGGAAACAAATTGGTGCTACTTTAGACCGAAATGGATTGAGACCAGCTAGATACTTTATTACTGACGATGATAGAGTAGTATTGTCTTCAGAAATGGGTGTGCTTCCGGTAAAAGAAGAAAATATTATTGAAAAATGGAGACTACAACCAGGCAAGATGCTGCTCATCGATTTGGAAAAGGGACAGATAATAGCAGATGATGTGATAAAAGAAGAAATGGCTAATGCTCACCCATATGAAGAGTGGCTTTCAAACAGTCAAATTATACTTGAAGACTTACCTCCAGCAAATCAAGGCACTCAATACGTAAATAAAGACCTATTGAGTTTGCAAAAGACTTTTGGCTATACTCAGGAAGATCTTAAGTTCTTATTATCTCCGATGGTTACAACAGGACAAGAGGCAATCGGCTCAATGGGAAATGATGTGCCAATATCATCTCTCTCTGATAAATCAAAATCACTTTTTACTTATTTTAAACAATTATTTGCCCAAGTTACAAATCCGCCAATTGATCCGATAAGAGAAGAATTGGTTATGTCACTCGTCTCATTTATTGGTCCGAGGCCGAACCTGCTTGATCCACATAAAAACTCAACACTTAAACGACTTGAAGTAAGACAACCAATTTTAACAAATGAGGACCTCGAAAAAATTCGCTACGTAAGCGAACTTTCCGAAAATTATTTCAGGGCAAGAACTTTAGATATAACGTTTTCTAATGATCCATCGGGAGTTGATTTAGAAGATATTCTATTGAAATTATGTGAAAAAGCAGAGGCAAAAGTTAAAGATGGTAATAACATAATAATCTTATCTGACAGATATACATCTGATAATAGGGTACCAATTCCATCTCTTCTAGCCACTTCTGCAGTTCATCACTACCTAATAAAAAAAGGTTTGAGGACTTCCGTTGGCATCGTTGTTGAAACAGGTGAAGCAAGGGAAGTTCATCATTTTTGTACATTGGCAGGCTATGGGGCGGAAGCAATCAATCCATACTTGGCATTTGAAACAATTGAACAAATTAGAAATTCTCTTGATGAAGAAATTTCAAAAGAGGAATCTCAAAAAAGATTCATTAAGGCAATTGACAAAGGCATACTTAAAGTTATGTCAAAGATGGGAATATCAACTTATCAATCATACTGTGGTGGACAGATATTTGATGCAATTGGTTTAGATCAGTCTGTTATTGACAAATACTTTACAGGGACTCACTCAAAGATTGGTGGAGTGAGTATAGACGATATAGCTAAAGAAAGTGTAGCCAGGCATGAAAGTGCATACAACAGCCCTGATATCTTAAAAATTACTCTAGATATTGGCGGGGAATATGCCCAGAGGAATCGCGGTGAAGATCACGCCTGGAATTATAATACTATTAGCGCATTACAACACGCAGTTAGAGGTAACGCTCAGGATGAATATAATCGTTATGCCAATGAAATAAATAAACAAGATAAAAGATTGCTAACGATCCGTGGTTTAATGAAAATAAAAAAGGCTGAAGAAGACAATCGTAAGGGCTTATCTATAGACGAGGTTGAGCCTGCCAAAGAAATTGTAAAAAGGTTTGCTACAGGCGCTATGTCGTTCGGTTCAATAAGTAGAGAGGCCCACACTAATTTGGCTATTGCTATGAATAGAATTGGTGGAAAATCAAATACTGGTGAGGGCGGAGAAGAGGTTGATAGATTTGTACCTATGTCTAATGGGGATTCTATGAGATCTGCAATCAAGCAAGTGGCATCAGGAAGATTTGGTGTTACTGCTGAATATTTAACAAATTCTGACATGATCCAAATAAAAATGGCACAAGGAGCAAAACCTGGTGAGGGGGGGCAACTTCCAGGTCATAAAGTTGATGCAGTTATAGCTAAAGTTAGGTATTCAACTCCTGGAGTGGGTCTTATTTCACCTCCACCCCATCACGATATTTATTCAATAGAAGACCTCGCTCAGTTAATATATGACCTTAAAAATGCAAATCAAGAGGCACAAATCAGTGTAAAACTCGTATCTGAAGTTGGAGTAGGAACTGTAGCAGCTGGGGTAGCAAAAGCGAAATCTGATCATGTAACAATTTCTGGTTACGAAGGGGGTACTGGTGCAAGTCCATTAACTTCAATTAAACATGCGGGATCTCCGTGGGAAATCGGGATTAGTGAAACTCACCAAACGTTAGTCCTCAATAAATTAAGAAATAGAATATCAGTTCAGGTTGATGGAGGTTTAAGGACAGGTAGGGATGTTATAATCGGGGCTTTACTCGGCGCAGACGAGTTTGGTTTCTCCACCGCTCCACTAATTGCTTCAGGATGCATAATGATGCGAAAGTGCCACCTAAACACTTGTCCTGTAGGAATTGCAACTCAAGATCCAGAGCTTAGAAAGAGGTTCACAGGAGCTCCAGAACATGTGGTCAATTATTTCTTTTTTGTCGCAGAAGAAGTTAGGAAGTATATGGCAGAAATGGGGTTCAAAACCTTTAATGAGATGATTGGTCAAAGTCAAATGCTAGACAAAAAAGATGTAATTTCACAGTGGAAAGCAAAAGGAATTGACCTCTCAAAGATACTCTATAAGCCCGAGATCGAAGTAAATGAGAAATTATATAATTGTGAAGTTCAAGACCATAACCTTAGCTCAGTGCTTGATGTTGATCTCATAAAAGAATCTAAAAATGCTTTAGATAAACAAGAGCCAGTATTTATAGAAAAAATAATAACAAATGTTGATAGAACTACTGGTGCAATGCTGTCAAATCAGATAGCAAAAAAATATGGGCATAAGGGACTGCCTGAGGATACAATTCATATAAAATTCTTGGGGACATCAGGTCAAAGTTTTGGTGCTTTTGTCTCACATGGTGTGACTATGGAACTTGTTGGAGAAGCAAATGACTATGTTGGTAAAGGACTATCAGGAGGTAAATTAATTATTTATCCAAATTCTAAATCTAAGATAAATCCTAATAATAGTATGATTGTAGGAAACACAGTACTATATGGCGCAATTAGTGGAGAGTGCTATTTCAGAGGTATAGCAGGGGAACGTTTTGCCGTGAGAAATTCAGGCGCAATTGCAGTCATTGAAGGTACTGGAGATCATGGATGTGAATACATGACGGGAGGATGTGTTGTGGTTCTTGGTAAGACAGGAAGAAATTTTGCTGCAGGGATGTCAGGCGGTGTTGCTTATGTTCTTGATGAAGATGGTGAATTTAACAAGAGATGTAATTTATCAATGGTAGAGCTAGAGCCTATAGCTTCCGAAGATGATTTATTAGAAAGACTTCATCATCATGGTGGTGATCTTGAAACTAAAGGTAAAGTTGATGTTCTAAAATCTATGACAAAATTCGATGATGAAAGAATATATAAGCTAGTATCAAGTCACTTCAATTATACAAATTCAGAAAAAGCTAAAAAAATTCTTGATAATTGGGAGGAATATCTGCCAAAATTTGTTAAAGTTATGCCTGTTGATTACAGACGAGCATTGCTTGAATTAGAAGGCAAAACACTAGAGACAGTAAAATAATTCAAGAAGGAAATTTAATGGGAAAAGTTACAGGATTTTTAGAAATTGACAGAAGGGATCGGAAGTACAAACCTGCTGCTGATAGGGTAAGAAATTTCAGGGAATTTGTTATACCCTTAGGTGATGCTGAAACACAAAATCAAGCATCAAGATGTATGGATTGTGGAATACCATTTTGTCATAATGGATGTCCAGTAAATAATCAGATACCCGATTGGAATGATCTTGTATATAATGGAGATTGGAAATCTGCAATAGATAACCTACATTCTACAAATAATTTTCCTGAATTTACCGGAAGAATTTGTCCCGCTCCATGTGAAGCTTCATGTACATTAAATATTACTGATGAACCAGTTACAATTAAGACGATCGAGTGCGCGATTGTAGATAAAGCATGGGAGATGGGATGGATAAATCCACAAATACCTCAAACAAAAACTGGAAAAAAAGTTGCAATAATTGGAGCTGGTCCAGCTGGTTTAGCAGCAGCGCAACAGCTTGCAAGGCAAGGGCACGATGTGGATTTATATGAAAAAAATTCAAAAGCTGGTGGTCTATTACGATATGGTATCCCAGACTTTAAAATGGAAAAACATCACATAGATAGAAGGATTGAACAGATGGAATTGGAAGGTGTAACCTTTCATTTCAATCAGAATATAGGAACCGACTCTGATATAAATGAAATCATTCAAAAATATGATGCTGTTATACTTACTGGTGGATCAGAAAAACCTCGCGATCTTCCTATTCAAGGTCGGGATTTAGATGGTATTCATTTTGCAATGGATTTTTTACCTATGCAGAACAGAGTAAACTCACTAGAAATTAATGATGACGAGAAAACAATCAGTGCAAATGGGAAACATGTTGTTGTGATTGGTGGTGGCGATACAGGTTCTGATTGTATTGGAACTTCGTTTAGACAAGGCGCTCTATCTGTTACTCAACTAGAGATAATGCCAGAACCTCCAGAAAAAGAGAATAAGGCATTAACATGGCCAAATTGGCCATTAAAGATGAGGACATCTTCTAGCCAGGCGGAGGGTGCTTTGAGAGATTTTTCAGTAATGACTGAGTGCTTTACAGGTGTGGATGGTAAACTCACAGCGCTAAATTGTATTAGAGTAGACAATTCAATGAAAAAAATTCCAAATTCAGATTTTGGAATTAAAGCCGACCTTGTTTTATTAGCAATGGGTTTTGTTCACCCTCTTCATGAAGGTTTAGTCAAAAACAGTGGTGTTGAATTGAATGATAGAGGGAACGTTAGTGCAAATGATTTTGATTATCAAACAAATAAAGAAAAGGTTTTTGTTGCTGGTGATATGAGGAGAGGCCAATCACTTGTTGTTTGGGCTATTAGAGAGGGCAGGCAAGCTGCACATTCTGTTGATAAATTTCTAATGGGTAGTACAAAATTACCAAGGTAATTGATAAAAACATCTCTTGACTTTCCTTTAATTGGGAAATATTAGTAACTAGGATAAAAAAATGAAAGTAAAGAACTCACTAAAATCACTAAAAAATAGACACCGCGCGAATAGAGTGGTTCGCCGGAAGGGACGTCTATATGTTATTAATAAAGTCAATAAGCGTTTTAAAGCAAGACAAGGTTGATCACATTTATCTATGATAAATGACCCTAAACTGACTAACAAGCCATACACAGTAAACGAAGTCGATAATTCAAATATAATATTGCTTTGCGATCATGCGTCTCAACATATACCATCTGAATATAATGGTTTGGGTCTTTCAGAAAAACTTCTGAACGAACACATATCATATGATATTGGTGCTGCTAAACTAACGAATAAAATTTCTGAAAAAATAAGATCCAATTCTATATTATCAAACTTCTCAAGATTATTGATTGATCCAAATAGAGGTATAGATGATCCAACTCTAATTATGAAATTTGCAGACCAATTTATAATTCCAGGTAATCTAAGTCTAACTTCAGATCATGTTTATCAAAGAATAGAAAGTTTTTATAAACCCTATCATAATCAAATAATGAGTATGATAAATAATCTGATGAGTAAAAATGAAGTACCAATATTGATATCAATCCATTCATTCACACGTAATTTTAGGAGTGATACAAGACCTTGGGAAATATCTGTACTTTGGGATACTGACGATAGAATCTCATCACCGATGTTATCATTTCTGAGAATGGATAATAAGTATATTATAGGTGATAACGAGCCGTATAAAGGCTATCTCAAAGGTGATACATTATATACTCATGGTACAACCAGAGGGATACCTCATGTTCTTATTGAAGTAAGAAATGATTTGATTGCTAATAATGAAGGACAAAAAAATATTGCTGAATATCTTGCAGATATAATTGAACGGATTATTAATAAATTTAATAGTCAAATTAATAACATACAGAATTTTGGAACCAGAACATTTTAGTGGAGATTTAAATGGAAAATGAACATCAGATAAAAGCACAGGTATTTGATCGTTTAGTGGCACACTTGAGGGCAAATACAGACTTACAAAATATTGATCTAATGAATTTAGCTGGTTTTTGTAGAAATTGCCTCGCAAAATGGTACGCGGAGGAAGCTGAAAAGAATGGTATATCAATTGACTATGAAGAATCTAGAGAGCTTATTTATGGAATGACTTATGTTGAATGGAAAGAGAAATATCAAAAATAAATTTTAATTCTAATCAAAATTGATAATAACTACGTTACAATTACAGGAAAACAATATGCTTGATAACACTAATAAATTACCTGAATGGGACCTATCTGACCTATATGATAAGCCCAACAGTATTGCTTTTGAAAAAGATTTCGATTTATTAAAAAGTTTGGTTGAAGAATTTCAAAAAGAATATAAAGACAAGATTCTGCTTGATATAAATAACATATACTTAGCGTCGGAAAAAATAAAGAGATCAATAATCTCATATGAGAAAATAATTAATTTAATTGGCAAGTTGTCTGCGTATGCAACTTTACACCATGTAACCGCGACTAATGATGCTCTCAGAACAAAATTCTACGGTGACACTCAAGCCAGGATTACAGATGCTGCTAATAAAATAATTTTTTATGAGTTAGAACTTAATAAAATTTCAGATGATACTTTTAATGATTTACTAAATACAGAGTCACTTATTCCATACAAGACGTGGTTTGATAATGTTAGAAAATACAAACCACATCAGTTAACAGATGAAATTGAACAAATATTTCAAGAAAAAAGTATCACTTCATTTTCTGCCTGGAATAGATTATTTGACCAAACAATTTCTAACATGAAGGTTGATATAAATGGTCAAGAAAAAAGTCTTGAGGAGGCATTAAATAAGCTTCTTTCCACATCAGAAGATGATAGAAGGACAGCTTTTTTAGCTGTAACTAAAAAGCTTGAAGATAATTCATCACTTTTCACACACATCATGAATACAATTTGCCAGGATAAATCTATTTCCGATAAATGGAGGAAGTATGATTATTCTGAACAATCAAGGCACCTTGCAAATAATATTGAAGAAAATGTTGTTAACGCATTAGTAAATTCTGTGGAAACCAACTATCAAGAAACCAGTCATAGATATTATAAATTAAAATCAAAGATGCTAGGAAAGGAATTTTTAGAGAGCTGGGACAGAAATGCTCCTTTGCCAGACTCAAATGTAGATGACATCAATTGGAATGATGCAAAGGATATTGTAATTGGAGCATATGAAGAATTCTCACCAGATATCGCAAATATAGTAAAGGATTTTTTTGATAAAAATTGGATTGATGCGAAGATCTCTGATGGAAAAGTGACTGGTGCTTTTGCACATCCCGTAACAACAGACACACACCCATACATCTTAATGAACTATCAAGGAAAACCAAGAGATGTTATGACACTTGCTCATGAATTGGGGCATGGAGTACATCAAGTACTATCTTCAAATTTAGGTCCACTATTGTCAGACACTCCTTTAACTCTGGCAGAAACGGCAAGTGTTTTTGGAGAAATGCTAACATATAAAAAGCTTATGAATAATATCAGCGATGATTTTGATAAAAAAGTTTTATTAGCATCAAAGATTGAGGATATGATAAATACTGTGGTGCGGCAGATATCATTCTATAAATTCGAGCAGATAGTTCATAAAACCCGCAAGCAAGGGGAGTTAACATCAGAAGACCTAAATTCGATATGGATAGATACTCAATCAAAGAGCTTGGGACCGGCAATAAGATTGCACGAAAATCATAAATTCCTTTGGTCATATATCCCTCATTTCATACACAGTCCATTTTATGTATACGCTTACGCTTTCGGCGATTGTCTAGTAAATTCACTCTATGCAGTCTATGAAAACAATAAATCAGATTTTGTTACTAAATACATAAATTTGCTTTCAAGTGGTGGTTCAAAACATCATTCTGATCTATTAGCGCCATTTAACTTAGATGCTTCAGATCCTGCATTTTGGAATACAGGGATTTCACTTATTTCAGGTATGATTGATGAGCTTGAAGAGATGAATTAATGCAAAATAATTATAATGAGACTAATAACTATTCAAAAAGACTATCACGTTATACGAATGTGGGAAAAGAAGTTGGAATATTTACAACAAAGTTTCTTATAAATAGTATTATCTCAGATAATAAATCTGGAAAAAACGCAGTTGCTTTAAAGACAGCATTAGGTTCTTTGAAAGGCCCATTGATGAAAATCGCTCAACTTTTATCAACGATACCTGGCGCGATTCCTCCAGAATATACAGAAGAATTATCACAGCTTCAAAATATGGCTCCACCAATGGGCAAGGGGTTTGTCAGAAGAAGAATGAACACTGAACTTGGATTAGATTGGGCTGATAATTTCATCAATTTTGAATATGAACCGTTTGCAGCAGCTTCTTTAGGGCAAGTGCATAAAGCCAAAACTAAAAATAAAAATGATGTAGTTTGTAAACTCCAGTACCCAAATATGATATCTACAGTTGAAGCGGATTTAAGGCAACTTGATCTTATATTTAAAATTAATAAGAACTTAGATCCGGCAATTGGTACAGATAAAATTAGGGAAGAGATTGCAGACAGACTGAGAGAAGAACTCGATTATAAAAGAGAGGCTGCCCATTTAAAACTCTTTTCTAGAATTCTCAAAGAGCATGATGATATTAATATTCCAGATTTGGTTGAAAATTTATCAACTGATAAATTATTAGTAATGACCTATTTAAATGGTAAACCTCTAATGAATTATAAGAAATCTTCGCAAGAAATAAGGAATAGGATTGCTGAATGTTTATTTCGTGCCTGGTGGATACCATTTGGACAATTTGGTGTTATTCATGGAGATCCACATTTAGGTAATTACTCTGTATGTGAAATAGATAAAGAAGTAAAAGGTATCAATCTTCTTGACTTTGGATGTGTTAGAAGATTTCGCCCCCCTTTTGTAGAAGGTGTTATAAATCTATATAACGGACTCAAACAAAATAATAATGAAATGATAATTAGTTCTTATGAATTATGGGGCTTCAAAAATCTTAACAAAGATCTGATTGAAACCCTAAATATTTGGGCTAATTTTATATACGGACCAATCATAGATAATAGAAGCAGAACTGTTGCCGATGGAATAAAACCAGAGATGTATGGTAGAAAAGAAGCTTTTAATGTATATCAATTACTAAAAAAAATTGGACCTATAGAAATACCTAGAGAATTTGTATTTATGGATAGAGCTGCAATTGGTCTAGGGTCTGTATTTCTCCACTTAAATGCAAACTTGAACCTTCACAATTTGTTCGAAGAAGCAATTAGTGGTTTTGATGCTGAAAGTCTCTTAATTAAGCAAACTGAAATTTTCAAAAAAACAGGTGTTGATTATGGACACTAACAATCATTTAAGCTTGAAAAATATACATATCTTGTATATCTATTTATTATCAGGATTACGTAGTATTACTATTACAAATAATAATAAAGAGATATAATTACAAAATGGATTACGAGGAACATAATAAAACATATAATGGATTTATAAAATTCACAAAATACACAACGGTTTTTTGTATTTTAATCCTTATTTTCCTAGCTGCATTTGTGTATTAGGATTCTAAAATAGATAATGCAGATTTCAGTACTCACAGAAACAGATATATCAGAAACTAGAGTTGCTTTATCACCAGATGTTGCCAAAAAATTGGTAGCCAAAGGTGTAACAGTAATCATTGAGTCTGGTAGTGGTAACAAATCAAACTATTCAGATAAACAATATGAAGAAGTTGGTGCAAAAATAATCCGAACGATCAATGAAACTGTATTAAATTCAGATATTTTAATAACGGTTAAAAGGCCTAATGAGAAAATACTTCAAAAACTAAACAAAAGTGCCATCATTATTGGACAAATGGATCCCTACGTTTCTAAAGATCTTGATGGTTTCGTAAAATATGGACATCAATTTTTCTCAATGGAATTAATGCCAAGAATCACTCGTGCTCAGTCAATGGATGTATTGTCATCTCAGTCAAATTTAGCTGGCTATAAAGCTGTTATTGATGCTACATCAGAATATAAAAAAGCAATCCCTATGATGATGACTGCAGCCGGTACTATCGCTCCTGCGAAGATTTTTATTATGGGTGTTGGTGTTGCAGGACTTCAAGCAATAGCTACCGCTCGTAGATTAGGCGGTATAGTTACTGCGACTGATGTTAGACCAGCAACAAAAGAACAAGTAGAATCACTTGGTGCTAAATTTATTGCAGTGGAAGATGATGAGTTTAAAGCTGCTGAAACATCTGCTGGTTATGCAAAAGAAATGTCAAAAGAATATCAAGAGAAACAAAGTCAGCTAATTGCTGAGCATATTAAAAATCAAGACATAGTTATAACAACTGCACTTATACCTGGTCGTAAAGCTCCAATACTTGTTACAAAAAAAATGCTAGAAACTATGAAACAAGGATCAGTTATTGCTGATCTTGCAACTGAAAGAGGTGGTAATGTTGAACTATCTCAGCCAGGTAAGAAAACAATAAATAGTGGTATAACAATTTTAGGGTATGAAAATTTTGCACGTCTATTACCTACAGATGCGTCAAATTTATATGCACAAAATATATTAAAATTCTTGGATGAGATTGTTGATTATGAGAATCTGCAGCTTTCTATAAATTATGATGATGAAATAATTAAGGGAATTCTTATTGCAAGGAATGGTCAATTAGTTCATCCCATGTACCAATAAAGGAGATAATAATGGCTACTAAACAAAATATAGTTGGTGATACTATAGATATAGCCCAAACAGTAGGGTTAATGGGTGCTGTAGACCCGTTAATGTATAAATTTGCTATTTTCATTTTGGCAATTTTTATTGGTTATTATGTAATTTGGAGTGTTACACCTGCTTTACATACGCCACTTATGTCAGTAACAAATGCAATATCTTCAGTAATTATTGTTGGAGCACTTATAGCAATAGGGACAGAATTTATAGATGGTCAGACAAATCCATCCAACTTTTTTATAGCAAAAGGTCTAGGATTTTTTGCAGTAATTTTAGCCTCCATAAATATCTTTGGTGGTTTTTATGTAACATATAGGATGTTATCAATGTACAAAAAGAAGGTAAAATAAGTGTCTGCTAATCTAATTTCATTTTTGTATCTTATTTCTGGGATCTTTTTTATTCTAGCACTAAGGGGACTATCAAATCCTGAATCTGCTAGAAGGGGTAATTATTTTGGGATTATCGGTATGATAATTGCATCTGCTACAACTATTCTTATTACACCACCATCATCAACTTTAGACATCATATTATTAACAGGTGGTATAACCATTGGTGGCTCTATCGGATTAATTATTGCAAAAAAAATTGCAATGACTGCTATGCCACAACTTGTTGCTGCATTTCACTCTCTTGTGGGGTTAGCCGCAGTTCTTGTAGCATCCGCTGCTTTGTACGTGCCTTCATCGATGGGGATAGGATCTGTTGGAAATATCCATTTAGCAAGTCTCATAGAAATGGGTCTTGGTGTAATTATAGGTGCTATTACATTTTCAGGATCAATAATTGCTTTCCTAAAATTACAAGGTTTAATGTCAGGATCCCCTATAGTTTTTCCCAAACAACACTTGTTAAATTTACTTATAGCGATAGCTATTCTATCTCTCCTTGCTGTTTTCACTATAACTGAGTCACATACGATCTATTGGACAATTGTTATTTTGTCACTTTTAATTGGTTTCTTAATTATTATTCCAATCGGTGGCGCAGATATGCCAGTAGTGGTGTCAATGCTTAACTCTTACTCTGGTTGGGCTGCTGCAGGCATAGGATTTACTCTTGGGAATATCGCTTTGATAATTACAGGTGCTTTGGTAGGTTCATCAGGTGCCATTCTCTCATACATAATGTGTAAAGGTATGAATCGATCATTTTTCAATGTTATCTTAGGTGGTTTTGGAGGAGAATCAAACGCAGCAAGTGGTGCTGCTGTTGAAAACCGTCCTGTAAAACAAGGTTCAGCTGATGACGCGGCATTCATCATGAAAAATGCTGGTTCAGTAATAATCGTTCCGGGTTATGGTATGGCTGTTGCGCAAGCGCAGCATGCCTTAAGAGAGATGGTTGATATCTTAAAAGAGTCAGGTGTTAAGGTATCTTATGCAATCCATCCCGTGGCTGGTAGAATGCCAGGTCATATGAATGTTCTACTTGCTGAAGCACAAGTTCCTTATGATGAAGTTTTTGAACTTGAGGATATTAACTCACAATTTAGTCAGACTGATGTAACATTTGTTATTGGGGCGAACGATGTTACAAATCCTGCAGCCAAAACTGACAAAGACAGCCCTATTTACGGTATGCCAATACTAGACGTTGAAAGATCTGGAACTATATTGTTTCTTAAACGTTCGCTTGCATCCGGTTATGCTGGTGTTGAAAATGAACTCTTTTTTAGAGATAATACGATGATGCTCTTTGGAGATGCTAAAAAGATGGTAGAAGATATAGTTAAAGCGTTTTAAGTCTTCTTGTAACTATCAATTCTTTTTTTGCTTTTGTGTTGTTCTTTTCCGTTCCAAGAATAAACTCGTAGTCAGTTATCGCACTATCAATATTTCCTAAACTTCTATAAATATCTGCCCTAATGAATAGTGCATCAATTAGGTGGGGTTTGTTATCTAAGACTTGATTTAAATCATCGAGTGCACTTTCAATTCTTCCAACTTCATAATAGGACAGCGCTCTGTAATAAAGGGAAGAAATATTTTTTGGTCTAAGTGATATAGAATAATCGAAATCCTGAATTGCTTCGGTGTGCATTTTATACTTTTGATGTAACTTACCTCTCATTTCATAAGCATAAAAATTTTTATTATTATATTTAATTGCTTGATTTAACTCAAAAATTGCTAATTTAACATCGCCAATATAATTATAATATTTTGCCATATTATAATGCGCTTTTGAAAATGATGGGTTTAACTGCAAAGCGCTATTAAAGTCAGATATAGCAGTATCAAAATCTCCTAATAAATAATATATCTCACCTCGTAAGTTTAGTGCGAGATATGAGTCAGGATTTTCCTCTAATGCTATATCTAAATTATATATTGCTTCTTGATAATCTTGATTTTTTACAAGTTCAGTTGCAAGTGTTAGATATATATCAATAGAATTTCTATTTTCATGCAATGCAGATCTTATAGATAATATATTTTTATCACTCGTTTCTTTTTTTGATATTGTAGCAGTAGGTTGTGTGTTAGCAACTAATATAGCATCAGAACTTACACATCCAGACAGCAATACCATAATCAGGAAAATAGAGAAGATAATTTTTTTGTTAAAGTATACAGATTTTTTAATCGGTTCCATATGGTACCTGTTATTTAATCTGTATATTCTATTATGGGTCTATTAATATCTACTTAAAATATACTAGAACCGTCACGTTGTAACTTTTTTCTAGCTAATTTTCTTCCGCGTCTAATGGCCTCAGCCTTTTCACGAGCCTTTTTTACAGATGGTTTTTCATAATGATTTCGGAGTTTCATTTCTCTGAAAATACCTTCACGTTGCATCTTTTTTTTAAGAGCTTTTAAGGCTTGATCAACGTTATTATCTCTTACACTTACTTGCAATTTAATCTCCAACTTATATAACTCAAGAGCATTTCATACTTATATTATCATTATAGATCTTTGTAAACACAAATACATATAATGATAGGTTATTTTTCAGTTTGTTCATCATTAATAAAGTTTACATGACCCATCTTTCTTCCTTTTTTAATTTTATCTTTTCCATAGATATATATTTTTTGTTTTTCATTACTATCATTTATATTCCATTCATTTACATCTTCACCAATTAGGTTCAACATCCGTGTTTTAAATAGAAGTTCAGGTTCAACAATTTGCATCCCACTAATTGCTCTTATATGCTGTTCGAATTGAGATATGTTAGATCCATCAAGTGTCCAATGACCTGAGTTGTGAACTCTAGGAGCTATCTCATTCACAAGTATTGCCTGGCTATCTTTTTCCATGAAGAATTCAATCGATAATATTCCAATGTAGTTTAAATTTTCTAAAATATTGGCAGAGGTTTGGTATAACTCTATTTCTAATTCTTTTGAAATGTTTGCAGGTACATTAGTTTCATCTAATATATGGTTCTTATGAATATTTTCTGAGGGTGGAAAAGTGAATATTGAACCAAATTTATCTCTTGCTGTAATTGTAGAAATTTCTTTTGAAAAGTATACAAATTCTTCAATTATACATGGATATTGTCCCATAATATTAAACGCATCTAAGGCTTCTTGATAGGAATTAACTACTATTTGTCCTTTCCCATCGTAACCAAGCATTCGCGTTTTAAGGACGCTTTTTGTTGAAAAATCCCATGACTTAAGGTCTTTTTCTGACTCAATATTTTGAAATCGATTTGTTTTAATACCAAATTTTCTACAAAAATTTTTTTCTTTAATACGGTCCTGACTTATCTCAATTGCATTGATTGGTGGAAAGATCCTAATTTTATTCGAGATAAACTGAATAGTATCTATTGGAATATTTTCGAATTCAATTGTAGCAAAGTCTATTTTTTCTACGAATTCATCTAATTTATCAATATCATCATATTCTGCAATAATCTGATAATCTGAATACATGAATGCAGGAGAGTTTTCGTCTGGACTATAGATGCATGTCTTAAATCCGAGGGAAGCAGCTGCCTGTGATAGCATTTGACCCAATTGCCCACCTCCAAAAATACCAATTGTTTTGACCTTATTTGTCATTTAGGTGTTGTTTTTACAGATTTAGTCTGGTTTTCTCTGTATGAAGTCAGTGCTTGAGCAATTTTAGTATCATTTTGTGATAATATTGATAAAGCGAGTAATGCCGCATTAATTGAGCCAGATTTTCCAATTGCAAGTGTTCCGACAGGAATACCCTTTGGCATTTGGACTATAGATAGTAAACTATCTACACCATTCAAAAGATTGGATTCAATTGGCACTCCTAATACAGGAACTATGGTCAATGATGCTACCATCCCTGGCAAATGTGCTGATCCACCAGCACCAGCGATTATTACTGAGTATTTTTTTGACGAATCCTTGGCAAATTTATAAAGTCTATCGGGTGTTCTATGAGCAGAAATAATGAGCTTATCATATTCTATATTAAATTCATCGAGTATATTGGCTGCAAACTGCATGGTATCCCAATCAGATTGTGATCCCATAATTATTGCTATTTTTTTCATTTAAATACACTCCTAGTAAATAGTTTTAGTAAGTCCATCGTAAATTAACTTTATACTCACTAAAAATAACAGAATATAAATAATTTCATAGAATATTTTTGTAGGAAGTTTTTTAACAACCCAAATGCCAATGAAAGTAAAAACCAAGGAAATTGGGAATAAAATCGCTGATGTGGTTAATGTTGATTTATTCATTTGACCAAGCATCATAAATGGTACGACTTTAATTATGTTATTCATCCAAAAGAAAATCATGAATGTACCAGCATATTTTTTTTGGTCAAGTCTGAGAGGCAATAAATACATTTGGTAAGGTGGTGCTCCAGTTAGTGTAACGAAACTTGTAAAACCTGTTATACTTCCCCAAATTGTTCCCCGAATAATACTGTGATCTTTTGGTTTTGTCTCTTTTTTTGTTTTCCAATATGAGATTGTAAATGATATTGCAATAAAGCCGATTATAATTCTAACCCAATTGGGATTTATTTGTGCGACTAGTATTGCCCCAATCACAATCCCAATAACTGATGCTGGAATTGTAATAGCCAATGTCATCTTGTCAAAAGTTCTTCTGTAAGTCCATACTGCAACAAGATCCAAAATTAGCAGAATGGGCATTAGTACTGCTGCTGCTTGTAATGGTGAGGCAACAATTGCCATGAGCGGCACAGCTAGTGCACCTATACCAGTCAAACCTCCTTTTGATAAACCAATCAACACCACTGATGGTATTGCCATAGCATAAAAAAGAGGATCAATTATCATTAAGATCTATGATTTTTGTAAAGATTAGATATCAATTGATTGGAGGGTCTTTACTTCTTTATCTTGCTCTCTTTGTAATCTTTTTGAGGCTCTCAAAACTAGCTTATCAAGTTCAATTTGAGTGCATAATCCAAGCACAACAGGATCTTGTGGTTGGATACTGCCAATATTCCAATGAGTTCGACTTCTAATTGCCTCAATTGTAGTTTTTGTAGTCCCAACTAGTTTAATAACTTCACTATCTTTTAATTCGGGATGGTTTCTGACTAGCCATGCAATTGCGGCAGGTCTATCTTGTCTTCTAGATAATGGTGTATATTTTTTTTGTTTTTTTGATTTTACTTCCGGTAAATCTACTGAGGTCTTATTTAAAACTAGTTTATGAGTATTATTTGCTTCTGCAATCTCCAATTCCGCTCTAGATAATTCACCTGACATAATTGGGTCCATTCCTCTAATGCCTTGAGCCACATCACCGTCTGCTATTCCTTTAACTTCTAATGGATGTAGGTTACAAAATTCTGCAATTTGATCAAATGTAAGTGCTGTATTTTCAACTAACCAAACTGCTGTTGCTTTGGGCATTAAAGGTGTTTGAGCCATTTTTTGTCTCCATAATATAGAAATTATTTAATTATTATACTAATATTACAAGTCTTTCTATACTTATATTTTATTTTATTATTGCGTTAGAATGATTTTACCAAAGTGCCTTCCACTTTTCATTAGACTATGTGCCGCATCAGCATCTCTTAAATCAAAAGTACTGTGAATAATAGGTCTTATTTTATCATTTTTTATTTTTGGTAAGATATATTTTTCAATATCAATGGAGATTGCAGTTTTATATGATAGATTTTTTGGTCTCAAAACAGAACCTGTATGAATAAGGCTTTTTCTCATTAATGGTGACAAATCAACATTCACATTGCTTCCTTTAATATATGCTATCTGGATTATTCTTGCATACATTGATGCAAGTTCATAATTTCTACTTGTATAATCACCTGCAACAATATCTAGTATTAAATTTACTTCGTTAAATTTTGAAGACTTAATTTCTTCAAGGAAATCATGGGTGTTATAATTAACAACAAAGTCAGCACCTAATTCATAGCATTTTGCTACTTTTTCTTTTTCGCTAGTTGTTGTAATTACATGTGCACCAAATTCTTTTGCAATCTGTATCGCAGTTGTACCTATACCACTGGAACCGCCATGTATTAAGATTGTTTCGTTCTTTACGAGATTACCAATTCTGAATACGTTGTTCCATACTGTGAAATATGTTTCAGGTATAGCTGCTGCCTCTACAAAGGTTAAGTTATCTGGCATAGGTAATGTTAGATACTGATTTGAGATACAATATTCGGCATATCCACCACCACCCAATAGTGCTATTACGTGATCACCTTTTTTAAATTTTTTCACATCCTTTCCAAGATCCATGACTATTCCGGAAACTTCTAGTCCGGGATGTGATGGTGAACCTGGTGGAGGTGGGTGAAGACCGTATCTCTGTAAAATATCTGGTCTATTTACACCACTGGCCTTTATATCTATGAGAACATCATCATCGCCTGGGATTGGCACATCTTTATTGGCATGAATAAGTTTATTGTTCTTACCATGATCAAGTATATCAATTACAAACATTTTAATAAATTATTATTGAAAAACAGACATATTTAACAATATTATTTGCTAAGTAAACCTTCAAATTTTTTATTAAATTTACTTACTCGTCCACCCCTGTCCAAAAGTTGCTGCGAGCCACCAGTCCAAGCGGGATGACTTGAAGGGTCAATATCTAAAGTTAGTGTATCACCTTCTGAACCATATGTTGAATATGTTTGGTATTTTGTACCGTCTGTCATCACTACTTCTATTTTATGATAGTTTGGATGTCCTTCTTTTTTCATTTTTTTTCTCACACCTATGAATAAGTTTTTGTATACATTAATATTAATTTTATCTCAAGTCTTAAATTATTTTAGCTTTCAGTAAGTTTGATTTCAATTCTTCTATTTTTTCTATAAGCATCCTCATTCTCATTAGGATCGAGGGGCATATATTCGCCCCTACCCGTAGCTGCAAGTCTATTTGGAGGTATACCTGTTTTCATTAAGAAATCTACAACCGATATTGCACGTGCTGCTGAAAGATCCCAATTTGACTCATATCTTGAGTTTCTAATTGGTATAATATCAGTGTGACCATCTATTCTTAATATCCAATTTATCTCATCAGGGATCTCTTCTATAAGATTTTGGATTGCAACTGATAATTTGGCGAGCTGTCTCTGTCCATCAATACCTATAGTAGCTTCACCACTTCCGAACAAAACTTCCGATTGAAAAACAAATCGATCACCAATTATTTTAATATCATCCCGGGTTCCAATAATTTCTCTCAATTTACCAAAAAATTCAGATCTATATTCAGATAATTCTTTTACTCTTTGGGCTAGGGCAAGATTAAGTCTCTTTCCAAGATCAGCAATTCTTGCTTGTTGTTCTATATCTTTTTGTTCAGATGCGTCTAGTAAAGCTTGAATAGCAGAAATTTGTTTTTTTAATTCTGATATTTGAATATTGAGTAATTCAATCTCGAGTGAAGCTTCTTTTGATTTTTTTCCTGTCGAAATAAGTCCAGATTGAAGTCTACTTATTTTATTGAGATTGGAGTTTTCTTTCTTCCTTAAATCAAATATTATTTGATTTTTTTCTTTAATTTCATTTTCAAAATCTGTTGATACAACATTCATGGAAGCGATGCTGCTTTCATAATCTGTTAGAAGTATATTATTTTTGTTCAAGTTGTTTCGGAGGTCTATAATGGTTTGCTCTCTCTCGACGAGAGTCTCTTCTAGATTTGTATTTAAAGTAGATAGATTTAAGATATTGTCCTCAATATTTTGAATTTTTATATTTTTATTATTTATTTCCAATTCTTTCATCTTAAGTAATGTACTGATCTGTTTATTTTCAGAAATAAGTTTGATTATTTGTTGGTTTCTTTCAGCAGATTGTTCCCTTTCAAGATCATATAAAGCAATTTGTTTATCAATGTTGTCTTGTAAAATTATTATTTGGCTTTGATAATCTAAATTTAAATTGGTTATTTCGTCCTGTAATATAACTATCTCATCATTGGATAAGGCAAGTGAACTACTTAATTGTTCATTTTGTGAAAAAAGTTGATCTAAGTCACTCTCAAGTATTTCAAGCTTAGTGGCTAAATTTTCATTTTCATTCTGTTCTAATGATAAAAGTAAAGATAATTCTTGAATCTGACTTTGTAGATCAATTAAAGCTTCATCTTTAGAGGATATTTCTGTTGAAAGGAAGAATTGAGATAGAATAAAAACAGTTAAAAGAAAAATTATAACAAGAAGAATTGTAGCCATTGCATCTACAAAGCCTGGCCAATAATTGGCACTGTTATTGTTGGCTCGTCTATTAATTCTTGGCATTACAAAAGTTTATTTTTCATCAGATATTTTTTTTAATAACTCATTTTGTTCACTTAATAATGAACATATAACTTCCTGTTGCTCTTGAATAGCCTTTAAAACATCATTCCCATCAGCTATTAAGTTAGTTCTATCTTGTTTAAAATTATCAACAAAATCTGTTAGGCTTGCATTCATTTCTTTAATATTTTTATTTAGATAAAAGTGCATTCTGCTGTCTGACCTGTCATCATTTATCTCAGTTACTGTAGATAACCATTCTTCAAGCTCATTATAAAATCGATTCTGGGCTTGATTATATATTAAATCAAAGAAGCCTAAAATTAGAGAACCAGACAAGCCAAAAAGAGATGATGAAAAGGCGATTGCCATACCTGAAAGAGGTGACTCTAATCCTGATTTCAATTCTTCAAACATTTCAGTCGCTTCGCCATTACCAATATTTAGCGTCCCAATAGTCTGTCCAATTGAGTCAACTGTTAGTAATAACCCCCAGAATGTACCAAGTAATCCGAGAAAGATAAGCAATCCAATCATGTATCTGGAATATTCCCTAGACTCATCAAATCTAAATGAAATTGAGTCAAGGATTGATCTCATTGAGGACGCAGATAATGTTATCTCATATTTGTGATCAAGCATCATTGTAGCCATTGGAGCTAAAAGTGATGGTGGCGAACCAATATCCGCGTGGCTGTCACCATTTTGAAAATTATTTACCCAACTAACTTCTCTGAATAAGTTAGTTGTAAGCCATAATATATAAAATATACCAAAAGCAAGTACGGAACTGATAATTGTATTAATTATTGGATTTGCAAAGAATGCTTTTAAAAGATCGTCCTGAATTATAAAAATAAAAAAAAATAATATTAAAATAAAAATGAACATTCTAAAAAGATATGTTCGAGGATGTGTGAAACTCTTTAAACTAGGAATATCAGTCATTGCTTTTAATTCCTCAATATTTGTTTATTATGAATATAATAAATTGTCGTATATTTTTTGGTTAGACACAATAAAATAATTTTTACTATTTTGTTCTGAGGAAGTTATAATATTCTTTGTGCCTCCGGCCTCTCCTAATGCAAGGAGTGCTGCAGATATTACATTTTCATTCTTCTCATAGCCAATATATGCATTAATTATACCGTTAGCAATCATACACATTTCTAGTGATTGGCAGCCAAATTTTCTAATATCTTTCAATGATTTTAAATACTCAATTATGGTAGTGTTTTGGATTCTTTCGCTTATTAAAAAGTCTTCTAAAATAAGGACATTTTTCTCTGAAGCAGATTCCTCAGAAACTTTCATTTTAACATTATTGTGAGTTGCAGCAATCCCTCTCTCGGCTATGAATATGTCGTCAGTTATAGGGTTACATATTATACTATTTTGAATTATATTATTTTTTTTATGAGCGATTGTAATTGCAAAAAATGGGATAGCTCTCATGAAATTTGTTTCCCCTTCAAGCACGTTAACAATGAAACAATTTTCTATTTCTGAGTCCCAAATTTTATCAGATTTTAAATGATCATTTATAAATATAATTTTATATCCATTTTTCCCATATTTATCCGATAATTCTTCGAGAATAATGGACTCAATTCTCTTCTTAATTTTATCTGTGAAATCAGTAATAGACTTATTTGATTTATGTAAATTTTGAATTTCACCAAAATCATGACGATATATCTTTGAGATATTCCGAACTAGCGAGTAGAGAACATTTGAATTTGGTAAATAGCTCATTAAGTTATTCTGCTCTTTTTATATATGTAAGGTCATTTGTATCAATAACTATCATTTCATCATTATTGACAAATGGAGGGACCATTACACGTAAATTATTTTCTAATATTGCAGGCTTAGATGAGGATGCAGCAGTCTGACCTTTAATTGTTGGCTCGGTGTCAATTACTTTTAGAATGACTGTTTCAGGTAATATCACACCAATCGGTTTCTCATTATATAACTCAATATCTACTATCATTCCCTCTCTAAGGAGTGATTTTTTTTCTTCTAATAGTTTTTCATCCAATGATAATTGTTCATATGTTTCTTGATTCATAAAAATTAATTCATTTTCATCAGCATATAAAAATTGAAAAGTTTCTGAATCAATTCTTATTTTTTCTACAATCTCGTCGGATCTAAATCTCTCGTTTAATTTTGTATTATCAATGATTGATTTCATCTCAACTTGATTAAATGCTCCTCCTTTACCAGGCTTTACAGCTTGAGTCTTTGTGACTATAAAAAGGGAGCCTTTGTACTCTAGTACATTACCTATTTTTATCTGATTACCATTTATTTTCATTCCATCCTCCTGGATTTAATTTTGATAATGTTATTGCTTTTTTTTGTTCTTAAATATTGAAATATACACAGAAACTTATTTCATAAACTGAGGTATCCGTAAATAGGTAATACTATAATCATTCGGTCTTGGTATGAAATTTGCATAGTTTTGGGTTGCAGTTTCCTTCTTATCTGGAGACACTACAGTCATATTCATATCAAGTTCAACATCAGATATTCCGAGCTGTTTTGCAAGCAAATAGTATTCATATGCTTTCACGTCATCTTTTTGCACGCCAATTCCATAAAAATACATACTGGATAATTGTTGAAGAGCAGGTGGGTATGCCTTTTGTGCTGATTTTTCAAGCCATGCTATAGCAGTTTCTTCGTTTCTTTTTAATCCAATTTCATTTAAAATCATCATTGCATAATCATATTCGGCTTCTGTGTATCCCATATCAGCAAATTGAAACATCAGTTTTGCAGCAGCTTTCTCGTCAATTTTTGTGCCTATGCCGTTTATCAAATAATCAACGATCATATATTTAGCAATTGTTAGGTCATCATTGCTTGCTTCTTTTATATATTTGAAGGCTTTATCCTTATCCAATGATACACCAATCCCATATTTGTAAAATATTGAGAGATAATATTTGGCAGATGAAGATAAAAATTTATGTTCAGAATTGATTAGCTCATTAAAAAGTTGATATGACTTTACTACATCAATTTTATAATGAAGAAGTAGCTCCGCTAGTTGATAATGTGCATTAATATTGCCTTCATTTTTTGATTTTTCATACCATTTAGTTGCATTGTCAATATCATTCAAACTAAGATATTTTTGAGCTATCCAAAATGACCATTCATTATTATTTGTGTCAATGTGTAATGCTATTGCTTGATCAATATTGTCATTGATCAAAAGATTCTTGAATTCTTCATCATTTATTTTAGCTAATACAACAGATGAGGTGATTATTGTCAAATAGAGAGATAAGCAGATATATTTAAAGTAATATTTCATAACTTCATCAGTGTTACTCAAGATCATCTTGCCACTTACCCAAAGATGCAAGACTATTCATTTTGGCTCTATGTTTAAATGCTTGCTGTGCTTCTGGTATATTCTTATCATTACCTTTCCATTTTAGCAGGGCGCTTTGTTGGAGTGCTCTACCATATGAAAAACTAAGTTTAATGTCGGTGACTTTGATTTTATTCATTAGAGATAAATGCTTCGTTGCTTCAATATCAGATTGTCCTCCTGACAAAAAACAAATACCGGGCACATCTTTTGGAACACATTCTTCTAGGCATTTTAATGTTTGCTTAGCAACCTCTATTGGAGTAACTTTTTCCGTGCAGTTGATTCCGGGTATGATCATATTTGGTTTAAGGATTATTCCATCTAATGCAACATTGGCATTAGTCAACTCATTAAAAACTAAGCTTAATGTTTTAGAAGTTATATCAAAACATTGTTCTATTGTATGATTTGAATCATGACTGTCCATCAGGACTTCTGGTTCAACTATTGGAACAACTCCCACTTCTTGACATAGAGCTGCGTATCTTGAAAGTGCATGAGCATTAGATAAAAGTGAATAATTAGTTGGTGTATTTTTAGTAATTTTTATAACGGCTCGCCATTTTGCAAAAGTTGCACCTAAGCTATGGTACTCTATGAGCCTTTCCCTGAGTCCATCAAGACCTTCAGTTATTGTTTCATTATCAAACAGTGCAAGATTTTTAGCTCCAGTATCAACTTTAATTCCAATTAGAGTGTCTGTTTCTTTCAACAGATCGGTAATTTTTCTACCATCCCGACAATTCTGGCGGATTGTTTCGTCAAATAAGATTACTCCAGAGATGAAGTCGTTCATAGCATCCATCGTGCTAAAAAGCATTTCTCTGTAATCCCTGCGACTATCATATGAACTTACAACAGATATTTGATCAAACCTTTTTTTTATTGTTGCGGTGCTCTCATCAGCAGCAAGAATTCCCTTTCCATCAGAAACAAGCTTTTGAGCTATTTGACTTAAATTTTGTACCATCTTAGCCTTCTTTTTTATTTTCAATTACTGCACGAACTCCAGGTAGCTCTTTTCCTTCTAACCATTCCAAAAAAGCACCACCTCCAGTTGAAACATGTGTGTAGGAACTATACGTATTAGCGATATTTATTCCATATATAGTGTCACCGCCCCCTACAACAACAGACGTATTATTTTCTAAACACATTTTAGCCAATCTTTGTGCAACATATACAGTTCCCTCTTCAAAAGGTTTAAATTCAATTGCTCCAAGAGGACCATTCCAAATTACTGTCTTTGCATCAGCTAGTAAGCCACCTATCATTTTAGATGATTCAATACCTAGGTCAAGAATCATATCATCTTGTTCAATTTGATCTAAACTTTTATTTATTGCACTTGGGTCATCTTGAAGGGTCTTTGACACCTTTGCATCTTTTGGGAATATTAAGTTAACGTTGTTTTGCTCAGCTAATTCCAAAATTTCATTTGCTATTTGTAAACACGACTCCTCAAATAATGATGCACCAATTGAAACCCCTCTTGCTTTGAGAAATGTATTTGCCATTGCACCACCAATAATTATTGAGTCAACTTTTAATATAAGATTTTTTAACAACTGTATTTTTGTAGATACTTTTGAACCACCTATAAGTGCAATTACAGGTCGATTGGGATTTTCAAATATTGTATTTAAGGCTAGAATTTCTTTTGTCATACATATACCAAAGTAACTTGGAATAAATTTTGGTATACCGCTTAGTGATGCATGTGCCCTATGAGATGCAGCAAATGCATCATTTATATAAATATCACCAAGTTTAGACAATTTATGTGCAAAATCCTGATCATTCTCTTCTTCATTTGGATAAAATCTTAAATTCTCAAATAAGAATATTTTTTCATCATATCTATGGACATCTTCATCAAGTTTATTAATTAACCTTACAGGCACCATGATTTTTTTCTCAAGTTCTCTCGCTACTGGTTCCATAGATAAAGAAATATCAATTTTACCCTTTGGTCGTCCTCTATGTGTAAGAATTATTATCTTCGCTTCTTTTTCAAGAAGCGCTTTTATAGTTGGAATAGACTCATCAATCCTAGTGCAATCAAGAATTAATTTCCCATTAGTTGGAACATTATAGTCGGTTCTTAGTAATGCTATTTTGTTTTTAAGATTTTTATTTTGAAAACTTTTTACGGGTTCCATATATAATTCCAAAATTATAGCATGTTGCCAATATGTATAGCCATATCACACATTCTATGAGAAAAACCCCATTCATTATCATACCATGCCATTATTCTTCCAAATCTTTTGTTAATTAGTTTTGTTTGATCGAGGGCTAGAATAGCTGAATGTTTATCATGATTAATATCAATTGAAACAAGTTTTTCGTCGGTTACACTGATAATGTTTTTAAAGTCATTTTCTGATGCAAAAGAAAATTGATTATTAATTTCTTCAACTGTTGTATCACGCGAGGCAACAAAATTGAGATCAATAACTGAGACATTTGGTGTTGGAACGCGCATTGCCACACCATCAATTTTACCACTTAATTCAGGGATCACTTCTCCAACAGCTTTTGCAGCACCTGTGGTTGTCGGGATAATTGATTGTGCTGCAGATCTCGCTCTGTACAAGTCTTTATGATTACGATCCAATGTAGGTTGATCACCGGTATATGAATGGATTGTCGTCATAAAAGCTGAATCAATACCAATTTTTTTATGAAGTATTGCTGCCAATGGTGCCAAAGCGTTTGTCGTGCAAGAGGCATTGGATATAATTAGATGATCTTTATTAATTTGCTTATGATTCACACCATAAACTGAAGTTATGTCAGCATTCTTTGCTGGTGCTGATATTAAAACTTTTTTTGCACCAGAGTGCATATGCTTTTGAGCTTCTATCTTGTTATTGAATTTTCCTGTACATTCTAAGATGATATCAGCACCTATCTTACCCCATTCAAGCTCTATCGGGTTTCTATTAGAAAGTTTTTTTATTTTCATATCATTAATCTCAAAAGTATCATCGTTAATGATTGTGATATCAGAATTTAATCTGCCATGTATGGAGTCGTATTTTAACAGATGAACGTTTGTATTTATTGGACCAGAATCATTAATAGCAACAATCTCAATTTCTTTTTGATAACTTTCTATAACGGCACGGAGTACATTCCTACCAATTCGACCAAACCCATTGATTGCTACTTTTACTGTCATTTCTTAATACTCATCTTTTATTATTATTCATAATTATATCGATGACATGATCTTTTGTGATCCCAAAATGTTGATAAAGTTCTTTGTATGGTCCACTTGCACCAAAAGATGACATTCCAACAAATATTCCATCATTACCAAGTATTTTTTCCCACCCTTGTCGCATACCTGCCTCAATAACTATATTTTGTTTAGCATTTCTTATTATACTATCTTTGAAATTATCATCTTGATCATTGAACAGGTCCAGGCAAGGCACAGAATATATAGCCATTTTTATTCCCGATTGAGTGAGTGAGTTATATGCATCAATTGCTATTTCCACTTCAGAGCCAGTTGCAAAAAGGGCATAATCTGGATCATCTGAGTTGGCTTTTACTAAATATATTCCTTTTTGACAACTATTAACATCATACTGGTCTGATAATTCTCTAAACTCATTTAGATTTTGCCTTGATAGTGCAATGAGACTTGGTCCACCACTATTTTTTAATATAATTTCCCAGCATTCTATTGTTTCAATAGCAGAAGCAGGTCTAAATACATAGACATTTGGTATTGATCGCAAGCTTGATAGGTGCTCAACAGGTTGATGAGTGGGACCATCTTCACCAAGCCCTATTGAGTCATGAGTAAGGACATAGATATTCTGCTGTTGCATCAATGCTCCAAGCCTTATTGCAGGGCGACAATAATCAGAAAATATCAGAAAGGTACCTCCGTATGGGATAAATCCTTTATGAAGGGATATGCCATTCATAATAGCACCCATTGCGTGCTCACGGATACCATAGTGAATATATCTACCACTAAAATTATCTGATGTTATTTCATTAATATTTTTTGTTTTTGTATTATTTGAACCTGTTAAATCTGCAGAGCCACCGATCAAAATTTCTGTGTTCTCATTTATGCAATGAAGAGCAATCTCGGACGCCTTTCTTGTTGCAATGTCACTTTTTGTGGTTAGATATTCAAGTTTTAATTCTACAAGTGATTTGAAGACTTCTTGGTTTACGACACCGCTAATTTGATTGTTGAACTTATCTTGAATTTGCGCCGGTAAATTTTGGAATCTTTCTTCCCAATTTATTCTTCCTTTGGATCCCTTTATTCCAATGCGCCTCCATGCGTCAAGAATCTCATTTGGAACAGAAAATTTATCATAATTAATACCTAGTTTCTCTCGTGTTAGCAGGTACTCTTCATTTCCAAGAGGGGAACCGTGAACACCGGATGTCCCTTCTTTATTAGGGGATCCATAGCCGATAATTGTTCTACACTTGATCATAGAAGGTTTTGATGATTTTTTGCATTGTTCAAGCGCTCTGGTTATCTCAATTGGTTTGTGTCCATCTATTTCAATTACTTCCCATCCTGACGCCTCAAATCTTTTAGCTTGATCAGTTGAGTCAGTTTTTGAGATTGGACCATCAATTGATATTTGGTTGTCATCAAAAATCAAGATAAGCTTGTTCAAGTTTAAATGACCTG
>Ga0181595_10000086_pt1 | contig 87289 bp, 82 predicted proteins | sample 041ome_7_FD_145604 | JGI IMG/M metagenome (GOLD analysis project Ga0181595, IMG submission 145604) | Coastal salt marsh microbial communities from the Groves Creek Marsh, Skidaway Island, Georgia - 041401AS metaG (spades assembly) | ecosystem: Environmental > Aquatic > Marine > Intertidal zone... | reverse complement strand
GCGAACGAAAATTACATGCGCCGATTGCGTCAACAAAGCGAACGAGCTGAGCGCAATGAATTTGACCAATCCACACCAGGCGAACAAATGAATATGGACATGGCCGACATTCAGGCCATGATGGATCTTATCCAAGAATTGATGGAGCAGGGCCGCATGGCCGAAGCTCAGCAAGCCTTGGAAGAATTGCAACAAATGATGGAAAGTCTGCGCCTAAGTGAAAACAATCAGGGTGGTGAAGGCGGGCAAAGCAGTGCCCAAGGCTTGGCAGATATTCTACAGGATCAACAAGATTTGTCCGACGATGCGTTCAATGATCTGCAAGAAGAATTTTCAAATCCGAACGGCCAAAAAGGCCAAGGCGAACAAAACGGGGAACGTGAACAGCAGCAGGGCCATGATGGCCAACAGGGCAGCGATTTTGCCGATCGTCAGGGCCAATTGCGTGAACGTTTGGAAAACGAACGTTCAAACATAGAAGGTGCGTTGGGAGAAGAGGGTGAAGATGCGCAGCGCTCATTAGAACAGGCAGATCGCGCCATGCGCCGTGCCGAAGAGGCGCTTGAAAATGGGGATTTGGACGGAGCTGTCGATCAGCAGGCGCAAGCCATGGATGCCCTGCGTCAGGGTATTCGCGATGTTAATCGCGCCCAGCGTTCAGATAACTCGGACGTGCAACAAGGAAACAGCGATCAAGAAACGGGACAGGGGCGTGATCCATTGGGGCGTCCGCAGGGGGGCGATGGATCCTCGGGCACTGCAGAGGCACGCCGCTATAGTCAAGATCCAGAAGCGCAAGCCGCCGAATTGTTAGAGGAAATTCGCCGCCGTGCAGGCGAACGGAACCGCAGCGAAAGCGAACGCGATTACCTGAAACGCCTGTTAGATTTGTTCTAACTATTGCGTGCGCGTGCTTGGTCCGCTTGGGCCTGCAGCCACGTCAAAAACCCAGACGTTTGATCCGACAATTCCGCGCGCCATTGATCAATTTGCGCAACATAGGCATCCAGGTAGGGTGCGATTTGCGGAAAGTTTGATGTGATCAAATCGGCATAGACATAGACCACAACTGCCAAAATCAACAGGATAATGGCCGTGCGAAACCCACGCAGACCAGAGGCATTTTTTTGCGCCTGTGATTCTGGCTCTTCACTGTTCGCTGATTTCTTATCTCGTCGAAGGGTTGAATTTATTTCTTCGATATCTGGCAACAGATCACGGCGGGACTTTGGTGCATCTGACACCGTATCTTTGTACATTTCGTCCAGATCGTCCAACTTTGGATCGATAGACCCGCTTTTCTTGGGCTGTGGATCAGATGCAGGTTTATCCGCATCGAGGGCAAATTCATTCTGATGTTCGAATGTTTCAGCCGCGCGTTGTTCGCGTTCACGCTGCGCCTCTTCGCGCAGGATATCCGCGACAGAGGGATCAATTTCGCGTTTGCTGCGCTCATGCATGATCGAAGGTGAAGGCGCAATTTCAGAGGCATCCTCTGCAATTGTATCCAGCTCTTGATCAAGTGCGCGTTCAAATTCGTCGTCAATTGGGTCAGGTTCTGATATCGCATCGGATTGTGGGGGGATTGGTGCCGCTTCCGGCTCTGTCTGCGCGAAATGCTCCTTTAGGGTTTGTACTACATCTGTTTGTGGTTCTGTGTCAGGATGGGTTTGAAACCATGTTTCCTGACAGTTGGAACATTGCACATCTCGCCCCTCGGCAGGAATGACATCCGCCGGCACTTCGTATTGGGCCGAGCAATTCGGGCAGATCAGTCGCATTTCATCCCCTAAATCAAGCTCTTCTCTTGCATGCCTATCTGTTATTCTATGAATATCAGTTACATCAGAAAAGTGCTAAAGGTAAATAAATGTCTGATTGCATCCTGTGCGGTGCTCAGGCACAACAGGTCAGCGACGTTAAAAGTGGGGCGGATGTGATAGAATTAGACGCAGTGGCCTATAGCTACGGGGGTGGTGAACTGCTCTCGGATATGTCGCTTACGATCACACCAGGTGCATTTTATTTTCTAACGGGTCCTTCGGGCGCGGGAAAAACCACATTTTTGAAAATGTGCTATGTCGCTTTGAAACCCACATCGGGTGCATTGAAATTGTTTGGTCAAGACGTGCGCACAATGGAACGCAATGATATCGCGTTGGTGCGCCGTCGCATTGGTGTGGTGCATCAAGATTGCCAATTTATCGACCATCTCAGCGTTGCGGATAACATCGCGCTTCCCTTATCTGTTTCAGGACAAAACAACTGGGACGATACCATCAACCTGAAAGAATTGTTGGCCTGGGTCGGGCTTAGCCACCGGGCAAATGCAATGCCCCCAGAATTATCGGGGGGTGAGCGGCAACGTGCGGCCCTTGCGCGTGCCATTATCATGTCGCCCGATATTGTCTTGGCCGATGAACCGACGGGTAACGTGGATTGGGAAATGTCCGAACGTTTGTTGCGGTTGTTGTTGGAATTGAACCGGATGGGGAAAACCGTGGTCATCGCCAGTCATGACCTAAGCCTTATTCGATCGGCCAAATCACAGGTTCAGGCACGGGTTCTGCGGATTGCGAATAAACGTCTACAGCTTGCAGGTGCGAACCTATGAGCGCGCTTTTTTCTGCCCTTGCTGCGTTATTTGTGGGCGATTTGCAGCGCGATCGCGTTGTCCCTGCCAGTGGATATACCTCGACGTTGACCAGTTTAACGGCGGCTGCCATGGCGTTTCTGGTGGTTTTTGCATTGGCTTTATCCTCAGCATCCTATCGCTTGGCCCAGAACTGGTCTGAGGCGTTGGAACAATCCGCAACTTTGCGCATTTCGGCCCCTGTCGAACAATTGGATGCACAGGTTGCCCGCGCGATTGAGATTTTGGAAACCACACCCGGTGTTGCCTCTGCTCGTGCGCTCAGCAGTGAGGAACAGTCTGATTTACTGACACCGTGGCTGGGGGTTGATGTTCCCTTTGATAAACTGCCCCTGCCGCGTTTGATTGAAATTGTTCAGACCCCTGATGGTTTCGATCCGCAAGGGCTGCGTTTGCGTCTAACGGGGGAATTGCCAAGTGCGGTGTTGGATGACCATGTGCGCTGGCGTCGCCCGTTGGTTCAGGCGGCAAACTGGCTTTCGGTGCTTGGGGTGGTGGCCATTGGCTTGATTGGAATGACCAGTGGCGCGATGATCATTCTGGCCACACGCGCGGCATTGGCCGCCAATGCACAGGTGATCACGGTGTTGCGCCTGATCGGGGCAACAGATGCCTATATCGAGGCGGCCTTTGTGCGACGGTTTGCGTTTCGCACATTTATTGGTGCCGTTTTGGGCACGATCATCGGGGCGGGAGTTGTCGCACTCTTCCCCGGCGAAGAAGAGCAAGCTGCCATTTTAACGGGTCTGAGGTTAAGCGGCGTCGAATGGATGTGGCTGGTACTGATCCCACCCACTTTATCCTCAATCGCTTTTAGTGCGACACGATATGCGGCGAACCGCGTTTTAAAAGGACTGACATAACATGTTTCAATGGCTACGATCTTTGATCTTTACTGTGCAGATGTATCTGATGATGGCGGTCATTGGGATTGGCATGCTGCCCTTAGCACTGTGGAAACAGAAATATGTTTATTTAACCGTGCATACCTATTGCCGCTGGGTGATGTGGACCGCAGGTTGGATGGTTGGCCTGAAAACCGAATTTCGCGGCAAGCCCCCGACAGAAGAGGCCTTGGTCGCCGCCAAGCATCAAAGTTTCCTGGATGTTCTGATGATTGCGTCACAAATCCCTCAGCCCAAATATATCATGAAATCTTCGCTCATACATGTGCCTGTTTTGGGGTGGTTTGGGAAATTGACAGGGTCGGTCCCCGTTGAACGGGGTAAACGCGCAGAAGCGATCAAACAAATGATGGATGGCGTCAAAAGCGGAAAGGTCCCAGGGGGACAGTTGGTTATTTACCCCCAAGGAACACGCGTTGCCCCGGGTGATCATAAACCCTATAAGGTGGGCAGTGCGGTGTTATACACGGAATTGGGGCAGCGGTGTTATCCTGTGGCCTGCAATGTAGGCGTATTTTGGCCGCGCTATGGTATTTTGAAAAAGCCGGGGACAGCGGTCATCGAATTCCTTGATCCGATTGAACAGGGATTAGAAAAAAATGCGTTCATGTCGCACCTAGAGGACGTGGTTGAAACGCGTTCAAAGGAATTGATGCGCGATGCTGGATTTAAATTCGATTGAATATTTACAAACGGTTGAGGGGCTAGAAGCCCTCTATGTGGATGCGGCCCCTGCTTCGCTTAGAAAAGTGGTAGATCGGATCACGCCGAAATATTGGCAGTGGATATCAGCTTCCCGCTTTTGTGTTTTGACTACGGTGGGTTCTGCGGGAACCGATGGCAGTCCGCGGGGTGATGATGGTCCACCTGTCATCGCGCTTGATGAATACACACTGGCAATGCCCGATTGGCGCGGCAACAATCGTTTGGATAGTCTGCGCAATATTGTTGAGGATGGGCGCGTGTCGCTGTTGTTTCTGATCGGTGGGGAAAATTTCGCGGTTCGGGTTAATGGTATTGCGCGCCTAAGTGCCGATGATAAATTGCGTGCGCTATTTGAAAAGGACGGGCACATCCCCAATACCGTCATTGTGATCAAGGTGGTTGAAATTTATTCGCAATGTTAGCGTGCCTTGATGCGCTCGGGCCTTTGGTCGCAAACCCGACCAGCGGATTTGCCGACGGCAGGTGATCTGCTGAAAGAGGCGAGCCATGGGGATTTGGGTGGCCCCCAATATGACAGCGATCAGGCCAAAAGATCCCAAAACACGTTATGGAGCGATTGATATGCCAGCACTAAAAACAACCGACCATTTTGGCGAAATCTTTTGGCTGGGGCAGGTGGGTGATCGGGATGCAGGTTTACGATCAAAGTCAACACAATCGCTATCCTTAGATTTTGCAGGACCCGCTGGGGAAACGCATGGGGGATTAACACGCCCGTCCTGTTCGCGCGTTTCGTCACAATATGAACGTGGCACAGAAATCCGCAATGTGCGCCAACTCTCTATCGTCAGTGAAGAAGAGTTATCCGCAATCGCGGATGAAATGGGTGTCGCGCGCCTTGATCCGTCATGGTTTGGGGCCAGTGTTGTCCTGCGCGGCATTGCAGATTTTTCGCATATTCCCCCATCCAGCCGTTTGCAAAATGATGCGGGAACGACACTGACCATTGATATGCAAAACCGACCCTGCCATTTGCCAGTAGCTGAAATCAAGGTGGATCACCCCAATGAGGCAAAGGGGTTCAAAGCAGCCGCATGGGGACGGCGAGGTGTCACGGCTTGGGTCGAGCGAGAGGGTCAATTGAGTGTCGGTGATCAATTGCGACTTCATATTCCTGATCAGCGGGCCTGGTTGGCACAAAGTTGATTGTGCGGTCGATCCGTTTCCCATCAGAAACCAAACTGTGCCATCTCGCCGCAGTTTGGTTCGAAAATGTCGGAAATGCAGGTCGCATCCGAGAAAGGACTCAGTATACCCACGCGAGAGAAACCACACCCGTGGAATAGGGAGTCACCGATGAGCCACAAATCTGATATTGAAATTGCCCGCGAGGCAAACAAGAAACCAATCCAAGAGATTGGTGAAAAACTGGGCATTCCAACAGAACATTTACTGCCCTATGGCCACGACAAAGCAAAAGTTGGTCAAGAGTTCATCAACTCTTTGCAGGGGCGCGAAAATGGCAAGCTGATCCTTGTCACCGCGATTAACCCGACACCAGCGGGTGAGGGTAAGACCACAACAACCGTGGGTTTGGGTGATGGCCTAAATGCAATTGGTAAAAACGCGATGATCTGTATCCGCGAGGCGTCTTTGGGTCCAAACTTTGGGATGAAAGGCGGCGCTGCAGGTGGTGGTTACGCACAGATCGTTCCAATGGAAGAAATGAACCTGCATTTCACAGGTGATTTCCATGCGATCACATCGGCGCACTCATTGTTGTCAGCCATGATCGACAACCATATTTATTGGGGCAACGAATTGGACATCGACCTGCGCCGCGTCACATGGCGCCGTGTGGTTGATATGAATGACCGCGCATTGCGTCAAATCACAGCATCTTTGGGTGGTGTTTCAAACGGTTTCCCACGCGAGGCAGGGTTTGACATCACCGTGGCCTCTGAGGTTATGGCGATCCTTTGTTTGGCAACAGATTTGGCCGATCTACAGAAACGTTTGGGTGATATGATTGTTGCATACCGCCGTGATCGCAGCCCAGTCTTCTGCCGCGATATCAAGGCAGATGGCGCGATGACTGTGTTGTTGAAGGATGCGATGCAACCAAACCTTGTGCAGACATTGGAAAACAATCCTGCATTCGTCCATGGTGGTCCATTTGCGAATATTGCACATGGCTGTAACTCTGTCATCGCGACACAGACTGCGTTGAAATTGGCTGATTATGTTGTGACCGAGGCGGGATTTGGTGCGGACCTTGGCGCCGAAAAATTCATGAACATCAAATGCCGTAAGGCGGGACTTGCCCCATCTGCGGTTGTTTTGGTGGCAACCGTGCGCGCCATGAAAATGAACGGTGGTGTTGCGAAAAACGATTTGGGTGATGAAAACGTTGATGCGGTTAAAGCAGGGTGTTCAAATCTGGGCCGCCACATTGAAAACCTAAAATCATTTGGTGTTCCTGTGGTTGTTGCGATCAACCACTTTGTCAAAGACACAGATTCAGAAGTTGAAGCGGTCAAAGAATTTGTTGCTAGCCAAGGTGCAGAGGCGATCGTTTCCAAACATTGGGCGGATGGGTCCGAAGGCTCAAAAGAGCTTGCCACACGCGTTGCGGAAATCGCGGATGCGGATATGGCAAACTTTTCCCCACTTTATGCGGATGACATGTCATTGGCGGATAAAATCCAAACTATCTGTAAACGTATCTACCGCGCAGATGAGGCATTGATGGATAAGAAAATCCGCGATCAACTGCACCTTTGGGAAGAACAGGGATACGGAAACTTGCCAGTGTGTATGGCAAAAACACAGTATAGTTTCTCAACCGATCCAAATCTGCGCGGCGCACCTGATAACCACAGTGTTCCAGTACGTGAAGTCCGCCTAAGCGCGGGTGCTGGCTTCATTGTTGTTGTCTGTGGTGAGATTATGACAATGCCTGGTCTGCCACGCAAACCTGCAGCAGAAAGCATTTGTTTAAACAACGAAGGCCTGATTGAGGGTCTCTTCTAAGACACCACTGGGGCGCGATGTTTTCGCGCCCTTTGTTTATTCAAAACTGAATATAACGCCATTTGCGAGGAAACGATGAGCGCACAGATAATCGATGGCAAGGCATTCGCGGCCAAAGTCCGCGGCCAAGTTGCAGAACATGTCACCCGTATCAAAGAAGAAAACGGCATCACACCGGGATTGGCCGTAGTATTGGTGGGCGAAGATCCTGCCAGCCAAGTTTACGTGCGTTCAAAGGGCAAACAAACCGTCGAAGCGGGCATGAATTCCTATGAACACAAATTGGACGCTGATACATCGCAGGATGATTTGCTGAAACTTATCGCGGATTTGAACGCGGATAAGGATGTGCATGGGATTTTGGTTCAGCTGCCCTTGCCCAAACACCTGAACGAAGATTTGGTGATCAATTCAATCGCCCCTGAAAAGGATGTAGATGGATTTCATATTTCAAACGTGGGGCTTTTGGGGACGGGGCAAAAATCCATGGTGCCGTGTACGCCGCTTGGGTGCTTGATGATGTTGAGGGACTATCATGGGTCCCTATCTGGCATGAATGCGGTTGTAATCGGGCGTTCAAACATCGTTGGCAAACCCATGGCACAATTGCTGTTGGGCGATAGCTGCACTGTCACAATCGCGCATTCACGGACCAAGGATTTGCCGGCGGTCGTGCGCGGCGCGGATATTGTTGTGGCGGCCGTTGGTCGCCCTGAAATGGTGCCTGGCGATTGGATTAAACCGGGTGCAACCGTGATCGATGTGGGCATCAACCGCATTGATAAGCCAGAGGGTGGAACACGCCTTGTTGGCGACGTAGATTATGCATCCTGCGCCGAAGTTGCGGGTGCCATTACACCTGTTCCAGGGGGCGTTGGTCCAATGACAATTGCTTGCCTTCTTGCCAATACCGTCACCGCCTGCTGCCGCATACACGGACTGGTCGAACCAGAGGGCCTAACGGCGTAAAGTGCGAGGTGGGCTTGAAAGATTGAGGCCGTATTAAACTTGCAATTTGTATTTCTGAAATACAGGATCGCTTCGCGGTCCTGTTTTTTGATTGGTCCTACTGGACTAAAACACTCCTACATAACGCGGTATCCCAAGAGCTATGTTGCCCCCGGAGACATGGTCGAGCAGCGCCTGCCTGCCCCCTTGGCAGGCGCTTTCACCCTATCAATACTTTGAACTTTGGCCTTTTATTCTACACAATTGCATTTTGCACCACGACAACACTGCTCCTACCCAGGCAGGCGCAGCCCTCATTGCGCTGGAGATCCGACATTATGAAGCGGTCTTTGCAAACCAAATCTTTAGCCCCGTAAAACCGCATATGAGCAGTCGTTAAGTCTTTGCGCTTACTCAAGTTTCTTCGCCTCTTAGAGAACAAACAATGAGGATTCATTTATCTCGTGGCATGGGGATAGCGAGTGCTTTGCTACCGGTTAGAACAGCAATCGCATCAGGGCGCATCAGATCGCATAGCGGTGCGGTATGGGCGTGCAGGCCGCCTGTATAGGTGCCATAGGCGGGCATAATCACGCGGTCGATATCGATTAGAAATGCGGGTCGAACATAACTACTGCCGCGCAGGTTTAGGCGCGCTTTAGGGTGGTAGTGGCCAGATATTTCGCCACTGACCCCTGTTTTCGCCTCGTGTCGGAAAACAACTGGGGGCAGGGGCAATTCGGCCAAATGACTGCCTGCGATTTCAACAGGCCCCGGATCATGATTGCCCTCAACCCAAATCCAACTACGGCCCGCCTGTAGTCGGGTTAGCCAAAGTTTTTCATTTTCAGGTAGGCCGCGTTCGGCCTCGAGATCATCAAAACTATCCCCTAAACAAACAACAGTTGTTGCGCCTGTTGCGCGTAAATCCGCCTCAAGCCTCAAAATGGTGTCGGTGGTTTCATAGGGAGGTAACATGGCGCCCCCGCGTCGCGCCATTCGTTCAGATTTTCCCAAATGCAGGTCCGAGACGCACAATAAATTTTGTGCCGCCCACCATAAGGCCCCTGATGGCAGTGCCACCATCGTCGCCCCAGTAAGTGAAAATTGATACCCTTCCATACCCTCAGTTGCACAGAAAGTATCAGAGGTATCAAGCGTCGATTTTAAGTCCTGCTTCGGCCATCAATTGGGCTGCTTCATTTGCAACAAGGCGTTCGATGGCCTGCCCCTTCACTGGGATACGGCCCGCCTCAAGGAAAAGCGGAGCAGAGAAGGGAGAGAGATGTGGCAGCGCCTTGTGCACAATTTTGCCTTCGACGCGATTCAACATATTCCTGATCCGTCCAAAATCCACTAAACCGCGCATCGCCTCGATCTGGGCAATCCGCATCAGCAGGTGATCTGGGTCATATTTCAGTAAGGTGTCATACAAGATGTCCGATGAAAATGTCGCCTGACGCCCTGATTTGCGCTGCCCTGGCAAATTGCGTTCGATCAGTCCCGCAATGGTTGCAACGGCGCGAAAACTACGTTTCATCACAGCGTTTCCCGCAAGCCAATTTTCAAACCCACCTTCTAGTTTTTGGTGGTCGAGCAGCGTCGCAGGATCGCGCACAGGGTCCAACCCCCAGATGAGTGTCGCATAATCCGTCGAGACAAACCCAAGTGGTGCCAACCCCTCTTCCTCCATCCGTTTGGTCAGCAGCAACCCCAATGTTTGTTGTGCGTTGCGGCCCGCAAATCCAAAAACACATAGATGATGGCGATCATGGCGGGGGAATGTTTCAATTAACAATGTCTGACGTTGTGGCAGCACGGACATGGTTTTTTGCAACTCCAACCAGTCGGTCGTGTAATCCGGCAGACCGCGAAAATCCCCCGTTTCAAATTTGTGCAAAATGCGTTCGCTTAACTGGGTTGATGTGGCGAATTTGGTGCCACCAAACACTGCGATTTTGGGTTCTTTATTGGCGCGTTTGGATACCTCAACAACCAATTCGCGCAATCCTTCAAATCGCACCACTTGCCCCCCGATTAGGAATGTATCACCGGGTGTGAGTGTTGCGGCAAAGGCTTCTTCTACTTCGCCCAATGGCGCACCACCGCGCCTGCGTTGCATGCGCACCTTAAGCGTATCTGTATCCTGAATGGTGCCAGCGTTCATGCGAATGCGTGATGCGGTTCTGGGATCGCGCAGGGTATAGGTGCCATCTCCCATGTCCTTTAACCGATGCCATTGTTCATAGCGGCGCAGGGCATAGCCGCCTGTTGCGCAGAAATCCAAGCAATCGTCGAATTCAGCACGGCTTAGCCCGCTATATGCACCCGCGCGGCGCACTTCGTTGAACAGTGCAATTGGATCAATTGGTCCCGCGCAGGATAAAAGCAAGATGTGCTGACACAAAACATCAAGCTGTCCTACGGGCAGCGTTTCACCATCTAACTCACCTGCCAAAACGGCATCTAACGCTGCCTGACATTCAATGATTTCAAATCGGTTGGCGGGAACAATCATTGCCTTGGATGGAGCATTGTATTGGTGGTTGGCGCGTCCGATCCGTTGGACCAGTCGTTTTATATTTTTGGGCGCACCAATTTGTATCACCAGATCAACATCGCCCCAATCAATGCCCAAATCCAAACTGCCTGTGCAGACTACCGCGCGCAGGGCGCCTTGGGTCATTGCGGTTTCAACCTTTTGGCGTTGTTCTCGGTCCAGTGATCCATGGTGAATGGCAATGGGCAGGCGTGCTTCGTTTTCTAACCAAAGTGCATGAAAAAATATTTCGGCCTGTGCGCGGGTGTTGTGAAAAATCAGGGTCGTTTTATGTTTCTCAATCTGCTCAAGCACCATGGGCACGGAATAGGCGGCCCCTGCGCCCGCCCAAGGCGGGGGTGTTTCGCCGATCAGCATCTGAATATCAGGGGCGGGTCCGGGGTCTGCAAATAATATGGGGCAGGGATCAGGATGGGCCGCCATGGTTTTTGCAATCGCATCTGGATCATCCACCGTCGCGGATAGCCCCACGCGCCGCAAATCAGGACACAATGATTGCAAACGCGACAGCGCCAGCATCAATTGATCACCGCGTTTGCTTTCGGCGAGGGCATGGATTTCGTCAATGACAATCCGTTTTAGACCACTGAAAATTTTGGGTGCGTCTGGATAGGAAATTAACAACGCAAGGCTTTCGGGCGTCGTCAAAAGGATATGAGGTGGTTCGGCGCGTTGGCGTTTTTTCTGCGTGTTTGACGTATCGCCTGTGCGATCCTCAACCCGAATGGGCAGATCCATTTCATCAATTGGGGTTTGCAAATTTCGCTTAATATCAGCGGCCAGCGCTTTGAGCGGTGACACATAGAGTGTGTGTAGGCCCGTATGCGTACCATCCTCTAATTCTAGCAGCGTTGGCAAAAAACCACTAAGTGTTTTGCCCGCTCCTGTAGGTGCAATCAACAACTGTGCAGGGCGTGCTGCATAGGACAGCAATTCACGCTGATGCGGGTGAAGTGTCCAATTCCTAGATGTGAGCCAGTGATCAAATTTTGATGAAATTTCCATTCTGATTAGGTAGCTCGAAAGATTTTTTTTTCAGCCAAATGAACAAATCGCAAACACGCCTAATTCTTTGTTGTCTTATGTGAATACTAATTCATATCCGACAGCGTGATGTGGACAGCATATATTTGCCGCTCGTCATTTGTATTTTTCTATTAAAGAATTGAATTCGCTTTTGCGCTTGCTCACCACGGTAGGGCTTCAGGTTCAGCGCGTTTGGTGCAACTATCAAAATCAAAGACGAACCATTTTGCATATTCACGGTGTGTCGTGAACTTGTTAGTTGGGATTCAAAAACATTTGTAACATCAGAGAGTATGGCCTCATTCTGTGATACGGATTGTTCGATGACATCAATGTTCATCCTAATCGCGCCATTGCTATTATTTATCATCTCTCCACCAATGGAGAAATCAGCACCGTTTTTGAAATTCTTGATTGATATTGTATCACCATCGCGGTGAGGGTAACTAACATACCCACCAACAAAAAATTCAATTTGTTTAGATGGTCGTACAGTATAGCTTTTGGTTTTGGTTTGAAATGGTTTCAACTTTGATAAAATACTGCTGAATTGCGTGTCAGCAGGTGACAGAATTTTTACGGCGCTCTTTTCTGTTCCAGTGAATAAATACCTGAAAAATTTATGATTTGTTTCGATTGTGTAGGTTTGAGTAATAAGTGCCTTACTGATTAAGCTTTCTATATCTATCAGATTTGATACTAAGTTGGGTGCATATCTATTTGCGAGTAAAACTGCTTTTTCGCTAGCTTCGGCGGTACTCACCTTTCCGTGTAACACAATACCATCATTTGCGCTGCGTACTTTTATTTTTTCATATGGTAAAATTTCTTTGAGCCTTTTTCGCAACTCACTCAGGTCAGTCGTAACCCTAATCTGTACATTAGAGATTAAATTTCCCTTTTTGTCGATTAAGGTAAGTGTGGTCGTTCCAGCCAGCTTTCCTAAAATATAGACTGTTCGATCTGATAGTGTCGAAAAGTCAGCTATTGCGGGATTTGCTATCGAAAGCTCTGCGAATGGAACCGCACTTTCAATGACAACGGCGCGATCGATTGGTACGCCAATTGTCTGCTCTTTAGACTTCTGGATTACACTAACAATGTCGCCCCAAACCGTAGTGCCTAAAATTGAAAAGGCAGTCACAACGATTAATGCAGTTGCTGCCACATTTTTAAAATGCTGCGATATCATGGCGTTAGGCTTGATTTTAATGGTGCGGTTTCCGTGAACGCTAAATTATTTTACAGCATAATGCAAAGGTGAACGTTTGAGGCAATATTACTTTTGCAAACCCATTTTCTTTTTCGAAATTTTATTGCGGCCTGTCGCGGTAATATTCCCGAGCAGGCCGCACGCTAAAAGCTTAATCAACAATTGTTGCCTCAGTTGCGGCGCGTAGGTCAGCTTCGCTGACGCCCTCTGCACATTCCACGATGCGCAATCCACCCTCAACCACGTCTAGAACGCCAAGGTTTGTAATGATGCGGTCCACGACGGCGGTTCCTGTTAGGGGCAGGGTACACGCCTGCAACACTTTACTGTCGCCATGTTTGTTTGTGTGATCCATTACAACGATCACACGACCCACACCAGCGACAAGGTCCATCGCGCCGCCCATACCCTTGACCAGCTTGCCTGGAATCATCCAGTTTGCCAGATCACCGTTTTCGGCAACTTCCATCGCGCCTAGGATGGCCATGGCGATTTTGCCACCACGGATCATGCCGAACGATGTCGCACTATCGAAATAGGCCGTTTGGGGCAATTCGGTGATGGTTTGTTTCCCTGCATTGATCAAATCAGGGTCCTCTTCCCCTTCATAGGGAAACGGACCCATGCCCAACATGCCGTTTTCAGACTGAAGCGTCACTGTGATCCCATCGGGGATATAGTTGGACACCAGCGTTGGAATACCGATCCCAAGGTTCACATACATGCCATCCTGAAGCTCTTGTGCCGCGCGCGCGGCCATTTGATTGCGATCCCATGCCATTGATCAACCCTCCGTCCGTGGGCGCGTTGTGCGCTGTTCGATGCGTTTTTCATGTTCACCTTGGATAATGCGATGCACATAAATCCCGGGTAGGTGAATATGATCAGGGTCCAATGATCCTGTTGGAACAATTTCTTCGACTTCCACAACACATACCTTACCGCACATCGCAGCAGGTGGATTGAAGTTGCGGGCCGTTTTGCGGAAGACCAGATTGCCTGTCTCATCCGCTTTCCACGCTTTTACGATTGCAAGGTCCGCAAAAATCCCACGTTCAAGGATATAGGTTTCGCCATCGAAATCCTTGTGCTCTTTCCCTTCGGCCACAACGGTGCCGACACCTGTTTTTGTATAGAACCCGGGGATGCCCGCACCACCTGCACGCATGCGTTCGGCCAATGTGCCCTGTGGGTTGAATTCCAATTCCAATTCCCCTGACAGGTATTGGCGCATGAATTCCGCGTTTTCACCGACATAGGATGAAATCATCTTTTTCACCTGACGGGTTTGTAACAAAATGCCGATGCCGAAATCATCAACACCTGCGTTATTGGATGCAAATGTCATATCCTTGGTGCCCGCATCGCGGATCGCGGCCAACAAGAGTTCGGGAATACCGCTAAGGCCAAAACCGCCCGATGCGATGAACATGCCGTCAAACAACAATCCATCTAACGCTTCGGCTGCGGATCCATAGACTTTCTTCATGGAAAAGCTCCGTTTTTAGATAATTGGGCAATATGTGGCGCGTTGCCGCGCCAGTGTCAATTCATTGGATGTAGAAAGCCTGTGCGCATATCCGCCAAAATTACTTTTTGCGTTTGCCTTTTTTGGCACCACCCTTGGCGGCCTTTTCGGCGATTAGCTGAACGGCCATGTCCATCGTTACGTCCTCGGGTTTGACGTCCTTGGGCAGAGTTGCGTTGATTTTGCCGAATTTGACATAGGCCCCATAGCGTCCGTCCATCACATTAACGGGGCCGCTATCGGTTGGGTGTTCGCCCAATTCCTTTAAAGGGGTGGCGGCGGTGCGGGCGGACCCACGGCTTGCCTTTTTGGCCAATTCTTCGACGGCGCGGTTCATGCCGATGGTAAAGACATCATCGACCTCTTTCAAATTGGCATAAGTGCGGCCGTGTTTCACAAACGGACCATACCGCCCAATTCCCGCTTCGATTATTCCGCCGTCTTCGGGGTGGGGGCCAACCTCACGCGGTAGATTGAGCAGCATCAAAGCACGTTCCAAATCCATTTCCGCAGGCGCCCATCCTTTGGGCAGGCTGGCGCGTGGGGGTTTGGGCGCCTCTTTCGTGGCCTCACCCCGCTGAACATAGGGACCAAAGCGACCAGATTTTAGGAAAATCTCATCCCCTGCATCTTCGCCGAGTAAGCGATCCGAACTTTCGTCGATTTCACCAGAGATTGGTCGCGTGAATGTACATTCAGGATAATTGCCACATCCCACAAACCCACCTGTGCGTGATGATTTCAGGTGCAGTGTCCCGTTTCCGCATTTTGGACAAATGCGCGGATCACTTCCATCCTCACGCGGGGGATAGAGTTGCGGCGCCAAGGCGTCATCCAACACATCCAACACCTCGGTAATCCGCAATTCAGATGTTTCCGAAATCGCAGCCGAGAAATCGCGCCAAAATTTAGAAAGCAGTTCCAAATAATCTGAACCACCCGCGCTGACCAGATCCAACTGATCCTCAAGCGAGGCGGTGAAGTCATATTCCACATAGCGTTTGAAAAAATTCAAAAGGAATATCGTAACGATGCGTCCTTTATCCTCGGGGAATAAACGGTTGCTTTCCTTGCGGACGTATTCGCGATCTTGGATCGTGGTGACGATGGACGCATAGGTTGACGGGCGACCAATCCCCAATTCTTCCATCCGTTTGACCAATGTTGCCTCGGTATAACGGGGGGGCGGTTGGGTGAAATGCTGTTCGGGCGTGATGTCACCTTTGGCCAAGGCCTCACCTTGCATGACTTGGGGCAGACGTTTGTCATCATCATCCCCTGTTGGGGCGTCATCACGGCCCTCTTCATAAACGCGCATAAAGCCGTCGAACAAAACAACCTGACCATTGGCGCGCAAAACGACCTGTTGATCTGGGCTGGTGATATCAACGGTGGTGCGTTCCATCTTTGCCGCCGCCATTTGGCAGGCAATCGTGCGTTTCCAAATCAAATCATATAATTTGCGTTGATCCGCATCCGTCAATTTCAGCGCTGCTGCATCCTTGGTTATTTCTGTGGGGCGGATACATTCGTGCGCCTCTTGCGCGTTCTTGGCCTTGTTTTTGTACATACGCGGCGACGACGGCACATAATCTGCGCCATATCGAGCGGCGATTGCATCACGGGTTGCCATGACGGCCTCGGGTGCCATGTCGATCCCGTCGGTTCGCATATATGTGATGTGACCCGCTTCGTACAAACGTTGTGCGGCACTCATTGTTTGGCGTGCGCCCATACCGAATTTGCGGCTTGCTTCTTGTTGCAGGGTTGAGGTCATGAACGGGGCAGAGGGGTTGCGCTGTGCCGGTTTTGATTCAACGGATTGCACAGATAGGTCGCGGCTTGTGATCGCCTGAACGGCCATTTCTGCCTGCGTGCTGTTGGCAAGATCATATTTATCCAGCTTTTTCCCAGCAAGGGATGTAAGACGCGCTTCAAAACTTTGGCCGCGCGGCGTGCTAAGCTGCGCCTTCACACTCCAGTATTCTTGTGGATTGAACGCCTCAATCTCCATTTCACGTTCCACGATCAAACGCAGACACACGGATTGCACGCGACCGGCGGAACGCGCACCTGGCAATTTGCGCCACAACACAGGGGATAGATTGAAGCCCACCAAATAATCCAAGGCCCGTCGCGCAAGATAAGCATGCACCAAGGGGGCATCGACATCGCGCGGATTTTTCATTGCCTCGGTCACGGCGGATTTTGTAATTGCGTTGAACACAACGCGAGTGACTTCGGTGTCCTTTTTAATTGCGCGGCGTTTGCGCAATGTTTCCTCTAAGTGCCAGCTGATTGCCTCCCCCTCGCGATCAGGGTCGGTGGCAAGGATCAGGGCGTTGTCGTCTTTCAGGGCATCTGCAATCGCTTTGACGTGTTTTTTACTGTCGTTTCCAACTTCCCAGGTCATTGCGAAATTATCATCAGGATTAACCGAGCCATCTTTGGGCGGCAGATCACGCACGTGTCCATATGAGGCCAGAACCGTATATTCCGATCCCAAGTATTTGTTAATTGTCTTTGCCTTAGCAGGGGATTCAACAACAACAACGGGCATAAAATATCCTTTCGACTCGCGCATGGTGCCATGGCGGCGGAACATGGTCGTGTTCAAAGGGCTTTGTCAATGCACGTTTAATGACCTTTGTGATCTTTGTGCTCATTCCCGCTCAGGCTGACCATTCCACCAGACTGTCTTTCTATTTGGCCCTCAATCTCTAGATCGACAAGGGCAGGAGCAATTTGTGCAGCCGATGCTTTGAGGTCACGGATCAATTGATCCTCTGCTAACGGGGAGGGGGACAGTCGTGCAAGAATGCGTTGGTGTAACTTGGCGGTTTCACGCAAACCACGGTTGGGAAGCGGTTTTGGCGTGTCATGTGTAATGTCAGTTTGCTGGGGGAATTTTGGTAGTGCTTCAATTATGTCCTCGGCATTTCGGACCAATGTCGCACCATCGCGGATCAAAATGTTGCAACCTGATGCACGCGCATCAAACGGATGGCCAGGCACGGCATAAACATCGCGCCCCTGATCCAGCGCGGTTTTGGCGGTGATCAAACTGCCTGATTTGGCGGCCGCTTCGATCACAACTATTGCCTGTGACAATCCTGATATCAACCGATTGCGCACGGGAAAATGACGCGCTTGGGGTTGGATGCCCATGGGTTGTTCGGAAATCAGCAGACCATTTTCCCGAATTTGCCGCGTCAATTGCGCGTTTTCAGCGGGGTAAATAACATCCACCCCACCGCCTAGCGCAGCAATCGTTCTCGTACCAATCGATGCGGCATGCGCAGCGGTATCGACATCACGCGCTGGGTCCGAACAAATCACATACCCCTGGTTCCCCAATGTGGTGGCCAAAAAGCGCGACATACGGGTTCCAAGGGATGAGGCATTGCGCGCCCTGACAAGGCCAAGAGTCGGGCGATGTAATAGTGTGGCATCCCCCGCCGCCCAAAACAAAGGGGGTGCATCGTTTAGATCATTGAATGCGGCGGGATAGGCAGGCGTGCCTTGAAAAATAAACTGCGCGCCTGCTTTGTGACTGCGACGCATTTCGGTGATGGCGTGTTCTTTGCTATTAGGTAAATAATTATCAACACCAGCGGCGCGGGTAACTTCGGGCAAATGCTCTACTGCGCTTTGTGCCGTGCCATGCTCTTTTAGTAATCTGTAAAACGTGCTGATCCCCACCCTGCGAGAGCGCAAGAGACGAAGCCACGCTAATCTGTCCTCTTCCTTGAGTAGTGGTGTTAGGGGGTGAGCGGAAGAATTAGTTTGAACAGCCATCTTTGCTCCGTCGTCTTGCGGAAACAGCAATAGCGCAGATTTGATTGTCGCAGGATTAACGCGCGCCGCCAGACCCGCCAACAGTTAGTCCACCAATCAAAACAGACGGCTGTCCAACCCCAACAGGAACCCATTGCCCCGATTTTCCGCATGTTCCCATGCCAGGGTCCAATTCCATATCATTTCCAAGGCCGCGGATATGTTTTAATGCGGTAGCGCCATCCCCGATCAGAGTTGCCCCCTTAATCGGTGCGCCGACCTGACCATTTTGAACGCGGTAGGCTTCGGTGCAGGAAAAGACGAATTTCCCGCTGGTAATATCTACCTGACCGCCGCCAAAGCCCACAGCGTAAATCCCATCCTTAAGATCAGACAGCAATTCGGCGGGGGTTGCATTGCCGCCTTCCATAATGGTGTTGGTCATGCGCGGCATAGGGGCATGCGCATAACTTTGGCGGCGTCCGTTCCCTGTGGGGTCAACCCCCATCAAACGTGCATTTTGACGGTCCTGCATAAATCCAACCAAAATACCGTCCTCGATCAAAACATTGCGCGAACTTGGCGTGCCTTCATCATCAATGGTGATTGATCCACGTCGATTTGGCAGGGTGCCGTCGTCAACAACGGTTACACCCTTGGCCGCAACTTGTTGCCCCAATAAACCTGCAAATGCGCTGGTGCCTTTGCGGTTAAAGTCACCTTCTAATCCGTGACCCACCGCTTCGTGCAATAGGATGCCTGGCCAACCTGGCCCTAATACAATATCCATCACACCTGCGGGGGCATCTTCAGCGCTTAGGTTCACGGTCGCGATGCGCAAGGCCTCTTGGGCTGTGGCTTTCCATTTGTCTGGGGTGATCAACTCGGATAACGCATATCGTCCACCGCTCCCTGCTGATCCGCTTTCGCGACGACCGTCCTGTTCCACAATTACCGAAATATTAAGACGTGTCAGTGGACGCACATCGCCCCACATCTCATCTTCGGGGCGCAGAATCATGATCTCTTGTAGGTTGGTTGCAATCGAGGCTGAGACTTGAACGACGCGTTTATCTGATGTGCGCAAATAATCGTCGATTTCCTTAAGCAGATCGACTTTGGCCGAAAATGTAATTTCCTCGGTTGGATCAAAACTGTCATAGAGTGCGCGATTGCTGCGGCTGGGGGCGTCTGCCAAGCGTGCTTCGCCCTGTCCAGCTGCCAAGCCGACAGTGTCTGATGCTCGTTTCAGCGCGGCTCCGGTCATTTCGGTGGAATGCGCATATCCCGTGACTTTGCCGCGAACGGCCCGCAACCCAAATCCTTCGCTGGCGTCAAAATTGGCAGACTTTAGTCGACTATCGTCCAACATCAAATTCTCGGACCGGCGGCGTTCGATGAATAATTCACCATCATCCGCACCCGCGCAGGTGTTTTTCAGAATTTTTAAGGCCTCAATTCGATCAAAATACTGTTCGAATGGATTGAAATCTGTGTCTGACATGCGCCGATCCTCATTATATTCGTCATTTTGAAGATAAAAATTCAATTAGCGTCCGTTTGACGCAAGCTTAAATCTTTATTTCTGTGAATAAATATGGTTTTACGCGTGGTGAATACAACGGGATTCCTTTCAAAGTTCGGCTTTGAGGGCCGTTTTAGTTGGAATAATTGAAACCGATCAGGGTGTAAAATGCGACTGAAATCACTTGTTACTGGCCTAGCGGCTATGTTTGCGGCGGCCCCTGCGATTGCGCAGGAAGGTTTGCAAATCATCGGAGTTCCCACTGACAAAGGTCTTGGCTTCCAGCCAGCAGCGACAGAATTGGCGCGCGACCTTCAGTGGTTGGATGGTATGATTCTTTGGATCATCACAGCAATCTCAATCTTTGTGGTTGCGCTATTGGGGATCGTTATCGTGCGCTACAATCGTCGCGCCAACCCAGAGCCAGCGTCATTCACACACAATACACCAATCGAAGTATTGTGGACCGTTGGCCCGATCTTGATCCTATTGTTCATCGGATCGTTCTCTCTTCCAGTGCTGTTTAAACAGCAGGAAATTCCAGAAGGCGAAGTGAACATCAAAGTGACAGGGTATCAGTGGTACTGGGGTTATGAGTACACAGATCACGATTTCGCATTCGACAGCTATATGATTGGTCAACCAGCGACAGTTGGTAACTATGTTCTAACCGACGAAGTTGAAGCGGCCTTGGTTGAAGCGGGTTATTCACGCAACGAATTCCTACTGGCAACAGACACAGCCGTGGTTGTTCCAGTAAACAAAACTGTTGTTATGACCGTGACTGCAGCGGATGTTATCCACTCATGGACAATCCCAGCGTTCGGCGTAAAGCAGGACGGCGTTCCAGGACGTTTGGCGCAGCTTTGGTTCAAGGCTGAAAAGGAAGGCGTATACTTTGGTCAGTGTTCTGAACTATGCGGCAAAGACCACGCATACATGCCAATCACAGTCAAAGTCGTAAGCGAAGAAGCCTACGAAAACTGGCTGAAAGGTGCAAAAGAAGAGTATGCAGGCGCACCTGCTTCATATGCAGTAGCATCTAACTAAGAGACCCTATTCCCCAAGCGCCGGTTGGTGGTTGGGGATCTGTTTGTGTAACGGATAAAGCGACCGAAATGAGCGACGCAAGCCTACATAATGTGACCTACGAAAACGAAGCGCAGTTTGGCGATTATTTCGCATTGCTGAAACCGCGCGTCATGACGTTGGTGGTGTTCACCGCCTTTGTTGGGTTGTTGGCGGCCCCTGTTTCGGTCCATCCATTTGTCGGATTTACCGCGATTTTGTTCATCGCGCTGGGCGGTGGTGCCTCGGGTGCATTGAACATGTGGTATGACGCCGATATCGACGCAGTAATGCGTCGCACGAAGAAACGCCCAATCCCTGCAGGAAAAGTCACCGCGGATGAGGCCAAAGCATTTGGCATCGCGCTTTCTGGCATCTCGGTTGTGATGCTGGGGCTTGCCACCAATTGGTATGCGGCAGGTTTGTTGGCGTTTACGATTTTCTTCTATGTTGTGATCTACACAATGTGGCTTAAGCGTTGGACCCCGCAAAACATCGTCATCGGTGGTGCGGCGGGCGCATTTCCTCCGATGATCGGATGGTTGGCGGCAACGGGTAGCATGTCTATCGAAGCGGTGTTGATGTTTACATTGATCTTTATGTGGACGCCCCCGCATTTCTGGGCATTGGCCCTGTTTATGCGCAACGACTATGACGATGCAGAAGTGCCGATGTTAACGGTGACACATGGACGTCGCGCGACACGCAATCACATTTTGGGCTACACAGTTTTGTTGGCCGTCTTGGCGATTGCCACTGGGTTCACATCAATTGGTGGTATCTTTTATCTAACAGTCGCGATTGTGTTGAATGCGCAGTTCCTATGGGGCGCGATCAAAATTTGGCGCCGTAACGAAGACGCATCAGAGGCCGACAATTTCGTGGTTGAACGCAAATTCTTTAAGCTTTCACTATTGTATCTATTTGCGCATTTCGGTGCGATCCTGTTTGAGGCTGGATTGACCCGCTATGGAATTGAGGTACTGTAATGAACTTCCCAAAAGAACATGAACTGCATCGACGCCGCAAGGGCCGTAACCTTGGCCTTGGGCTTGTGTTGGTTGCATTTGTTGCGATTGTTTTCGGCCTTACTGTCGTTAAAGTATCTGGCGATATTTCAGGTGCTATCGCGGGCGAGGTCGGACGATGAGCGCGATTGATCCCAAGAAAAAGACAGCATTGCAGGCCCTGACGCTTGTAGTTGTCATGGGTGCGCTGGCATGGGCATCTGTGCCGTTTTATGACTGGTTCTGCCGTGTGACTGGATTTGGTGGTGTCACAAACACGGCCGAGGCGGGATCCGATGTGGTTTTGGATCGCACAATTAAAGTACGTTTTGATGCATCGCTTGAACGCGACATGCCATGGGAATTCAAACCCATGCAACGTCAAATGGAAATCAAAATTGGTGAAACGGGTTTGGCGTTTTATGAGGCCTATAACCCACATGATCGCCCGATCGCTGGATCAGCGTCCTATAATGTAACCCCCTACGAAGCGGGTGCATTTTTCACGAAAATTGACTGTTTCTGCTTTGAAGAGCAGGTTTTGCAACCCGGCGAACGTGTGCAAATGCCTGTAACCTTCTTCGTGGACCCGGAACTGGTAGACGACCGTGATGCGAAATATACAAAAGTTATCACATTGTCGTACACCTTTTATGAAATCGATCTGCCCGAAGAGACAGCGCTTGTTTCACCGGATACAGATGAACTAACGAAACTTAACTAAACCTTCCGACGAGGGATCAAAATGGCGCATGTAAAAAATCACGACTATCACATTCTAAACCCATCGCTCTGGCCACTGCTGGGCGCTGTTGCTGCATTTGTAATGCTTTTTGGCGCAACAGTTGCGATGAAAGGCGAAACAACGATCCTAGGCGGAATGATTACCATTTCTGGTCCTTGGATGGGGCTTATCGGCTTTGTTGGCGTTCTTTATGTCATGTTCGGTTGGTGGGCTGACACAGTGACCGAAAACAAAGTGGGCGATCACACGCCCGTTGTTTTGATTGGCCTGCGATATGGTTTCATCCTGTTCATCATGTCAGAGGTTATGTTCTTCTCTGCATGGTTCTGGTCATTCTTTAAACACGCGATGTACCCAATGGGCGAAATGAGCCCGATGGTGGATGGCGTTTGGCCACCTGTTGGCATCGAAACATTTGATCCATGGCACCTACCATTGATCAACACATTGATCCTATTATGTTCAGGTGCTGCGGCAACATGGGCGCACCACGCGATCGCACACGAAGGCAACCGCAAGGACATGATCAATGGTTTGGCAATTGCTGTTGCACTTGGTCTAATCTTCACAGTGTTCCAGGCGTATGAATATCAGCACGCAGCCTTTGGTTTCTCTGGAAACATTTATGGTGCGAACTTCTTTATGGCGACTGGTTTCCACGGCTTCCACGTGATTGTTGGTACGATCTTCTTGTTCATCTGTATGCTACGTGCAATGCGCGGTCACTTTAGTCCAGAACAACACTTGGGCTTTGAAGCGGCGGCATGGTACTGGCACTTTGTTGACGTTGTATGGTTGTTCTTATTCGCAGCAGTCTACGTCTGGGGCGGCTAATCGACCAACATGTTACGCATGTAAATTATGAATGAAAGCGCGCGAAGTCCAACTTCGCGCGTTTCCTACTTGGGGGACAGTGGTGCGGCGCACAATTTTTATTCTGATTATCGGACTGGCAGGGATTGCAGTTTTGCTATCGCTAGGGACATGGCAGGTTCAACGCCTGGCTTGGAAAGAGGGTATTTTGGCCGATATTGATGCGAAAATTTCGGGTACTCCAACCACACTTCCCCCTTCGCCAAGTGAAGAGGCGCACAAATACCTACCTGTCGAAGTTTCAGGACGTTTCTTTGAAACCCGTATTCGTGTGCTGGTAAGCCAGAAATTGATTGGTGCAGGATATCGTATCATTCAACCGTTTCAGACTGCAGATCGTGTCATTCTAGTTGATCGTGGGTTTGTTGAAATTGACCAAATCGAGGATCTGCGAAATGACACGGCGACGGTTCTGGGCAATTTACATTGGCCGGATGAGGTGGATGAATATACCCCTGAACCTGACCTAACGCGGGACATATGGTTTGCACGCGACGTTCCAGCGCTGGCAAAGGCATTAAACACTGATCCTGTCCTGGTGATTGCGCGCGAAATTACCCCCAGCAGTGAAAAAGTTTCGCCGATCCCTATTTCCAGCAGTGGTATTCCCAACGATCATCTGCAATATGCAATTACATGGTTTTCGCTTGCCGCTGTTTGGGCAGGGATGAGCGGCCTTTTCCTATTTGGGACACGCAGAAGAAAGAGTTAAGAGACATGAAATATATCTCAACCCGCGGCAATGCACCGATCCTTAGCTTCGAAGAAGCGATGCTCACGGGCTTGGCACGTGATGGAGGGCTGTATGTACCGAAAACTGTGCCAACTCTTTCTCATGCCGATATCGCTGCGATGGCGGGCAAATCCTATGAAGAGATTGCGTTTCAGGTCATGCGCCCCTTTGTTGGGGATACCTTCACAGATGCGGAATTCACGGACATCATTGCCAAGGCTTATGCAAACTTTGGCCATTCTGCGCGCGCGCCCATGGTTCAGTTGGATAACAACCATTTCTTGTTGGAACTTTTTCACGGTCCAACCCTTGCGTTCAAAGATTTCGCAATGCAGTTGATCGGTCAGTTGTTTCAGGTGGCGCTAAATCGTCGAGGGGATCGTGTCACCATCGTGGGCGCAACCAGTGGCGATACAGGCAGCGCCGCGATTGAGGCGTTTCGCGGTTTGGATGCGGTAGATGTGTTCATCCTTTACCCACACGGGCGCGTGTCAGAGGTACAGCGCCGCCAAATGACAACGCCGACGGAATCCAATGTGCATGCCTTGGCCGTTGGTGGCACCTTTGATGACTGCCAATCTTGCCTAAAGGATATGTTCAACGATTTTGAATTCCGCGATGGTGTGAAACTGGCAGGTGTGAATTCGATCAACTGGGCGCGTGTTTTGGCGCAGGTTGTTTACTATTTCTCATCTGCAGTTCAACTCGGCGCGCCACATCGCAAGATCAGCTTTACCGTGCCAACAGGCAACTTTGGGGACATCTTCGCGGGCTATATTGCCAAACGCATGGGGCTTCCGATTGATCGTTTGGTTGTGGCCACAAACCAAAACGATATTTTGCATCGCTGCCTGAGCACAGGTGAATACCGTATGGGTGATGTGATCCCATCCATCAGCCCGTCGATGGATATTCAGATTAGTTCAAATTTTGAACGCGCTATGTTCGATGCCTATGATCGGGATGGAGCCGCCATTGCCAACGTGATGAATGAATTGAAAACCAACGGCGGCTTTGCTCTGTCGCAGGGTGTTATGGATGTATTGCGCGAACACTTTGAAAGTGGCCGCGTAAGCGAGGCAGAAACATCCGCCGAAATCACCCACAGTCTGGCCGCGCATGCAGAGCTTTTGTGTCCACACAGTGCAATCGGAACGCAGGTTGCGGATCGCCTGCGCGATACGAATACGCCCATGATCACATTGGCCACGGCGCATCCTGCGAAATTCCCTGACGCGGTCGAGGCTGCAACAGGCATTCGCCCCCCTTTACCCCCGCGCATGTCCGACCTATTTGAGCGGGACGAACGCGTGACCCGCGTTGACAACAACCTTGATGCGCTAAAAGCCATTGTAAAAGATCGGATCGCAAATTGAGCATTCAGCACCACACATTGCCCAATGGGTTGCAAATCGTAACTGAGCATATGCCAGCGCTTGAATCCGTGGCACTTGGGGTTTGGGTGATGGCCGGAGGGCGCAACGAAACACAATCCCAAACGGGGATTGCGCACTTTCTGGAACATATGGCATTCAAAGGCACCAGCACACGCAGCGCTGTAAACATTGCCGAAGCGATTGAGGATGTGGGTGGATATATCAACGCCTATACCTCGCGTGAGGCAACAGCCTATTACCTTCGCTTGTTGCGCCAAGATGTGCGTTTAGGCGTCGATATTCTGGCCGATATATTGCGCAACTCTGTCTATGACCCGCGCGAGGTCGAGGTTGAGCGCGGCGTGATCCTTCAAGAGATTGGCCAAACCTTGGATACCCCTGATGACATCATTTTTGATTGGCTTCAGGAAACCGCATATCCCCAACAATCTTTGGGGCGATCAATCCTTGGTCCATCTGATAATGTCGCGCGTTTTGATCGGGATGATTTGATCCAATTTGTGTCGGCACATTACTCACCCGATCGCATGGTTTTTGCCGCCGCAGGTGGGATTGATCACGAGGAACTCTTCCAATTACTGTCCGATGCATTTGGTGATTTGCCCGTCATTCCCGCAAACCAAACGGAAGGCAATGCCCAATTCCACGGCGGCGAATTGCGCCGCGAAAAGGAATTAGAACAGGCGCATTTCACGCTCGCACTTGAGGGGCCAAGTTATCGCGATGACGATATTTATACGGCACAGATTTACTCAATCGCGCTTGGGGGCGGGATGTCATCGCGCCTGTTCCAGGAGGTGCGTGAAAAACGCGGACTGTGTTACACGATCTTTGCCCAAGCTGGCGCCTATAGCGATACAGGCATGACCACGATTTACGCAGGTACATCGGATGCGCAAATCGGGGAATTGGCCAACATCACAATTGATGAGCTAAAGCGCGCGGCAGACACACTAAGCCAAGCAGAGCTGGACCGCGCGCGCGCGCAAATGAAAGCGGGTCTTTTGATGGGGCTAGAAAGCGCATCAAACCGTGCCGAACGTTTGGCCCGTATGGTTCAGATTTGGGGTAAGATTCCTAACCTAGAGGAAACAGTGGCCCGCATCGACGCAGTCAATTTGGACAAACTGCGCACCTATGCGCAATCGGTTGCAAGCAGTGCCAAGATGGCAACCGCCCTATATGGCCCAATCGCGGCCGCACCTGATTTATCTGCACTTGAGGCGCGACGAGCAGCATAATGTTTTTCTTTAAGCGCAAAGTATGGATCGACACCGAACGTTTATACCTGCGCGCGCCTGCTCAAACCGACTATCGTCAATGGTCTGAATTGCGCTATGCCTCAAAGAAATTTTTGACCCCTTGGGAACCCACATGGTCGCCTGATCATTTATCGCGTAAAGCGTTTTCAAATCGGGTCTATTGGTCACAGAAAAATATCAATGGCGGCACGGCCATTCCACTGTTCATGTTCCGCCGTGAAGATGACAAATTGGTGGGGGCGATCACCTTGGATAATATCCGCCACGGCCCTGCGCAAACGGGGACGATGGGATATTGGATTGGCCACCCCTATGCGCGCCATGGATACATGACAGAAGCCCTGCGCGCGATGGTCCACTATGCCTTTAGCACAATGGACCTGAGCAGAGTTGAAAGCGCCTGTTTACCCGAAAACGTTGCATCGCGCGGGGTTTTGGAAAAATGTGGCTACAAATATGAAGGTGTCGCACAGGCCTATATCCAAATTAATGGTCGTTGGCGGACCCACGTCCTATATGCAGCCTTACGCGCGGATCGGCGTGGGCGAACAACAGTGGGCATGGCATGAATACCTATTTACCAGCGGATCAAAACTTCTTCGCGATTGCGTCAGATGCAGGATTGTCGCATGTTCTTTTCCCCGTAGAGCCGGGCTATGTCGAAGAACCCCGTGGCCGCTGGAAGGGGCAGGCGGAATATGTCGCGCGTCCCAAATCGACCGAGGATGTGAGCGCCCTTGTCAAACTGTGCCACACCCACCGTGTGGCGATTATTCCTTATGGCGGTGGAACCGGATTGGTGGGTGGGCAGCTTGCCGAAACAGGGGCGGTTTCCCTGATCTTATCCCTTGAAAAGATGACGAAAATTCGCGCCGTTTTTCCCGAAGAAAACGTGATGATCGTGGATGCGGGTGTCATATTGGCTGATATCCAACAGGCGGCCGAAGATGTGGATCGCCTGTTCCCACTGTCTTTGGCTTCGGGCGGCAGCGCGCGCATTGGCGGGTGTCTTGCCACGAACGCAGGGGGTGTGAATGTCCTGCGCTATGGCAACACACGGGATCTGTGTTTGGGCCTAGAAGTTGTCATGGCCGACGGCGCAATTTGGAACGGATTGGGACGTCTGCGCAAGGATAATACAGGCTATGACCTTCGCCATCTCATGATCGGATCCGAAGGAACATTGGGCATTATCACAGGTGCATCGCTAAAACTTGCGCCGCGCCCGCGGGATGTGGGTGTGGCCCTGTTCACCATACCTGATCCAACTGCGGCCCTGTCCCTTTTGGCATTGACACGCAATGAGGTGGGCGAGGCAGTGTCGGCCTTTGAATTGATGTCGAAAATGGGGTTCGATTTCCTGTCCGAAACCATGCCAGATGTACGCCAAGTGATTGAAGCTAAACCAGAATGGATGGTTTTAATCGAACTGGGCATGGGCGGTGCACAATCCGCATCAGACGCCCTTGAACGCCTGTTTGAATTGGGACATGAGGCTGGCTTGGTCAGTGATGGGGTCATCGCGCAATCCACGCAGCAGGCGCAGGATATATGGACGATCCGCGAAACCATTCCAGAGGCCAACCGCCGCATCGGATCGATCAGCAGCCATGATATTTCACTGCCCCTTTCGATGATCCCAGAGTTCATAAAGGTGGCCCCAAACCATTTGGAAAAATTGTGTGATATGCGCATCAATTGCTTTGGTCATTTGGGGGATGGGAACCTGCATTATAACGTCTTTCCACCCAAAGGACAGGATAAGAAAGAGTTCTGGAACCTGCGGGATGAAATCAAACGCACAGTGCATGATTTGGTCGTTTCGATGGGGGGATCGCACAGTGCGGAACATGGGATTGGCCGCCTAAAGGTGGATGATTTGGAACGCTATAGCGATCCTGCGAAACTGTCCGCACTTCACGCGATTAAGGGCGCGCTTGATCCCCAAAACATCCTAAATCCCGGGTCTGTATTGCGTCGGTAATACGTCGGTATCACGTCGGTGCGCAACGCGCGATGGGATATGGATGTGTTAGAGAGAGGGTGGTTGTCATCCGTCAAAGTATTTCTTGTCAGAATACCGATATCGAATAGCCCGCATCACGAGACATGTGAATGTTCATAGACTATTCCCGAGCCGACCTCGGGAGGTGCGAAAGCGCCTCCCTGGGGGGAGGTCGGCGCTTTGCCAATCTGGCGATTGGCTTGGAATAAGATTGGTTTTTGGGCTTCGGTGCTTCGGCCCTGTTCACCGTCCACGGGCGTGTGCTTAATCGTTGGTGTGAAAACTCAATGATACCTGCATATTCTATTAATGCACCGAATTCACCAATCCCTTGGCCTTACGCCGCAAGTGGCGTCCATAGATGATGCGGGCGACGATGTGTTCGTATCCCCAATCCAAAATCTGATTCAATCCAGGAATACGCGCTACCCGCGCCATAAACCGATAGCGTGGCATTTGATCCCATAGGACCAAAAACGCCGCAAGGCCGACATAGATTTTGCCATCATGCATCACATGCAACAGGCGCGTTGCACGATCTTCATCAACGCCCCATTCCGACAAATCCGTTTTGTTCAAATCCACAATTTCAATGGGTAAATCCCGCGCCTTGGCATAGGCGTCGTAATGGCACATTTCGGAATTGCAGACGGGACAATCAGCGTTATAGAGGGCGCGTGTTTTCATGGCGGTATCTCCTATTACTCAGCATATGTAATAGGTCGGGCCAAAATGTCATTGGGACTTGCGCAAATGTCGCAGTTGGATTTATTGCGCAGGCGCCAAACGTCCCCACAGGTCATATTCACCTGCTTCATCCACCTCAACCGTGACAATATCACCGACATTCAGATCCTGATGTCCTTCGTCAATGAATAGGTTGCCGTCAATTTCAGGGGCATCTGCCATGGTACGACATGTGGCGGCGTCTTGGTCCACCTCATCCACAATCACATCCAGTGTGCGACCAACCTTGGCCTGTAGCTTGGCTTCTGAAATCGCTTGGGCCTTGGTCATGAACCGTTCCCAGCGCTCTTGTTTCACGGCATCTGGAACGTGATCGGGCAAATCATTTGATCGCGCGCCATCAACATTTTCATACTGAAAACACCCGACGCGATCCAACTGCGCCTCATCCAGCCAATCGAGCAGCGTTTCAAATTCCGCCTCAGTTTCGCCGGGATACCCCACGATGAATGTCGAACGTAATGTGATATCGGGGCAGGCCGACCGCCATGCTGCGATTTCATCCAGTGTTTTGGCCGCCGCTGCGGGGCGGGCCATACGGCGTAGTGTATCGGGATGGGCGTGTTGAAACGGAATATCCAAATAGGGCAGGATGATCCCATTTGCCATCAACGGGATCAGATCGCGCACATGTGGATAGGGGTAAACATAGTGCAACCGCACCCAGGCCCCCAATGATCCCAGATCACGGGCCAAATCGGTGATATGCGCACGGTGATCACGTTCGGTTGCGTATTTGATATCGACCCCATAGGCAGATGTGTCCTGCGAAATCACCAGCAATTCGCGCACACCATTTTCAACCAATTTTTCCGCCTCGCGGATGATTGCGTGGGCAGGGCGGCTTTGTAATTTGCCGCGCATATCGGGGATGATGCAGAATTTGCATTTGTGATTACAGCCCTCTGAGATCTTCAGATAGCTGTAGTGGCGCGGGGTTAATTTCACGCCGCTTGCGGGCAACAAATCGACAAAGGGGTCTGGATTTGGCGGCACCGCGGCATGGACCGCATCCAGTACCTGTTCATATTGATGGGGGCCAGTGACGGCCAGAACCTTGGGGTGGTGGCCCGTGATATATTCGGGCTCTGCCCCCAAACATCCCGTCACAATCACCCGTCCGTTTTCATTTAATGCCTCGCCAATGGCCTCAAGGCTTTCGGCTTTGGCGCTGTCCAAAAAACCGCATGTGTTCACGATGACCGCATCCGCGCCTGAATAGTCGGGGGATACGCCGTATCCTTCTGCACGCAGTCGGGTCAAAATACGTTCGCTGTCCACCAATGCCTTGGGGCAGCCCAATGACACCATCCCGATGGTGGGTTGGTTTGCGCTGCGGCTTTTGGCAACTTTTGCGTTTGCCAGATCGGGGCGGAGGTTTGGTGGATTTGTGCTCATGGCTTCTCTTACCCTGCGCAAGACTAACTGGAAAGAGCACATTCCAGCAGAATTTGGCCGAAAACGGGTGGCTCGTTTGGTTTTGGTACCAATTTTCCAGCGCTGGGTTTACCTGATCTACAAGGATGAGGGAAATGGATGCGTATTGTTAAATGGGGTTTTGGCGGCTTAGCCGCGGTTGTTGTGATGCTGGGATTGGCATGGTTCATGGTGCCCAAGGATCGGATCATCAACTTTGCACTGGATCAGGTTGAGGCGAAAACAGGGCGTGACATAAGCGTTGGAGGTGACGCAGAGCTGAAAATTTTCCCGAATTTGGTTGTGGTTGCCAATCAGGTTAGTGTTGCGAATGCCGATTGGTCCGATCGCGGGGCAATGATGTCCGCGGACCGTTTGGATGTTTCGGTATCTATGGCGTCGCTTTTTGGCGGGGACATTGTGATTTCCCGTTTGTCATTGATCCGCCCTGACATCCTGTTGGAACGCAATGAAAGCGGGCAGGTGAACTGGGTTTTTGAATCGGATCAACCCCAGATGCGCGATGCGAGACAGACAGATACCGACGCAGATCAAACGGCAGCTACGGATGGTGCGGATGTCCCACTGATCAAAATCCCGATTGCCGAGATTGTTGACGGGCAAGTCCGCTATAGTGATCGCGTGACTGGCCAGGACATCACTGTGCGTGAAATTTCAGCTGAATTACGCATGCCATCGCTGGATCAACCCGTGACCTTTGCAGGGGCGCTGACCTATGGTGCGCGGCCCATTACGCTGGCGGCCAGCGCTGAGTTGCGAGAGGGTTTTGGAAATACCACGCCCATCCCATTTGGTGCAGAGGTTACCGTGTCCGATGGCGGTGCATTGTCGATCAATGGAACCGCGACCACGCTGGGCAATGTCGCGGGCGATTTGTTTCTGGACCTATCAAGCACGCAGTATTTTTTGTCTGCCTTTGATGTGTCTGTTTCTGGCCTGACCAAAAACCTTGGGGCTGCGGTGCAAGCGTCGACAAAGCTTACTTTGGATGGTGATGCGTTGTCCTTGAGCGATATGGTTGCGCAATTGGGGGCCAATCGTCTGTCTGGGCGTGTGTCAGCTGAATTCTCTGATATCCCCTACGTGTCCGGTGCGCTGAATGTTGGAACACTTGATCTGCGCCGCGTGGATAGGGCTTCGTCAAAATCGGGTGGCGGGAATGGCACATCAACGGCTGCGGCAACGGGTTGGTCGCAAGACCCACTGGACCTTAGGACCTTGGGATTGGTGAATGCTGATCTGGGCGTGACTGGGGATGCCTTGATCACAGATACACTGCGGATTGATGGGTTTTCAGGACAAATGCGGATAGAAAATGCGCGTGCTGTCTTTACGCTAAATGAACTCAACGCCTATCGCGGAGCGGGGGCGGGCGAATTCGTTTTGGACGCACGAAATGGTCTATCCACCGCAATCAGGTTCCAAGGCAATGCCGTGGACCTCAGCCCGCTGATGTCTGATATGCTGGACGTAAATAGTATTGAGGGACGCGCAAATGTGATCCTTGATCTATTGGGCGTTGGATCCTCTGTCGATGGGATCATGAAATCGCTTAGCGGAACGGCTGGGTTCAATGTGGACAGCGGGCGTTGGACGGGCATGGATTTGGACCGTCTTTTGCGATCAAGCGATACAACACCCGGAACAACCCTGTTTGACAATTTATCTGCCTCATCCACACTGAAAAATGGGGTGGCGTCGAACGATGACCTGATCTTTAGCCTTCCGTCTTTTGAAACGCGCGGTGCGGGACAGATTGATATTGGCAATCGCAATTTGGACTATACGCTGACGCCGAACGCAAAATCTGCACGTGCGGGCGAAGGACTGGCAATCCCTTTGCGCATTCATGGATCGTGGGAGGCCCCGAAATTCCAACCCGATTTGAACGCCGCTGTGAGTCTAAACTTTGCCGAAGAAAAAGAAGCACTTGAAGCCAAGGCGAAAGAGCGGATCGAGGAGGAAAAGCAAAAGCTGGAAGAGCGCGCAAAAGAGGCGCTGGGGGATGCCCTGCCTGATGCGAAAAACGTGGAAGATGCCCTGAAAAAAGAATTGGAAAAGGGCGCTGCGGGTGGTTTGTTAAAACTGCTGGGGAACAATTAAACCCCCGTTCAATTCCGCTGAATTGCCGCACCGCCATCACATTTTGGTCCCAATCCACCCCTAGCTTATCTGTCAATGGACGAAAAGTTAGGACGATTCTATGGTTAGATGGGCAAAAAAGGATTGAGCGTCTTACGCGGCGCAATGATGGCAGTATGACAATTGAATTTTTCATCTTGTTCCCCGTTTTGATGATTATTTTCGTCTCCTTCCTTGGATGTTCGATGGCCTTTGTGCGTCAATCCATGATTTTGAACCACGTTAATCAGGTTGCGCGCGCCTATTCGGTTGGGTTTTTCGCTGAGGAGGCCGCAGCCGAACAAGAGATCGTTCAATATTCAGGATATTTCGTCGATGAAGGACGTTCCTGAAAGCACGTTGGGATATGGGTCGGCGGATGTAGAAGATCGTCTGGGATATGTCGTAAACCGTTCATTCTTGTCGTCGCTAAGTATTGATTTTCTGATGTTAAGTTGATTGTCTCTGCGTCAATGGACAAAGGAGACGGCTATGCGCTTTTCCGCGCTTCGCATTCTGAAAGAGGGTTTGACTGGCAACAAGGGGTGGAGTGCGCACTGGCGTGATCCTGATCCCAAGGATGAATATGATGTTGTCATTGTTGGCGGTGGGGGCCATGGCCTGTCCACGGCGTTTTATCTGGCCAAGGAACACGGCGTCATAAATGTGGCCGTTCTAGAGCGCGGATATATCGGCGGCGGGAACGTTGGGCGCAATACCACGATTGTGCGGGCAAACTATGGCCTGCCTGGGAATTCCGAATTTTATTCACATTCATTGAAACTCTGGGAACAGTTAGAGGGTGAGTTGAACTACAACGTGATGCATTCGCAACGCGGTATCATCAACCTGTTCCATTCCGATGGTCAACGCGATGCCTTTGCCCGTCGTGGCAACGCTATGGTGAACCAAGGGGATGATGCGATCCTGATGAACCGCGATCAGGTGCGCGACATGATCCCCTATCTGAATTTTGACAGCCTGCGTTTCCCTATTTACGGCGGTCTATATCACCCACGCGGGGGGACGGCACGACATGATGCAGTGGCCTGGGGATTTGCACGCGGTGCCGATCAGCGCGGTGTTGATTTGATCCAAAATTGCGAGGTCACAGGCATCAACATTGAAAACGGCAAGGTGCGCGGTGTAGAAACCAATCGTGGCACAATTCGCGCGAAAAAAATCGCCCTGGCCACCGCAGGCCGTTCAAGCCAGACAGCGGCGATGGCGGGCATGCGCCTGCCGATTGAAAGCCATGTTTTGCAGGCCTTTGTGACCGAGGGGATCAAGCCCGTCATCGATCACGTCATTTCATTCGGGATGGGCCATTTTTACATCAGCCAATCGGATAAGGGCGGTTTGGTTTTTGGTGGTGACATTGATTTCTATGCCTCCTACGCATCGCGCGGCAACCTACCCATGATGGAACACGTCATGGAGGCGGGGATGAGTCTGATGCCTATGATCGGCAAGGCGAAGGTTTTGCGCTCTTGGGGCGGTATCATGGATATGTCACCCGATGGATCGCCGATCATTGATAAAACAGATATTGATGGGCTCTATCTAAACTGCGGCTGGTGTTATGGCGGGTTTAAGGCCGTGCCTGGTTCGGGCTTTAGCTATGCGCATTTGATTGCAACAGATCGTCATCATGAACCTGCGGCGCGCTTCCGTTTGGATCGGTTCCAAACGGGATATGGTTTGATGGACGAAGAGGCCACTGGGTCTCAGCACAACTTACACTAGGAGCGGATAATGCGTATTCCTTGTCCCATTTGTGGGGAACGTGACAGACGTGAGTTTTATTATCAGGGCGATGCACTGGCCCTGCATCGCCCTGATCCTGATGCAGGGGATGCGGCGTGGAATGATTATATTCACAACCGTGACAACCCCGCGGGCGTCATACGCGATTTGTGGCATCACGAAGCAGGCTGTTCACATTGGTTGGTCGTGACACGCAATACCGTCACCCACGAAGTTTTGGGCGCAGAGCTTGCATGCAAAGTAAAAGGAGAGCAGGGATGAGGCTTTCTGATTATGGACAAATTGATCGCGGCAATGCCGTCAGCTTTCGCTTTGATGGGAAAACCTATGGTGGTTTTCAGGGCGATACACTGGCCTCAGCGCTTTTGGCCAATGACGTGCGCATGGTGGCGCGGTCTTTCAAATATCACCGTCCCCGCGGTATCCTAAGCGCGGGGAGTGAAGAGCCAAATGCAATTGTTACCGTTGGTTCAGGCGTGTATCAGGACCCCAATGTGCGCGCAACGGTTCAGGAAATCTACAATGGTTTTGAGGCCAATTCCCAAAACCGTTGGCCCAGCCTGAAACATGACCTGCTCTCGGTAAATGACCTGATAGCGCCGTTCTTGTCAGCGGGTTTTTATTATAAAACATTCATGTGGCCGCGGGCGTTTTGGGAAAAGCTATACGAACCCGTCATTCGCCGCGCCGCAGGTTTGGGTGCGCTCAGTGAAAAACCGAATGAGGATACGTATGAACGCGCATTCGCACATTGCGATGTTTTGGCGATTGGTGCGGGTCCGGCGGGATTATGGGCCGCCTATCAATTGGCGCAAACGGGATTGGACGTGATCCTTGCGGATGAAGATTTCCACATGGGTGGCCGCCTGAATAGCGAAGCGGATCATATCGGCGCCAAACCAGCCGCGGATTGGGCAGCCGATATGGTTGCGCAATTGGATCAAATGGAAAATGTGCGCCTGATGACACGCACAACTGTGACTGGTGCCTATGACGGCGGTACCTATGGCGCGGTTGAACGTGTGTCCCATCACATGAATGATCGCGGCGGGGATCGTCCATTGGAAACCTTTTGGCGTATTCATGCGAAACGCGCGGTATTGGCGGCGGGTGCGCTGGAACGCACCATTGGTTTTTCAAACAACGACCGCCCTGGGATTATGCAGGCAGGTGCGGTGCGCAGCTATTTGCACCGCTATGGTGTTGCGACTGGGAAACGTGTTGTGGTCTTTGGCAATAACGACAACGCCTTTCGCACGGCACATGATTTGTCTGCTGCGGGGGTTGAGGTTGCGGCCTATGTGGATCCGCGTACAGATGCGGCGATTGACGGGGATTTCCCAATTTATCGTGGGGCGTATGTGAGGGACACCAAAGGGCGGCTGGGCCTTTCATCGGTTCAGATCACGGATGGTGGACGCACCCATAATATTGCCGCGGATTGCTTAGCGGTTTCTGGCGGATGGAACCCAACGGTTCACATGACATGTCACATGAACGGTCGCCCAACATGGGATGAAACTATTGCCAGCTTTGTCCCGACTGCGGGGTCTATTCCCGGGATGTCCGTGGTGGGGTCGGCAGCGGGCCATATGTCGACGTCCGCCTGTTTTGAAAGCGCGCAGGATATTGCCGCGCGTGTTGCAAGTGATTTGGGTAAAACCACACCTGCAGATCCGCTACCAACTGCGGAACATGCGGCATATGCGATTGAACCGCTATGGGCCGTTCCGGGCAAGGCGCGGGCGTGGTTGGATTATCAAAACGATGTCACTGTGAAGGATATCAAACAGGCGGCCCAAGAAAACTTCCGCTCTGTCGAACATATGAAACGCTACACCACCCAAGGGATGGCGACAGATCAGGGCAAAAATTCCAACGTGGCGGCGCTGGCCCTGCTGGCAGATGCGACGGGGCGGGGTATTCCCGAAACGGGAACCACCACATTCCGTCCTCCCTATTCTCCCGTTGCAATTGCCGCCATGGGGGGCGAGGCACGCGGCACAGGCTTTGCGCCCGAACGCCTTACCACATCGCACGCCGTTGCCAAACATATGGCGGCCCCGATGATCGAAGCGGGCCTGTGGTATCGCCCAAGCTATTTCCCAGAACATGGGGAAACCACATGGCGTCAATCCTGTGATCGTGAGGTCATTATGGTGCGTGAAAATGTTGGTGTCTGTGATGTATCGACCTTGGGCAAAATCGACATCCAGGGCAAGGATGCGGCCAAACTTTTAGATTTCATCTATACCAATATGTTCAGCACGTTAAAGGTTGGGCGCGTACGTTATGGCCTGATGCTGCGCGAAGATGGGCATGTGATGGATGATGGCACAACTGCAAGGTTGGGCGAAAACCACTATGTCATGACAACCACAACTGCCGCTTCAGGATTGGTGATGCGGCATTTGGAGTTCGTCACCCAATGTTTGCACCCCGATTGGGACGTAAGTTTCATTTCCGTCACCGAACAGTGGGCTCAATTCGCCGTTGCAGGTCCCAAGGCGCGTGATTTGCTGAGCAATTTTGTTGAGGATGACATCAGCAATGATGCCTTTGGATTTATGCAATGCGGGGCAATGGACGTTATGGGTGTTCCGGGGCGTTTGTTCCGCATCTCCTTCAGCGGTGAAATGGGTTACGAGGTTGCCGTTCCTGCGCGTTATGGCGAAAGCCTGTTTAGATTGCTGGTGGCCAAGGCCAAGGAATTGGGCGGTGGTGCCTATGGGATGGAGGCATTGAACGTGCTGCGCATCGAAAAGGGGTTCATCACGCACGCCGAAATTCATGGGCGCACCACAGCATTTGACATTGGGATGGAACGCATGATCAGCGCGAAAAAGGACTGTATCGGAAAAACCGCGGCGGCCCGTCCGGGAATGGTTGATCCAGATCGTGAACGTTTGGTTGGATTAAAACCTGTTGGTACAGTCAAACAACTGACCGCTGGGGCGCATTTGTTTAATGAGGGCGACGCTGCCACACGTGTGAACGATCAGGGCTATATCACATCGGTTGGATATTCCCCCACATTGGGGCATTTCATGGGGCTTGCGTTCCTGCGCAATGGTCCAAATCGTATTGGCGAACTTGTGAAAATGGTCGATCACCTGCGCGGTGTTGAGGCCGTATGCGAGGTGATTGATCCCGTCGCCTTTGATCCAGTGGGAGGACGCCTTCGTGCTTAAACTCGTTGCAAAATCTCCGGCCGAGGGCCTGGTTCCAATCTCTGTCGGAACAATGGAGCTGAGTGAAGTTGTTCCTGCTGCAATCACATCCATCGCCTGTTATAAGGGCCAAGCGGATACTCTTTCTGCAGCACTGAAAGAGCATTACGGCATGGCGCTGCCCAAAACGGGGCAGGCGACAGGGCGCGCGGGTGCACGAGCGATGTGGGCGGGGCCGTCGGTGTTTTTGGTGGGTCCAGAACCACATGCAGACCTATCAAACCACGCCGCAATCGTCGACCAAAGCGACAGTTGGTGTGTTTTGAACCTGAAAGGCGCTGATGTCGAAGCGGTCCTTGCCCGCCTAAGCAGTGTGGACATGCGTTCAAAGGCGATGAAAAAGGGACAGGTGGTGCGTTCCCAACTGCAACATATGAATGCGATTTACCACCGCGTGAGTGACGATAGTTTTGACATCTATGCGTTCCGCTCCATGGCAAAAACCATGGTGCATGATATTGATCGCGCCATGCGATATATTGCGACGCGGGCATAGGTTCCCCTCAACAAAAATGATCGCGCGCTGACGCGCGATCGGCGCAATGGTGAAAAATCCGTTTATCCCCCTAGACTTCGCACCGCGCGCCCCTCATATTTTCGCAATGAGCCTGCCACCCGGATTCCTTGATGAACTGCGCACACGTGTGCCTATATCCCAAGTTGTTGGGCGCAAGGTGTCATGGGACATGCGCAAATCCAATCAGGGCAAGGGCGATTATTGGGCACCCTGTCCGTTTCATCAGGAAAAAACCGCCTCATTCCACGTGCAGGACGCCAAGGGGTTTTATTATTGCTTTGGCTGTCAGGCCAAAGGAGATGCCATTGGGTTTATCAAAGAAACCGAAAACGTTGGGTTCATGGAGGCGGTTGAAATCCTAGCCGCCGAAGCGGGAATGTGTGTTCCAAAACCCGATCCCAAAATGGTGGAAAAGGCGGATCGGCGCAAAGAACTATCCGATGTCATGGATGAAGCGGTGCGTTGGTTTCAGATGTCCCTGAAAACGGGCGCTGCAGCAGATGCGCGGGCCTATCTGGATCGTCGTGGATTAAATGGCGAGGCGTTGCAGCAATTTGAAATTGGCTTTGCCCCGAATGATCGTGCGGGCGTGAAATCTGCGCTGATGGGGCGCGGAATTTCCGAACAGCAGTTGGTGGATACGGGACTGATCATCAAACCCGATGATGGTGGGACCAGTTATGATCGGTTCCGTGGTCGCATTATGTTTCCCATTCGCGATGCACGCGGACGCTGCGTGGCCTTTGGCGGTCGCGCGATGGATCCAAATGCACGGGCAAAATATCTGAACTCACCCGAAACCATTTTGTTTGATAAGGGGCGCAGCCTTTATAATCACGGGCCTGCACGTTCGGCCGTGGGGCGGGGTCAGCCCCTGATTGTTGCCGAAGGGTACATGGACGTGATCGCGTTGGTGCGCGCTGGGTTTGAAGGGGCGGTTGCGCCATTGGGCACCGCGATTACCGAAAATCAACTGGCGATGATGTGGCAAATTACACCGGAACCGATCATCGCGCTGGATGGGGATAAGGCGGGATTGCGGGCGGCCTATCGTTTGATTGATTTGGCGATGCCGCTGCTACAAACGGGCCGCGCATTGCGGTTTGCCCTGATGCCAGAAGGGCAGGACCCCGATGATCTGTTGCGCGCCAAAGGGGCAGGTGCCGTGCAATCCATCTTGGACAACGCGATGCCATTGGTTGAATTGCTGTGGCGGCGTGAAACCGAGGGCCAAACCTTTGACAGCCCCGATCGCAAGGCCGCGTTGGATAAACGGTTGCGCGGGTCGACCAGCCAAATTCAGGATCAAAACCTGCGTTCGCACTATGACCAAGCGATCAAAGATTTGCGTTGGGATTTTTTCCGTGCTGCGCGATCCTTTAAATCTGGGAGCACACGCAATGTTCTCCAAACAGCGGGTGCATCGACCAAGGGGTCTGTCTTGGCCGCAGGCGAAGGGGACGTGGCACAATACCTGCGCGAGGCGGTGATTTTGGCCACCCTTATTCGGTTTCCAGAATTGGTCTACGAATATTTGGATGAACTGGCGATGTTGGATTTTGAACATGGGGATCATCCCTCGATGTTGCGGATTTTGATGCGCCACTGTCAGGATATGGACTTTGATCCATCTGTGGTCCTGTCTGAAAATTTGGGGGCCGATCCACTTGAAAAATTCATGACCCTTGGCCACCTACAGGTGGTGCCATGCTTGCGTCGGTCGGGCGATATTGAAATGGCGCGTCTGACATTGAAAGAGGAATTGGGTAAATTGGGCGCCCATCGCGGGTTGGAAGCCGAACTTCAGGAAAGTTCGCAAATCCCCGAAGATGGCCTAGATGCGTGGGTACTGCACCGTTTGGCACAGGCGGCAGACGCCGCAAATCGCGCACAACGCGCGGACCAAGACGATCAAACGCAATATGACGTCGCGGACAATGGTGCACGAATCAGCCGTGATGAACGCAATAAATTGGACGACCTGATCGGGGCAATCCGATTTCAAAAAACAAAAAAATGATGAATTGGTAAAGATTCGTCAAAGAAATAGGGCTAAGAGGGTGTCCGAATCATGACAAATCGTTAATGATTCTATAAACCGAATCGCTCTGCCCAAGTTAGGAGACCTATATGGCCGCTTCTGAGAACGAAGATCGCAAAACGGATGATCAGGAAACAGAAGTTTCCCTTGATATGAGCCAAGCGCAAATTAAGCGTATGATCGCCGAGGCGCGTGAACGGGGTTACATCACATACGATCAGCTGAACACTGTTTTGCCACCGGATCAGGTGTCTTCTGAACAGATCGAGGATGTGATGTCGATGCTGTCAGAAATGGGCATCAACATTATCGAAGACGATGAAGTCGAGGACGAAGACCGCGGCCCAACTGATTTGGTCGCAACAGGCACCAAGGATGTTGCTGTTTCCACGGGCGAAACAGAAAAGCTGGATCGCACCGATGACCCCGTGCGCATGTACTTGCGCGAAATGGGATCTGTTGAACTGCTCAGCCGTGAGGGCGAGATTGCCATTGCCAAGCGGATCGAGGCCGGGCGCAATACAATGATCCTGGGCCTGTGCGAAAGCCCATTGACCTTCCAAGCGATCACCATCTGGCGCGAAGAATTGTTGAACGAAGACATTTTGTTGCGCGACGTGATCGACCTTGAAGCGACATTTGGCGATCAAATGGACGAAGATGGCGTTGAACGAGTGATTGGCAGCACAGGTGCAGCACCCGCCGCGGCCAACAAAACAGATGAACCCGAATACGACGCAGACGGCAATCCGATTGCAAAAGACGATGATGATGATGACGATGAACAGTCAAACATGTCACTGGCCGCAATGGAAGCAGCGCTAAAACCCAAGGTTTTGGAAACGCTGGAACGCATCGCCATTGATTATGAGCGTTTGTCTGAAATGCAAGACATCCGGATTTCCGCGACCTTGAATGAAGGTGCTGCGATGACGGATAAAGAAGAAGAGACATATCAAGCACTGCGCTCTGAAATTGTAGATTTGGTGAATGAATTGCACCTGCACAACAATCGGATCGAGGCGTTGATTGATCAGCTTTACGGTATCAACCGTCGGATCATGCAAATCGACAGTGCCATGGTGAAATTGGCCGACCAAGCGCGCATCAACCGCCGCGAGTTTATCGAAGAATACCGTGGACGCGAATTGGACCCCAGCTGGCTGGATGATATGGCTGAGAAATCTGGTCGTGGCTGGCAGATGTTTATCGAACGCTCGCGCGAAAAGGCCGAGGATTTACGCTCTGACATGGCGCAAGTGGGTCAGTATGTGGGTTTGGACATTTCTGAATTCCGCCGTATCGTATCCCAAGTGCAAAAGGGTGAGAAAGAAGCGCGTCAGGCCAAGAAAGAAATGGTCGAGGCGAACCTGCGTCTTGTTATCTCGATTGCCAAAAAATACACCAACCGCGGTCTACAGTTCTTGGATTTGATCCAAGAGGGGAACATCGGTCTGATGAAGGCGGTCGATAAATTTGAATATCGCCGCGGCTATAAATTCTCGACCTATGCGACATGGTGGATCCGTCAGGCAATCACACGTTCGATCGCGGATCAGGCGCGCACAATTCGTATTCCTGTGCATATGATCGAAACGATCAACAAATTGGTCCGCACAGGGCGTCAGATGTTGCACGAAATTGGTCGTGAGCCGACACCAGAGGAGTTGGCAGAAAAGCTGCAAATGCCGCTGGAAAAAGTGCGCAAGGTTATGAAAATCGCGAAAGAGCCAATTTCGCTGGAAACACCGATTGGCGACGAAGAAGATAGCCAATTGGGAGATTTCATCGAGGATAAGAATGCAATACTGCCATTGGATAGCGCCATCCAAGAAAACCTGAAAGAAACCACGACGCGGGTTTTGTCATCGCTGACTCCGCGCGAAGAACGCGTTTTGCGTATGCGTTTCGGGATTGGCATGAACACCGACCACACGTTGGAAGAGGTGGGGCAACAGTTCAGCGTAACACGCGAACGTATCCGCCAGATTGAGGCGAAAGCGCTGCGCAAGCTGAAACACCCCAGCAGGTCGCGCAAATTGCGATCCTTCCTGGACCAATAAATTTATACGGGGCATCCAAGTTTGGGTGCCCTTTTTTCATGATTGCAAACAATTATGCAGACCACCTTTACAATCCAAACCATTGGTCAGGGTCTCTGTGAATTTACGGATCAGGTGGCGTCGTGGGTGCGGGGTTCTGGGGTCCTGACCCTTTTCATCCAGCACACGTCAGCCAGCATTCTGGTTCAGGAAAACGCAGACACCCAAGGTGCGTACCGATTTACCGAACGACTTTAGCAGGCTGGTTCCACCTGCAAATGATCCCACGATCCGCTACCTCACCCACCGCTATTAAGGGGATGATGATATGCCTGCGCATATTAAGTCAGCGATGTTACCCGTCTCCATTCAGATTCCTGTGATTGAGGGGCGGTTGGCATTGGGGACATAGCAGGGAATATATTTATTTGAACACCGTGATGCACGGCAACACCGTCGCGTGATCGCAACCCTTGGCTAGGTTGTCAGTCTGAACCTGTTTCTAAATCTAGCGGCTGAAATTCGGGTCTACCCAAACCCTAGCGGATATCCTATAGTGCCTGTGGATAAGGTTATCTAATGACCCCTCTTTGGTGTCAAAACGTATATAGATTACGAAAGGTGCAGGCATGCGTTGTCCGTTTTGTGGGAATATCGACACTCAGGTCAAGGATTCACGTCCAGCTGAGGATCACGTTTCAATTCGGCGTCGTCGATTTTGTTCTGCTTGCGGGGGGCGTTTCACCACCTATGAACGCGTGCAATTGCGCGACTTGGTCGTTATCAAATCCAATGGCCGTCGCGAAGATTTTGAACGCGAGAAATTAGAGCGCTCTATTCGCATTGCGCTCCAAAAACGTCCTGTTGAACATGAACGCATGGAACAGATGATTTCCGGGATTGTGCGCCGTTTGGAAAGCATGGGTGACACCGATATTCAGTCCAAAATGATCGGCGAAATCGTGATGGAGGCCTTGGCCCGAATTGATACGGTCGCCTATGTGCGCTTTGCCTCTGTGTATAAAAATTTCCAAGAGGCGGATGATTTCGACAAATTCGTTTCGGAACTTCGTCCAAAAACAGCAGAAGAAGAATAGTTGATGTCCCACGAACGGTTTATGGCGCACGCGCTTGCCCTTGGGCGGCGTGGGCTTGGGCGCGTGTGGCCCAATCCCGCTGTGGGATGCGTGATTGTTCAAGACGGTCGAATTGTTGGGCGCGGGTTTACGCGACCGGGCGGGCGCCCCCATGCGGAAACAATGGCACTGGCGCAGGCGGGGGATGCGGCACGCGGTGCAACGGTTTACGTCACATTGGAACCCTGTTCGCATCATGGGCACACCCCGCCTTGTGCGCAGGCCCTTATCGATGCGGGTGTCGCACATGTGGTCGGCGCCATTCAGGACAGTGATCCACGTGTGAATGGCGCAGGGTTTGCCATGCTACACTCCGCAGGGATCAAGGTCACAACGGGTGTTTGTGCCGAAATGGCGACAGAGGATCACGTGGGATTTTTCGCAAAAACCACCCTTGGGCGTCCATTCCTGACGCTAAAGCTTGCCAATAGTTTTGATGGACGGATCGCCACGGCCAGCGGAGATAGCCAGTGGATCACAGGCCCACAGGCGCGGCGATTGGTGCACGGCATGCGGGCCAATCATGACGCGGTTTTGGTTGGGGCAGGCACAGCGCGTGCGGATGATCCCATGTTGACCGTGCGTGGAATGGGCGTATCACATCAACCCGTTCGCATTATCATGTCCCGCAAGTTGGATTTGCCAACCGACAGCGCCCTTGCAAATTCGACTCAAGACGCGCCGCTGTGGCTGTGCCACAGTGATGAGGCGCCAGTTGATCGCATCTACGCATGGCAAGATCGCGGGGCAACCTTGATCGAATGCGCCGTTGAAAACGGGCGGATTGCGATATTTGATTTGATGAAGAAAATGGCCGAGCGCGGTTTGACAAGGATCTTTTGTGAAGGGGGCGGAACACTGGCAGCATCCCTTTTGTTAGCTGACGTCGTGGACCATTTGGTTGGGTTTCAGTCAGGTGTCGTCATCGGCGCCGAAGGGCAACCCGCGATTGGTGCACTGGGATTTGGCAAGCTGTCCGAGGCGCCTGAATACGAGCTCAAATCATTACAAACTGTTGGGGGTGATATCCTTCATACGTGGTCGAAAGTGCACAAATAAATCAAATGCTAACAGCGGATATCAATGTCTGTCCTCTTGATCGAAGGTTTTCTTTGATGCAAATCTCTATTACATATACGTGATCTTTATGTTGTGTATACATAATTAAATTTTGGCGGCTTTTCGAAAAGATCGGGTTGTGAATTTGGCTAGCATTGCGTTGAACGAAGATGATCAAGGAAAATTATATCCACTATTTGTTTTAATAATTTTACAAGGCGTGATTTCTGCTTCTAGCATGGTGGTAGAAATCGTGGCTGGTAGAATGATTGCTCCATATGTGGGAATGAGTTTGTATACATGGACCGCAATCATCGCAGTAGTTCTTGCCGGGTTTTCAATTGGAAATTGGATTGGCGGTAAAATAGCTACGTCAAAAATTACGACTGCACTTAGAGTTTCGGGCGGAGTTATGATGTTCGCCGCGATGTCCACCGCGTGCGCAGGATTGATGCTTAGACTTTTGGCTACTCCCATTATTTCAAATACATCCGAACCTTTGGTAGCAATTTCACTCATAACCATGGGCGCTTTCTTTCTTCCATCTGTTTTTGCTGGAATACCTGCACCAATTTTGACAGTAGCTGCTATGCGCGGTCGCGATAATTCAGAATATGCGCTGGGTTCAATGTATGCTGTGGGTGCATTTGGTGCGATAATTGGAACTGTAGCCGCTGGTTTTCTACTTATTCCACATTTTGGCTCAACCTCTACACTGATTTTAGTATCAGTTGTTTACATCGCCTCTAGTAGTCTGTGTTTTTGGCTGGGTAAGGGGCAAATGCATCAATTAGTCGTAACTTTGCCGAGTGCTGCTATATTGTTTTTGACTAGTCTGTATGTACTTGATCAACCCCAGATTTGTGATCATGAAAGTGAGTACTTTTGTATTCGTGTAGTAGATTTGGACCCCTTACGACCAAGTGAAACAAAATTGATGGTGATTGATCATCTTGCACATGGGATAAGCAATTTGAAAAACCCACGTGTCATGTACACACCTCACGCGGCGTTGTTAGATGGTTTGGCGAGGGAAAGAATGAAAGCAAAAAGCACCTTCAATTCTTTTCACATTGGTGGAGGAACTTACTCTATACCAAGAGCGTGGTATGATCGAGGGTTTAGTGACATCACTGTCGCTGAAATTGATCCCGTAGTCACCGAAGTTGCAACAGAAAATTTTTGGCTGAATAGGGAAGCGATACGTATCGAGCATGAAGATGCGCGTTTGTTGCTTCAGCGGGAAAACATAAAATATGATGTGATAATTGGTGATGCGTTCACTGATATAGCGGTGCCTGAACACCTTATAACCGTCGAATTTTTTGACTTAGTAAGTCAAAGATTGACGACAGATGGTGTTTTCTTGATGAATTTCATGGATAATGTCGAGCGATTAGATGCGTTTTCTGCTGTCGTTGTTAGTCTTCAATCGGTCTTTAAAAATGTTGAAGTTTGGACAGAGGCGAGTTCACCGCAAAAAGGCGAACGTAGAGTCTTTGTATTTTTGGCATCCAACAAAAAAAGTGATTTCAATTCAATCCGATTAAGAGTTCCGCAAGACACTCGATTTAGTGTATTGGATGACACATTCATAACTTCAATAATTGAGCGCAAAAGCCCAAAGCTATTAACAGATGATCATGCGCCACTTGCTTATCTGATGGGATTTGATCCTATCTTGAATTAAGCGAAGATGTATGTCTATCGTCTGGTCAGCATTCGGTTTCATCACCTACAGAATCTACGTATCGACAATATTATATTTACCAAAACAGAACTGCTTGATTTTACCTTAGTTACACTAGGTGATCTAGACATTGGCCACTGATGATGGCACACATTCAGTTATTTACCGCGTAGGTCGACTAATTACCAAAGGAGAGTTGGGTAAACATGTTTACTGGTATTATCACAGATGTTGGCGTTGTCGTCGAAACCGAACAACGCGGTGATTTGCGCGCGCGGATCAAAACGGCCTATGACACATCTGGAATTGATATTGGTGCATCGATTGCCTGCGATGGTGTGTGTCTGACGGCCATTGATTTGGGTCCAGATTGGTTTGATGTTGACATCAGTGCCGAAACGCTATCAAAAACCAACATTGGTGATGCAGATGGCTGGCCTGTTGGGAAACGTGTGAATCTAGAACGCGCGTTAAAAGTGGGCGACGAATTGGGCGGACATATCGTTTCAGGTCACGTCGATGGGGTCGCGGAACTGATTGAAATGCGCGACGAAGGCGACAGCACCCGTTTGGTGATTAATGCACCAGATGCCCTTGCACGTTTTATCGCGCCCAAAGGGTCAGTTGCCTTAAATGGCACATCATTGACAGTAAATGATGTGGATACACAGACATTTGGGATTAACCTGGTTCCGCACACAAAAACGGTTACCACATGGGGCGACGTGCAGGTTGGCGATGCGATTAACCTAGAGATTGATACGCTAGCTCGATATGTTGCACGTTTGGCAGATTATCAGGGTTAAGCGTGCACAAAACCTTCGATCAACTGTTTTAGGCCAATGCGTGCCCCCAAAAAGATCGCCGCAAAAGTCACAGGTCCAGAATAGGCAAGAAGACTAAAGGCGGTGATGCCTTGGCCGACAGAACAGCCAAAGGCCAAAATTGCGCCAACGCCCATGATGGCCGCGCCGATTATCTGACGGCGCAATTCTCGGGGGTCTTCACAGGCCTCCCAACGGAAATGGCCCTTTACCATTGATCCCAAAAATGCACCTGCCAGCACGCCTGCAACCGATCCAATAGCGAAATTTAATCCCAACGCGCTGCCATTCATGGCATAGATGATGGTGTCGCCCACAGGGGCAACAAAGGTATGCGAGCGGATGTCGGGGCTGGCAAAGCCATTGTCGGCAATCCATTGCGTTCCTGCCCAGCCGCTGGCGATTGCAATGCCAACGACGATTGACCAAAAAATGGCCTTGTGTTCACGGTGAAAATCATCGCCCACGAAAGTGATAACCGTGATAATGACAGCAATCGTCATGCCAATTACAGGCGCGCTGACGGGCAGGCTATCCGCCAATAAATACGCAATGCTCGGCACCGCCTGATCCGTGATTTCGTTGACGGGAAAGATCATGACGCGAACCGTGGCAAGGGGGCCTGACATCACTATGAAGGCAGAGATACCCGCCACCAAAACAATGACAAAGGAACGCAAATCGCCCCCACCCAAACGTGCAAGCGCGCCGTAACCGCAATTTCCACTCAGGGCCATGCCATATCCAAACATGACACCACCGATGATCGAATAAAGAGGATTCCAGTACATTGTCAGATAACCAGTGCGTGTTGGATCAAACAAATCCGTACCCATCATTGCAAAGACCGCGAACATCGCAACACCGATGCTTAGACCCCACATCCGTAGACGCGTCTGACTGTTGGCATATAGATAATCTTCGATTGCACCCAATGTGCAAAAGCGACCCATGCGCGCGGCGAGTCCCAGAAGTATTCCTCCCGTTCCGCCGATTAGCGCAGCCATTTGACCTTCGTTTAGAAGTTCAAACATGACCAATATCCCTATTTTTTTTATTTAGCCTATGATGATCAGAATCGCTGAGTCAACAAATACGGGTTGTATTAGGTGTTTACGTCTTTGCAGAATAGGTCGTAAACCACTTCCAAAACACGTTTTGGTTTATCGTCAGCAAGGCGATAGTAGATCGTTTTGCCATCGCGACGTGGAATCACCAGTCCTTCTAGGCGCAGACGTGAAAGCTGCTGGGACACCGCCGCCTGACGCGCTGCGATTAAATCCTCAAGCTCGGTCACAGATTTTTCGCCCGAGACAAGGTGACACAAAATCATCAATCGACCTTCATGACTGATCGCTTTTAGGAAACCAGATGCCGTTGTGGCCTTGTTCACAATAGCGTCAATTTCGTCATCGGACATATCGTCCGTTAGAACTGGTAGTGTCATCACAACGGCCCTTTCTACTGCAAATATAAGAATATTTGCAATAAAAGCAATTCATGCTTTTGCGGTATAGAAATTAAAACGCGATGTCATCCTCGATTGCGTCGATGCCATTTTGGGCGCAAACCTCGTCCAACTTTGGGCCAGGGGCGCCCGAAACACCGATCCCTGCAACGATGCTTCCTTCGCCAGAATAAACCACCAAGCCCCCGCCAAGGGGGAGTGCGCGATCCAATAGGCGTATGGCAGATGCATCGCTTCCCGCTTTGGTTTGTTCTGCAAGCGCGCTTGTTGATGTGCGAAAACTAACCGCGGTCCATGCCTTGCGGCGGGATGTGTCATAAACGTGCAAACCCGCGTAGCGGTTTTTCAAATAGGCCTGTGGCTGACCAAAACGGTCAACAACCGTGACACCAACTTGATATCCACGTTCTTCGCAAGACACCATCGCCTGCTGCGCCATCGTCAATGCCAATTCTGGTGTTAATGTTTGAAAATCAACATATGTGTCCTCTGCCGCAGCGGTTGATGCAGCGATTGCAAAAATTGTCAGAAGTTTCTTCATCGACCTGTCACCTTAAATTCGGTTTCGCGTTCCAAAATCATTTCTAACACGCCCCAAAAAAAATCTTCGCTCATGTATCCTTCCATGCGCGTGATTTCACGCTCTCCGTTCGTAATGATGAAAGTGGGCGTGAATACCACAGCGGTGGCAATTTCAGGGGTACTATCAACGTTCGTGATGTCCACCATGCGAATCGGGGCGAACATCCCCACATCCGTTTTGGGGTAGATCGGACCAATTTCCTCTTTCCAGCGCTCGCAGTAATGGCATCCCTGCTGTTCGACCATGATTAATTCATACGCAGCGCTTGCCTGCGCTGTGGCGATCATGATCACGGCCATAGTAATTTGAATCAGTTTGCGCATCGGTTTTGCCTAATTGACGAAAGTATATTCATGAAACATAATATGTTCATACCACCTTTACAAGGAATCGAACTATGTTGGACGTATCATTTTGGAGTGCGTTTGTCGGCGGTCTGGTTGTTTTTTTCTCGCCCTGCATTCTGCCCATCGTCCCATTTTACCTAAGTTACATGGCGGGAACGGGTATAAATGTTCTGTCAGAAGATGGTGAATTGCCCCCCGGAATTCAGAGCAAAGCAATTTTATCATCCGTGATGTTTTCACTGGGTATTATTACGGTTTTTGTCTTGTTGGGGGCTGCTGCATTTTCTATTTCGCAGAGTTTCCGCACCTATCAGGATGAATTCAGATACGTCGCGGCTGCGATTATCTTGTTAATCGGTTTGCATTTCCTTGGCGTGATCCGCATCGGATTTCTGAACCGTCAATTTCAGGTGCAGGCAGGGGACACTAACAACATGTCCGTGATGGGATCCTATGTTGTTGGGCTTGCCTTCGCTGCGGGGTGGACGCCCTGTGTTGGTGGCGTTTTGACGGCCGTTGTAATGACCGCATCGTTTGAAGACACGGCCTATCAGGGCATCGGTTTGTTGTTCGTGTTTGGGTTGGGTTTGACGCTGCCATTCGTCATGGCCGCGTTCTTTATCAAACCGTTCCTAAGATTTGCGGGCAAGTTCCGGAGGTATCTCGGAGCCGTTGAAAAATTGATGGGACTGCTATTGGTGGGGTTTGCAATTTTGCTCATCACCAATTCGATCAATGGGATCGCCAACTGGATGATCGAAACATTTCCAGTTTTTTTAAACATTTAGGGAGGATTAAAATATGCGCTTTTTATTCACACTACTGACCGCTGTGTTTTTGGGCAACACGGCTGCGGCGGTGACTGTCGGGGATGATGGATTGCACATTCAACCTTGGATTCGTGACACCTTCAAAGATCTTCAAGAAGATTTGGATGAGGCGAACGCCGAGGGTAAGCGTCTTGCTATTATGTTTGAACAGCGTGGCTGCATTTATTGCAAAAAAATGCATGAAACAGTCTACACAGACCCTGAATTGGCTGGATACATAGATGACAATTTTTTCGTAGTTCGGCTGAACTTGCATGGCGACTTGGAAGTTGTCGACTTTGACGGCGATACCCTTAGTGAAAAAAAGACATCACGTAAGTGGGGGATTCTCTTCACCCCAAGCATAATATTCATGCCTGAGAGTGTGGAAGATGGACAATCTGCTATTCAAGCGTCCGTTGCCATGATGCCAGGGGCATTCTCCCGTGGTATGACCCTAGACATGTTCACATGGGTCAATGAAAAACTCTATGAGCTTGATTCTGATGAGGATTTTCAGCGTTATCACGCGCGCCGTATCAACGAACGACGGGCCGCGAAAGAATAAATCCATCTATAAAATTCAGAAATGTGAATTTGTTGTTGCATTGTGATGTATTTGTGAACTACGGTATACATCAACTATCGTAGTCGACAATATGATGGTCATGGGAGGAAATATGAAGCTAACAACGATAACATTCGTAGCAGGCGCAGCGATCGCGTCCATCGCTACAGGAGATACGGTCGCTCCAGGAGACGTTAAGTTTGACGATTATGGGGCTGTTGCTGCCTCGCTAACGGGCGTCGCAGGAGACCCGGCGAACGGGCGTAAGGTGTTCATGAACCGTAAAAAGGGTAACTGCCTTGCGTGTCATGTGAATGACGACATGAGTGAGCAGTCATTTCATGGTGAAGTAGGACCGGAACTTAATGGCGTCGGAGATCGCTGGGAAACAGCGGAATTGCGTGGGATTGTCGCCAACGCAAAGATGATGTTCGATGGAACGATTATGCCCGGGTTCTACAAAGATGCGGGCTTCAACCGAACACTGAAAAGTTTTGCTGGCAAGTCAATCTTGACGGCGCAAGAAGTGGAAGATGTCGTTGCGTACATCTCCACACTAAAAGAGTAATACGAGCTTCGTCTCGGGAGTAGGAGAGAAAGATGACTTTCACAAGACGTGAAACACTGGCAATCGGTGGGGCAACGCTAGCGGTCGCAACTTTGCCAGGAAAACTAATGGCTTCTACCTCTGACTTGATTGCAGGGGTGACTGGCGGCGCAGCGGCGTCGGCAGATGGTATCGAACTGACGGCACCAGAAATTGCGGAAAATGGGAACACAGTGCCCGTTGCGGTGAGCGCCCCAGGTGCTGTTGCTATTACAATGCTTGCTGGCGGAAATCCGACGCCTGGTGTTGCGAAGTTCACATTTGGACCTGGCTCAGCTGAGCAAAGCGCATCTACGCGCATCCGTCTAGCCGGGACACAAGATGTGATTGCGATCGCGGAAATGGCTGATGGTTCGTTTGCGGCAGTGCACAAAACAGTAAAAGTAACAATTGGCGGCTGTGGCGGCTAAGGTCTAGGAGATATAGAATGGCAAAAGGTGTAAAACCCCGCGTAAAAGTGCCCAAAAGCGCATCAGCTGGTGAGGCGATCACGATTAAGACCCTAATCAGTCACAAAATGGAAAGCGGCCGTCGTAAAGACGGAGATGGCAATACGATCCCTCGCTCCATTATCAACCGTTTCACATGCGCATTTAATGGTACGTCGATTTTAGATGTTACTCTTGAACCTGCGATCTCTACCAATCCTTACTTTCAGTTTGAGGCGGTAGTACCAGAGGCGGGAGAGTTCCATTTCACTTGGTACGATGATGATGGATCAGTGTACGAAACAAAAAAGGCTGTAAAGGTCGCATAAAAAGTCATTGCCCCTGCTCTAATGAGTAGGGGACGACTTTAGGGAGGAAAAAGAATGAAACTAAATTCTATTACTGCGATTGTTGCGGGACTTGTTGTTGCGTCAACAAGCGCGTTCGCTGGCGAAGATTCAGTGCTTTCGATTGATGGACAGGAGTTCATCACTCAGGCTGCTGCACCTGCACACATGGAGAACGTGGATACAATCTACTCAGGTTGGGTATTCCGCACAGATGAAACGCAAGCGCTAGAAATGGACGACTTTGACAATCCATCCTTCGTTTTCGTTGAGCAAGCTGAGGAATTGTTCGAGACAGTTGATGGTAGCGCTGGAAAAGCTTGTGTTTCATGCCATGAGTCGCCTGAAGTGTTTGCGGGTCTGCGTGCGAAGATGCCACGCGTGAACGATGCCGGAGAACTGGAGACTCTCCCAGAGCTTATCAATGGCTGTCGTACAGAACGCATGGGAGCTGAGGCTTGGAAATGGTCCGGTGGCCAAATGTCAGGAATGTTGGCATTGGTCGGTCTTCAATCGAGAGGTGACATAGTCGATGTCGCGATTGATGGTGCTGCTGCGCCATTTTTCGAGAAGGGCAAAGAGCTTTACTACACTCGCGTTGGACAGCTTGATATGTCGTGCGCGAATTGCCACGAAGATAACTACGGCAATATGATCCGAGCGGACCACTTGTCACAAGGCCAAATTAATGGGTTCCCGACATACCGCTTGAAGAATACTAAGCTCAACACGATCCACGGTCGTTTCAAGGGCTGCATGAAGAATATTCGTGCAACACCGTTCAAAGAAGGTGGTGAAGAGTTCAAAGCGCTTGAACTTTACGTCGCATCTCGTGCGAACGGTTTGATGGTCGAGACACCGTCAGTACGTAACTAATTGGATGACCCCGTGGCCTTGTGCTACGGGGTTTTCTTTAATCTAATTCATTCAAATATGCGCATATGTCGCATCGGATAGGAAAAACAACATGATCTCTCGTCGCGATTTTCTACAAGTCAGCATGGCTGCTTCTGCCCTTTATGGGGCGTCAGGATTTGGAAATTGGGGCCGTTTGGCCGCGCAGCAGCGTCTGACGCAGGATGATTTGTTGAATTTTGACACGTTTGGAAACGTGACACTTATCCATGTGACTGACATCCACGCGCAGATGAAGCCAATCTATTTCCGTGAACCCGAAATCAACCTTGGCGTTGGTGGTGCACGGGGGCAGATGCCGCACATCACAGGTGCAGATTTCCGTCGTGCCTATGGAATTTCTGATGGGTCTCCCTCTCATTATGCACTGACATATAACGACTTTTCTGCACTTGCAGGCACCTATGGCCGTGTCGGTGGCCTAGATCGTGTCGCAACAGTCATAGATGCGATCCGTGCGGATCGCCCTGATGCATTGTTGCTAGATGGCGGTGACACATGGCACGGGTCCTATACATGTTATCACACAGAAGGCCAAGATATGGTTAATGTGATGAATGCATTGAACCCCGATGCCATGACGTTCCACTGGGAATTCACATTGGGATCAGAACGCGTTCAAGAGATTGTTGAAAACCTCCCTTTTGCGGCTCTTGGACAAAACATTTTTGATGCTGAGTGGGACGAGCCAACTGATTTGTTCCCGCCCTATAAAATGTTCGAACGCGGCGGCACTAAGATTGCTGTGATCGGTCAGGCGTTCCCATATATGCCTATTGCTAACCCGGGATGGATGTTCCCAGAATACAGTTTCGGTATCCGAGATGAACGGATGCAAGAAATGGTGGACGAAGTCCGCGATATGGGCGCAGAAGTTGTTGTTGTTTTGTCGCACAACGGATTTGACGTAGACAAAAAAATGGCAAGCCGTGTGTCAGGCATTGACGTGATTTTGTCAGGTCACACGCATGATGCGTTGCCAGAACCTGTTTTGGTGAACGAAACGATCATCGTTGCATCGGGTTCAAATGGTAAATTCGTCAGCCGCGTTGATTTGGATGTCCGTGATGGGCGTATGATGGGGTTCAAGCATAAACTGATCCCAATTTTCTCTGATGTCATCACACCAGACGCACAAGTTGCAGCCTTGATTGATGAACAGCGCGCGCCCTACATCAATGAATTGACAGAGGTAATTGGCAAATCCGAAAGCCTGCTTTACCGCCGCGGAAACTTTAACGGCTCATGGGATGACCTGATCTGTCAGGCGCTGATCGAAGAACGTGAGGCGGATATTTCAATGTCGCCGGGCGTGCGCTGGGGACCATCGATCCTTCCAGGTCAGGATATCACTCGTGAAGATATCTGGAACGTCACATCCATGACATATGGCAAGGCGTATCGCACCGAGATGACAGGTGAATTTATTCACGTCATCCTAGAGGACGTGGCGGATAACTTGTTTAATGTTGATCCTTATTACCAACAGGGCGGCGATATGGTCCGTATTGGTGGCATGGGATATCGTATCGATATCAATCAGCCACAGGGCAGCCGCATTTCTGAACTCACCCTGCTGAAGACAGGGGAACGAATTGATCCTGCGAAAACCTATGTTGTTGCGGGATGGGCGTCTGTTAACGAAGGCACAGAAGGTCCACAAATCTGGGATGTTGTAGAAGATTACATCCGCAAACAGGGCACAGTATCTGTTGCCCCAAATAATAGCGTCAAGGTTGTTGGCGCGTAACAGTGCCATGATTTAATTTTAGTAGAGGAGCAAGTAGACGAATGACAGTCAGCTTCACAGATAAAAAGGCATCGCGCCGCCAGTTTTTGGCAGGTGCCGCTGCTGCGGGTGCAGGCACCGTTGCAGCATCGGCAGCGTCAGCAACAGGTGGGGATCCCCTAATCACAGAAATCCAAGAATGGGCACAGGTAACTGGCGACGGTGTTGATGCAACACCTTATGGCATGCCAATCCGTTTTGAAGGTGACGTTGTGCGTCGTAATGTTGAATGGCTCACGGCGGACACTATCAGTTCAATCAACTTTACACCAATCCACGCACTGGACGGAACAATCACACCGCAGGGCTGTGCATTCGAACGTCACCACTCTGGTGCGATCGAGCTAGCAAAGGAAGACTATCGTTTGATGATCAACGGTCTTGTCGATCAGCCTTTGGTTTTCACATACGAAGATCTGGAACGTTTCCCACGCGAAAATCATGTGTATTTCTGCGAATGTGCGGCAAACACAGGTATGGAATGGGCGGGTGCGCAGTTGAACGGTGTTCAGTTCACGCATGGTATGATCCACAACATGGAATACACCGGTATCCCGCTACGCACGCTATTGAACGAAGCAGGCGTGAAAACAGAGGGTAAATGGGTATTTGTTGAGGGTGCAGATGCCTCTTCAAATGGACGCTCAATCCCAATGGACAAAGCGTTGGATGACGTATTGGTTGCATTCAAAGCAAATGGTGAAGCGCTGCGCAAAGAGCATGGCTATCCTGTGCGTTTGGTTGTCCCAGGTTGGGAAGGCAACATGTGGGTCAAATGGTTGCGCCGTGTCGAGGTCACAGAAGGCCCCGTTGACAGCCGCGAAGAAACATCAAAATACACTGATACGTTGGAAGATGGAACATCACGCCGCTACACATGGGCGATGGATGCGAAATCTGTTGTGACGTCGCCAAGTCCCCAATCCCCAATCCGCCATGGTAAAGGTCCACTGGTGATCACAGGGCTGGCATGGACAGGTAACGGCGCAATCACGCGTGTAGATGTGTCCATCGATGGTGGCAAAAACTGGCAAGAGGCCCGTTTGGCCAAGCCAGGCGAAAAAATGGCACTGACCCGTTTCTATTTGGATATCGAATGGGACGGCGGGGAAATGTTCCTACAATCTCGTGCGCACGATGACACAGGCTATGTGCAACCAACCAAAGATCAGCTGCGTGAAGTGCGCGGTCTGAACTCAATCTACCATAATAACTGTATCCAAACTTGGTGGGTCAAACCAAACGGCGAGGCAGAAAATGTCGAAATCTCTTAATTTATTCGCAGGAGCGGCATTTAGCGTCGCAACAGTCATGGTGGTTTCATACAACTATGCAGACCGCAACGTGGCCCCAATGCCAGAAAACCCAGCGATCGTGTCATTTGACGTCGATCCTGATTTCGCCTTGATTGCATCAGCACAGGCTGCTGGATCAGGAATGCGTGAGGGCAAGTTCAATCTTGGGCGTCCAGCACTGGATGTTGAAGTTGCAGCATGGGATTGGGATGTCAGCCCAGATGGCACTGGTTTGCCAGATGGCTCTGGCAATGCCTATGACGGTGAAGAACTGTTTGCGGAACATTGCGCGATCTGTCACGGCGATTTCGCTGAAGGTGTAGATAACTGGCCAAAACTCGCAGGTGGTATGGACACATTGGACCACGAAGATCCGCTAAAAACAGTGGGCTCTTACTGGCCGCACCTATCAACTGCGTTTGATTACGTGCGTCGTTCAATGCCATTTGGCAATGCAGGTAGCCTGACAGATGACGAAACATATGCGATCGTCGCCTATATCCTGTATTCAAACGATCTGATTGATGATGAGTTTGAGCTAAGCCGTGAAACATTCTTTGATGTTGAAATGCCAAACGCAAATGGCTTTATCATGGATGACCGTGCAGAAACAGAATACACAATTTTCACAACAGAAAATGCCTGTATGTCTGACTGTAAAGACAGCGTTGAAATCACAATGCGCGCGGCTATTTTGGACGTGACCCCAGAAGAAGAGGGCGCAGAACAAGCAGCAGCACCAGCAGCGGTTGAAGAAACCGTTCAGGTGGCTGTCGTCGAAGAAGTTGTTGAAGAAGCAGCACCAGCAGCATCTGCATTGGACGTTGAATTGGTAAAAGCGGGCGAAAAATCATTCAAGAAATGTAAAGCCTGCCACCAGGTTGGCGAAGGTGCAAAAAACAAATCTGGTCCACAGCTAAACGGTGTCGTTGGTCGTGCGATTGGTGGTTTGGATGACTTCAAATACTCGAAAAACATGGCCGCAATGGGTGCAGAGGGCGTTGTGTGGAACGACGAAACACTTGCTGCATTCCTTGCAAAACCAAAGGCCTATATCAAAGGTACAAAAATGTCTTTCTCTGGATTTAAAAAGGAAAAAGATATCGCAGCGACGATTGAATATCTGAAATCGTTTTCTGAATAATCTTTGATTATATCGTTTAGAAAGGGCGCTTTTAGGCGCCCTTTTTCATTTTAAGCGCAGTGTTTCGATGAATTTTGGAATATTCTCTTTAAAACGGAAAAACCCATGTGTGGCCTTGGGCCAGCATAGCGTGTCATAGGGCGCGCGAATTTCACAAGTTTGGATGCCTGCGGCAGACAATTGTGCCCTTATTTTATCCAGCGTTGTGCGCATTGGACCAATGGTTGGCGTTGGGACCACGATTTGTTCCAAATCTGCATTTTTGGCCCATGCGATCACATCATCGACCGTTGTGGTATCAGTAATGTTTGGTAAACGATCCGCATAACGTATCATGCATTCATTGCGGAGCCCATCAACGAAGCTTTGAACAGTGTCAGAAACATGCCACGGACTAACGCCCGTCAGGGACGGTATATAGGCTGCCGCATAGATGTTTTTGGGCGCTGCGGCCAGCAGATGGGTCAAATCAAAATCATCGTCATGCAAGAGGAACCCAGTACGTTTCGAGGAATCGATCACGCTTGGGATCGATAATGGCATCGGTTTGGGATGATCCGGATGCCCAAGGGGGCGCGCATAGGATGCAAGCCCTGTTGGGCGAAACCGGCCTTCTGTGAATTTTGCAATATTATCGGCACGCGCAAGATAGGTTTTCCCAGCGGTATGCATCCCGCATACCCATCGCCAGCTAAGGGTATTTGATGCGGGATCCCCGTCCAACAGGTGCCGCATGAAGAAATCAGCACCCAGTTCCCAAGGCAGTTCCAGAGTATGCACCCAAATCGAGGCAAACCACATCCGTGCGTGATTGTGCAAATACCCAGTTTCAACCAATTCCTTCGCCCAGTGGTCAAAACAGTCTATTCCTGTCGTTCCATAACACGCCGCCTCCCATTGCTGGCGCAGCCCGCCTTGGGACATGACATCATGCTTTGCCTGCGCCAGTGCTCCTTGGTAATTCGTCCAAACCGATGGGCGCAGTTCGAACCAGCCTTTCCAATAGGTGCGCCAAAACACCTCTTGGATAAATTTTTCTGCGGATTGGGGACTATGCGCGCCCAGCACGGATTTTAAAACCTCAACCTCGCTAATCGTACGACGGCGGATATAGGGGGAAAGTTGGGACACGGATTTATGCGCATCCGCACCGCGATCATAATTTCGCCCTTGGGCATATTTGATGCCAGCGGCGGGAATGAAGTCTTTTAATCGGCGCAAGCCGTCATCGCGTGATGGGTTGAAATACATAACAAATCCTAGGTTGGGTTGTGGAGATTTAGACCTAGGATGGTGTGTTTCAAGTGGGTTATTTCGCCCAGCCTTTGCGCATGTCGCGGGGCGCAAATCCGTATTTCGATTTAAACTGACGTGCCAAATGGGATGTGGAATTAAATCCCGTTGCCGCCGTAATTTGCGTGATGCTCATATCCGTTTCACTTAACAGCGCATGTGCACGTTCTAGTTTTAGCGTGTAGTAAAATTGCGTTGGGGATTGTGCTGTATATTTTTTGAACAATCGTTCCAATTGACGGCGCGAAATATCAAGTGTTGCGCATAACTCTAGCAGAGGCATTGGGTCTTCTACGGTTTGTTGCATCAACTGTATCGCGTGCAGCAGCTTGGGATTGCGCGTCCCAACCATGACAGACAGTGATGATCTTTGTGGCGCCTGTCGATCGTTGGATCGCTTGTGGATACACATATCCGCAACAACCAACGCCAGTTCGCTGCCATGATCCTCTTCTATCAGGGCCAGCATCATATCCGTTGCCGCATTGCCGCCACTGCAGGTGATCAATTGAGCATCATTTTCATAAAGATTTTCAGTTGGAACCAGATCAGGGAATGTTTCCACGAATGCAGGTTGGTTTTCCCAGTGCAACGTAAATCGTCGATCACGAATAACTCCCGCCTGCGCCAGTGCAAATGCGCCCGTGCAAATCCCACCCAGTTGAGTGCCCTGACGATCCTGTTGCCTGATCCATCCCAGCACCTCTTTTGATGCGGCACGAACGGGATCAATCCCTGAACAGACAAAGACGGAGGCCTCTTTGGAAATCTGTCCCATCGCTCCATCGGATTGAATCGTGACCCCGTTCGAACATGTTGCGCCCTGTCCGTCAGGGGTAATCGCGTGCCATGTATAGAGCTGTTTTTGCGCTAATTGATTTGCGATGCGCAGGGGTTCGATGGCCGATGAAAATGCCAACATCGTGAGTTTTGGAAGGAGCAAAAAGTAAAATTCGCGCGCAGGTCCATTTGCCGTTATCTGCAGCGAAGCCGCACCTTTGGGAATATAGCGATCTGATGGCACGTCATTTAATCCTTGGTCGCATCATAAATTGTAAAATGTAGATTTGGAAACAATTCCTGACCCTTTTCGATCATAAGATAAAGTTTTTTCGTAACGATCTTAGGTTGTTAAGGGGAAATTAGCAATTTTTCAAAAATCTATGCCCGCCCCCCCATTGCAGCCGCCGAGTGGGAGAACTAGTCTATTTAGAAAGTGAAACACAGATTTTCGAGTAGGAAAGCTTAGAATGAAAGATCCCGTAGACTTTTACATGAATTCGCTAGTCCCGATGGTTGTTGAACAAACAAGCCGCGGTGAACGTGCGTATGACATCTTTTCTCGTCTTCTAAAGGAGCGGATCATTTTTTTGAACGGTCCTGTTCATGATGGCATGTCCAGCCTGATTGTGGCGCAGTTGCTGCACCTTGAGGCGGAAAACCCATCCAAAGAGATTTCGATGTATATCAACAGCCCAGGCGGCGTTGTGACATCGGGTTTGTCGATCTATGACACAATGCAATACATCCGCCCAAAGGTGTCGACATTGGTGATCGGGCAGGCCGCGTCTATGGGATCCTTGTTGTTGACTGCGGGCGAAGCGGGCATGCGCTTTTCGCTGCCAAACAGCCGCATCATGGTGCACCAGCCCTCAGGCGGATATCAGGGTCAGGCAACGGATATCATGATCCATGCAGAAGAAACGCTAAAACTAAAGCGTCGCTTGAATGAAATCTATGTTCAGCACACAGGCCAAGACCTTGAAACAGTCGAGGCGGCGCTGGAGCGCGATAACTTTATGACAGCAGAAGACGCCAAAAATTGGGGTCTGATCGACGAAATCGTTGAAAAGCGCGCAGACGCAACTGACGAATAAGAATACTGCGCATTCCCATCCCGAAATGGGGGTGCGCATTTTTGCCATTGTGGCTGGGTCAGCTCTGTCCTAAGCTGTGATGTAAATTTAAAGCAAAGTGTGACGTTCAACTAAGAACGGACGTAAAGGACAAGGTATGGCGACCAATTCAGGCGAAAGCAAAAACACACTGTACTGTAGCTTTTGTGGCAAAAGCCAGCATGAGGTGCGAAAGCTGATCGCTGGGCCAACGGTCTTCATCTGTGATGAATGCGTCGAACTTTGCATGGATATTATCCGCGAAGAAAACAAAACGACGGGCATGAAGGCACGTGAAGGTGTGCCAACACCGCGCGAGATTTGCGATGTTTTGGATGACTATGTGATCGGCCAAGCAACGGCCAAGCGCGTTTTGTCGGTTGCGGTGCATAACCATTACAAACGTCTGAACCATGCCGATAAGGGCGGGGATATCGAACTTTCGAAATCTAATATCCTGCTGATTGGTCCGACAGGGTGTGGTAAAACCCTATTGGCGCAAACATTGGCGCGTATTCTGGACGTGCCCTTCACAATGGCGGATGCCACCACATTGACCGAAGCGGGATATGTGGGGGAAGATGTTGAAAACATCATTCTTAAACTGCTTCAGGCATCAGAATATAATGTTGAACGCGCACAACGCGGCATCGTTTACATTGACGAAGTTGATAAAATTACGCGCAAATCCGAAAATCCATCTATCACCCGCGATGTTTCAGGCGAAGGTGTGCAACAGGCCCTGTTGAAATTGATGGAAGGCACGGTTGCCTCGGTTCCTCCTCAAGGTGGACGTAAGCATCCCCAGCAAGAATTCCTGCAAGTTGATACAACAAACATCCTGTTCATCTGCGGTGGTGCCTTTGCGGGATTGGACAAAATCATCGCGCAGCGTGGCAAAGGCAGCGCAATTGGGTTTGGCGCAGATGTACGTGATAATGATAGCCGCGGCGTTGGCGAAATGTTCAAAGAGCTAGAGCCAGAAGACTTGTTGAAATTCGGTTTGATCCCAGAATTTGTCGGCCGTTTGCCTGTTCTTGCAACGCTTGAGGATTTGGATCAGGACGCGTTGGTGATTATCCTGACACAGCCTAAAAATGCCCTTGTGAAACAGTATCAGCGTTTGTTCGATCTTGAGGACACGCAATTGACCTTCACCGATGAGGCCCTGCAAGCAATCGCAAAACGCGCCATTGAACGTAAAACTGGTGCGCGTGGCCTACGCTCCATCCTAGAAGAAATTTTGCTGGATACGATGTTTGATCTTCCCGGCATGGAAAATGTCGATGAAATCGTCGTAAACGAAGAAGCGGTCACAACCAAAGCGGGACCGTTGGTGATTTACGGTGATGCACAGCGTGAGCCTGCCAGCGCAGGATAATTGATTGGCGCCCACTAGACCTGCGATGGGTTCTGGTGCATAAGGCGCACACGGTTTTTGACGGAGAGTCACATGGGTATCTTGAACACAGTTCTTCGGGCGGTCACATGGTGGAACGGCCAAACGCTGAATACGCAGTTTTATACATGGCGTAAGGGCGTGAAAGTGGGCGAAGATGATCAAGGAAACGCATATTACACCTGCCGTCAGGGCAAACGCCGCTGGGTCATCTTTAATGGTGAATCAGAGGCAAGCCGCGTAAGCGCGGATTGGCACGGTTGGTTGCACCACACATTTAAAGAGCCCCCAACAGAGCGTCCATTGGCGCATAAAGAGTGGGAAAAATCGCATCAGGAAAACCTGACAGGAACCGCATTGGCCTATGCGCCCGCAGGATCATTGCGTCAGGCAAAAACAGCAGATCGCCAAGATTATGAGGCGTGGCAACCGGAATAATCCAATGAGTGAGAATAAAACCGAAGTAACAATAGGCGCATTGGTTTTGGCCGTCGCTGTCGGCTTTGTTCTTTATGTTGGTCAAACCACGGGCATTTCCGCATCAACTGGTGGCTATCAGATTAGTGCCGCCTTCCGTTCCGCCGAGGGTATTTCTACGGGTACTGATGTGCGCCTAGCAGGTGTTAAAATCGGCACTGTAACGGATATGGCGTTAAATCCAGAAACCTATCGCGCCGAGGTCAAATTTGCGATCGAAGAGGGCATTGAGATCCCTGACGACAGCACCTTTGCCATCGAATCCGAAGGATTGCTGGGCGGTCAATATGTCGAGGTGGTTCCAGGTGGATCCTTTGATTATTTGGTGGACGGGGATGAGGCTTTGGACACGCAGGGCGCGGTTAGCTTAACCTCACTTCTCATGAAATTTGTAGCAACCGGATCGTCAAATTGATGCGCGGACTTTTGGCGGCGGCTTTGGTCTGTGTTGCCCAAATCGCAGGCGCACAAGAGGAGACAGCGCTGGCCGATGGTGCATTGCTGCGCGGTTTGGATAAGGTAAGCGGTGCGGTTCATGATATTGCGTTGCGGTCTGGAAAATCCATTGAAATTGGGAACCTGCATGTTGCGCTTGGTGAATGTCGCTATCCTGTTGCAAACCCCGTGGGGGATGCATTTGCGCACCTCAATATTCAGAATGTCGATACCAATGATACGGTGTTTAAGGGGTGGATGATTGCATCGTCCCCTGCGCTTAACCCATTAGAACACGCGCGTTATGATGTTTGGGTGTTGCGTTGCGCGATGGCAGAAACATCGGGCGAATAATCAGGGTTGCGAAAATCCGCGTCATTCCCGATGACAGCATACAAGCGATCCAAATAGGTTTTTTGCGGAATTTCCTCAGCGCCAAGGGTTTTCAAATGGGGCGTTATAAATTGGGTATCAAACAAGCCAAACCCCGTGTTGCGCAGCCGATGCACCAGATAGGCCAACGCAATCTTGGACCCGTCCTTTTGATGGGAAAACATGCTTTCCCCGAAAAATGCACCGCCCAGCGTTACGCCGTAAACTCCCCCAATCAGATTGCCGTCGCGCCAAACCTCTAGGCTTTGGGCATCACCTGATGCAAAGAGCGTGCGATACATGTGGAAAATGGGTTCATTGATCCATGTTTCAGAGCGATCAGCACAGGCAATAACCACCTCTTCGAATGCGGTATTGACCCGAATGTCATACTCACATTTAAGTAATCTGCGGGAAAGTGAGCGGGAAACATGAAACCCATCTAACGGGATAACCCCGCGCATCCGCGGCTCGATCCAATCAATGTCGGCCGAGTGGCGCGAACGGGCCATGGGAAATATGCCCAACGAATAGGCCCGCAAAATCGTATCACGGGACCATTCATTTAACATCGTGCATCCTCGGCATTACGCCCCGTAGGTTTCTTCCAGCCACTTTTCCAGCCAGTGGATGTTGTAGTCGCCTGAATGGATGTCATCCTCGGCCAGCAGTTGGTTGAATAGCGGCACAGTGGTGTCAACACCGTCCACAATCAACTCGCTTAGCGCGCGTTCCAGGCGGGCCAATGCCTCGGTGCGATCGCGTCCATGCACAATCAACTTACCGATCAGACTGTCGTAGTAGGGGGGAATGGAATACCCATTATAAAGCGCACTATCCATGCGCACGCCCAATCCACCAGGGGCGTGATAGGCCGTCACCTTACCAGGGCATGGCGCAAAATTTGGCAAACGTTCTGCGTTGATGCGCACTTCAATTGCATGGCCATTGATTTCCAGATCGTCCTGTTCAAACGATAGGGGTAGACCACTGGCAACCCTGATTTGTTCGCGCACCAAATCCACGCCAAAAATCCCCTCGGTCACGGGATGTTCCACCTGCAGGCGCGTGTTCATTTCGATGAAATAAAATTCGCCTTTTTCGTACAGAAATTCGATGGTGCCTGCGCCGATGTAATTGATCTTGGCAACGGCGTCGGCACAGATTTTACCAATACGCGCGCGTTCTTCTTCGGTGATACAGGGGCCTGGTGCCTCTTCGAACACCTTTTGGTGACGGCGTTGCAATGAACAATCGCGTTCGCCCAAATGCACCGCTTTGCCTTTGCCATCGCCGAAAACTTGGATTTCAATATGGCGCGGTGTGGTCAGGTATTTTTCGATATAGACCTCATCGTTGCCAAAGGCTGCTTTGCCCTCGGCGCGCGCTGTCATAAATGCCTGTTCCATTTCGTCTGCAGATTTTGCAACCTTCATGCCGCGTCCACCACCGCCAGCGGTGGCCTTGATGATCACGGGATAGCCGATTTCATCACCAATGCGTTTTGCATCCTCTAGCGTTGGAACACCACCATCGGACCCAGGAACACAGGGAACGCCAAGGTCTTTCATCGTATCCTTTGCCGTGATCTTGTCGCCCATCACGCGAATATGTTCAGCAGTTGGACCAATAAACGTGATGTCGTGATCTTCGACAATCTGCACGAAACGCGCATTTTCGGACAGGAAGCCATAGCCTGGGTGAATGGCCTGTGCGCCCGTGATTTCGCAGGCTGAAATGATTGCAGGAATACATAGATAACTATCGGTACCTGCTGCGGGCCCGATGCATACGGATTCATCTGCCATGCGCACATGCATTGCATCCGCATCCGCAGTTGAATGTACCGCAACCGATTTGATGCCCATTTCGCGGCACGCGCGAATAACGCGCAGTGCGATTTCACCTCGGTTGGCAATCAGAATTTTATCAAACATTTCTGTGCCTTATTCGATAATGACCAAAGGAGTTCCAAACTCAACAGCGGCGCCATCTTCGACCAAGATGCGCTTGATGGTGCCTGATTTTGGCGCTGGAATATGGTTCATTGTTTTCATCGCTTCGACGATCAACAGGGTATCACCCTCTGAAATACTTGCTCCAACGGAAATGAACGCAGGTGCGCCTGGTTCGGCTTGCATGTAAACGGTACCGACCATGGGCGAGGGGACCGCACCTGGATGGGATGCGGGATCATCACTTGGCGCTGCTGGGGCCGCTGCTGCGGTGGGCGCTGCAGCTTGCGCTGGCGCAGGTGCGGCCGCGACGGGTGCTGCTGCCATTACAGGGGCGGCGACGACACCACCGCGCGCGACACGCACGTTAAGGCTGTCATCCTCTCCGTATTCACGGCTCACTTCAAGCTCGTTTAAGTCGTTTTCACGCAAAAGCTCTGCCAATGCTTTAATGAATTCTACGTCCTGATCGCGATTGTTTTTTGTCATTTTATCCCTCAAGCGCCTATTTGGGTGCGTAATGCGTGCCCGTATCTGTTCGATTTGACTCTCTATACGCCAGAAAAACCGCCCTGAAAAGAGAGTTCGCTTGCCTGTTACAAAGTGATGAATTTTGTGAATTCAACCAGCGGGATCGCAAAATTTCCAGAATGACATTTGGCAGCGATTGCTTTTTCTGATCTCAGGGATAGTGTTTCGTATGTTGACTGCAGGAGAGCGATGATGAATTTGGCCAGTTGGCTTATGCGTACGGCGCAGGTTTCAGGGGACCAACCCGCACTGTTTCATGGCACAGATCAGATTGCGAATTATGCCGCATTGGCAGACATGGTGCAAAGCTGTGCAGCCTGGTTGCAGGATCACGGTGTTTCCCCTGGGGATCACATTGGTATTTTTATGAAAAACACACCTGAATATCTGGTGGTTTTTTATGGGATCTGGGCCGCTGGTGCGGTTGCCGTTCCGATCAATGGCAAATTACACCCCAAAGAGGCAGACTGGATTTTGGGAAATGCAGAGGCCAAATTTGTGTTCTGCTGCGATGCTTTGGGTGCGGCACTTTCTGAAATTGAGTGTTGCGTTCCTGTTTTTGTAGCTGCGTTAGATGATTTCAAGGATGGACGCTCTTTTCAGCTTGTTGATCGACACAGCGATGATTTGGCGTGGTTGTTTTACACATCTGGCACCACGGGACGGCCCAAGGGCGTGATGATTACCCATGGGATGATCCGCCAAATGGCACTGGGGTATTTTGCAGATGTTGATCAGGTAACTGCGCAGGATACGGCCCTTTACGCAGCACCGATGTCCCATGGCGCGGGGCTTTATAATATTATGCATATGCGGGTGGGCGCGCGTCATGTTGTTCCAAAATCAGGTGGATTTGAGGAAGGTGAAATTTTTGAATTGGCCCGTCACTTTGGCGATGTGCATATGTTTGCAGCCCCCACTATGGTCAAACGCATGACGCAGATCGCCAAAGAGCACGGGGAAACGGGCGCAGGCATCCGAACCATCGTTTACGCAGGTGGTCCTATGTATTTGGCCGATATTATCGAGGCGGTTGATCATTTCGGCCCAATATTCGTTCAGGTCTATGGTCAGGGGGAATGCCCTATGGGCATTACAGCACTTTCGCGTGATGAGGTGTGTGATCGCACCCATCCCAATTGGAAAGAGCGGTTAAAGTCAGTTGGCCGTGCCCAATCCACGGTTGAGGTGCAAATCGGGGACGAAAACGGAAATATTCTGCCCGTTGGTGAAATCGGCGAAATCATGGTGCGTGGTGATTTGGTCATGCCAGGATATTGGAAAAACCCAGAAGCCAGCGAAAAAACACTGCGCAATGGATGGTTGCAAACGGGGGATATGGGGGCGATGGATCAGGATGGATATGTCACCATGCATGATCGATCCAAGGATATGATCATTTCGGGTGGCACAAACATCTATCCCCGCGAAGTTGAAGAAGTGTTGATGACCCACCCCGATGTCATTGAGGCGTCTGTGGTCGGCCGTCCGAATGCGGAGTGGGGTGAGGATGTGGTTGCCTTTGTCGTTGGAGATGTTTCAATAGATGCTTTGGATGATCTTTGTTTATCGCAGATTGCGCGTTTCAAACGACCCAAGGATTATGTTTTTCTCAATCAGTTGCCAAAAAATAACTATGGCAAAGTCTTGAAAACAGTCTTGCGCGAAAGCTTTAAATAAAAAGGGCCGATCCATGGATCGGCCCTTTTTATTCTTACTAAGTTTGCTTAGTCTTTGTGGTTCAGGCGGTTTGCGATCAGATCGTCAACCACCGCAGGTTCGGCCAATGTGGATGTGTCACCCAATGCACCAAAATCGTTCTCTGCAATTTTGCGCAGGATACGGCGCATGATTTTACCAGAACGTGTTTTTGGCAGGCCAGGGGCCCATTGGATCAAATCAGGTGATGCGATTGGGCCGATTTCCTTGCGCACCCAGTTGCGTAGCTCTAGGCGCAATTCATCGCTTGGCTCTTCGCCCGACATCAATGTGACATAGCAGTAGATGCCTTGGCCCTTGATGTCGTGTGGATAGCCCACAACAGCCGCCTCCGACACTTTTTCATGTGCAACAAGCGCGCTTTCAACTTCTGCGGTGCCCATGCGGTGACCTGATACGTTGATCACGTCATCAACACGACCTGTGATCCAATAATACCCATCCGCGTCACGCCGGCATCCGTCGCCCGAGAAATAGTATCCTTTGTAATCTGCAAAGTAGGTTTTGATAAAACGGTCGTGATCGCCGTAAACTGTGCGCATTTGGCCAGGCCAACTATCCTTCATGCACAACACGCCTTCGCCAGCGGTTTCGGTGATTTCTGCGCCAGATTCTGGATCCAGCAAAACAGGCTGAACACCAAAGAAGGGTGTCGTTGCGGACCCAGGTTTGGTTGCTGTTGCACCTGGAAGGGGTGTCAATAGGTGACCGCCCGTTTCAGTTTGCCACCATGTGTCCACGATGGGGCAGTTTCCTTTGCCGACCACATCGTTATACCAATTCCATGCCTCTGGGTTTATGGGCTCACCCACTGTTCCCAAAACCTTCAAGGATGATAGATCGCATTTTTCAACAAATTCGTTGCCCTGACCCATCAATGCGCGAATCGCTGTTGGGGCAGTGTAGAATTGGTTTACACTATGCTTTTCACAAACTTTCCAGAAACGCGATGCATCTGGGTACGTGGGAACGCCTTCAAACATCAGTGTTGTTGCGCCGTTGGCAAGTGGTCCGTAAACGATATAGCTATGTCCAGTGACCCAGCCCACATCGGCTGTACACCAATATATATCACCTTCGTGATAATCAAAAACGTATTCATGCGTCATCGACGCCCAAACAAGGTAACCACCTGTTGTGTGAACGACACCCTTTGGGGCACCTGTTGAACCAGATGTGTATAGGATGAATAGCGGGTCCTCCGCATTCATGGCTTCGGGTTCGCAGTCTGCTGACGCCTCTGCCATTGCGGCCGTGTATGAATGGTCGCGGCCATCTTTCATCGCAACAGCGCCAGACGTGCGCTCAACCACAAGCGTTTGAACATCGCCGCAAATGTCCAATGCTTTGTCAACATTTGCCTTAAGCGGAGTGTTGCGACCACCACGCGGTGCTTCGTCTGCTGTGACGATCAGGGATGCTTTACATCCTTCGACACGCGCAGCCAAAGCCTCCGGGGAGAAACCGGCAAAAACGATTGAATGAACCGCGCCGATACGCGCACAGGCCAACATTGCATAGGCGGCCTCCGGGATCATCGGAAGATAAAGAACCACGCGGTCCCCTTTGCCTACGCCCATGTTTTTATAAACGTTTGCAAGTTTTGACACCTGTACGTGCAATTCATTATATGTGACGTGCTTTGACTCATCTGGGTTGTCGCCTTCCCAAATGATGGCGGTCTGCTCACCGCGTGTTGCCAGATGACGGTCAATACAGTTGGCAGCAACGTTTAGCTCGCCGTCTTCAAACCATTTGATCGAAACATCTGGGAAAGAGTAGTTAACATTTTTAACTTTGGAAAATGGCGTCATCCAATCGATGCGCTTACCATGTTCGGCCCAAAAGGCCTCCGGGTTGTTTATAGACGCGGCATACATCGCATCATATTTGTCTTTATTGATATGTGCATTTGCAATGAAATCAGCACTTGGTGGGTAAATTTTATCTGACATGAGTTCCCCCTAAAGGTCGTGAATGTATCTGTATATGGAGGGTTTCCCAAGGTCGGCCTATCCGATCTTGGGAAAATGGCTTAGATCGCCAAATATTCAGCACGTAGTTCTGCATTATCCAGTACTTCTTTGGCAGAGCCGTCAAAAACAACGGATCCTGTGTCCATGATCACAGAGCGATCGGCCAATTCCAGTGCGCGAACAGCGTTTTGTTCAACAATAATTGTTGTGATGCCTTGTGCCTTAATCGTTTGAAGCGTCTTTTCGATTTCATCAACGATAACAGGCGCCAAACCTTCGTAAGGTTCGTCCAATAGAAGAACCTTAATGTCACGGGCCAAGGCGCGAGCGATGGACAACATCTGTTGTTCACCACCAGACAATGTAACGCCTTCTTGCTTACGGCGTTCGCCCAAGCGTGGGAACAGGTCATATATGCGATCAATGCCCCAACCGATGGGTTCAACGATTTGCGCCAGCTGAAGGTTTTCTTCCACTGTTAGTCCAGCAATTATGCGACGATCCTCTGGAACGAGGGAGATACCAGTTACGGCTGCTTCGTGGCTGGACATTGTGTGCAGGTGTTTATGGTCAAGCCAGATTTCACCTTTCACCAATGCAGGGTCATCCAAACGCGCGATTGTACGCAGGGTTGATGTTTTGCCAGCACCGTTACGTCCCAATAGCGCAAGGATTTCACCCTCGTGTACGTTAAAGCTCACGCCTTGTACGATGTAGCTTTCGCCGTAGTAGGCGTGAATATCATGCACAGACAGAAATGCGGATGCATGTGATTCCATTGCTAGGTTTCCATTCATTTCTCTGTCTCCTTAAGCCGATTCGCCAAGATAGGCTTCTTTCACCTTAGGGTGGCCTTTGATTTTCTCAGGCACATCCTCGACCAAAGGCGTCCCTTGGGCCAAAACGGTGATGCGATCTGCCAAAGAGAACACAACGTGCATATCGTGTTCGATGATTGCGATTGTGATGTCGCGCTCTTCTTTGATTTCTTTCAACAGATCAATTGTGTTGTTTGTGTCGGCACGTGCCATACCCGCTGTTGGTTCATCCAGCAACAAAAGGCGCGGTTGCTGGCTAAGGCACATACCAATTTCAAGTCGGCGTTTGTCACCCCGAGATAGGGACGCGGCATGCATATGCCGTTTGTCAGCCATATTCATTTCCTCTAACTCGTTTTCCGCTTGTTCAACTACGTCCTTGTGCGACATGAAGTCTGAAATTGCATCCAATGCAAAGGCACCGTCGCGCTTGGCAAAAATTGGGATCATCATATTTTCAAAAACAGTCAGATCGCCAAAGATTTCAGGTGTTTGGAACACGCGTGAAATTCCAAGTTGGTTAATTTCATACGGTGTGCGCCCCAAAACTGATTGGCTGTCAAACATAACGCTGCCTGTGTCTGGGATCAATTTACCGATCAAGCAGTTCAACAATGTTGATTTGCCTGCACCGTTTGGTCCAATGATCGCGTGGCAGGTGTTTTCTTCGACGTTCAAGGTCACATCACTTAGCGCCTGAAGACCGCCAAAGCGTTTGCCCACATCTTTAATATCAAGAATACCCATTGTTCATGTACTCCTTATTCTGCAGGCTTATGCTCAGCAGCATCGTTTTTGTTTTTTGAGAACCAGCGTGAGATACGCTGTCCCAACTCAACCAAGCCACCTGGCAAGAAGATGATGACACCCATGAACATTAGACCCAATGTCAGATGCCAGCCCTTACCGATGAACGGGTAGATGATTGTCACAACGAAATCCTCAAGCCCGTCTGGCAGAAATGAGAACCACTTATGTAGGAGGTTGCTGTTGATCTTTGAGAATATATTTTCAAAGTATTTAATCAAGCCGGCACCCAAAACTGGGCCGATCAATGTACCAACACCGCCAAGGATTGTCATCAAAACAACCTCACCAGATGCTGTCCACTGCATACGCTCAGCTCCGGCAAGTGGGTCCATCGCAACCATCAAACCACCTGCAAGACCCGCATACATGCCAGAGATCACAAAGCACGCAAGCATGTAGGGGCGTGTGTTCAAACCAGTGTAGTTCAAACGTTGTTGGTTAGATTTAATCGCACGCAACATCATTCCGAATGGCGAACGGAAAATCCGGATGGCGACGTAGAAAGAAATCAACATGATGATCCCTGCGACGTAGTAGCCAGCATTGAACGTCCACAGCCAACCCGCAACTTTAACCTGCAGGCTATCGCCCATTTCCAAACCAAAAAAATTCGGGGCAGGGATGTTGCCGCTTGCGTTTGCGCCATCAAGAATGCGTGGATCGTTCAATGCAGTCTGCAGACCGGTTTCGCCGCCCGTAATAGGTGTCAAAACAGATGCTGCCAATGCAAAGGACATCTGCGCAAAGGCAAGGGTCAAAATCGAAAAATAAATCCCTGAACGGCGAAGCGAGATATAACCGATCAAGATTGCGAATAGTCCGGCGACAACCGTTGAAATCAGGATTGCTGGGATCACGTTGATTGTCAGCAGTTTTAGCATCCAAACACCGGCATAAGAACCAGCACCCAGGAATGCCGCGTGACCAAATGATAGGTAACCCGTTAGGCCGAATAGGATGTTAAACCCGATTGCGAAGATGCCAAAAATTACGAAACGCTGCATCAAATCTGGGTAACCTGCGTTGAATTGTGCAAGTGCACTGTTTTCAGGGAACGGGTTTAGAAATATTGGTGCGAGAGCAACCAATACTGCGACAGTGATCAAAAGTGATGCGTCTTTTTTAGAAAGTCCAAACATGATTAATCCTCCATCACGCCTTTACGGCCCATCAATCCACGTGGACGCGTCAATAGAATAATGATCGCTGCCAAATAGATGACGACTTGGTTGATGCCAGGTAGAAACTCGATAACTTGGCGCATTGACGCAAAGCTTTCAAGAATACCCAAAACAAGGCCAGCAAGGATCGCACCAGGAAGCGAACCCATGCCGCCAACCACAACCACAACAAACGAAATCACAAGGAAATCCATGCCCATGTGATAGTTTGGTGGGTTGATTGGCGTGTACATTACCCCAGCCAAGCCCGCGACCGCAGCTGCAATGCCGAACATAACGGTAAATCGGCGGTCTATGTTGATGCCCAATAGACCAACGGTTTCGCGATCTGCCATACCTGCGCGAACCACCATACCGAAAGTTGTGAATTGCAAGAATGCAAATACAGCACCGATCAAGATCATCGCGAAGCAGAAGTAAACAATACGCCAATAAGGATAGATGATTGAGCCTGGATCCATTCCAATAAGAGCACCGAAGTCAAATGAACCGATAAACGCTTCAGGCGCAGGGGTTGGGATCTGGTTTGCACCATAATAATATTTCACGATTTCCTGCAAAACGATCGCAAGACCGAATGTCACAAGGATCTGATCGGCATGTGGACGTTTGTAGAAATGTTTGATCAGGCCGCGTTCCATGATCACACCAATTGCGATCATGACAGGAATTGCGAACAGGATGGAAATTGGAACTGACCAATCGATGATCGCTTGACCTGTGGTTTCGCCAAACCAGTCATTCACATATGGAATATCAACTTTCAGAGGATTCCCAAGGAAGTCTTTCTTGGTCTCATCAATGACCGTGTGAGAGATCGTCAAGATACGACTTAATGTTACTGCACAGAACGCGCCAAGCATAAAGAGTGCACCGTGTGCAAAGTTAACGACACCCAGTGTGCCGAATATCAGCGTTAGACCCAGGGCGATCAGCGCATAGGCACTGCCCTTGTCTAACCCGTTCAGGATTTGAAGAATGATTTGGTCCATTTGGCCCCCTAGACCCCACCATGAGGTCGAGATGTACAAAAAGCTTATGAAAGCTGCGTCGATTTAGTTGTGAGTGAGAGAGTTGGCCCCGCAAATATTACGGGGCCTAGTCGTATTATGCACCTGGGTTACATGTACCCAATTCGCCACCAAAGATCGCTGGATCGTATGTAAGCGCTTCACGTGGTGTAATGTCCACAGTTTCAAGAAGGTCGAACTGTGAGTCTGGGTTTTCTTTACCGCGCACAACCAATGCGTCTTTGAAACACTGATGGTCAGAGCCACGGTAAAGTGTTGGGCCGTTACCCAATCCGTCGAATTCGAAGTCTGCAAGAGCTTCTTGAACGCCACACGGGTTGAATGTGCCCGCACGTTGGCAGGCGTCAGCATATAGAAGTGTCTGACAGTATGTTGTGTGCGCCGCCTGTGAAGGAGGGAAGCCATACTTCGCACCGAACGATTGAACAAATGCATTTGTACCAACATAACGTGCGCCAGCTACGTTCTCTAGTGACCAGTGCCAGTTTGTTGTGCCGTAGATGCCCGCAACGTTTTTACCAGCACCCTGTGCCATCAAACGTGAGTATAGTGGAACAACAACTTGGAACTGCTTGCCGTTTGCTTCAGCAGCGCGTAGGCCGAACTGAACAGCAGATGTCAAAGAGTTCACCATGTTTCCGCCGTAATGGTTAAGAACCAAAACGTCAGCACCAGAGTTAAGAACAGGCGCGATGAATGATGAGAAGTCTGTGGTTGCAAGTGGTGTCTTCACCGCAGCAACTGTTTCCCAGCCCATTGCTTCTGTTGATGTACGAACTGCTTCTTCTGTGGTGTAACCCCAGTTGTAGTCCGCTGTTAGGTGATACGCTTTGCGGTCCTTACCGTATTCGTTCGCCAAGATTGGCGCAAGCGCCGCACCAGTCATGTAAGAGTTAAAGAAGTGACGGAAACCGTTTGCCTTCTTGTCTTTACCTGTTGTGTCGTTTGAGTGTGTCAAACCTGCCATGAACACAACGCCAGCTTCTTGACATAGTGCCTGAACAGCAACAGCAACACCTGATGAGGAACCACCAGTGATCATGATCGCGCCGTCTTTTTCGATCATAGAACGCGCAGATGCGCGCGCCGCGTCGGGTTTTGTCTGAGTGTCACCTGTGACGTACTCGACTTTCTTACCCAAAATACCGTTACCTTGTAGGGCTTTTGAGCTGAAAGTGTTCATCATGCCGCCGTCGCCTTCACCGTTTAGGTGCTCAACAGCAAGCATGTACGCGCGAAGTTCGTCAGCACCTTCGTCTGCGTATGGGCCAGTTTGTGGAACGTTGAAGCCAAGTGTAACACTTGAGCCTGTTGGTTCATTTACGTACGCAGCTGCTGAAGACGCAGTGAAGATTGTAGGTAGAGCAACGCCCGCACCTGCAACAGCACCTGATTTCAATACGCTACGACGCGTTAGAGTTGTTTTGGACATAAAATCCTCCCATTTGAGTAATTCGGATCAGCTCCTCCTGCTGATCGCGAAGCACAGATGTGCTGCACTGGTTTTCGTCAATTCATGAAAATTTCGCAATAAGCACCGCTATCAAAAGAAAATTTTTGTAAAGAAATAAACAGTATTCTTGCGTAAGTTGTAAAATAATTTACACTGCGCCGCGGAAAGTGACGGTAATCTATGGAAAAAATTGATTAGTGGTGTTGATCAGATAGGCGCGCGCATCCGCGAAAAGCGAATTCAATTGCGTATTCGTCAATCTAAACTTGCGCAAATTGTTGGAATTTCGCCCTCATATCTAAATTTGATCGAACATGATCGGCGCAGAATCGGCGGTAAATTGCTGACAGATTTGGCCGATGCACTGTCGCTGGATGTTGACCTGCTGAGTGAAGACGGAAAATCCTCAAAAGTCGCCCGCCTAGAAGAAGCTGCGCATTATCACAAAGTGGAAATGCAGACGGAGTCCGCGCGCGAATTGGCAACACGATTTCCTGCGTGGAGTAGTTTTCTTATTGATTTGGATCGCAATGTTCGCAGACTTGAGGCAAAAATTGACGCGCTTAGTGACCGTTTATCGCATGATCCTCAGCTTGCGACATCTTTGCATGAGGTTATCACGACCGTGACAGCCATCCGCGCGACCTCATCAATCCTATCAGGCGGTGATGACATTGATCCAATGTGGCAAATGCGATTCCAGCGCAACATCAGTGAGGACAGCCTGCGGCTCGCCGAAGAAGCGCAAGCGTTGGTCGATTACTTGGATGCCGACGAAACAGAGGTACGTACAGGAACGCCTTATGAGGAGGTTGAGGCATTCTTGCGCGAAAACGATTACCATTTTGAAATGATGGAAAAAGAGACACCTGATATCGACGATATTCTGAATAATTCAGCAATTCGATCAACGGCGGGACGTTTGTTGGCGCGCAACGCTTTAGAAACCTATCAGGCAGATGCGACAGCACTCCCCGTGTCGTCCCTCAGTGGCGATCTACCGATCCAAGTCGGTCTCTTGCAGCTTGCGCAGAAACACAGTTGTTCAATTCCGCAATTGATGCGTCGCTTGGCCTGTTTGCCAACAAACATTGTTGGTAGGGAATTTGGGATGGTTAGTATGGACGTGACGGGCAGTATTTTGTTTCGAAAGCAAATCGACGGATTTCACATGCCGCGGTTTGGTTCGGCCTGCGCCAATTGGCCAATATTCCAAGCGCTACAAATGCCAATGCGCCTTTTAGAAGATGTTGTGATACATACTGGACGCGAGGGCGGGACGTTTCACACCTATAGCTATTGTGAAGCCATTCAGGACAATATCGGACGCCCCCCACGGTTGGTGGCGCATATGCTGTTTTACCCCCATACCCAAGAGGCGGCGCAGGCAACGCGTGTTGGTGCCACCTGCCGCGTCTGTGCAATTGCGGCCTGTCCAAGTCGTCGAGAACCTTCGATCCTTGGTGAAGAGCTTTGACATCTAGTCAATTTATGGTTTTATGCTCCATAAACTCGGCGCAGACCGAATAGGGAGGGGTAAGATGGCCAAGACCGTCTTGCTAATAGAAGACGAAGTAAACATCATTGAAGCACTCAGCTTCATCCTTTCCCGTGACGGATGGGATGTGGTGACGCATTCGAACGGACACGATGCAAACGAAGTTATCACACGGCGCGAACCTGATTTGGTCGTGCTGGATGTGATGTTGCCCGGCAAAAGTGGGTTTGACATATTGCGTGAGCTGCGGCGCGATCCGCGGCACCAAAATCGCCCTGTACTCATGCTTACGGCACGCGGTCAAAGCAAGGACCGCGATATGGCAGAGCAATTGGGTGTGTCTAAATTCATGACCAAACCGTTTTCCAACTCTGAAGTGCGCAACGCAGTGAACGAGTTATTAAGCGGATGAAACCAGTTAAAGAACCAAAACTCTTTGTAGAACCGCGCAATTATCGCACGCGCCGCATGGTTGATGGTCTGCGGGTTTTGCCGATGGCTGGGATATTCTTGATCGCGATGCCTCTTTTTTGGGGGGGATCGCAAGATTCTGTAAAGTCATCTGCGGTTATGCTGTTTCTATTTGGGGTTTGGATCGGCCTTATCTTTCTTAATTATCTTATCACGCGCCGAATTAGCAAAGAGCGCGCTTGGTTGGACCCCATTAATTCAGAAACATCGGTGGATTAAATGCTTAACGTGTTGATCGGCGTTTGTTTGGCTTATGTGATCGCGCTATTTGTTGTTGCTTTTTGGGCAGAACGCGCATCGATGAGAGGTCGGGCAAATTGGTTGCGCTCTCCGATGATTTACACACTGTCACTGTCGATTTATTGTACTGGTTGGACGTTTTATGGCGCAGTTGGATATGCGGCGCGATCTGGTTTGGAGTTCGTAACAATTTACCTGGGACCCAGCCTTGTTATGCTGGGATGGTGGTGGATTTTACGAAAACTGGTGCGCATTGGGCGCGCGCAACGTATTACATCGATCGCCGATTTGATCTCTTCTCGTTTTGGAAAATCAAACGGATTGGGTGTGCTTGTAACGATCTTGGCGATTGTTGGTACGACGCCTTACATTGCATTGCAGTTGCAGTCTGTGACACTTTCACTTGGGGCGTTTGAGAATTCAGACACGTTGTCAGATAATACCGCTGCATTATGGGTTGGTGCAGGGCTTGCTCTCTTTTCAATCGTCTTTGGTACGCGAAATCTTGATGTCAATGAACGCCATCACGGTGTGGTCATGGCAATCGCCGTTGAAGCGGTGGTCAAATTATGTGCCTTGGTCGCAGTGGGTGTGTTTGTCGTTTGGGGCGTGTTGGGCGGAATTGGTCCCGTCCTAAGTGAAATTGACGCGTCAAAGGTTGCCACATGGGACGTAAACGGGAACCGATGGATCGCGCTTACGTTTTTATCGGGCGCTGCATTTCTTTGTTTGCCGCGTATGTTCCAAGTTCTGGTTGTCGAAAACGCGGATGAGGGGCATTTGCATACGGCATCTTGGGCCTTTCCAACATATTTGATGTTGATGTCACTTTTCGTGATCCCGATTGCCGTGGCCGGTTTGAAAATTTTGCCCATTGGGTCAAACCCAGATCTATTTGTGCTATCACTTCCGCTGAGTTTAGAGCAAGACGCCCTTGCGATGTTCGCCTTTATCGGGGGCTTTTCCTCGGCGACATCCATGGTGATTGTCGCCTCTCTGGCTCTGGCGACCATGGTTTCAAACCACATTGTCATGCCCATTTGGATTAAGTGGTCCGAACACCGCGTCCGTGAATTCGGGGATGTGCGCCGCATCATTTTGATTTCGCGCAGATTTGCGATCCTGTTTATTATATTGCTTGGATATATCTACTATTGGATTTCTGGCGGTGGCGCGGCGCTGGCGGCGATCGGACTTGTTTCTTTTGCGGGTGTGACACAGGTGTTGCCAGCGATGCTGGGCGGTATTTTTTGGCGTGGTGCCAACCGCATTGGCGCAACTGCGGGATTGTTAGTGGGCTTTTCGATTTGGCTATACACATTATTTCTACCCAGTCTTGGGAATGTGTATTCCGCCGCCTTTTTGGCCGAGGGACCATGGGGTATATGGTGGCTGCGGCCCCAAGCGCTGTTCGGGGTGACCGAACTTGATCCGCTGGTGCACGCACTGTTTTGGTCAATGTCGTTAAACGCCCTTACGTTTTTAGTGGGGTCCTTGATCAGTTTCCCAACCCCCATTGAACGCCTTCAAGGGGCGCAAATTGTGAATGTGTATGACCATTCACCGACTCAGCGGGGATGGTCGGGTCGCGCCGCGCAAAGCGAAGATTTGATGATCATGGCCCAACGGATTTTGGGGGTGAAACAGGCGCGCGCCTTATTTCAAGCAGAAGTGCAAAATCAAGGGGGGCAGGGGTATCTTCCCGATCCGACGCCCGAATTTTTACGGACGCTGGAACGCGAATTGGCAGGGTCCGTTGGTGCAGCCACCGCACATGCGATGATCGGACAGACCGTTGGCGGCACATCCGTTTCAGTCCAAGATTTGATGGCTGTTGCGGATGAAGCTGCACAGATTATGGAATATTCTAACCGACTTGAGGAGCAATCACGCGAATTGACACGCACCGCCCAAGAATTGCAATCGGCAAACGAAAAATTGACCCAAATATCGATTCAAAAAGATGCCTTTCTGTCTCAGGTCAGCCATGAATTGCGCACGCCCATGACCTCGATCCTGTCTTTTGCACAAATTTTGCGTGATGGGGCAAGTTTGAAGGGGCAAGAGCAATCGCGCTATGCCAGTATCATTCATGATGAGTCCGTGCGCCTTACCCGCCTGTTGGATGATTTGCTGGACCTAAGCGTTTTGGAAAATGGGCAGGTGAACCTGAATATCGCAACAGGTCGTGTTCAGGATTTGATTGATCGCTCCATCGCAACTGTTATCGCAGGGGATGCCGCGATGCAGATGCAAATTGACTGTAAAATCCCCGTTGATTTGCACAGTTTGACTACAGATCTTGATCGCTTGGGACAGGTGTTCATCAATTTGATCAGCAATGCCAAAAAATACTGCGACGCGGCCAGCCCAAAGTTACAGATATCCGCCCATCAATCAGGATCCGATGTGATTATTGATTTTGTGGATAATGGAATTGGGATTCCCGCCCAAGACCGCGATTTTATTTTTGAAAAATTCGCGCGTGTTGGGGAGCAAAAAACAGGGGGGGCTGGTTTAGGGCTTGCTATTTGCAAGGAAATCATCGCCCGCCTTGGGGGGGAAATTACCTACTTATCAGGGCACCGTGGCGCTGCATTCCGCGTGCAAGTTCCCGTTAATTTCCATGCGGCTTAAACGATTTGATAACCTTCTCTGTGCATGTTCCTTTTCGGAGTTACACAGGAAATTTCCAATTTGTCTGCGCATCATAAAACCGTTTTACGTCGAAAACTTGTCGATACACCCGCACAGCAAAGTGTGAAGCAGGCCAATGGTGCCTTTGGTCAGGTTATCGCCAAAACTGCATAGGAATTCGGGCTTTCCCTTGGGCAGTTACGACGACAATCACAGTACGTTGAATCCGCCGATTTGACGGCGTTCTTTTCGCAATATGCGATTTTCGCTCATACACTCAGCAATGATGGGGCGCGTGTTCTTCTCTGCCTTGATCCGATCTTTGCCAGTGCATTGATTGAGGAGAAAACAATTTCGTTTGTTACCGGAACGGCCTGTGCGGATCGTACACCGTCAATTACAGATCGCGCATTGATTTCACCCTTTTTAGATCAATTGTTGGATCAAAGAGCGCTTGCAGATGTTTTGCCACAGACCGCGGCGCGTCCGCAATTTGAGGAGGGGCGGTGGCCCTTGAAATTCAATTGGCCACAGGCGTCTATCACGTGGTGCAGGGAACTTTCATGTTGCAGGGTGGTGATTTGAAAATGCAGTTTACGTCGGGTGTACAGGATACTACCCTGAAAAAGCCAAAATCGAAACATCCTGCTGAACCACATCCGCAAATGTTTGATGTTCGCGCTGAATTTGATGCAGTTTTGTTTAGCGCACGATGACATTGAATGCATTACGCGCACTGTCAGAGGGGGACACGATAAAATTCCCAAAGGCCCCATTAGAGCAAATCATGCTCCGCCCAAAGGGGGCAGCTGAAGGGCCAGCGGGTTATTTGGGGAAATCAAATGGACTGTACGCCGTATCTTTCCCATCCGAAAACAAAGCGAATGCGTCAGATGCAATGGAGATTGAGCTGCTTGCCCAGTCGGTAGACGGTGCTGAGAGTGCTGAAGAGATTGACCAATACCTCTCTGATTTAGAGGGTTTGGTTGAAAATACTGACGGGTCCGAGGGTGATCCCCCCGAACCCGTAGAAATCAGTTAGGCATCCATCATTGCGCGTACGCGGGGTGCAACGAACATTCCAGCGCCCATTGCAACAAGGAAAATCCATAGGCTGCTTCCGCCAAAGGAAATTGCGGCAATTGATGGCCCAGGGCACAAACCCGCCAGGGCCCAACCCATACCAAATATAACCGATCCCACGATCAGATTGCGTCCCAATTTGGGTTCAGGTGGCGCGGGGAAATTGCCGCCTGTCATCGGGCTGCGGCCCTTGGTTAGGACCCATGCGATGGCCATAGGGATCATTGCGCCCCCCATGACAAAGGCCAGTGTTGGATCCCATGCGCCAAACACGTCAAGCCACCCTTGAACCTTTGCGGTGTCGGTCATGCCCGAAACAACAAGACCCCCACCAAAGAGCATTCCAGCGATTAATGCGATAACTAGTTTCATTAGATCCACCCCAACACTGCACGGAATAGCGCCATGGTCAGGCCGCCCGCCATAATATAAAAGACTGTTGCAACGATCCCGCGCAAGGATAGACGAGAAATACCGCACACACCGTGACCCGATGTACATCCATTTGCAATGCGTGTTCCGACACCAACCAAAAGACCTGCGGCAACAAGTTGAACGACATTGTCTGTGATGTTCGTTTCGCTACGATCCCAGAATTGCAACACGATGATTGGCATAATGACGACGCCTGCAAGAAACGCGATGCGTTCCGCAGCATTTGACCAACCTGATCCGTCAACCAGTCCGCCGATCAGGCCGCTGGCCCCCATGATGCGACCGTTCCCCAACAGGAACACAGCCCCACCTAGGCCAATAAACAGCCCACCGATCAGCCCATAAAGCCAATCTATTTGAAATGCGATATTTTCCATTTTTCGCTCTCTTGAAAAAAGTTAAAACGGCAAGGCCGTCAGATGTGCTGGACCATAATCGGTCATATTCGAAAAACAATATAAACCATGTCCAGCTGAGGATTTCGGCACAGGCAAAGGTATTTTTATTGTTTGTGCCAAATAGCAGTTAGAGTTTGTTTACGGGCACCTTTAGGTAAATGTCCCCACTGTCATCTGGTTCAGGCATGTTGCCCGCACGCATGTTCACCTGCAGGGATGGGATGATCAACTTGGGCATAGCGAGTGTGGCATCACGTTCATCGCGCATGGTTGTAAATTCTTCTTCGCTTTTGCCCGCACCTATGTGGATATTCTTGGCCTTTTGTTCGCCAACGGTTGTTTCCCATGCGTATTCATCGCGGCCTGGGGCCTTATAATCATGTCCAACGAAAACGCGTGTTTCGTCGGGCAGTGCCAGAATTTTTTGAATAGAGCTGTACAACATTTCGGATGAACCACCAGGAAAATCACATCGCGCTGTGCCAAAATCTGGCATAAATAAGGTATCCCCAACAAAGGCTGCGTCCCCAACAACATACGTTAGGCAGGCGGGTGTGTGACCAGGGGTGTGCATAACCTCGCCGCGCATTTGCCCGATATGGAATGTGTCGCCCTCTTGGAATAGTTGATCAAATTGGCTGCCATCGCGTTGGAATTCCGTTCCCTCGTTGAACACTTTGCCAAAGGTGTCCTGAACCACAGTGATGCGATCCCCGATGCCAATTTTACCACCCAGCTTTTCCTGCAAATAGGGCGCAGCAGACAAGTGATCGGCATGCACATGGCTTTCTAATAGCCATTCAACGGTTAAATTGTTCTCTTGAACAAAGGCGATGACGGCATCGGCAGAGCTGGTATCCGTACGTCCAGATGCATAATCAAAATCCAATACGCTATCGACAATCGCGCATGATGATCCGTTTGGATCCTTTACCACATATGAAATGGTGAAAGTTGCGTCGTCAAAAAAGGCTGTTACTTCGGGTGACATGTTACATTCTCCAAGTTTTCTTGAAAAACATATATTAATTATTGAATGTATATCAAGGAAAAAATCACACCTTGGTGTAATAGTCAGAATTTATTGAAGAAAAATTCCTACGATTACGATCATTAGGCCAATCGTTGATAAGAATAATGCCCCCATGTTCCATGGAATCAACGTTCGGATCGCTGCGTTCAGCTCTTCATCGGAACTTGCGGCATTTTTGGCCTGTCGCGCCTTGATGATACACCAAATCAACCCGACAAGACCGCTGAATGAAACAACCGCGCCACCCCAGATCAGAAAACCCATAGAAATCACCTGTTATCCTTGTTTCTTCGTGGGGTAGTCCAAATTCTTCTGCGCTTCAAGAGAAAGCCTGCTTGCACGGAACCGTTGCAGTGGATAGATGTGGCAAACACCAAAAACTGATCGAGGCACAGATGGACGACCAAGTTGACAGCAGCTATCGCGTAACAGCAGATGAACTTCGCCAATTTGTGGAACGCTATGAGCGTTTGGAAATTGAAAAGAAGGATATCGCCGATCAGCAAAAGGAAATCATGGCCGAAGCCAAGGGCCGTGGATACGATACCAAGGTTTTGCGCAAAATTGTGGCGCTTCGCAAACGGGATGTGAACGATATCGCCGAAGAAGAGGCGGTTTTGGCAATGTATAAAGAAGCGCTGGGAATGCACTAGGCCTAAGGGCAATACCAAACGCACACCGGAAATGGCGTTGATATTCGCCAAATCCGCTTCGTATTGTGCGGTTAGGTCATAGACCATCTGCGCATCCAAGCCGGGCACATTCACGTCCTGTTCCGACACATCCGCACGACCAAACCGTTCGGCAAATGCAAACATGACTTTGCGCTTTTGGCGTTCATTCATTTTGGGATGTTTTTCCAGATAGGCCTGAAAACATGTGAACCCCTCTCCACTCAAAATGCTTTCAATCAGGCTATAACTTCCAACCATAGGCGTGGAGGGTGAAAAACCACCCACCAATCGCATAAATTGCCCCCAGATAAAGGGCGTATCCTCGGTAAAACAAATGGCCATCGACAGCGCGGGAAATCGCTGGCGATTGGACTTTAAAAAATCACTCCACCGCAACGCACGTGGATCGCTTTTGTTCATAATTAAATTCAGATTATCGGTTTGCGCCTCGGCCATCATAGCGGGAATGAATGTCGTGGGATTGCGTAAGGCAAGGAACAGATGCGTTTGATCTTCTGGGAACAGTGCCACAAAACGCACCAAATTGCCGATTGCCTGTGGGTAGAGTGCATTGTTCTGAACCGTTTCTTTGGGGGCACCAAAAAAGCTAGTGATACCCATATACAGCGTGCGACACTCTTCTGGTTCGCCGTTCAAAAACACGTCTAACAAAATATCGCGTGCATCTGCATCGAGGGCCGTATATTTTGATTGCATCATCCGCTGACGCAAGGGGCGTCGGTAATTTTTGGGCAGTGGCAGCGCAATTTTATTTTGATGGTGCAGGTTTAAGTTGCGGCGCAATGAAAATAAGAAGATGGTCTTTGTCAGTTTTATTCGCACCAGCATGCAAAATGATGCGCATTTGCCCGCTTTCTTGTTTCTTTGATTTGCGATCTATATACCCTGAAACAGTTACAGTTTCAAACACCTAGCGCAATGGGAAACCCGATGCAGTCGTCCCCCAAAGTTTTGCCAAAACAACAGATGGCCAAGTTTGGTTTCAACGGTTGGACACTATGGGCACTGTACATTACGGGCCTTGTCATGGTGCCAATCCTGACGGTTGCGACCTTAGCATTGTTTCCAACTGAAAACATCTGGCCCCATCTGTTGAACACAACGCTGCCGCGATATTTTCGCACCACCGTTTCATTAATGGTCTCTGTCGGTCTTGGCGCTGCTGTCGTGGGGACGGTGACGGCGTGGTTAATTGCACGTTATCGTTTTGTCGGGGCAGGGTGGTTGGAATGGGCACTTCTGATGCCATTGGCGATCCCTGCCTATGTGGGGGCATATGCATTGGTGGATTTATTGGAATATGCAGGCCCCGTGCAAACCGCATTGCGCGGTATGTTTGGCTGGGAAACTGCCCGCGATTATTGGTTCCCAGAAATACGATCCTTCCCTGCGGCCTGTTTTGTGCTGACCTTTGCGCTTTATCCATATGTCTATTTGCTTGCGCGGGTCGCATTTCGGGATCAATCGTCCGCCTCGGATGATGTTGCGAAATCATTGGGGCGTGGAGCATTTGCGCGGTTCTGGCGCATTGGTTTGCCTCTGGCGCGCCCAGCAATTGCCGCGGGCGCCGCCATTGTGATGATGGAAACTGTCAATGATTTCGGCACCGTTGATTATTTTGCGGTTCAGACCCTGACCACAGGCATCTTTAGCGTTTGGTTGCAATCAGGAAATGCAGGGGGTGCTGCGCAATTAGCCTGTGTCATTCTGGCCGTAATCATCTTGTTGGTCAGTCTTGAGAAATCAGCCCGTCGTCGCATGAAGTTTTTCAATTTGTCCACGTGGCATCGGGGCGTGGAAAAAACGCAACTGACAGGACGGCGTGGCGTGATTGCATTCACCTTATGCGCGCTGCCCGTGGTGATTGGATTTGTCATTCCCACATCCGTTTTGGGATGGCATGCGTTGAATCATTTGGATGAATGGACTAACCCCGCGTTGATCAAGGCACTGCTGAACACATTGCGCGTGGCAACAATTGCCGCGCTGATCACCGTTTTTGCAGGTGTTGTCATGGTCTATGGCGTCCGCCTTGCGCGATCTGAGACACCAAAGCGGTTGTTGCCGATCACCTCAATCGGGTATGCCGCGCCGGGTGCTGTTTTGGGTGTTGGCATTCTGATTCCACTGGCATGGTTTGATAACCGTTTGGCCGATGGTATTTGGGAGCTGACTGGGCATGACATCGGACTTATTCTAACAGGGACGTCCGCCGCGATCATTTACGCCTATTGCGTCCGATTTTTTGCAATTGCGCAGGGGGCTGCGGATGCGGCGATGGGGCGCGTTTCACCCAATTTGGCAAATGCCGCGCGCTCCCTAGGGCGCAACCGATTGCAAACATTGAAAGAGGTCTATTTCCCTCTGATGAGCGGATCCGTAGGCTCTGCATTGCTGTTGGTTTTCGTTGATTGCGTCAAAGAGCTTCCTGCAACGCTATTGTTAAGGCCGTTTAACTACAACACCCTTGCCACGTTGGTCCACGAACAAGCCAGCCTAGAAAACCTATCTCAGGCGGCACCTGCGTCACTCTATATAATTTGCGTCGGACTTTTGGCCGCTCTCTTATTGGCGAAGACCAATAAATAAAAAAATTTGAAAAATGCGTTTTTCGCTCTTGCAAGAGCGGAGCGCATTATTTAATTACCCGCACAGTGCCCCTATAGCTCAGCTGGTAGAGCAACTGATTTGTAATCAGTGGGTCGGGAGTTCGAGTCTCTCTGGGGGCACCATTGTTTTCAAAGGCTTAGCTGAAATGCGCTGGGCCTTTTGTTTTTATCAGCCAGACATAGAGCCAGACAAAAGAGAGCGAAGTTACGTAATTTAACGTTAATGGCTACTTGTTTCAGGTGGACAAATTTGCAACGCGTGCGCGCCCGCGCGCGGTCTGTGTCTTGGTGTGTTAAGTGCGCATTTTTCGGCAACTACGTTGAGCGTTTTAGCTCATTAATTCCCATGATGTTTCGTTTCCTTGCATAAACTTACTATCAAGATAACCATCAGCTTATTCTTAGTGTTCGTATTTCCTAATTGACGCTGGATGGAGCAGCCCAGTAGCTCGTCAGGCTCATCATCGGAACGCCGAAGCTGCCGCCACCGATGCCCATCAGGACCGACAAAAACCCCAGCAGAGGAGACAGTGTTGCACGGGCGCTACCCTCAGGCATTTTTCGGCAATTTGCCAGCTCTGACGTCCCAGCCAAAGATACAGGCCGACGACGACACCTAAGACCCCAAACACCGCCTGCAACACATCCGAACGCAGATAAGAGGCGATAAATCCTCCGGTTATCGCACCGATCCCAATCCCCCAGGCCCATGTTTTGAGAATGCCCCAGTCCACCGCGCCTTTCTTGTTATGCGCGTGAAGCGAGCGGATCGAGGTCACAACAATGATAGCAAGCGATGTGCCCAGGCAAAGTTGCATCACGTATTCGCCGCCCAAACCAAGACCGGTGAACACGAAAAAGAAGGCAGGAACGAGTACAATGCCGCCCCCGACACCAAGCAGCCCTGCCATCAACCCGGCGAAGGCTACGATGGCGAGCATGAACAGGAGAAGTGGGAAAGTGCCGATTAAGATGGCTAATATTTCCGTTCCTTAGCGTGATCGCGGTTT
>Ga0181595_10000081_pt1 | contig 89240 bp, 96 predicted proteins | sample 041ome_7_FD_145604 | JGI IMG/M metagenome (GOLD analysis project Ga0181595, IMG submission 145604) | Coastal salt marsh microbial communities from the Groves Creek Marsh, Skidaway Island, Georgia - 041401AS metaG (spades assembly) | ecosystem: Environmental > Aquatic > Marine > Intertidal zone... | reverse complement strand
TTTGAATTCCTCTGCCACATTGGGTGGAGTCACGGTGTCTTGAGCCCCCCAAATAATTGCAGTTGGGGTTTTCATTTTTGGTAATTCTTTGGCCATGTTATGACGAATCGCACTTTTTGCCAAAGCGAGGGTGCGTACCAGCTTGTTTCGATCATTTACAGTCTCAAAAACTTCATCGATAATTTCTTTCGTAGCGATTTTGGGATCGTAAAAAACGGCTTCGCTTTTGGTTTTGATATATTCGTAGTCACCTCGCTTGGGGTATCCATCTCCCATGTTGTTTTCGTACAAACCAGAACTTCCGGTTATCACCAAACCACGTACAAATTCAGGATGATTTTTGGTAAACAATAAAGCCACATGACCTCCCAAAGAATTCCCCAAAAGAATCACATCTTTCAACGATTTGTATTCGATAAATCGAAGTAAAAATTCTGATAAAGATTTCACCGAGGTAGTCAATACAGGCATTTCATAAACGGGCAGTTCAGGGATGATGATTTGATAGCCTTTACTTGGAAAATATTCCTGAACACCACTGAAATTGCTCAATCCCCCCATCAAACCATGAAGGATTATTATGGGTTGACCAACGCCTACTTCGATATAGCTGTAATCCTCTTCTTTCTTTAAATGCTCAATCATTCCTCTTATTTGGTCTGTCCTGATTATCCGCCAAAGATAGACAATTCCCTTTTAGAAATTCAATTTTCTTAATTCTCGCAGCAAAATCGAGTAGGAGTAAAAGTCGAAAAACTTATCAACAATGTGGTATAATGTGGTAAAAAGTGGGAAATATATGTTATATTTGATATTAATTTTTTAAGAGTCAAATGCACCATTTTATTGGATCATACGAGTGTAAAGCAGATGCCAAAGGGCGCATCATGATGCCGATTGCCTTTAAAAAGCAATTGTCAGGGATGCTGTCAGAGGGTTTTGTTTTAAAGCGCGCCGTGTTCAATCCTTGTTTGGAATTATATCCAATGAAAGAATGGGAAGCATTGATGGAAAAAGTGAATCGATTGAATCGATTTAATAAGAAAAACAATGATTTTATTCGTCGGTTTACGGCCGGAGTGAAAATTGTTGAAATGGATGTTTCGGGGCGATTATTGATCCCGAAAGATCTTGTTCATTTTGCTCAGATTTCCAAATCGGTCGTAGTGAGTGCCACAGTGAATATTCTTGAAATATGGGATAAAACGCTGTATGAAAATGCGATAGATGCTGCCACTTTGGATTTTGGCACCCTTGCAGAAGAAGTAATGGGAGATCGAGATGATGACGTTGTATCATAAACCTGTACTGCTTTCGGAGGCCATAGCGGGCTTGGCGATTGTGCCCAATGGAATTTATGTGGATGCGACTTTTGGTGGGGGCGGACATGCTCGTGCCATTTTGGAACACCTCTCCGACCAAGGAAAGCTTTTTGGGTTTGATCAAGATTTAGATGCGCAATCCAACCGTATTATAGATGAACGATTTGAGTTTGTAGCTTCAAATTTTAGTCATTTAAAACAGTTTTTAAAATTTTATAAAGTAGATGCCGTAGATGGGATTTTGGCGGATTTTGGAGTTTCCTCACATCAGTTTGATACCGAAGCACGAGGCTTTTCAACGCGGGCCAATGCCCGTCTGGACATGCGGATGAATCAATCCCAAGAATTGGATGCACATCAAATTGTGAACAGCTATTCGGCCAAGGAGTTACAGGAAATTTTTTCTACTTATGGGGAACTTCGAAACTCAAAAACATTAGCCCAACGAATTGTCGCTGCTCGGGAAGAAAAACCCATCAATACCACAGGAGAATTGATGGCTGAGGTGCGATCGAGTATCCCCAAAGTGTTGGAAAACAAAATATTTGCACAGCTTTTTCAGGCTTTACGGATTGAAGTCAATCAAGAGTTGGAAGTGCTGAAACAGTTTTTGGAACAAGCGGCAACGGTCTTAAAACCTCAAGGACGCTTGGTTTGTATTTCCTATCATTCCTTGGAAGATCGATTGGTAAAGCGGTTTGTTCAAAACGGCAATTTTCAGGGTGAAACAGAAAAAGATTTTTACGGAAACAGCATCCGACCGCTGAAAAATGTAGGAAAACTTATAGTGCCTCAAGGCGATGAAATCAAGGAAAACAGTCGAGCACGGAGTGCTAAAATGAGAATTGCAGAAAAATTATGAAACGTCTTTTAGCCATATTGAACATCGAGTTTTTGATTAAAGATGACGCCTTAAAAAATTGGCGAATGATTTTTTTCCTCTCCACTTTGGCGCTTATCATGATTGCCAGTGGGCACAGTGCCGATAAAAAAATCTTTACAATCGCTCGGCTCAATAGTGAAATCAAAGCTTTAAAAAGTGAGTTTATTGAAAACAAATCCATTTTATTGGATTTAAAAAAAGAAACTACCGTCACTCAAAATCTTATTGCCACAGGCGTGGCGCCCTCCAATTCGCAATCCATCAAACTTATTGTCAACCATGAATGAAACCACCCCTTTTTCAAAGTCTATCATGAAACGATTTTATCTTGTTGCGGCAGGCTTATTTCTTTTTGCTTTGGGGTTGATTGGAAAACTGGTTTATGTACAATTTGTGTTGGGCGAAAAATACAATCAAATCGCCATAGATCAAATTGTTAAAAATGTTGTCTTAGAGCCTAGTCGAGGAAATATTTATGCTTCGGACGGCAATATTTTAGCCACATCCATTCCTCGGTATGAATTGCGTTGGGATGCTGTGGTGGTTTCACCTTCCGATTTTGAAGCAAATAAAGCGGCACTTTCCCAAGGCTTGGCGGATATATTGGGCAAAGAGCGTGCATCAATTTTACAAGAATTGGAACGTGCCCGGCGGAACAAAAGCAGGTATTGGTTAGTGGGAAAAAACTTAACCTTTTCAGAGTATAAAAAAATCAAAGCACTGCCACTTTTCAATAAAAGTGCCTACCGAGGAGGTTTGATCGTAGAGCAGCAAATTGTTCGGGCACATCCGTTGGGAAAAATTGCAGAACGTACCATTGGCTATGAAAAAAAAGATACTGATGGCACCTATTTTAGAGTGGGCTTGGAAGGGGCCTATTCTCAATATTTAAGGGGAGAATCGGGTTTGCGGTTAAAACAACGCATTGCCAACGGCCAGTGGAAACCCATTAATGACAACAACGAAAAAGAACCCACCGAGGGTTTTGATTTGCACACCACTATAGATGTCAATTATCAAGATTTTGCTCATAACGCCCTTTTGCAACAATTGGAAAAATTTGATGCCGATCATGGCAGTGTGGTGTTGATGGAAGTCAAAACCGGAGACGTAAAAGCCATTGCAAATTTGGGTCGAACTTCGGATGGCAAATATTTTGAAAAGCTCAATTACGCTTTGGGCGAATCCCACGAGCCCGGATCTACTTTCAAATTGATGGGGATGATAGCCCTTTTAGAGGATAATTATATTGATGAAAATACGGCGGTTAATACGGGGAATGGGGAGATCAAATTTTATGGTAAATACAAGGTAAAGGATTCTCATCGCGGAGGCTACGGAATCGTTACAGCGGCAAAAGCCTTTGAAGTTTCCTCCAATGTGGGAATGGTGCGTTTGATTACAGATCATTACGGCAAAAACCCCGAACAGTTTATCGATCGGTTGTATAATATGGGACTCAACAAGCCTTTGGAAATGCCAATCTTGGGAGAAGGGCTTCCAAAAATACCCTATCCCACCGACTCCGATTGGGACGGTTTGGATTTGCCCTGGATGGCCTACGGCTACGGAGTGAGTTTTACGCCTTTGCAGCTGCTCACTTTTTATAATGCTGTGGCCAACGACGGGGTAATGGTCAAACCTCGATTATTAAAACAAATCAGCAATTTGGGAAATCTTCCCACCAAGCGTTTTTCTGTTGAGGTCATCAACCCTTCCATTTGTTCCAAACCTACGCTAGAAAAAGTGCAGAAGATGATGTTCAATGTGGTGGACAAAAAATGGGGAACGGGTCATGGCATCAAAGATCCTTTGCTAAAAATGGCAGGAAAAACAGGCACTTGCCAGGTCGATTATACGAAAGATGAGGTGCAGTATGTTTCCAGTTTTGTGGGATATTTTCCCGCCGACGCCCCCAAATATTCCTGTATGGTGGTCGTTCATCGCCCCAATAAGCAGAAAGGGTACTATGGAGCAACGGTGGCTGCTCCAGTTTTTAAAACCATCGCCAAAAAAATATACAACAGCTTGCCTCAAGAAGTGCATTTAAACAACGCAGCTATTTTATCCACCCTTGAAAAAGAGGCTTCAATGGCAGGAGACGAATCCGTTCCCAATGTAACCGGAATGGAGTCCGAATCTGCGGTGGAGCTTTTAGATGCGATGGGTTGGGAAGTGCAATTGAAAGGCAAAGGGAAGGTAGTGCGACAATCCATCAAGCCGGGAAAAACAGCTACGAGTAAAAAAACAATCCTATTGGAACTTTCGTGAAAGAGCTAAAACACTTATTGTATAAAGTAAACCTAGAAAGCGTGGTGGGGAAGACAACAACCCCCATTCAGGGTATTGCTTTTGATTCCCGTGAGGTGAAAGCAGGGTTTTTGTTTGTGGCGCTAAAAGGAGTGCTTCAAGATGGTCACGAATATATGGACCAAGCAATCGCTTCTGGAGCTGTTGCAATTTTATGTGAAAGTTTACCAAAAGCACCCCCTCCTTCCATCGTTTTTATAGAAGTGGAAAACAGCCACAAAGCCCTGGGGACTATAGCCGCCAATTTTTATGACAATCCCTCCGAAAAACTTAGTTTGATCGGGGTGACAGGGACCAATGGAAAAACGACAGTGGTGAGTCTGTTGTACAATTTGTTTATGGCCGAAGGGTATCCGACGGGGCTATTGTCAACGGTGGTGATTCGCTATAACAATACAGACCATCCCACGCTGCACACCACTCCCGATGCTTTGTCTCTCAATCGGCATTTGGCGGCGATGGTGGAAGCGGGTATCAGCCATTGCTTTATGGAGGTTTCCTCCCACGGCATTGCGCAACACCGTACCCATGGTTTGCATTTCAGAGGTGGCGTTTTTACAAATTTAACACATGACCATTTGGACTATCACGGGGATTTTAAATCCTATCGAGATATGAAAAAGCGCTTTTTTGATGCATTGCCCCAAAAGGCTTTTGCATTGACCAATAGCGATGACAAAAATGGTGCGTTCATGCTGCAAAATACAAAAGCAAAAAAATATCATTACGCCCAGCAACAACATGCTGATTTTAGGGCTCAAGTTTTAGAAAATAGTTTTTCGGGCATGCTGCTGAAGTTTGACCAACAAGAAGTTTGGACTCCTTTGGTGGGAACTTTTAATGCACAAAACTTATTAGCGGTTTATGGAGTTGCCAAAATTTTGGACTTAGACCTCCTCAACGTTTTACGACAATTCAGCACTTTAAATAGTGTGCCCGGTCGTTTTCAGACTTTTACCACCCAAAACAAAACGACTGTTGTGGTGGATTATGCCCATACCCCTGATGCGTTAGAAAATGTATTAAAAACCATAAACAGCATTCGCACTAAAAATGAAACCTTGATCACTATAGTGGGTTGTGGGGGGAATCGCGACCAAGAAAAACGGCCCTTGATGGGAAAAATGGCAGCTGCTTTGAGCGACAAAGTGATTTTCACTTCGGACAATCCAAGAGACGAAGACCCTGCCAAAATCATTGCACAAATGATGAAGGGCGTGGGTGCTGAATATTTTAAAAGAGTGATGAAAATTACACTCAGAGAGGAAGCCATTGCAGCGGCCTGTCAATTGTCACAGCCGGGGGATGTTATTTTAATTGCCGGAAAAGGACATGAAAACTATCAAGAAATTGCTGGAAAACGACTGCCTTTTGATGATTTTCAAATCGCACAACAAATATTTTTAAATCCAAGCTGATATGTTGTACTACCTCTTTGATTTTTTAGAAAAGCAATTTCAGTTTCCCGGTGCCAGTGTGTTTCAATATTTATCCTTTCGCGCAGCCGCAGCGGTGTTGATGTCCCTAATTTTTTCAATGCTTTTTGGAAAACGGATTATTTTACTTCTGAAAAAACAGCAAATTGGTGAATCCGTTCGTGATTTAGGGCTAGAGGGTCAAAAGGAAAAAGAAGGAACCCCCACCATGGGGGGGATCATCATTATTTTAGGCACGCTCATCCCCGTACTTTTACTGGCTCAGTTAAATAATATTTATATCCTACTTCTCATCACCACCACCCTGTGGATGGGCATGATAGGGGGCGTAGATGATTACATCAAAGTCTTTAAAAAGAATAAAGAAGGATTAAAAGGGAAGTTTAAGCTTTTTGGGCAATTATTATTGGGTGTTTTTATTGGAGCTACCATCTATTTCCATCCCGATGTAACTGTTCGTGTCAATCCGGTGGTGAAACAAGCGGTGGAAACTTCTCCAGCGGATAATAACGTAAAAGAAGTTTTAACGACGATTCCTTTATTGAAAAATAATGAGTTTGATTATAAAGTTCTCGTCCGTTGGACAGGGGAAGGAATGGGAGAATATGCTTGGTTAATTTTTATTCCCATCGTCGTATTTATCATCACTGCGGTTTCCAATGGAGCCAATTTGACCGATGGTATTGATGGTTTAGCAGCGGGAACCTCTGCCATTATTGTTTTTGCATTGGGCATTTTTGCCTGGGTTTCTGGGAATATTAATTTTGCGAATTACCTCAACATCATGTACATCCCCAATGTGGGGGAAATTTCAGTTTTTATTGCGGCTTTTCTAGGAGCTTTAATTGGCTTTCTGTGGTACAATACTTTTCCTGCTGCCGTTTTTATGGGCGATACGGGTAGTTTAACCATAGGGGCATTGATTTCTGTAATCGCCATTATTGTCCGCAAAGAATTATTAATTCCCATTTTATGTGGAGTATTTTTTATAGAAACCCTTTCCGTGATTTTTCAAGTGAGTTATTTTAAATACACCAAATCTAAAACAGGAACAGGGGTTCGAATATTTAAAATGGCGCCTTTGCACCATCACTATCAAAAATTGGGTTTTCATGAAAGCAAGATCGTTGCTCGATTTTGGATCATCGGAATTCTTTTGGCAGTACTCACTATTGTAACCTTAAAACTCCGCTGATGAAAGAAAAAGTAGTCATACTGGGTGCAGGGGAAAGTGGAAAAGGAGCGGCTATACTTGCCAAAAAGCAAGGTTATGAAGTGTTTGTTTCGGATTACAGCCCGATTCCAAACGCGATCAAAAAATTGTTGGAGGAACTCGAAATTAATTGGGAAGAAGGGCAACACAGTGGAACCGCTATGACTGGAGCAAAATGGGTGGTGAAGAGTCCCGGAATTCCCGAAAAAGCGGCCATCATTCAATCCTTACGCGCCGAGGGACACATAATCCTGTCCGAAATCGAATTTGCCTCTCGTTTTACTGATGCAGTAATTATTGGAATAACGGGTAGTAACGGTAAAACCACAACCACTTTAATGACCTATGAAATTCTTAAAAATGCCGGGTTTAATGTCGGTTTAGCAGGGAATATCGGTCAGAGTTTTGCACAACAAGTGGCGGAAGATAATTACGATTACTATGTTTTGGAAATCAGTAGTTTTCAATTGGACGACATTCAAAAATTTGCGCCCCATGTTGCGGTAATCACCAACATTACTCCCGATCACTTGGATCGATACAATTACGATTTTAACGCTTATTTAAAAGCAAAATTAAATATTACCAAAAATCAAAAATCCAAGGATTGGATCCTTTTTAATGAGGACGATCCCATCCTGACCAACTTCCTTTTGGATCAAAAACCCAAAGCGAAATTGCTGCCTTTTGGTCTATTGCCAAAAGCGGAAGGGACCTCCTTCCAAAACGACAAGATTTTCATTAATAAAAATGAACAAATGAACACCATTGACACCCTCGGCTTTCCTTTTTCAGGAAAACACAACATGCTAAATGCCATGGCTGCTGCCACTATTGGAAATCTATTAAATATTAGCGATGCTTCCATTCGAGACTGCTTATCGCATTTCAAGGGGGCACCCCACCGTATGGAAAATGTATTGACCATTCAAAAAGTGAAATACATCAACGATTCCAAAGCAACTAATGTCAACGCTACTTTTTTTGCTTTGGACAGTATAGAGACGCCCATTGTTTGGATTGTCGGGGGAGTAGATAAAGGAAATGATTATGAGTCGCTTTTGCCTCTGGTCAATCGGAAAGTCAAGGCGATTATATGTTTAGGCGTGGACAATGAAAAGCTGAAAGCTAGTTTTGGGAATGTCTGCGAAATTTGGGTAGAGACCCAATCCATGCAAGAGGCCGTAAAAGTGGCACACAAAGTAGCTTCCGAAAAGGAAACCGTATTGCTTTCACCGGCTTGTGCCAGTTTTGATTTATTTAATAATTACGAAGACCGCGGCGAACAGTTTAAAAATGCGGTAAGAAATTTATAAGATGCTTGGATTTTTAAAAGGAGATCGTGTTTTGTGGGGGATATTGGCACTTTTAGCTATATTTTCCTTCCTGCCCGTTTTTAGTGCCAGTTCCAATTTGGCCTATGTCATTGGGAAAGGCACTCCTTGGGGCTATTTGATGAAGCATTTTGTCATTTTGGCCATTGGTTTTGTGCTCATGTTTTTTGTCCATAAAATTCCATTTAACTACTTCAAAGGCATTGCGTTGCTGATGATGCCCGTGGTGCTTTTGCTTTTGATTTATACCGCTACACAGGGTAATGTGATCGATGGCGCCAATGCCAACCGTTGGATACAAATTCCCATCATTGGCGTAAGTTTTCAAACCTCCACTTTGGCCTCGGTGGTACTTATGATTTATGTGGCACAGTATTTTTCCAAACTCAAAGGTGAAGCGCCAACGTTTAAAGCTTCTTTTTTAAAGCTATGGCTCCCCGTTTTGAGTGTCGTTTTATTAATTCTCCCGGCCAACCTGTCCACGGCGGCACTACTTTTTGTGATGGTGCTGGTGGTGGCTTTTTTGGGCGGTTACCCAATAAAATATTTATTGGCCATCTGTGGCACGGGTATCCTCGGATTGCTCTTGTTTTTTGTACTTGCCAAGGCCTATCCCAATGCCTTTCCCAATCGTATTGACACTTGGGTGAACCGTATTGAGAATTTTCAAAGTGGCGAAAGTGCGGATGGGAATTATCAAATCGAACGCGCCAAAATGGCCATTGCTTCCGGAAAAATCTTCGGTTTGGGTGCGGGAAAAAGCCGGATGAAAAATTTTTTACCTCAGAGTTCTTCAGATTTTATTTACGCCATCATCGTGGAGGAGTTTGGGCTACTGGGCGGTGTGGGGTTACTTTTTATCTATTTGTTGCTCTTGTTTCGAATGTTGGTCATTGCACACAAAACGGATCATGCCTTCGGAAAACTGTTGGTTATCGGTTTGGGGCTTCCCGTAATATTTCAAGCGTTCATCAATATGGGGGTCGCACTGCAAGTGTTTCCAGTCACAGGACAAACCCTTCCAATGATCAGTAGTGGAGGAACTTCCGCATGGATGACCTGTATTGCTTTTGGAATCATATTGAGTGTGAGTGCCGACCATCAAAAAATTATTCAAGAATCCGAAGCCAATGCTTTTGATGATATACATAGTAACCCTTTAGATGTTTTAAGTGAAGTCGAGTAAAATTATTTTTTCGGGAGGTGGAACAGGCGGGCATATTTATCCGGCGCTTTCCATTGCGATGGAATTTAAGCGTCAATTCCCCGATGCCGACCTGCTTTTTGTGGGTGCCCAAGGAAAGATGGAAATGCAAAAAGTTCCTCAGGCAGGTTTTCCCATCAAGGGAATCTGGATTGATGGTTTTCAACGTTCTTTCTCGACAAGAAATTTACTTTTCCCACTCAAATTAATGATCAGCTTGATACAGTCGTTCGGGATATTAGTAAAATTCACACCCCAAGTGGTGGTGGGAACGGGTGGATTTGCCAGTGGTTCTTTATTAAAAATGGCACAATGGATGAAAATTCCAACCTTAATTCAAGAGCAGAATTCCTACCCTGGAGTGACCAACAAACTTTTGGCAAAGGGCAGTCGTTTGATTTGTGTGGCTTTTGACGGGATGGAGCATTATTTCCCCAAAGAAAAAATTAGAATTACTGGAAATCCAGTGCGTGCAAATCTTGTTCATGAGGAGACGCAACAGGCAACAGCAAAAACCCATTTTGGACTTGATCCAGCAAAAAAAGTATTGGTGGTTTTGGGGGGAAGTCTCGGCGCAAAAAGAATCAATGCCCTGATTGCTGAAAAACAAACTTTTTTCGAAGCCTTGGACTATCAGCTACTGTGGCAGTGTGGTGCTTTGTACTATGATCAATATAAATCCATGACTTCAGAAACAGTGAAAGTTCTGGATTTTATAAAAGAGATGGAAATGTTATACACGGCTGCAGATGTGATTATTTCACGCGCTGGAGCGGGTACTTTGTCCGAATTGTGCTGCGTGGCCAAGCCGGTTTTATTGATTCCTTCACCCAATGTAACAGCCAATCATCAATACCACAATGCCAAGGCTTTGGTGGATCAGCAAGCTGCTTTTTTGGTACAAGAACAGGATTTGGAAACCGATTTTGAAGCCACTTTTAGTTCGATTGCTACTGATACGAAAGTGCAAGGGAAAATGCGGCAGGCATTGAAAAAATTGGCAAAACCCGAAGCTGCAAGAACCATTGTAGAACATTTAAAAACCTTACTGCCTCATGCATAACCTTAGAGACACATATTATTTTGTAGGTATCGGGGGGATTAGTATGTCTGGACTGGCAGCGTATTATTTGTCCAAAGGTGCTCTAGTGATGGGGTATGACAAAACACCCAGCCCTATCACCCAGGATTTGGCAATGAAGGGGGCGGTAATTACCTACGATGCTGCTGTGGAAGCCCTCCCGCCAGCAGTAAAAAATCCAAACACTATAGTCGTTGTGACCGCAGCGATTCCTTTTTCACATCCTCAGATTGCTTACTTTTTGGAGTGTGGAAACAAAGTCATCAAGCGAGCCGCTTTTTTAGGGGCTTATTGTAAAGATAAATACGCACTGGCGGTGGCGGGCACCCATGGCAAAACCACTACACTATCCCTATTGGCGCATATTTATGCCAACTCGGAAGAGCAATTCACAGCCTTTTTGGGGGGTATTTTAAATCAGTATGAAAGTAATTTAATCCACCGAGGGGATACTACTGCCCTCGTGGAAGCCGATGAATTTGATCGTTCGTTTTTAGAATTACATCCCAATCTCGCAGCGATTACCTCCATGGATGCCGACCATTTGGATATTTATGGAGCTGCCGATGCCGTAGCAATGGCATTCCGGTCTTTTGCAGCGCAAGTCAAGGATCAGTTGATTGTGGCTTATGGACTTCCTTTGGAAGGCTTGACTTATGGAATTCAAGTTCCGGCAGATTATGCCATTCCCAATTATAAAAAAACAGAAACGGGCTATATTTTTGACCTACAAACGCCTTCCGGAAATTATCACAATAACCACTTGCCTTTGCTAGGCGCTCACAATTTATCCAATGCACTTTGTGCGATTGCATTGGCGGATCAAGCGCAGTTAAAAATGCCAGATGTTTTGGAAGCAGTAGCCACTTTTCCAGGCGTTTATCGACGGATGAATGTCCACCGTCTGGGACATCGTATTTTGATCGATGATTATGCCCATCATCCCACTGAGTTGCGAGGCTTGTACGATACTGTTCAGGAGTTTTATGCCACCCAAAAAAAATGCATTCTTTTTCAGCCGCATCTTTTTTCAAGAACACGAGATTTTATGGAGGGTTTTGTTTCCGTCCTCAAGCAATTTGATGAGGTTTTACTTTTAGAGATTTATCCTGCGCGGGAGTTGCCGATCGAAGGGGTGAGTAGTGCAGCACTTTTAGCTAAAATGGATCATAAAAATGCAAAAGTCATTACTAAGAACGAAATTTTATCTGCCCTAGAACAGAGTTCGGCAACACTTTTTGTCTTTGCTGGAGCCGGAGATATTGGCTTGGAAGTAGCCCCGATTGTAAACCATTATTCCACCGCCGTATGAAAATAAAGCAACTTTTTTCGCTGCTTGGAATTGCGCTGCTTTTGATGGCTGTTTTTGGGTTTTCCATATTGAAAAATAAGCAACGAATACAGTTTCAGACACAGATTCAATTCACGGCACCGACGCTGTTTTTAGATGATTCCATCGTTAATAAATTGTTAACACAAAAGTGGGACGTAGAGTCACTCAAGACTAAAGATAGTTTAGATTTGAATATGCTTGAAAATTATCTAGAAACCATTCCATTTGTCGAAAGGGCCGAGGTGTATCTCCTACCCAGTGGGACTTTAGGGGTGTTGTGTACGGAGCGAACGCCCTTGTTCAAGATCGCTTCAAACACTTCTAGCTATGTGGATCGCTTTGGTGTGAAGTTCCCCTATGTTGAAAATTCAAGCCTTCGATTACCTGTTTTTGAGGGTATGCCCAGCGAGGAACAATTGGATGAGATTGTGCAGTTGGTAGAAGGGCTGAATGAGGATGGTTTTATGTCCAAAGAGGTGACCCAAATTTCGCTCGAAAACAACCAAAAGGATTATCAATTGCGATTAAAAACTTTTGATTTTAAGGTGATCCTGGGAGGATCGGATCAATTGGAAGAAAAAATAAAAAAATTAAAAGTGTTTTGTGCCTATCAAAAAGTACAAGACAGCCTCACGGGTTATCCCAGCATAAATTTAAAATTTAAAAATCAAGTTGTAGCATTAAGACCTTAAGTATGAAACAGACAAAAATTGGCGTCGGCCTCGACATCGGAACTACCAAAATAGTGGCATTGGTAGGAAAAAAGAACGAATTTAACAAAGTTGAAATTCTTGGGCTTGGAAAATCTCAAAGCTTGGGTGTGCATCGTGGGGTGGTGAACAACATTACCCAAACGATACAGTCCATCCAGTTGGCCATAGAAGAAGCCAAAATCAACTCCGGTTATGAGATTGCTGACGTGGTGGTGGGTATCGCCGGACAACACATTCGCAGTATTCAGCACAGTGATTACATCACCCGGAACAATCCTGAGGAAGTGATCAATGAAGAGGATATTCAACGTTTGATTCAGCAGGTTTACAAGTTGGTGATGCTACCCGGAGAAGAAATCATTCATGTCTTGCCACAAGAATACAAGGTCGATGGTCAAGCGGAGATCAAAGAACCCATTGGGATGTACGGAGGGCGATTGGAAGCCAATTTCCATGTGGTGGTGGGTCAAGTGACCTCCATCAAAAACATTGGGCGATGTATAAAAAGTGCGGGTTTGGAAATGTCCAACATCACTTTGGAACCTTTAGCCTCTTCGGAAGCGGTCTTGAGCCAAGAGGAAAAAGAAGCCGGTGTTGCATTGATTGACATCGGGGGCGGGACTACCGATTTGGCTATTTTTAAAGATGGGATCATCCGCCACACCGCCGTGATTCCTTTCGGAGGCAATGTGCTTACGGAAGACATCAAAGAAGGCTGTTCCATCATAGAAAAACAGGCGGAACTTTTAAAAATAAAATTTGGTTCGGCTTGGCCTGGTGAAAACCGCGATACGGAAATCGTGTCCATTCCTGGTTTACGAGGCAGAGACCCCAAAGAAATTTCTTTAAAAACGCTTTCCAAAATTATCAATGCCCGAGTGGTGGAAATTATTGAGCAAGTGTTTTTAGAAATCAAAAACTATGGGCATAACGACCAAAAGAAAAAATTGATTGCCGGAATTGTGCTCACCGGAGGAGGGAGTCAACTCAAACATTTAAAGCAATTGGTGGAATACATCACCGGGATGGATACCCGTGTGGGTTATCCCAGTGAGCATTTGGCAGGAAATACTCAGGAAAGTGTTGCAAAACCTTTGTTTGCCACAGCCGTCGGATTGCTAATGACCGCTTTGGAGCAAAAATCCGCAACAACAGAAGAGGAGGAAAATACAACTTTAGAAGCTGTGCCAGACGCGGAAGACACAGCGGAAGCAGCGGTAGAAATGAGTACTCCTGAGAAACACCGCAAATCGATTTTAGAAAAGTTCGGAGAAAAATTAAAAGAAATTTTAGATAACGCATAATAGTAGTGGACATGGATATACCAGAAACAAACGATATCAGTTTTGATTTACCCAAAAACAGAAGTAATGTAATTAAAGTATTGGGCGTCGGTGGCGGTGGAAGCAATGCGATAAATTATATGTTCGAGCAGGGCATCAAGGGCGTAGATTTTGTAGTGAGTAATACCGATGCACAGGCCTTGACAGAAAGTCCAGTGCCGATTAAAATCCAATTGGGTGCCAGTTTGACGGAAGGACTTGGTGCCGGTGCAAATCCCGATGTGGGCGCACTGGCAGCGGAGGAAAGTGCACAAGCCATTCAGGATGTATTGACCACCCAAACCAAAATGATATTCATCACTGCTGGAATGGGAGGGGGAACCGGAACAGGAGCAGCTCCTGTGATTGCTGCCATGTCCAAAGCCTTGGATATACTCACCGTGGGGATCGTAACCATGCCTTTTTCTTTTGAAGGAAAACTTCGTTTGGATCAGGCGCAAAAAGGGTTGGAAAAGCTAAAAGCCAATGTGGATGCGTTGATTGTCATCAATAATAATAAGCTGCGTGAAGTCTATGGAAATCTTGGGTTTAAGGCAGGTTTTGCCAAAGCCGATGAGGTGTTGGCCACGGCGGCGCGAGGAATCGCAGAAGTAATAACCCACCACTATACACAAAACATTGACCTAAAAGATGCCAAAACCGTTTTGACCAATTCGGGCACCGCCATAATGGGGTCTGGAACAGCATCAGGTTCCAATCGTGCCCAAGAGGCAATTTCAAGTGCCTTGGATTCTCCCTTGCTCAACGACAATAAAATCACCGGCTGTAAAAATGTTTTACTGCTTATTGTTTCTGGCTCGGACGAAATCACCATCGATGAAATAGGAGAAATCAATGACTTTATCCAAACCGAAGCAGGCAACCAAACCAATATAATTATGGGTGTAGGCGAAGATCCACAGCTGGGAAATGAGGTTTCTGTTACTGTTATTGCGACCGGATTTGGGATGGAACAACAACACGAGATTTCTAATACTGAAGTGAAAAAAATCATCCATAATTTGGAAGAGGAGCAAAAAATGGAGCAGAATTTTGATGCAGCTGAAAAAGCATCTAATACTTCTGCAGCTCCCAAAAATGCCTTTGATGAGCCAGTTTTGAAAACCTCCGAAAGTTCTTTTCCAGATAATGATGCTCCTATATTGACTCCGGCGGAACAGCACGCTTTGATCATGAATATGGAAGTGATCTACGACATTGTAACGCCTCCGCAGCAACCCACTGCAGTGGATCTGACACAAGAAACAGATGTTTTGGATTTTAACCTAAATTTTTCTGAATCCACCGAAGAAGAAATAGTTTTCAAAACACCAAATGAAGCGTTCAATACTTTTGATGAACAAAATGAAATGAACAATGATACAGAAGCAACGATCTCCACTTTTGAAACTACTGAAGAAAAATTTTCGGTAGCGGAGCAACCCTTTGCGGTGCAGGACGTGTGGGAAGAAGAAGCCGAAGAAGCTACTGAGTCAAGTCCTATGGATGCTGCTTTTGTGGAAGAAATCAACAGTTTGATGTTTAATTTGGAGGAAGAATCGCCTACCCTTGAAGTGACTCCCTCGGAACCGCTAAGTCAAACGGAAAGGCTCGAGGAAACCCATACAAATCTTGAGGAATCCATAGATTTAGAAACTTTTTTTACATCGGAAACTACTGTCGAAGAGCAGGAAGAAGCGTTTATTTTTAATGAGATTTCAGCAGAAATTTCAGCCATGGAAGTGGTAGATCCAGAATATTTGACTGCGGAAGAAAAACAAATCCAAATGGATTTTGAAATTCCCATTCAAAAGACCGCCCCAACAATCATAGATGACTCCATAGAAGTTTCGGAAAATAATGAAGTTCGATTTGCCTTGGAAGATGTAACCGACGAACAAGAGGATAATAGCCTACAAACGCATTTGGAAGAAGCGGGACATGAAATTGCCTTTGAACTCAAAGAAGTGGAAGCACCTGTGGCAGCCACAGAGGAGGTTGAGGAAGAATCGAGCAAGCGGACTCCCCTAGCCGAATCGGAAGAAGAAGAAAACCCTTTTGATCAATCGATTCAAGCGACACTTCAATCCCAAAACCAAAAGCGAAGAAGTTATCTCAAGGAATTTAATCATAAATTTACAGCACATCAATTGCAACGGGTGGATGATATGGAAAAAATCCCCGCCTACAAACGTCAAGGTTTGGATTTGGAAGAAGACCAAAGGAACAGTCCTTCTAGAACAAGCTTGAGCAATGACGCCAATGATGACATCCAATTGCGATCCAATAATTCATTTTTACACGACAATGTCGATTAAACAAAAAACAAAATGCCATTACTAGACCATCTTACCGATTCCATTAAAACAGCCATGAAAGCCAAAGACAGTTTGCAATTGGATGCCTTGCGCGCCATCAAAGCAGCTGTTTTAATGGAAAAAACCGCTGCCGGGGGAACAGATACCCTCACGGAGGAACAAGAAATCAAATTGCTACAAAAGTTGGTGAAGCAACGCCGTGACAGTGCGGCGATCTATAACGAACAAGGCCGTCCCGATTTGGCAACCCCCGAAGAAGCTCAAGCCGAAGTGATTGCTGCCTTTTTGCCGGCGCAACTTTCTCATGAAGAAATTGAAGCCGTGGTGGAAGCGATTATAGCGCAAACCGGGGCATCCGGCATGCAAGCTATGGGGCAGGTGATGGGAATGGCTTCTAAACAATTAGCGGGTCAGGCGGATGGAAAAACCATTTCCAATATTGTCCGCGCAAAACTTTCTTAAGCGTTCTTTTTTATTCGATTAGAGATGCTGTTTGACGATCTGTATTAAGGTGGAAGCATCTTGTACACCCGATTGTCGCCAAAGTATTTTACCGGCCTTAAACAAGATCAGCGTGGGAACGCCACGGACTTGATATTGCTCGGCCACTTTGGGATTTTTATCCACATCAATTTTTAAAATCCGAAGTTGACTCCCCAGATTTTTTTTCACCTGATCCAAAATAGGTGGCATCATTTTACACGGACCACACCAAGTGGCAAAAAAATCGATCAAAACGGCTTGATCTTCATTGATGATTTGATTAAATGTGCTCATTTATCCAAGAATTAACCGACGTATCCCCCTTTGAGGTCATAGATTTTAACAAAGCCTTTTTTAGCGAGTAAACTTGCAGCACTTCGACTCCTATTTCCCGATCTGCAATAGACATAAACCGCCGCTTCTTTGTTGAGTGCTGCAATTCCTTTTTGAAAACTGGCACCGTCAAAGAAATTTAAATTTTTAGCATTTTTATAATGCCCCGAACGAAATTCATCGGGAGTCCGCACATCAATAAGTTGTACGTTGCTTTTTTGAATGGCTTTTGTAAAGGCGTCGGAAGTCAGACGTTCAATGTTTTGAGCATCAGATGTTTTTTTGAAAAGAAAATCGAATAGAGACATACGAATTGTTTTTTGTTTTTGATGTTACAAAAGTACACCGTAGCGAGTACGGGGTCAGTAACATTCATTACACAACCCGAAATAATCATTTTAACCATACCGCATTTGCCTCTCTTGTTACGATTTTTTTGAAGTTAAATGTATAGTGGTATATTGTGTTAAGGATGTCCTTAGTATCAAAAATTAAGTTTAATACCTATTTTATTTAGGGCAGCGACTTTCTGGATTTTAAATTCTTCTTTGTTTTTTCTTACCTCTATATCTAAAATTACAGCAATGACCACAATTACGATTAAAGAGGGTTTAAAAAAAAATATACAAGTAAATTGTGATACGATCATGGAAGCAGCAGAATTTTTATTAGAAGAAGCTGGTTTTGTTTTGCTGCAACCCATCGAAAGTAAAGAAATTAGAGATCGGGTAAAAAAACATAAAACTGAAAACGCCCACCGCGACTTGAATTCCTTCGATGATATATAGCAATGTACACAGTTTTAGAGGAAAAGGGTATTCGAGCATATCTGGAAAAACGGGGTTTGTTAAAGCGGTATAAAGAAAAAAAAGAGTTATTCAAAAAGGGCAAGATACAGCAAATAACCCTTAAAAAAAGGCAACCAAAATCCATCAGGGAATACCAATTTCGAATCACCAAAAAATATCGTGCCTATGGCTATTTCTTCAATCCCGATGTTTTTATTGTAACAGAAATTTCTGACCACCAATAGAACTCATATTTTATTTTTCATAACCGTACTTTGGGAAATATTGTGTTGACCACTACAATTGAATAAAAATCATCAGTAGTAGGAAGTGATTTTTTTATAAATAGCTTAGTAAGATTTTATCGTATTCATTTAAGATCGGGCTAAGTGTGCGCTATCATAAATTCTCAAAGTCACGATATCCTTACCGCATTTGTTCCTTCTGTTGCAATGTTATAGAGGTTAAATTTATAGTTGTATATCGTGTTAAGGATGTCTTAAGTATCAAAAATTAAGTTTAAATTTGCGGTGTTAAAAAACTTTTAAAAAGAGTTTTTCAATCTCTTTAAATGCACGGCCCAGTAGTTCAACTGGATAGAATATCAGATTTCGGCTCTGAGGGTTGGGGGTTCGAATCCTCCCTGGGTCACTACCTAAAACCGTAAAAGCTGTTGTACAGATTTTGCGGTTTTTTTATTTCTGCTATCGCCGTTCCATACCCCCCAATTTGGATGGCAACGGAATTATTACGACCCTATCGTCCGCAACGAAAAATCGTTAGACAGAATTCGGGAATATATTTTTGACAACCCCGCCCGGTGGAACCGCGATCGGATTAAAGATGACGGGTTGTGGATTTGAAGTATTTCCCGCTACCGCACAAAACCTTTTATGTGGTTAATCTAATAAAATAAATAAAGTGATTTGCTACCCCACAATACAATCGTGAGATATCATCAATCTTCTTTGTATCTTTCTTCTTATTTTTTAGGATGGGTGATAGCTGGATTCGATAATTTTAACAAACAGGGTAGGTGCGGAATAATTTTGGTTTAGTGTTGTTGTTGCTTCCGCTCCTATCGTTTTCTCAACGATGGAACGACAGAAGCAAATCATGGGAGGGGTTTAAAGGCATTTCCGTAGGATTTCTCTTTGAAACGCAAACCCAATATCCCGACCCCTATTACGGTCCCGAAATTAAGGGTTTGCTCAACAATGGGGCCTATCATTTTATGATAGATTTTTACGTATACAATTTTTCAGTGGGCTATCACCTGACCGACGAATATTTGTTTCTTCAAAAATTTGATGCCAGCGGAGCGGTTTGGAAACCGCGAGGTTTTAACGGAGACTATTCTTCGCTTACAAAAACGCATTGGATCACGGTGGGGTATCAGTGGATTGATAATTTTTATGTAAAGTTGGGTGTAGGATTGCGAAGCGGATCAAAAAAACCGATTATTCTGAGCTCCTACACTTCCTCCGAAGTTGCAAACAATTTTGATTTTTCAAATCCCCAAATTATTTACAATACAGCAGAGGGATTAACCAACTTCAGTGAACTCGATTTTTTATTATCATTTTCTTATACACTAAAGATCATTAAAAATTGGGGGCTAGTACCGGAAATTGGATACAGCTTCAAGCATGGTGGTGTTTTAACAGGAATGAGTATTATTTATTGATGGAGGGGTTCAAAAAAATAGTGCTGCTTATGCTGTTGTTTACTACAGGAGCTTGTTTTAACTACAATGGGGCGGATGACGAATGGGGAAGTTTAACATTGACCGTATTGGCCGAAACGGGTGGTGAGGTCAATACGACCGGAGGCACCTATGTATTGGGCGAGCGGGTCAACCTTACGGCGACCCCCAATTCGGGCTATGTCTTTACAGGCTGGTCCAATGGTTCCACCACGAGTTCATTGATAATCACCATAGAATCCAGTCAAACGCTTACCGCTTTTTTCGACCTTTTGGATGCCACTCCTCCCACCATAACACTATCAGGCGCTGCGACAATCAACCTACAGTTGGGAGCTACTTTTTCAGATCCGGGGGCTACTGCTACGGATGATGTGGAGGGAGATATAAGCACTGCTATCCAAAGCACAGGACAGGTCGACACCGCTGTTTTGGGGACCTATATTTTGACCTATACCGTTTCCGACACCGCCGGTAATTCTGCTTCGGTCACGAGAACGGTTCATGTCAATGAAGCCGTACCGTTAATTTATTTTGAAAACGCTATTTGCAAGTGCCCGGAGGCAGGGGTGGGATATACAGAAACCATAGACGAAATAACCTATACCGTTGTGGATGATTCCACGATTGCCCGAGAAATTGCGGAAAACAATATCTATTTATGTACCACTTGGGTTACGGACATGAGCGAATTATTTAAGTATAATTCCAACTTTGATTTGGATATTGGTTTTTGGGATACGTCAAATGTTACCACTATGGAAGCCATGTTTTATGGAGCTTCTGCATTCAATCAAGCCATTGGAGCTTGGGACACTGCACAAGTAACGAACATGAAAGAAATGTTTTATAGCGAGTCCTATGTAACCTTCAAATTCAATCAGGATATCAGAGGGTGGAATACGGGCGAGGTCACCACCATGGAAGCTATGTTTTACGGAGCCTCTGTTTTTGATCAAAACATTGGTGCTTGGGACATGTCCAAGCTACAATCGATGCGCGCGATGTTTAGTTTTGCGACTCAATTTAATCAAAATATTGGTGGCTGGGATACGTCCCAAGTGACCGACATGAGCCAAACTTTTAAATCAGCTTCTGCCTTCAATCAGGACATCAGTGCTTGGGACACTTCCAAGGTGACCAATATGAAGGATATGTTTATGTATGCAAAAAGTTTTAATCAAGCCATTGGCAGTTGGAACACCGCTCAAGTCACCAGCATGGAGGGGATGTTTTATAAAGCCACGGTCTTCAATCAAAACATTGGAAATTGGGATACTTCACAAGTAACCACGATGAGCAGTATGTTTTTTGGTGCAGCTGTATTCGATCAACCCATTGGTTCGTGGAAAACCTCGCGTGTTAGTACAATGGAGGATATGTTCTATGGAGCCATAGCCTTCAATCAGGCGATTGGCAATTGGAATACGTTCCAAGTGACCAATATGTCCGGTATGTTCCTTTTTGCGGAGCGTTTCAATCAGGACATCGGAGCCTGGAATACGTCCAATGTCGTCACGATGAACAGTATGTTTTCAAACGCCTTGGTGTTCAATCAAGACATCGGGAATTGGAATACCTCCAAAGTTATCGATATGGGGAATATGTTCGAAAAAGCAATTGCTTTTAATCAATATATAGGGGACTGGAATACCTCAAAAGCGACGGACATGGGTCGATTATTTAAAGAAGCTGCCGCTTTTAATCAGGACATTGGTGCTTGGGACACCTCCAAGGTGACCAATATGGTGGGCATGTTCAGTAATGCCGTCAACTTTAACCAGGATCTGAGTCGTTGGGAAACGTCAAAAGTGAATTTTATGGACGAGATGTTTGTCAATGCCAGTCAGTTTAATCAAAATATAGGTGCTTGGGACACTTCCAACGTGACCGATATGCAAGAAATGTTTTATGGAGCAGTTGCTTTTAACCAAGATATTGGTGCTTGGTCAACGCCAAGGGTGAACGATATGCACCTGATGTTTTCCGGAGCCATAGCCTTTAACTATGACATTGGAAACTGGGATACATCCAATGTGGGAGATATGGATCAAATGTTTTACAACGCTGCAGCATTCAACCAGGACCTTTCCCAATGGTGTGTGCCAAAAATTGAATCGGAGCCGTTTGATTTTTCAAATTTATCGCTGCTCACGGCATCCAATAAACCTGTGTGGGGCAGTTGTCCAGAATAACTCAATTTATATTTTTTTAAAAGAATTTATTTTTTTTGGATTTAGGGTAGGGTAAACTTGATAACGATTGTTATAAGGTAAATAATACTTAAAAACAAAATCATGAAAAAACTACTAATTTTATTTCTATCTGCTTCCATTTATTCGTGTGCTATAGAGGACATACAAGAACAAGATCTATCGGCACTTTTGAATCCCGAAACCACCGCTCTGGAAGAAACAGATTCTAGCACTACCGATTCAAATAGTGGCTTAACGGCGAAAGACACCGACAATGATGGTATTGAAGACGAAGCCGATGTGGATGTCGATGGAGACGGAGTGAACGACAATGGTACCGATACCGATGGGGATGGAATCAATGATGATTACGATGTCGATGTTGATGGGGACGGAGAGGACGACAATGGCACCGATGCCGACGGCGATGGAGTGCTCGATGAAACAAACGAGAATGACGATAATGACGACAATGACGACAATGACGACAACGAGGATGAATCCTACGATGACGACAGTTCCGATAGTGATGATGATGATACTGATTACGATAATGATCAAGATTCAGAAGAGGACAGCGATATGGATGAAATGAACGATTCCGATAACGATGACAACGATGAGTTTGATTCAGACGACAGCAATGACGTTGACAACGACGATGACCAGGACTCTGACACAGACTCAGACGATATCAATGAAAATGTATCCTCCGATGGAAGTAATTTGAGTGCTGCAATTTTTGCAAAAATTGAGTCTTATATCACCGCAAATTACCCCAATCAAAGCATACGCGAAGTCGAAAAAGAAAATCAAAAGATCGAAGTGACGTTGAACAATGGGGTAGAGCTTGTTTTCGATTTAGAAGGTAACTTTAAAAGAGTTGACAACTAATGCGAGGCTTTAATCACACCCCTTTCGTATTGCTTTTCTTGTTTGCGCAATTCTTTTTTGCACAAGAAAGTAATTCCTTGTTCGATCAAATCGACAACAGCGAAAGCAAACAAGAATTTCTTCCTTCCTCTATGATTTTTACCCAAAGGCTTTTGTGGGGTGAAAAAGGAATGATGCGGAAAACGGGAATTGTTCCGCTGAATTTGGAAAACAGAGAGCAAGAATTAAAAATTCGAAGAAAAATGTTGAGTGCACATCAATATATAGGCTACTTAACCTTGGCGGGGATGGTTGCACAAGGTGTATTTGGAGTAAAATTGTACAATGGTCAATACCAATACGAAGACCTCCATGAAACCATCGGTAATCTAACAACAGCCTCTTATTTTACCGGTGCAGCCCTATCCCTTTTTACTCCCCCTCCTTTGATAAGCACCAAAAACAAGGGATTGACGTCCATCAAAGCGCACAAGTGGCTGGCCAGCGTACATTTTTCAGCCATGATTGCCACCAATCTCCTATCGGAAAGCAATAAAAGTGCGCATCGCGCTGCGGCATACACCCTCTTTGGAAGTTATGCCCTAGCTGTAATCTCTTTTAAATTATGATAATGATGAAAATAAAAACCATGTTATTCAGTTTTGTCCTGCTGTTGAGTTTTAAAACAGCAATGGCACAAGAGCAACAATTGAAACTAAATACGGCGGAAAGTGTTATTTCGTATAAGGCAAAACATATTTTGCATGCTTGGGAAGGCATCAACAAGCAGGTCAAAGGAATCCTAGTAAAAGACGAGAAATCAACGGACATCAATAAAATTGCAATCTTGGTGTTGGTTAAAGATTTTGACAGCAACAACAGTGGACGTGACGCTCATGCACTGGAAGTCTTGGAAGCCTTATCTTTTCCCGAAGTACGTTTTTATTCCGAAACAATTGAGAACGAAGAAAAAACCATCCAACTTACCGGGACTTTCGAATTTCACGGTGTGAAAAAAGAAAAAAAGATACCAGTAGCATGGACTGAGAAGTCCGATAAATTGATTTTAAAAGGTAACTTTGAACTCATTCCAACCGACTTTGGGATAACATTGCCCTCCTTTATGATGGTCGCCATGGAAGATCTTTTAACGTTTGATTTTGAATTAACTTTTAATAAATAATGAAGATTGTAGGTCAAGGGGAGTTGTGTAACGAAAATGCATATAAAGAAATTTATCTTTCTTACTCGAAAGGATTGTACCGCTTTTTGACCTTCTCCTTTGGCGATAGCATTGATGCCGAGGACATTACTCAAAATGTATTTTTAAAACTTTGGGAAGAATGTTCAAAATACCGATTGGACAACATCAAAAGTTTGATCTACACCATGGGAAAAAATCAGAGTTTAAATCGATTGAAAAGGAATAAAATTAAAAATGAACAGCCTTTACCAAAAGCGATTGATTTTCAATCGCCCGAATATGAAATGGAAGAAAAACAGTTTAAAGACCAACTTTCGGCAGCTATTGGAAGCTTGACCGAAAACGAAAAAACTGTTTTTTTGATGAGTCGCATTGATGATTTGGGCTATAAAGAAATTGCAGAGCGCTTGGAAATCAGCCAAAAAACGGTCGAAAAACGAATGCATAATGCATTAAAAAATTTGAATAATCGCTTATCCGTAAACCTTAAAAGAAAATAGGCATGGAAGAACATTACTTATCAAAATGGATGGAGGGAAGTGTTGGCGATGCGGAAATTGTAGAACGCGATGGAGCAGAAGCACTCAAAAATTATCAATCGATTCTTAAAGGCGTTGACGATTTAAAAGTATCGATTCCAGAAAGTTTGGAATGGGAAAAGTTCTCTCAACAATTAAAAAAGCATCCCAAAAAACAGAAAAAATCACATCCTAAAATTTGGGCGATGGCAGCCGCTTTATTGGTTTTGCTGGGCGTACGTTTCTTTTTCTTTACGGACGTGGTCATTGCTTCTCAAGCCAATCAGAGCCTACATGTTTTGACAGATGGCAGTCAAGTCGAACTGCGCCCCAATTCGGAGTTGCGTTATCAACGATCGTTCGGATGGTGGAACAGAAAGCTCCGTTTGGAGGGAGATGCAACTTTTCGGGTGACCAAAGGATCTACTTTTACGGTAGAAACTTCCAATGGTGCCATCACTGTTTTGGGAACTGTCTTTAGAGTAATAAGTGCCGAAGATTTTTTTAGTGTTCATTGTGAGGAAGGAAAAGTGAAAATAAGTAGAGATGATACCGATTATATTTTAGAAAAAGGAAATCGTTACAATAGTGTCACCAATACGGTGGAGGAATTTCAACGTAGTGCAGGTATGAAGGATAATCAAATTTTATACAACCGAACGCCACTTTCTTTTATCGCCAAAGTAGTTGCTCAAGTGTACGGCATTCGAATTAACTTGAAAACCAAAAACGAACTGTATTTTACAGGGGCGATTCCTCTAAACGATCAGGAAAAAGCCTTGCAGGCCCTTTCAATTCCCTTTGCTTTAAAAACAGTGATAAACCAAGATGCATCTATTGATATTGTTGAAGAGTAATTTTGTAGTTCTTTTTCGGGTTTTTGTAATCTTGTTTCCCCTGTATCTTTGCAGTCAACAAAATCCCAAAAATCTGAAGCAAACTTTGGGAGCAGCCGAAGAAGCATTTCAGGTGTCTTTTTCCTACGACGATGATTTTATTCAAAATTGGCTAAGTCCAGAAACGCCCTTACCCAAAACCTTGGATGAATTTTTGGAACAGTTGCAACGCGATTATCAAATTGCCTATCAGCGGTGGGAAGCCAACATCTTGCTGGCTCCCCAAAAAAATGTTCCCAGCACAACAATATGTGGCTATATCAAAAGTCAACTTTTTGAAAACGGATTGGAAAATACTTTGGTGGTATTGGGAAAACAATTTGTGTACGCCGATGCCTTTGGCTTTTTTTCAATAACCACTCAGGACACCACTACAAAAAGCTTGCTTTTTAAAAACATCAACTTTGGATCTCAGACACTTGATATTGCTCCCGGAGCAGATTGTTTTGAATATTTTGTAGATCAGAATGAAATCAAATTGGGAGAAGTGATTTTGAATTATATTGCCCCACCTATCGAAAAGAGCAGTAATGGTGTTTTCACCATAAATCTAGAAGGGACTAACATCGTTCCCGGCTCAGTAAATCCGGATATTTTTCAACTATTGCAATTGTTGCCGGGGGTGAGCAATCCCAATGAAAACAACACGGTATTTGTGCGGGGAGGTACCCCCGACCAAAATATTGTCCAGTGGAATAAAATTCGTTTGTATCAAAACAATCACGCCAATGGAGGGCTGTCCTCCATCAATCCCTATGGGTTGAATTCTATTCAACTTATGGTCAAAGGGGTGCCTGCTCATTTTGGGGAGCATACTTCTGGTTTGATTTTATTGGAAAATCTAAAATTCTCTGACCAAAAAAAAATGGATGTATCGGCGGGCTTGAATCTGTTGGATGCTGATCTGGTTGTTCAATTACAAACCGAAAAAAAGCTACAGCTAAATCTTTCGGCCCGATCGTCTTTTAGGAATACCCTCTCCAATGATTTTAGAACCAACACCTTCAACCGACTCATCGCCGTGGAAAACACCTCTGGGGTTGCCAATCCTCTGTCCAATCAGTCCATTTATTATAATGACTTTACATTTTCCACCCGATTTCCCATCAATGAAAATCATTTCATAGCCACCAAAGCTTTTTATATTGAAGATCAAATTGACTACGAATTGTCAGACACCGATTTGGAATACAGAGATGGTTTACAATCCAAAAACTATGGATTTGGTGTTAGCCATTCGTTTCGAAAAAACGGGTGGAATCGCGATTTCAATATTTCGTTTTCACATTTTGAAATGGACTATGAACGCTTGTTTGAACAATATGAGTTTGATGAAGAAGAGCAAACTTTGGAAAGTGAATATGAGGATTTTTCCAAACGAAACAATCGGGTGGCGGAACTTCAATTTAAGATGTTGCACAAAAAGCAAATCCATCCCGAGCATTTGTTTTTATGGGGGGGAGACTATACCTATCGATCGATTTTCTTTGAGGATGATTCGGAGGTGAATAATTCGATGTCCAATCGGACAGAAGATTTGACTGGAAATGCTGCAGCACTATTCGGTGCTATAAAATCCAATTTTTCGGAGCGACATCTATGGGAATTAGGACTGCGGTATAATTATTTCAATGCGATAGCTCTCCATCGGTTGGAGCCACGTATCAATTACAGTCTTTTACTTCCTTTTCAATGGTCAATCAATGCGACCTACGAAAAAAAATCACAATCCATTTACCGCACAAACCAAACCATCAGCAATATTTCTAACAACAGTAATAATTTGTGGGCCGGCATTGGGAACAGCTCTTTTCCTTTGTTGAAATCGTCCCAACTCAGTTTGGGGATGACCAAAAGCAATAATAAAACCATATTTGAATTTGATTTATACCGCCGAAATTTGGAGGGGATTACCACTTTTAGTTTTGGATATCTCGACCCCAATGATAGGGACTACCATACCGGAGTTGCTGAAATATATGGTGCTGATTTTTTCTTTCAAAAAAAATGGGAGCGACTCAACCTTTGGGCGTCCTATTCACATCAGGAGAACAAAAACAGCTTTGACGATCTAAAAAACGGGGTTTGGTTCAACAGCAATTTTTTGGTTCGCGATCAACTAAATACTGGCTTTAGTGTCAATCTGAAGGATTGGTACATTCATCTGAATTATAGCATCAGAAGTGGAATTCCTTATTCCCAACCCAGCACTGTTATTTTGAATCCGCAGGGCTATGAATTGGTTTACAATACATTAAACGATCGGTTTTTGCCCAATTACGAACGCTTAGATTTGAGTGCCTCCAAAAAATGGATGCTCTCCAAGGGGATAAAATTGGATGCCAAAGCCTCTTTTTTAAACCTAACAAACAAAAAAAATGTCTTGGAGCGAATCCATATTTATGATAAAGGCACCCAAGCTATAAAAGCTTTGGATCGCTATTCTTTAGTGCCTTTTTTCAATGTAGGTTTGCGTTTTTATATCAATAATGACCTTTTGAGGTAGGGTAAAAATCGCTTCGATTGTTATTATAATAAACACTTAATTATGAAAACTTTAAATCGTAGAAAATTCTTAAACAAAAGTTGTCCAATTTTACTTTCCACCATTGTTGGAAGTACCCTGCTGCAGTATTGTACGGCCGAAGAAATTGCCGAGCAAGCCCCGATTTCTGGTGGATATTCTGTTTCTGGCAATGTCCTGACCATTGATTTGTCTCATTCCGATTTTGGTGCTTTAGACAGCAAAGGTTGGATCAATTTTACATCACAAAACCTTTTGTTGCTCAAAAAATCGGCTACAGAGTATAAGGCTTTTACCAATATTTGCCCTCATGAAAGAGTAAAAAATAAATGGAGTTATTCTGCCTCCACACAAAAGTTCACTTGCCATGAACACGACAATGCTTACAGTTCCGATTGTGCAACGGCAGGAAAAGGAGGCGTTTTAGACTGCTATAAGGTAGCCCTAAGTGGAACCCAGTTAAAAGTGTATTTATAGTCGGATAGTGAAGTAGGACTATTGAATTCTTTGGAAAGATTTTCTGAAACGATACACCAATCCAATATTCCAATCCAGGTCTTTCCCCGCTTCAATATTGGTCTTTACTTTTTTATTGAGATTAAACGTAAGCGAAAAAGGAGATTTGGACGTATAGATATTGGCGTTTAAAAAAGTATAAACACCTTGGTCTCCGCCCAAATTCAGATAGTAAAACTGAGGATTGATGCCCAGCAAAAAGGTTTCAGAAAGTTTTATATTGGAAATACTCGCATTAATTGCTCCATATTGACTGCTTTTGATCGCACCTTCGTCCAAGCCAACGGAATAAAAATAATAAGCACCGATCCGAAGGTTTTTATTCACGATGAAGTAGGGGGCAATTTCTGTCACAAAGTACCGATTGATGTAGGTGGTTGTGATGGCTTCATGTTTTTTCAACAACATGCCTTCGCCAAAGGGCATTCCCAAATGAATTCCTACTCGGGTTCTAAAACGCCCTTCATTTTTGAGTTGATAGCGCAACCAAAGTAGATAGGCCCAGGGTTTTCCATTGATAGCATACCACCACTGGGGTTCAAACGACAGCCGATCTTTTCCTACAATAAATTCAAATTGTAAGGAGGGTTTTCCCAAAGCAAAAAGAGGGATTAATGAGATGCCATTATTGGCCACCGTAGCACTTCCGCTCAGGTATAAGTCTTCTTTTATGGTTGCTGAAGTTGCTGCTGTGGTTGTTTCTTTCGTTACTTTTTCCTTCTCGGTTTGAGCAAACGTATGGAGTATAAAAAAACAACTTAAAAATACCGTAAATAGAAGCTTTGATGGTGTGAAAACGACCTTTTGCATGAGGGAAATTTTTTTTGGCGAATGTAAGAAGTAACCTACATTTTTAAGAACAAAAAAATTAATTTTTATGTGAAGTAAGAAAAGACTTAACATCGAGATTTTGAGAAATTTGTTTTAATACAAAATAGTGTTATTTTCACACTTTAATTTTATAATCCATGAAACGTAAAACCTTCATCAACACGCTAGCTACTTCGGCAATTTCTGCTTCCCTTTTTCCCCATTTAATTTCTTGTTCAGACGATCCCAAAAAAATAAGTGGATTAAAAAATTGGGCGGGGAATTATACCTATAAAGCAGAAGAAACAAAATTTGTCCGTTCGGTAGAGGAGATGAAGAAGTCGATTGTGGGACTAAAAAAAGCCAAAGCCTTGGGTACACAGCATTGTTTTAATGATATAGCAGATACTTCGGGCATACAAATCAGCACCAAACATTTGGATCAGGTGTTGGAACTCAACACTGCGGAACAGACCGTTTTGGTAGGATCCGGAATCAAATACGGCACTTTGGGAAGCTACTTATACGAAAGGGGATGGGCACTTCACAATTTGGCATCATTACCACACATTTCTGTTGGGGGCTCTTGCGCCACGGCAACGCATGGTTCTGGCGTTGGAAATGGCAATTTGGCCACTGCCATTCGCGGCTTTGAATTGTTAACGGTGGATGGAGCGACCCAATGGGTGGATCCAGAAACCCAGCCCGATTTGTTCCATGCGGGCTGTGTGAGTTTGGGAGCTTTAGGGTTTATTACCAAAATAAAATTGGCGATTCAGCCCAGTTTTGAAGTAGAACAACACGTCTATGAAAATCTTCCGATGGAAGCATTAAAAGATAATTTTGATGCCATTATGAGTGCGGGCTACAGTGTGAGTTTCTTTACCCATTGGTTGGACAAAACCATCAATCAGGTGTGGATCAAATCAAAGGTTGGAACAACGGACGCATTGGGAGCCGATTTTTATGGAGCAACACCTGCTACCGATGATTTGCATCCCATCAAGGTGAATTCTCCCGTCAATTGTACTCCTCAAATGGGGGTTCCCGGGCCCTGGCACGAAAGATTACCCCATTTTAAAATGGATTTCACTCCGAGTAATGGCGATGAATTGCAGTCTGAATTTTTTGTGCCCCGAGAAAATGCCTACGAAGCCATTATGGCCGTTGAAGCCTTACATGCAAAAATAGCCCCCATCTTGTTTGTTACTGAAGTTCGTTGTATTGCTGCAGATGATTTTTGGATGAGTACTGCCTATCAAAGAGAAAGTGTTGCCATTCATTTTACGTGGAAACCCATGGCAAAAGAAGTTTTAGCAGTGCTACCCGAAATTGAAGCTGCCCTGCAAGCTTTTGAGGCTCGTCCACATTGGGGAAAAATATTTACACTTCCGGCGGATACGCTTCGCAGCCGCTATGAAAAATTTGAAGCTTTTGTGCAACTCAAAGAAAAATACGACCCCCAGGGCGTGCTTTCTAATGCGTATTTAAAAAAATCTTTGAATCTCTAAATAGTTGATTGGGTCAATAATAAAAGGGGCTAATCAGCGTTATGAGTGTAAACAAGTTTCCCTTTTCCAACTTAGCGCAGCGTGTTTTTATGAACCAAAAATAATATCCTAAAGCGAAGCGAAATACTCCTCCAAACCATATCATTCATAATAAGATTTTTTAATTTTAATCGCCCCAGTTTCACTAGCATGTTTACATTTACGTATCCTTTCTACAAATAGCTACACCATGATAGAGCGTATCATAAAGTATAGTATTTACCACAAGTTAATTGTACTCTTATTTACCTTTGGGATTGTTGGTTTTGGTTTTTATTCACTTCTAAATATACCCATAGGAGCGGTTCCGGACATCACCAATAATCAAGTACAAATCATAACTACTTCCAGGAATTTAGCGACCGAGGATGTAGAAAAATTCTTAACCTATCCGGTGGAGTTGGAAATGGCCAATCTTCCAGGAGTTAAAGAAATTCGTTCGGTTTCAAAATTTGGTTTGTCAGTAGTGACGGTGGTTTTTGACGACAATTTGGGTACCTATTTGCCTCGACAATTGATTGCTGAAAAGATCAACAGTGCGCAAGAAAAAATCCCCGAGGGGTTTGGAAAACCTTTTATGGGACCCGTGTCAACAGGCCTCGGAGAAATTTATCAATACGTGATTGATGTGGACGAAGCCCATCGAGATCAATTTTCCCTGACAGACGTTCGTAGTCTGCAAGATTGGTTGGTGAAAAGACAATTGTCTGGAATACCGGGTGTTGTGGAAGTCAATACTTGGGGCGGTTATTTGAAAACCTATGAAGTGGCGCTCAATCCGGAACTTTTGCGTGCTATGGATGTTTCCATTTTTGAAGTTTTCAAAGCCTTAGAAAACAACAACAGCATTGCTGGAGGGGGCTATATCGAAAAAACCAACGAAAGTTATTTCATTCGAGGAGAAGGACTTTTGACTTCATTGAATGATATTGAAGAGATCGTAGTGACTAAAAAAGGAGGCATTCCTGTTTTTGTAAAAGACATAGCCACCGTGGAGTTTGGTCACGCCAATCGCTTTGGTGCCATTACGGGAAACGGGGAAGGAGAAAAAGTCTTGGGTCAAGTGATGATGCTCAAAGATGCCAATTCCAATGCCGTTATTCAGGCGGTTAAGCAGCGAGTAGCAGAAATTCAGTCCACCTTGCCCGAAGGCATCACCATAAATCCTTTTTTGGAACGAAGCGAATTGATTGCTAAAACGACTTTTACCATCGCTGAAAACTTGATTTTGGGTTGTTTGATAGTGATTTTTGTTGTGGTTTTGCTATTGGGCAATCTCCGTTCCGGTTTGGTTGTGGCATCTGTGATTCCGTTGAGTTTACTCTTTTCGTTGTCGCTGATGTATATTTTTGGCGTTGATGCCAATTTGATGAGTTTGGGAGCCATTGATTTCGGTATCATCATTGATGGAGCCGTTATCATTGTAGAATTCATCGCTTTTAAGATCACGAGTCAAGGCACCCTGCTTTTTGCCTTGCCCAAAGAAAAAAGACAAGATCAAATTGACAAAATCACTTTTCAAAGTGCAACAAAAATGATGAATTCGGCGGTCTTTGGACAATTGATTATCATCATCGTTTTTATACCCATTCTTTCCTTTGCGAATGTAGAAGGGAAAATGTTTCGCCCCATGGCATTGGTCTTTTGTTTTGCACTCATCGGCGCCATGTTGTTGTGTTTTACGTACATCCCTGTCATGGCCTCCTTGTTTATAAAACCTTCAAAAACACAAAAAAAGACGCTATCCTCCCGATTGATTCATTTTCTAGAGCGTCAATATCGACCCACCATTTTGTGGGCTTTGCGCAAGAAAAAATGGGTTTTGAGTATGGCCGTGGGACTGTTGTTGGGTACCGTTTTTCTATTTAATCAAATGGGTGGGGAGTTTGTTCCTACACTCGATGAGGGAGATTTTGTCATTCAACCGGTATTGAAAACGGGAACGACCTTGAGCAATACCATTGCAGCAACCACGCAGATGGAAAAAATCTTAAAACAATTTCCTGAGGTAGCACAGGTGGTCAGCCGTATCGGAGCGGCAGAAGTCCCCACCGACCCGATGTCTATGGAGGAAAGTGATGTAATCATTAAACTAAAACCCAAAAGCGAGTGGGTTTCTGCCGAGACCAAAGATGAATTGGCCGATCGATTTAAAGAAGCACTGAGTGTCATGGCCGGTGTTGATTTTGAATTTACGCAACCCATAGAGATGCGGTTCAATGAACTGATTACTGGTGTTCGTTCGGATTTGGCGATTAAAGTTTTTGGTGAAGACTTAGAGGTGCTTTATGCCAAAGCATTGGAAATAGAAAAAGCCATTGAAAATGTTCCCGGAGCTTCGGACATTACGGTCGAAAAAACCGCAGGTTTGCCACAAATGTCCGTTAAGTACAATCGGAAAATGATTGCAAAATACGGTTTGAATATAGCCGATTTAAATGCGATAGTTACCACCGGATTTGCCGGAATGACGGCAGGAACGGTCTTCGAAGGAGAGAAACAATTTGACTTGGTCTTGCGCTATAAATCGGACTATAGAAACGATATCGAAGATTTGCAAACAACCTCTATTCTTTTACCCAGTGGGATTACTTTACCGCTCAGTGAATTTGCAGAAATCAGCTATACCAAAGGCCCTGCAAAAATATCTAGGGACAATACCAAACGTCGAATCGTGGTGGGGGTCAATGTTCGGAATCGAGACCTGGAGTCTGTGGTGGAAGATGTGCAGGCCATCATTGAGCGAGAATTGAAAATTCCACCGGGCTATACGGTTCGTTATGGAGGACAATTTGAAAATCTTCGCGCGGCTACTGCGCGCTTGAAAATTGCCGTTCCCATAGCATTGATTTTGATTTTTGTACTGCTTTATTTTGCCTTTAATTCAGTAAAAGAAGCCTTGATGATTTACAGTGCAATTCCGCTGTCTGCCATTGGCGGTGTTTTTTTGTTATACCTCCGGGGATTGCCCTTTAGTATTTCTGCCGGGGTTGGCTTTATTGCCCTTTTTGGGATCGCGGTGCTCAATGGAATTGTTTTAATTGAAGAATTTAAGGAATTAAAAGCGCATGGAATTTCCAATATCAACAAACGTATTTTGATGGGTACTAAAAACAGATTACGCCCGGTTTTGCTCACTGCAGCAGCTGCGGCTTTAGGATTTTTGCCGATGGCGATTTCAACCTCTGCCGGTGCCGAAGTACAGCGACCATTGGCAACCGTGGTGGTGGGTGGATTGATCACTGCAACGGCCTTGACGCTGTTGGTACTCCCAATTTTGTACGCTTTGTTTGACAGGAAAAAGCAGCTCCCCACGCTCAAAAATAAAGACTCTTTAAAAGTCCTTGTAGGGATTGTTTTATTTATACTGCCCCATATTGGATTTGCTCAAAGCCAAAGGATTACTGCCGATCAGGCGGTAGCAATGGCACTCGAAAACAACAGCAGCTTACTGGCGGATCAAAAACGGGTAGAACAATCCCAACAATTGGTGGGTAGTGCTTTCAATCTCGATAAAACGGAAGTCTATTATAATTTTGATGAAAATAATACAGCTGCCAACGGCTTGCCAATAAAAGTTTTCGGTCTAAGTCAAAAAATGCAATTCCCCACTTTATATGGCACCCAGCGAAAAGCCAATCAACAAGCTGTAGAAATTTCAACCCGTCAATACGAACTGAGTGAACGCACATTGACCAAAGCGGTGTATCAATCCTATTATCAAGTGGTGTATCGAAATAGTTTGGTTCAGAAATATACCTTTTTAGACAGTATTTACGGTCAGTTTTTAAAGGCTGTTCAAAAACGTCATGAAGTGGGGGAAACCAATTTATTGGAAAAATTGACGGCAGCCGCCAAACAAAAAGAAATTTCGATTTTATTGATGCAAGCGGAAGAAGAAGTCAAAAAAGCGCATACACGACTTCAGCAATGGGTACAATCGGAAGAACCGCTAAACGTAGAGCTTACCGTCTTACCTCGCCTGAAAGTGAATAGCCTCATCACTTCCGATCATCCGGGGTTACGTTATTACGATGCGGCGCAAAAGTTTGGAGCATACGAGCTGTCGTTAGAACGACAACGCCTTCTGCCGGATTTACAAATCTCTGTTTTTCAAGGAACCAACAACGGACTCAATCCGATCCGCTATAATGGAATTCAGGCAGGAATTGCAGTTCCGTTGTGGTTTGGTGCTAATAAATCAAAAATAGAAGCCGCCAAAACAGCGACTTTAATTTTAGCAGATGAGTATGAAAATTATAACCTACAGCTGCAGTCGAATTATAAAATTTTGTTGTCCGATTTAAAGAAACATGAAGCAGCAATTGACTATTATCAGACTTCCGGTAAAACACTATTTTCCGAATTGACAACACATGCCTGCAATGCTTTTCATGAAGGAGAAATAGACTTTTTTGAATATGTGCAACTATTGGAAACCGCAGAAAATATTCAAATTAAATATTTGGAAAATCTTAATGATTACAATAATACGGTATTAGAAATCAACTATTTAAACGATTGAAATGAACACAACAATCAGCACTTATTGGCCGTCCATAAAATTCACTTCATTTTTTTTGCTGAGTTTGTGGCTGGTCTATTCCTGCGGCACTAAAAAAACAGAAACTGCTTCCAACGAAGAAGAAATCGCAATGGACACTATGGATAAGGATGTAGTGGTGGTTTCAAAAACGCAGTTTGAAACGGGTAATATGGAATTGGGAAAAATCAGCACCCAAGCTTTTCACGAGGTGGTAAAAGCGAATGGAATGTTTGCCATACCTCCCAAAAATCAAGCCGAGGTGAGCACCTATTTTGCAGGACACATTAAAGACATTTCCTTGCTCCCGGGACATGCTGTTAAAAAGGGGCAAGTGCTTTTCACCTTGGAAAATCCGGAATATGTACAAATCCAACAAGATTTTTTGGAAGCCAAAGGAAGATTGGAATACTTGAAGTCTGATTATGAACGTCAACAGACCTTGTTGAAAGATCAGGTGACTTCCCCCAAAAAAATGTTAAAAGCGAAATCCGATTACGAGATAACCTTGGCGCAATATGAATCTTTAAAAAAGAAACTTTTATTGATGAATATTGATGCAAATACCCTAGTTCCAGAGAATATCCGTTCCTTCATCAGTGTATGTTCGCCTTTGAATGGCTATGCGACAGCCATACGCGCCGGCAAAGGAATGTATTTACAACCTTCGGATGTGGCGTTGACGGTTATTAATACTGCAGATTTGCACATTGAATTGAAAATATTTGAAAAGGATCTTCCCAAAGTGAAGAAGGGTCAAGAAATTCGATTCAGCCTGCAGCACGATCCCAATACGGTGTATAAAGGGCTTGTACATTTGGTTGACAAAGCCATAAACGAAATGGATAAAACCATCGAAATTCATGGGGATATTGTCGATGAGGAAGACCTCAAACGGTTTGCTCCGGGCATGTATGTTGAAGCTGAAATTTTTACTTCTACGACTGCAAATAGAACCCTACCCACAGACGCTTTGGTCAATATTGAGGATCATTTTTTTGCGCTTCAAAAACAGAATGACACGCTTTTTAAAAAAGTAAAGATAAAGGTGGGGGCAAGTTCCGATGGACATACTCAAATTCTAAATTTGAGCGACTTTAATGAAACGACAGAGTTTTTAGTGAAAGGGGCTTTTGATCTGATTACGGAGTAACACCGCTATTTTATAATTCCAAGCGCATCCCAAAATGTGCAAAATGAAACCCTTTGGCTTCCAATTCTTGACGTCCCTGAAAGTTTGAGTCTCGTGCGGGATTGCTGTGATTGAGATGAATAAAATATATTTTTTCACGATCTACAGGATCTAAAGATTCAAATAAAGCAGCACTTTCTTCCACAAAAGGATGGGGCACTTCGCGCATGGGGCGAGGCAGCTCGCCGTCTTCAAAAAAGGTAGCGTCCAATAACGCATAATCCACCTTTTTAATCATACTTACAATATCCTTTTCCCAAAGCGACCATTTGTCGATGTCCGGAATATAAAGTGCGGATTTGCGAGCACCTTGAATCCAATAACCCACCGTTTCGGAAAATTCATCTCGGTGGGGGACGAGCAAAGGGGTGACGCGCAAACGCGATGAAAGTGTCAAGGTTTTTTCGGCTAGGAGTTCATGAAGGACAATATTTTTGAGCGTTACCAACTGACTCCAGGGACCATTTGTTCTTAAAAAATCTGCCATCCTTGGCATTGCGTATACCGAAACTTCTTTGGTGTTGGCGGCTTCCCGCCCCAAATGCATCAAACCCGTATAATGCCCCATATGGGCATGGGTTAAAAAGATTCCAAGGGTAGTATTTTCTGAAAATTGATGTAAATAGCGCGATTGAGCAACAAAATCGGGGCTTGCATCAAAAAAATAAGTTTGTTTGGTATCGATCACGCCCAAACTGGCAACAAAATCATTTTCTTTGGATAACGCACAGCATTCTTTTTCACAATTCATGTGCGGAGCACCCCCATCTTGTAGTGTTCCCAGCACATATAGCGTTTGCGCGTAAGTCTTGAAAACCAATAGAAGTAGTCCCAAAAAAAGCCTCTCTTTCATGCGATAAAAGATAAGTATTTTAAAAGATTTTAAAGCAAACTTATTTCAACAGTCTGGAATTTAGGCATCAAGGTTTTTTGTGTTTAATTTTTTTGTACTTTAGAACATACTATAAATTTTGTATTAATGAATGAAGTTTACATTGTAATTATCGGAGCATTTGTACTTGTAGGCGGGGTTATTTTATATGCCGTTGTTTCTACAACTACCGGTATTGAAAAGGACGAAAACAAAAACTATATTCCAGATTGGATAGAAAAAAGATTTCCTTCTATTTTTAAGGGAGGAAAAGATTTGGAATAGGGAGAAGATTATTTTCTGTAGTTGAAGTTTAGCATTCTTGTTTTTTTTTCTTTTGTATTGTGATTTACAATAAAATGGACAATTTTGAGTTATTAAAGAAAATGACAGAATAGCACTCCAACGCATGACAAAAAATTACTTATTACACTTCTTTTTTTTAATTGCCTTTACCATGAGCTTTGGTCAAACCAAAGATCAATATTGGAGGGTGGATTTGGGAGTCAATTTTATTGACACCTATCCCACGGGAGATATGAATAGCCCCCTAGGGGTGACTGGAGATCTTTTTCAAGATTTTTTTAATATTTCTAATCACTGGAACGCTTCTATTCCAACGCTTTCCATTGCCCGCTATATCACTTCAGGTTTTTCCATTGGAACTCAACAAAGTTGGAATTCCATCACCAAGGTGGAAGGTGCTACGAATGTTAATTATCCTTATTATCATTTGGATGGGTTTATTACCTATCGTCCCTTGGAGAACTCCTTAATTCAACCGTTTATAAAAGGAGGATATGGTCTTTCTAATTTTGACCTTAATGATAATGATTTACAAGTTTCTTTTTTGTCAAAAAACGCTTCCAAAACTTTTTTTGGCGGAATAGGTGTTGACTTGATGTACTCCGATAATGTGGGGATTTCTTTTCAGTCAAGTTTTAGAAATGCCATAGAAAATTATGGCATCGATCATTTTCAGCATACCATTACCCTCTTTTACCAGTGGGGAAATAGGGACAGTGATGGAGACGGAATCGCCGATAAAAAAGATGCTTGCCCCGATGTACCTGGAATTCCTGAATTTGACGGTTGTCCCGACTCCGATAACGATGGCATACAAGACAAAGAAGATGCTTGTCCCCTATTGGCAGGAACAGCTGCTTTGAAGGGTTGCCCAGACACCGATGGGGATGGAATTGCCGATCATGAAGACCTTTGCCCCGAAGTAGCAGGATTACTCACAATGTCGGGTTGTCCGGACAGTGATTCAGACGGTGTGTCAGATGCTGAAGACGAATGCCCTGAGACTTCCGGTTCTCTGGAAAACAAGGGTTGTCCTTGGCCAGATACGGATGGTGATGGCGTTTTTGATAAAGACGATCTTTGCCCCGATACAGAGGGAACAACTTCCAATGACGGTTGCCCCGAAATATCCTCTGAAATTATAGAAACACTCAACAAATTTGGAGCTAAAATTAATTTCATGGCCGATAGTGATTTGATTTTAGGGAGAAAAACAAGAGCTGTACTTGATGACATCAAAAACGTTTTGATGGCAAATCCGGAAGGTCATTTACTCATTGAAGGCTATGCTTCTGAAGAAGGATCCGAGGAATACAATCAAAATCTTTCTTTTAGAAGAGCAGAAGCGGTTCGGGATTATTTAGTCAAATTGGGTGTGGATCAAAGACGTTTGGAGGTACTTGGCTTTGGAGAAATTAATCCTATAGGGGATAATTCCAAACCGGAAGGAAGAGCCGAAAACAGAAGAGTTCAATTTAGACCTAAGCCCTGAAAGGGATAAACTTATTTTTTTAAAGCGCGAATATTGGCTTCAGGATTTTCTGCACCAAAAACATAACTTCCTGCAACAAGTACATGGGCACCACTGGCGATGAGTGCTTGTGCATTTTGATCCGTAACCCCGCCATCAATTTCTATTTGTGTTGTGGCTTGATGCTTTTTAATTATGGAAGCAAGGGCTTCCACTTTATCATAAGTTTTTTTGATAAAAGATTGGCCACCAAAGCCGGGATTTACACTCATGATGCAAACCAAATCGATATCGTTGATTAAATCGGTCAGAAGATGGACGGGTGTATGCGGATTCAAGGCCACGCCGGCTTTCATGCCCTTGGTTTTTATGGATTGGAGCGTGCGATGTAGATGTGTGCAAGCTTCGTAATGTACGGTTAATGTCGCAGCCCCCAATTTAGAAAAAGTTTCAATATAGCGATCCGGATCTACAATCATCAAATGTACGTCTAGGGGTTTTTTGGCGTGTTTTTTAATGGCTTTTAAAACCGGCATTCCAAAGGAAATATTGGGAACAAAAACACCGTCCATGATGTCAATATGAAACCAATCGGCACTACTATTGTTGATCATTTCGATTTCGCTTTGAAGATTGGCAAAATCAGAAGCGAGTAGGGAAGGTGCAATAATTGCAGACATTGATTTTTTTTTACAAAAGTACAAAAAAAGCAACCCGAAGGTTGCTTTATAAATTATCCTAAATAGGTTTTTAGAATTTTGCTTCGCGAGGTGTGTTTCAATCGTCGAATGGCTTTTTCTTTAATTTGGCGAACGCGTTCGCGGGTTAAATCAAAAGTTTCGCCAATTTCTTCCAAAGTCATTGCATGTTGGTTGCCCAATCCGAAATATAAACGAACCACATCGGCTTCACGCGGTGTGAGTGTTTCCAATGCCCGCTCAATTTCTGTGCGTAAAGACTCATGCAACAGCATTCTGTCGGGATTGGGTGACTCACCACTATTCAATACATCATATAAGTTAGAATCTTCTCCTTCCACCAATGGGGCATCCATCGATACGTGACGACCGGAATTTTTTAATGATTCCTTTACATCATTGATGGTCATGTCCAATTCCTTGGCAATTTCCTCCGCCGAAGGGGCACGCTCGTGGGCTTGCTCCAAAAAGGCATAGGTTTTATTGATTTTATTGATAGAGCCAATCTTATTCAAAGGAAGACGAACAATACGAGATTGTTCTGCCAACGCTTGAAGGATGGATTGTCGAATCCACCATACCGCATAAGAAATAAACTTAAATCCACGGGTTTCATCAAAACGCTGCGCAGCTTTGATCAATCCCAAGTTCCCCTCGTTGATTAAATCAGGAAGGGTCAATCCTTGGTTTTGATATTGCTTGGCCACTGAAACAACAAAACGCAAATTGGCTTTGGTTAATTTTTCCAAAGCAACTTGGTCACCCGCTTTGATGCGCTGTGCCAATTCAACTTCTTCCTCTGCTGTAATCAAATCTACCTTACCAATTTCTTGAAGGTATTTGTCTAAGGAAGCGGTTTCGCGATTGGTTACCTGCTTGGTAATTTTAAGTTGTCTCATAATGCTATTTCGATGTTATAACTGGTATACGGATAAAATGTACAAATGTTACACAAATACGAATAGAAATTAATCTTTTTTCGGAGGTCTTGGCAATAAGGCCTTGCGAGAGACTTTTTCTTTTCGTGTACGAGAGTCAATACCGAAATATTTCACTTCCAATACATCTCCCATATTCACTACATCACCCACATTTTCGGTGCGTTCCCAAGCCAATTCACTCACGTGAAGTAAAACTTCATTTCCAGGAGCATCCAAATATTCCACTACGGCTCCGAAGTCTAACATTTTAATGACTTTCACTTGATACGTGTTTCCTACTACTGGCTTAAAAGTGATCGAATCAATTTTGGCTTCTACCATGGCAATGCCTTCTGGTGAAGTCCCCAAAATTTCTACAATTCCTTCCTCTGTTACAGGATCTTCATTGATAACAATAGTACAGCCTGAAAGTTTTTGAAGTTCTTGAATCACTTTTCCTCCAGGACCAATCAAGGCTCCAATATATTCGTTTGGAATACGTCGGTTGATCATTTTTGGAGCATGTGCTTTTACATCCGCATTGGGAACAGCAATAGTGTCGGTCAAATGTTTTAGAATGTGTAAACGTCCTTCCCGCGCTTGGTTCAAAGCTTTGGTCATGATGTCAAAACGCAATCCTTTGATTTTAATATCCATTTGACAAGCTGTGATTCCGTCAGCAGTTCCGGTGACTTTAAAATCCATGTCTCCCAGGTGATCTTCATCTCCAAGGATATCAGAAAGTACAGCAAAACGACCCCCCTCGGTGATCAATCCCATGGCGATACCGGAAACTGGTTTTTTGATTTGAACCCCTGCATCCATCAATGCCATTGTACCGGCACAAACCGTTGCCATAGAAGACGAACCATTGGATTCCAATACTTCGGATACAACCCGAACAGTGTAAGGACAATTGTCAGGCATCACTTTTTTCAAGGCGCGTTGTGCCAAATTTCCATGTCCTACTTCACGTCGAGAAGTACCACGGAGCGGCCGGGCTTCTCCGGTTGAGAACGGAGGAAAGTTATAATGTAAATAGAATGTTTCTTCCCCCTGATCGGTGGGAAGGTCAATAATGTTAGCCTCTCTTGAAGTTCCCAAAGTAGCTGTGGCCAGAGCTTGGGTTTCTCCTCGTGTGAAGAGTGCCGAACCGTGTGTAGAAGGCAGATAATCTACTTCACACCAAATGGGACGAATATCGGTGGTTGCTCTTCCATCCAAACGGATTCCTTCTTCCAAAATGAGATCGCGAACCGCTTTCTTTTGCGAGCTGCTGAGATAACGAGAAACCAATTCTCCTTTTTCTTCCAACACTTCTTCGCCTAATGTGGCTTTGTAGTTGTCTTTTACTTCAGAAAATAATTCAGAACGGTCTGCTTTAGAAAGTCCTTTTTTAGCGATTTCGTAGTAAGGCTTATAAGTGGCATCCAAAATGGCTTTTTCCAAAGCTTCGTCTTGATCCTCCTCTTCATAGGTACGTACTTCTTTTTTACCTACTTCGGTGGCGAGGGCAATTTGTGCTTTGATTTGATCCCTGATGGCAGCATGTCCAAAAGAAATAGCTTCGAGCATTTCTTCTTCAGAAATTTCGTCAAACTCTCCTTCTACCATAGCAACAGAGTCTTCACTGGCTCCAATCATGATATCAATATCAGACGTAGCGAGTTGCGCTTTGCTGGGGTTGATCACAAAGGCACCATCAATTCTTCCCACGCGAACTTCCGAGATTGGATATTCAAAGGGAATGTCAGATAATTGGATTGCTGTAGAAGCAGCCAAACCGGCTAAGGCATCGGGCATCACGGTTTCATCATGTGACATCAATTGGATCATCACTTGGGTTTCGGCGTGATAATCCTTGGGAAATAATGGACGTAAAACGCGATCGACCAAACGCATGGTCAAAACTTCTTCGTTACTCGGACGAGCTTCTCTTTTGAAGAAACCTCCGGGAAAACGACCCGCAGCAGCAAATTTTTCACGATAGTCTACCGTAAGCGGTAAAAAATCAACAGGACTGGCCTGACGGGCAGAAACGGCTGTTGCTAAAAGCATACAATTGCCCATACGGACAACTACGGAACCGTCTGCCTGTTTGGCGAGTTTACCCGTTTCAATAGTAATTGTTCTTCCGTCTTCAAGACGGATTTCTTGTGTAAATGTTTTTGGAATCATTTTTCATTTTTTGGTTAAAACGCTGTTGTGTGTTGTTGCAACCAATGAAAAACTAAGATTCAGTAAAACCTCTTAAGACTTAACTTAAATTATTTACGCAAGCCCAATTCTTTTACAATCGCACGATAGCGGTTGATGTCTTTGGACTTTAGGTAGTCTAAAAGACTACGACGTTTTCCTACCAAACGCACTAAAGAACGCTCAGTGTTGTAGTCCTTTTGGTTGGTTTTTAAGTGGCCGGATAAATGTTGGATACGGTGGGTAAACAAGGCGATTTGACCTTCTGTTGATCCCGTGTCTTTTTCAGACTTTCCGTGTTTTTTAAAGATGTTCTCTTTTACTTCTTTTGAAATGTACATGCCAATATTATTTAAATGATTTTTATGTAACCGTTTTTTTAAACGAGCAGCAAAGATACTATTATTATCAAATAAAAAGTATTTTTTTTAAAGACTATTCTCGTATGGGTTGATTCATAATTAAATCAATGTATAGATTGATTTTGTCTTTGAGGTGCTTGCGGTGAGCGATAAAATCTAAAAATCCTTTTTCCAACTGGAACTCACTGGTTTGGAAGCCTTCGGGGAGTTCTTTCCCTGTGGTGTCCTTTACCACGCGAGGCCCTGCAAAGGCAATCAAAGCTCCGGGTTCAGCAATGTTGATGTCTCCCAGCATTGCATAAGAAGCTGTAGTTCCGCCGGTGGTGGGGTCGGTACACAACGAAATGTAGGGCAATTGGGCTTCTGCCAACTGGGTCAACTTTGCCGAAGTTTTTGCCATTTGCATCAAGGAAGTCGCTGACTCCATCATACGTGCCCCTCCAGATTTGGATATAATCAAAAGGGGAAGTTTGTGTTTGATGGCATAGTCTACAGCACGCGCAATTTTTTCGCCTACTACAGATCCCATTGAACCTCCGATAAATTTAAAATCCATACAGGCTATCACCAAAGGTTTTCCTTTGGAATGCCCTACAGCGGTACGAATAGCGTCATAAAGCCCCGTTTTTTTGTGGGCATCTTTCAGCCGATCGATGTATTTTTTAGAATCTTCAAATTTTAAAAAATCTTTCGATTTGAGCTTGCCGTCAAATTCCTCAAATGTATTGTCGTCAAAAAGGATTTCAAAGTATTCTTTACTACCAATGTGGACGTGATAGTCATCTTCGGGACTGACATAATTATTTTCTGCCAATTCATGAGTTTCAATAATCTTGCCCGTCGGAGTTTTATACCACAGCCCTCGGGGCGTGTCTTTTTTCTCTTCGGTTTTGGTTTGAATCCCTTTTTCGCTTCGCTTAAACCAACTCATAGTTGTTTGCTTTAGTCAAATATATAAAAACTAAAAACTATAAAGTGTTAATATTGTTCAAGTCAGCAAAAGCTTGTTTCAAACGGGCTTTAAAAGTTTCTTCTCCCAAGCGCAACCATTTTCTTGGGTCGTAATATTTTTTATTGGGTTGATCGGCACCTTCTGGGTTTCCAATTTGATTTCTCAAATACTCGATATGATCCGTCATATAGTCACGTATTCCTTCAGTAAAAGCAAATTGAAGGTCGGTATCAATGTTCATTTTAATAACGCCATATCCAATCGCTTCTTGAATTTCTTCTTGCGTAGATCCGGAACCTCCGTGAAATACAAAGTCAACCGTATTTTCGGGCAAGTTGTATTTCTCTGAGATATGCGTTTGAGAGTTTCTTAAAATCTTGGGCGTCAATTTAACATTCCCAGGCTTGTAAACCCCATGTACATTTCCAAAGGCGGCGGCAATGGTAAATTGATCGCTTATTTTGCTTAGCTCTTCATAGGCATAGGCCACTTCCTCGGGTTGGGTGTAGAGTTTGGAGGCATCCACATCGCTGTTGTCCACTCCGTCTTCTTCACCACCAGTGATTCCCAATTCAATTTCGAGGGTCATGTCCATTTTCTTCATGCGTTCAAGATAGGTTTTGCAAATCTCGATATTTTCTTCAATGGGTTCCTCGGATAGATCAATCATGTGCGAACTGAACAAAGATTTTCCGTGTTCTGCATAAAAGGCTTCGCTGGCGGTCAATAAACCGTCAATCCAAGGCAATAATTTTTTTGCGCAATGATCGGTATGAAGAATAACGGTTGCTCCGTATAATGTAGCCAATTCGTGGATGTGTTTGGCACCGGCAACAGCACCGGCAATGGCGGCTTGTTGGTTTTCATTCGAAAGGGTTTTTCCTGCGTTGAAAATCGCACCTCCATTTGAAAATTGTATGATTACAGGACTTTTTAACTCGGCCGCTGTTTCCAAAACGGCATTGATGGTATTGTTTCCTGTTACGTTTACTGCGGGTAGGGCAAAAGATTTTGCCTTGGCAAGTTTAAAAACTTCTTGTACTTGTTTTCCAGTGATGACACCGGCGGGTATATTAAATTCCATTCAGTTATTGTTTGGCGCAAAAGTATTAAACTTTTTGAATCTAAAATGGATAATTGATTCCGATATTGAAGACCGCCTTTTTTAAACGGTATTCCGTCCACCATCGATCGGCTTGCGGCAGTGCAGGATTATAGGTCTTGAACCCCGTATCCAAACGAAAAACAAAAAAATCAAAATCATAGCGAAATCCTATCCCCGAACCAATGGCGATTTCTGATAAATCTTGGAGTCCATCAAAGCGCATGGCGGGATCTTCCACATCGTCCCACAGATTCCATATATTTCCTCCATCAACAAACATGGCACCTTGCAAGGAACCCAAAAGAGGAAAACGGTATTCCACGTTCATGGCTAATTTAAAATTTGCCTCATTAAATTCGTTGATATTGCTGCTGCTTCCAGGGCCTAATTTATAGGCTCTCCAAGCCCGGTTGTCGTTGGAACCCCCAGAGAAGAAGGAGCGAGAAAATGGCAAGTTGGTGGCATTGCCATAGGGAATTGCGATTCCGCCAAAAAAGCGCACGGCAACCACTCGCTTTCTGCCTACGCTCCAATGCTTGATATAATCCAGTTCCGTTTTCACATACTGAGAAGGAAGGACGCCATTGATTTCAAAAGGAACGTTGGAACCTCCGTTAATCCGGTGGGCGAGTTGAAGTAAGTTACCTACCCATTCAAATTTCCATCGAACTTGAAAAAAATTCTCATCAAAAATGCTCTGCTGATTGTTTAGATTATAACTAAAAGAGGATCCCAAAATCAGGTTGTTTGCGGTCAATCGATCCAAACGTTCTTTGATGTTATTTACGATTTTATAGTCTGGATTTTCAGGCTTGATTTCGGTTTGATCACGCAGTACGGCATCTATAAAAGACAGACTACCGGCAGGAATGGTTAAATTTTCATTTCCATCTACCCAATTTGGATTAATCGTGTGATTTTGTGCCACACTATTGAGCCGATCGAAGGAGTTTTTATAGACATTGAAATAATTGTCAATATTGGTATTGTTGACAAACTCCAAGTCCATCAATTTAAAATTCAACTTTTTTTGTTCGTTGGGTTGCCAATCAAACTGATAGGTGGTACTGAAAAATTGTTTGTCTAACCCAATATTTTCTTGAAGACTGGTTCCCAAAATCATTTGGGTATTGGGATACATTTTTGTGGGAATCAATTTTCCAATCCCAAAGGGGAGTACAATTCGAGGGACACTGAGTTTGACATCTCCCCCAAATTCAAAAAGGTTAAAAAATCGGTCATTGGCATTGGCAAGGTCTCGGGAAGCACCAATATTGCTTTTGACGTTCAGCTCCAATAATTCGGTTCCTCTAAAAACATTTCGAATCCCCAATCCGCCCCCCAGTCCAATTCCAAAATCTTGAATATTGGAATGCGATAAATCCAAATCAAATCCCAGTGAAAAGCGTTCTTTAGGCGTTAGATAAATCTGCGCAGCCAGTGCTGTACTGTCTCCAGCTATGGGTTCGTAGTTGATACTGGGATATTTAAAATTCTTTAGGTTTGAAAAATAGCGATAGGTGAGCGTTCGATCTGTTTCACTGAATAGCGCATTGGCTTGTATGGAAATTCCATCTGCGATGGCATTGGGTTTATATTTCAATTTGCCCTTGCTATGCAGAGTTAAATTTTCATATACTAACGAATCGGTAAACGGATTTCGATTTTTTTCAGCATTACTATCTTCTATAAAAACATCAATTTTTTTGACGGTATGAATCCTATACGGAAACTCGAAGAGGGTATCATTGATTCGTCTTTGTATATTGTCGATGGAAAGTTTTACGGGGATTTTGATGTCCTGACCACTGCTGTCTATGGCGGCAATGTATTTGATGTTATTCCCTTGGAAATTATAAACGCCATAATTTCTAAATTGGTTGACAATTCGATCTCTTTCCTCATCGAAACGTCTAAAAACAAAAGGATCGCCGGGTTTAAGGAAACTCTCTTTCGCCATTTTTTGATACAAGGAGTCCAAATCCGGAGCCGCAATGGCCGTTGTGATACTGTCGATCAGATACCGTTGATTGGGCGTGATGTTGTATTGAAGGGTAATTTTTTTCGGCTTGGGCTGCAGACTATCCGCGCGAACTTGAACATCAAAATAGCCCAAATTCTTATAGTATTGAACGATTCTATTTTTTGATTTTTCTATGGCTAGAGCATCATATACTGCTGGAGCTTCGCCCGTTTTTCGCAGCCATTCATTAAATTTTACCGCATAGTTTTTTAGAGCAATTACTTGCTTGTCAGAAAACCATTTGCTCAAACGGGCTGGGCGTTTGGCTTTTTTTTGCAACCAATTTTCAAAAGCAACTTCTGGATTGGGATGACTCCAATCGTAAATTTTTTTGCGCCAAGGGATTTCCAGAAAAGTACTATTGGGGGTGGTGGTTACGACTAGATTTACCGCATCGTTTTTCAGTAGTTTTTCGGTCTCGTAAATTTCATTCTTGGTGATAATGGATGCCTCTTTGGAGGAAGATTGCGTAGCCGCACATCCATACAGGAAATGAAAAATAACAGAAAGAATGACTAGTTTTGTATGGATGCGATACACCTTCTTTAAGATTTGATATCAAAAATACGCCATTTTTATGCTTAGCAAGAATCAACGAAAACAAATCCTTCTTTTAAAACAAAAAAAGTATCGAATTCAAAAACAGCTTTTTGTTGCAGAAGGAGAAAAAGTAGTGCAAGAATTTATGGATGCGGGCTATGAAATGCACCAGCTTTATGCCACTTTTTCTTTTCGGCATCCGTTGTGTGAACGCATCAGTGGGGAGGAGATGCAACAGCTTACGCATTTTAAAACGGCAAGTCCTTTGCTTGCTGTATTTTCCATTCCGGAGGAAACGGCCTTGGCACCATCGGACTTAATGATTGCCTTGGACGGCATCAACGATCCTGGAAATTTGGGAACCTTTATTCGGCTGTGCGATTGGTATGGCATCCAACAATTGGTGTGCAGTCCTACCACCGTGGATTGTTACAATCCTAAAACAGTGCAGGCGGCCATGGGATCTTTGGCTCGGGTTCAATGTCATTATTTGGATTTAGCCCCTTGGTTGCAACAATCTGAATTGCCGAGCTATGGCGCTCAATTGGAAGGTCAAAACCTCTATACATCTGCATTGCGTCCTAAAGGGGTTTTTGTTTTTGGAAGCGAATCGCATGGCTTGTCCGATGCCGTTCGGTCGGAAATCGATCATTTTATTACCATTCCCCGCTTTAATAAAGTTTCGGGAGCAGAAAGTTTAAATGTTGCCATTGCCGGTGCCATCGTAATCAGTGAATTGTTTCGGTCGAGTTTCCCTACTCAAAAGTAATGATGATCGCCACTCCTCGGCTGAACATATTAAGAATTTTTCCAGTCCAAGGGCTGTCTGGGTCGTTATCGTTGACCAACTCGTTTTGAAAAGAAAATAGTCCTCGCAGACTGGGTGAAAATTTAAAGTAGTACAGATAAAATTCAAAGCCAAAACCCAGTTCATAATTTAAATTATTGGAAGTGGTACGAAAAACGTTTCCGGAATTATCATCTCTGTTTTTTTGATTGCTGGAAAGATTAAAATCGGTGGAGAAGCCACCCAATATAAAAGGGCGAAAGTTGTTGATTCGCAGGGTATTTACCTTGAATAACAACGGCAAATGAATATAGGTGGATTTGATATCTCTGTAGCGGTCGGATTCTTTAGTAAACTCGGTATACTCTGGATAGACCAGTTCGCGCTGCGAATAGTAAAGTCCGGGTTCAAAACGAAGATTTAAAAAATTATTGATTCGCAAGTCGCCAATCATCCCCACGACAAAGCCCTTTTTAGGAATTACTGCAATGTCTTTGTATTGTAGGTCTTTGTAATAGCTATCTATGTATTCAAATTTAAAATCGTATTGATTGTAGCCTAAAAAATAACCGAAGTGAATGATTTTATTGTCGAAGGTAGGAAGATTGTTTACCCGCTCGCGCACCGTCGGGTACTGGGCATGTAGCTGAATTAAAACAAACAGCAAAAACCCCAAAAACAGCCTTATTTTTTTACGGTTTTTTGGCACTATAGATGGAAGCTACCCCTAAGGTTTGTGGGTAATCTTTCACTCCTATAAACCCATTTTTCTTCAAAATATTGTTGAAGGCTTCGCCACAAGGAAAATTTGCAGCAGAATCCGACAAATAGGCATAGGCAGTTCGATCCTTAGCAAATAGTTTTCCTAAAGAAGGCATGATTTTTTTGGTGTATAACAGATAGAAAAACCGAAAAAATGCAGATTTTGGCACAGCGGTTTCCAAAATTAATAGTTGGCCTTCGGATTTGAGCACTCTGAAAACTTCTTTTAGTCCTTTGTCTAAATTTTCAAAATTCCGAACGCCAAAGGCAATGGTTACGGCATCGAAACTGTGATCTTCAAATTGCAGCTGCTCCGAATCGCCCAACACCATTTGAATACGGTCTTGGAGTGCTTGATCCAATACTTTCTTTTTTCCAATCTCTAGCATCCCCGGCGAAATGTCAAGACCCACAAGCGTTGCATTTTTAATACTTGACAAAGCAATCACCAAATCCCCGGTTCCCGTGGCGATATCGAGTATGGTTTTAGGATTTTCACGCGCCAACATTCGAACGATATTTTTCCTCCAGCGTAAATCGATGCCCAAGGTGATGATGCGATTGAGGGCATCATAGCTTTTGGCAATACCATCAAACATTTTGGTGACTTGCTTTTTTTTGGTGTCCTTATCGTTTTGATAGGGTTTAATGTGCTTTTCCATAGAAGGAGCAAAGATAATCATTTGGACGGAGACAACGACGATGACTTTTTGCGTCACATCTTCTATTATTTGTATATTTGTGTGCTGTTTTCTAATTAAAGTTGTGAGAATTTTTCGACTTTCATTTCAGTAAAATTGAAATTTTTGCCGTTTATTCCACATTATCCTTGAAAGAACAGTTATATAGAAATGAGAATAATTATCGCCGGAGGAGGTGAGGTCGGATTTCATTTAGCAAAACTGCTCTCTTTTGAATCGTTGGACATCACGCTTATCGACACCGATAAGGAACGTTTAAATTATGCGGAGTCGCACCTCGATATCCGCACTATTCGTGGAGATGCGATGTCGCTCAGTGCAATACAGGAAGCAAATGTTTCCAATTCAGATTTATTTATTGCGGTCACTTCTCAGGAGGCTACCAATATTACAGCAAGTGCACTGGCCAAACAATTGGGGTGTAAGCGCACCATCGCGCGTATTTCTAATATCGAATTTATTAAGGCGAACGGGGTGGTCAGTTTTAAAGATTTGGGGGTAGATGAATTGATTTCGCCAGAAGAATTAGCTGCTGCGGAAATTCAACAATTGCTCGATCAATCTGCTTTTTCGAACAGTTATGGTTTTGAAGAGGGTGCCTTAACCTTAATTGGTACCACTTTGGGCGAAGATGTTCCCTTTGTTGGAAAAAGTGTGAAAGAAGCAGCTTCCATTTTTCCCGACGTACATTTTATGCCCATTGCAATTCAGCGAAAAGGAACCCAGTTTACAATGATTCCTAGAGGGGATACTTGTTTTGAAGCGGGGGATAATGTGTTTTTTATTACGCTGAAAGAAGGCGTTGAAGAAATATATAAACTCACCGGAAAACGAAAGGCATCCATCAAAAACATTATGATTTTGGGAGGGGGCAAAATTGGTTACAATACGGCACGTGAGTTGTGTCAGAAAAAATTTAACGTTACCCTGGTCGAAAAAAACAAAAAAACGGCTTTTGAAATTGCAGACTTGCTTCCCAATGCGCTTGTCATTAATGCTGATGGAAGGAATTTAGAACTTTTGGAGGAAGAGGATTTGTCCGCGATGGATGCTTTTATTGCGGTGACAGAAAACTCAGAGACCAATATCATGGCTTGCCTTATGGCCAATAGTAAAAGCGTAAAAAAAACGATTGCTTTGGTGGAAAATATGGACTATTTTCAACTCTCCCAATCCATTGGGATTGACACCTTAATCAACAAAAAGCTTTTAACGGCCAATACAATTTTTCGGTACATCCGTAAAGGGGATGTGGTGGATATGACCACTTTGAATAATTTGGATGCAGAAATTTTGGAATTTGTGGTCAATGCCAATTCCAAAGTTGCCAACTATAAAATCAAAGACCTTGAATTTCCCCGAACGGCTATTATCGGAGGAGTCATCAAAGAGGGAGTTGGAATTATAGCCTTGGGGGATTACACCATCCGTCCGGGAGATCGGATTGTGGTGTGTTGTCTTCCCCGATCAATAAAACGCATCGAAAGTTTATTCTTGTAAGCGATGCATTCCATAAACTTTAAAATGGTTTTTTTCCTTATGGGAGTTTTGTTGCTCTTCAACGGAGGATTGATGCTGTTATCCTCCCTGACGAGTTTTTTAACCCAAGACGGATTTACTTTCGAAATCACCCTTTCCGCCTTTTTGGTGCTGTCTTTTGGCGCACTGTTAATGTTGATTACACGACAATACAACAATCAAATTCAAAAACGCGAAGGCTATCTCGTGGTCAGCTTGGGTTGGCTACTGATGTCCCTTTCGGGGACTTTACCGTATTTGCTTACGGGAAGTATACAAGCTTTTGTGCCTAGTTTTTTTGAATCTATGTCGGGCTATACGACCACCGGTGCAACAATATTACACGATATTGAAGCGGTGCCCAAAGGCGTCCTTTTTTGGCGCAGCACAACCCATTGGATCGGGGGAATGGGAATCATTGTTTTGGCCATTGCCATCCTTCCGTTTTTGGGAATCGGAGGGATGCAGTTGTTCACCGCCGAAGCTCCCGGTCCCGGGAATGACAAGCTCCATCCGAGAATTACAGACACCGCCAAACGACTTTGGTTGATCTATTTGAGTTTTACCTTGATCGAAACGTTTTGTCTTTATTTTGCTGGGATGTCTTTTTTCGACGCCATCAATCATGCGATGAGCACATTGTCTACGGGAGGATTTTCTACCAAAAACAGTAGTATCGCTTTTTGGAATCAAAATCCGTTGATTGAGTATATCATCATCTTTTTTATGTTTTTGGCGGGGACAAATTTTATTGTCAGCTATTTTGCTATCACAGGAAAATTTAAAAAAGTATTCAGTGATGAGGAGTTTAAAAGTTATTTTTTCTTTATTCTGTTTTTTACTGTTTTGGTTTGCGGAATGATACTGCTCCATGTCGATATTCCTCAGCATTTTGAGGGTGTTACAAACAGTTTTTCAGCCTTGGAAACGGCCTTTCGACACGCCCTTTTTCAAGTGCTTTCAGTCATCACCACCACCGGATTTGTCACGGCTGATTTTACACAATGGACCCCCTTTTTGACCATCGTGTTTTTTGGTTTGATGTTTTTGGGAGGTTCTTCTGGATCTACATCTGGAGGGGTAAAAGTGGTGCGGCATTTGTTGATGATTAAGGGAGGTTTTTTAGAATTTAAACGTGCCCTGCACCCCAACGCCATTATCCAAGCACGTTACAATAAAAAAATTGTGGGGGAGTCAATCTCTTATAACATCCTTGGTTTTTTTATCCTGTACATGCTCAGTTTTATCATTGGTGCTTTAGGCTTTGGTTTTATGGGAATCGATTTTGAATCAGCAGTGGGCTTGGCGGCTTCTACCTTGGGTAATGTAGGGCCTGCATTGGGTGCTTTTGGGCCGGTGGATAATTATGAAGCTTTGGCAGATGCGGGAAAAATATGGGCCAGTTTTTTGATGCTCTTAGGACGTTTGGAACTTTTTACGGTACTGATTCTTCTCACTCCGTTTTTTTGGAAAAAACGATGATAAAGGTGTTGCTTTAGAAATCGTATTTGTCTTTCCAGCAATTTTTTAAGTAGTTTTTGAGTTGCGCTTCTTTGGGATTATTGCCAGGTTTGTAAAAAGTCGTTTTTGCAATGGCTTGTGGGAGAAATTCTTGATCTACAAAATTATTTTCAAAATCGTGAGCGTATTTATAATGCGCTCCATAGCCCAATTCTTTCATCATTTTGGTGGGTGCATTCCGCAGGTGGAGCGGAATTCCCAAATTTCCGGTTTCTGCCACCGTTTTTTGCGCCGCAGTAATGGCCGTATAGGCACTGTTACTTTTGGGCGAACTCGCCAAATACAAGGCACATTCGCTCAGTAGAATTCTTCCCTCGGGATAGCCCACCACACTCACCGCTTGAAAGGTGCTGTTGGCCAACACCAATGCGTTGGGATTGGCAATTCCGATGTCTTCGGCGGCTAAAATCAACAATCGACGGGCTATGAATTTTATGTCTTCCCCGGCTTCAATCATGCGCGCCAACCAATAAACAGCAGCATTGGGATCACTGCCGCGTATGGACTTGATAAATGCGGAAATAATGTCGTAATGAAAATCGCCTTTCTTGTCAAAGAGCATGCTTTTGTGCTGAATGGTTTCCAAGACCAAAGCATTGGTGATGACCAGCGGTACATCAGTCTGTGCTTGGATGACCAATTCCAAAATTGACAACATTTTTCGGGCATCACCCCCCGACAGCTCCAAAAGGGCTTTGTCTTCTTGAAGTTTGATATTACGTTCTTTTAAAAAGCGGTCCGTTTGAAGGGCACGGTCTAAAATTTCTTTTAGTTCAGAAGCATTAAGGGGATTTAAAATATATACTTGACAACGCGACAATAGAGCATTGATCACTTCAAAACTGGGGTTTTCTGTAGTGGCGCCAATGAGGGTGACAACTCCTTTTTCAACCGCATTGAGTAAGGAATCCTGTTGAGATTTACTAAAGCGATGAATCTCATCGATGAACAAAATGGGATTTTTTGCGCTAAAAAGCCCTCCATTTTGAGCGGCTTTTTGAAGGATTTCACGAATCTCTTTAACGCCGGTGTTGATGGCAGAAAGTTGATAGAAGGGACGGTTTTTTTCTTGCGCCAAAAGTTGTGCGAGAGTGGTTTTTCCGGTGCCCGGTGGCCCCCAAAAAATCAAACTCGGGAACACTCCATGGGCGATCATTTGCGTCAAAGTGCCCGAAGGTCCCACCAAATGCTGCTGTCCGAAGTAATCGTTCAGTGTTTTTGGCCGCATCCGTTCTGCAAGGGGAGTGTTCATGCCATTAAGTTAAGGTGTTTTGGCGAACCCACTCATAAAAAACAACGGCACAGGCCACAGACACATTTAAGGAATCCATGGCAGCATTCATGGGGAGTTTGGCTTGCCCATCCAAAAGCTTGAAGATGCCTCTGGAAATTCCAATATCTTCTGCCCCAAAAACAAGCGCCAAAGGGCCTTTTAATTCTTGATCATAGACCAAATCGGTGGCTTTTTCTGTAATTCCAACAATCTTTACTTGATGGGCTTGGAGTAAATAGATGGCGTCTTTGAGGTGGGCGGTTTTGGCGATGGGTACATTAAAAACTCCCCCTGCTGAGGTTTTTACCACATCACCGTTCAGCGGGGCACTTCCACTACTGGGAATGATGATGGCATCAACACCGGTGGCTGCGGCAGACCGCAAAATAGCCCCAAAATTTCGTGCATCCGTCACCCCGTCCAAAAGGACAAATAGCGGATTGGATTTTTTCTCAAAAACTGCAGCGATTAAGGGTTCCAGAGCTTGTGTGTTGATGGCACCAATACGTGCCACCGCCCCTTGATGATTTTTGCTCGAAAAACGCTCCATGCGTTCCACCGGAACAAAACTAAAAGGGATGTTATGCTCTTTTAAGATTTTAAGAAGTTGATCAAAAAGTTGGCTCTGCGAACTTTTTAATAACCATACCTTGTCGATGGCTTTTTCTGCGGTTATCGCCTCGATGATGGCACGTATTCCAAATATATTGATTGAATCCATGCTCAAAAATAGAGCAATTCCTAAAGATTTGGAGGGGATTGATGATGATTTATTGTTTTGAAAGTATATTCATCATCGCTTTTGCTGCTTCTTTACCAATAATTTCAATTCTGTCTTTAGGGGTTTCATCCCCAATTTCAAAAGTAATACCAACAGCATTGTGACCAAATAAAAACCAACCTTTTGAAACGGGTGTTTCACTATTGCTCGATTTTTCATTGACCTCATATTTTGGAATTCTACTTTCTAATTCTTCAAACCAATGGGTTGAAAAATCTGGTATTTCAGTTAATTCATTGTCCTTATTGGTGTAAAAGACATCGTACCAAGTTGCATTTTCAATTTGGTCGGATTTTATAACACTTACGGCACCTGCGATAGATTCTCTTTTTTGCGTTCCGTATGCAGTAACGATAACTTCTTGTAATTCAGAAGAATCATCCTGAAAATTAACATTAATTACATCAGAAGCACCAACAGTAATTCTTTGAGAGATAAAGCCAACAAAGCTAAAGACAAGGACATCTCCCTCGCTAGCAGTTATACTATACTTCCCATCAAAGTCTGTGGCGACTCCTCTAGTCGTATTTTCAATAATTATACTTGCACCGGGCAGGGGTAGCCCAGATTCATCAGTAATATTTCCGGTGATTGTTTTTTGCTGTGCAAAAACCAGTTGCACCATCAAAATCCCCAAAAGGGTTAAAAACAAGGATTGTTTTTTCATAAATAGATTTGATTTGGTTAAACATGGCGGTGAATTTCTTAAAATCTTGTTAAAGACAAATTGACATTTGCAACAAAAAGGTCTAATGGAATCATGTGTTTTAACAAAAAAGGTTAAGATTTTTCTAAAATTATTTACTAGATAAATTTATTGAAAAATGCTGTTTTTGAATTTTTGATTTTTGGGGACCAACAATAAAAATTTTGGAGCCCCATTTTCTTTACTTTTTTGTTAGAAATTCAAATATTGAAAAAGGCGTTAAAATTTTCCAAAAATAGGGTTTGATTCATTGAAAATTTATTCTACATTTGCACGCCCAATAAAATGGGGAATTAAATATATATATGCCAACTATTGCACAATTAGTACGAAAAGGAAGAGTCAGCATTACCAAGAAGAGTAAATCGGCTGCTTTGGATTCCTGTCCACAACGAAGAGGTGTCTGTACTCGTGTTTACACGACTACACCAAAAAAACCGAATTCCGCCATGCGTAAAGTAGCGCGGGTTCGATTGACCAACGGTAAGGAGGTCAATGCCTATATTCCCGGTGAAGGACACAACCTCCAAGAGCACTCGATAGTATTGGTACGCGGCGGAAGAGTTAAAGATTTGCCGGGGGTCCGTTATCACATTGTTCGTGGTGCATTGGATACTGCCGGAGTGGAAGGACGTTTACAACGACGCTCAAAATACGGTGCCAAAAGACCTAAAAAGTAATTGTAAACCCTTGATCACACGACAATGAGAAAAAAACAAGCAAAAAAACGTCCCTTACTACCGGATCCTAAATTTAATGATCAGTTAGTCACCCGTTTCGTCAACAATTTGATGTGGGACGGTAAGAAATCAACTGCCTTCAAAATATTTTACGATGCCATGGATATCGTAGAAGAACGCAAACAAGATGAAGAAAAATCAGCGGTGGAACTATGGAAAGATGCACTTTCTAATGTAATGCCACACGTTGAAGTACGAAGCCGCAGGGTGGGAGGGGCAACCTTTCAAATCCCAATGCAGATTCGTCCCGATAGAAAAGTTTCTTTGGCCATGAAATGGTTGATCAGTTATTCACGCAAACGCAACGAAAAAACAATGGCATTGCGCTTGGCCAATGAGGTTCTAGCTGCTGCCAAAGAAGAAGGTGCTGCCGTGAAAAAACGTCAAGACACCCATAAGATGGCAGAAGCCAACAAAGCCTTCTCACATTTTAGATTTTAATTAAAGAAAGTATACTAAGGCTATGGCTAGAGATTTAAAATATACTAGAAACATTGGTATTGCCGCACACATTGATGCAGGAAAAACCACCACTACTGAACGTATTCTGTTTTATACTGGAGTAAGTCACAAGATTGGTGAGGTGCATGATGGTGCTGCAACTATGGACTGGATGGAGCAAGAACAAGAACGTGGAATTACGATTACTTCGGCCGCAACAACTTGTACTTGGAGCTTCCCCACCGACCAAGGAAAACCCTTACCCGAATCCAAACCCTATCACTTCAACATCATTGATACTCCCGGTCACGTGGATTTCACTGTGGAAGTAAACCGATCGCTTCGTGTACTCGATGGATTGGTTTTTTTATTTTCAGCCGTTGACGGCGTGGAACCACAGTCGGAAACCAACTGGCGTTTGGCGGACAATTACAAAGTGCCACGTATTGGTTTTGTAAACAAAATGGATCGTCAAGGTGCCAATTTCCTAAATGTGAGTAATCAAGTTCGGGAAATGTTGCGTTCCAACGCAGTGCCCATCGTACTCAATATTGGTGACGAAGAAGACTTTACAGGAGTCGTGGACTTAGTAACCAATAAAGCTATTTTATGGCATGAGGACAACTACGGCTCTACTTTCGACGAAGTAGAAATTCCCGAAGACATGAAAGCCGATGCTGAAAAATATCGCGCCGAATTGATCGAGGCAGTTGCCGAATACGATGAGGAATTGCTAGAAAAATTCTTTGAAGATCCCGATTCTATCAGTCCTGATGAAATTCATGCTGCGCTGCGTGCAGCCACCCAAGACATGAGTATCATTCCCATGATTTGTGGTTCATCATTTAAAAACAAAGGTGTACAGTTTCTGTTAGATGCCGTATGCCGTTATTTGCCTTCACCCGAAGATAAAGAAGCGATTGTGGGAACACATCCTGATACAGGAGCAGAAATTTCAAGAAAACCATCGGTTACGGATCCGTTTGCCGCATTGGCTTTTAAAATTGCTACCGATCCTTTTGTAGGTCGTTTGGCATTTTTCCGTGTTTATTCAGGAAGACTGGACGCAGGTTCCTATGTTTTGAACAATCGTTCAGGAAATAAAGAACGTATCTCTCGTATCTATCAAATGCACTCCAACAAACAGAACTCTATCGATGCTATTGAAGCTGGAGATATTGGAGCTGCGGTTGGATTTAAGGATATCAAAACAGGAGACACACTTACTTCTGAAAAGCACCCCATTACATTAGAAAGCATGGACTTTCCCGATCCCGTTATCGGTATCGCTGTAGAGCCTAAAACCAAAGCCGATGTTGACAAACTCGGAATGGCACTTTCTAAATTGGCAGAAGAAGACCCTACCTTCCAAGTGAAAACAGATGAGGCCTCTGGGCAAACCATCATTTCTGGAATGGGAGAGTTACACCTAGATATTATTGTGGATCGTCTTCGACGTGAGTTTAAGGTTGAAGTCAACCAAGGACAACCACAGGTGGAGTACAAAGAGTCCTTAACACAGGCTGCCAGCCACCGTGAAGTTTATAAAAAACAAACTGGAGGTCGTGGTAAATTTGCAGATATTGTCTTTGACATTTCACCAGCGGAGGAAGGTAAAGTAGGGCTTGAATTTGTTAATGAAATCAAAGGAGGAAATATTCCTAAAGAATACGTTCCTTCCGTAGAAAAAGGATTTAGAGAATCTATGAAAAACGGACCTTTGGCCGGTTTTGAAGTAGACGCAATGAAGATTACTCTGAAAGACGGATCTTTCCACCCAGTGGATTCCGATTCCCTTTCCTTTGAATTGGCAGCCCGACTTGGATTTAAAGTTGCGGCCAAAGCAGCCAAAGCAGTAATTATGGAACCCATCATGAAACTGGAGGTTTTGACTCCGGAAGAAAATATGGGGGATATTGTAGGAGACCTTAACCGTCGTCGTGGGCAAGTCAATTCCATGGACGATCGTGCCGGTGCCAAAGTAGTTCGTGCAGAAGTGCCTTTATCTGAAATGTTTGGATATGTTACTTCCCTGCGTACGCTTTCTTCGGGTCGCGCTACCTCTACAATGGAATTTTCTCACTATGCAGAAACACCTTCAAACATATCTGAAAGTGTGATTGCAGACGTTCACGGTAAAAAAGCATAAAACGCATTTGTAATGAGTCAAAAAATTAGAATTAAACTAAAATCGTACGATCACAACTTGGTTGACAAATCGGCCGATAAAATCGTAAAAACGGTAAAAACAACAGGTGCTGTGGTAACCGGACCAATTCCTTTACCCACTCACAAAAAGCTCTTTACGGTATTGCGTTCTCCTCACGTGAACAAAAAATCGCGCGAGCAGTTCAAACTTTGTTCTTACAAAAGACTTTTGGACATCTACAGTTCTTCTTCAAAAACCATCGATGCGTTGATGAAGTTGGAGCTCCCTAGTGGTGTAGAAGTAGAAATCAAAGTTTAAGTACAAACAAGAATCAACACAATTAATTAATCAATAATAAAAACTAAATAATGTCTGGGTTAATAGGAAAAAAAATCGGCATGACCAGTCTCTTTGACGAGCAAGGGAAAAATATTCCTTGTACGGTACTTGAAGTTGGACCATGCGTGGTTACCCAAGTCAGAACCGAAGAGGTTGACGGGTATAGTGCACTTCAACTGGGTTTCGATGACAAGGCAGAAAAACGAGCTACGCAAGCAGCTCAGGGTCATTTCAAAAAGGCCAACACTGCTCCTAAGAAAAAGGTTGTCGAATTTCAGTTTAATACCCCCTACAATTTGGGAGATACCATCACGGTAGATCACTTTGCAGAAGGGGAATTTGTAGATGTTTCTGGAACATCTAAAGGAAAAGGTTTTCAGGGAGTTGTAAAGCGCCACGGTTTTGGTGGTGTGGGACAAGCAACCCACGGACAACACAACCGACTAAGAGCCCCTGGTTCTATTGGTGCAGCGTCCTATCCTGCCCGTGTTTTCAAAGGCATGAGAATGGCTGGACAAATGGGAAACACCAATGTGAAAGTTCAAAACCTAAGAGTGGTTAAAGTAGTGCCTGAAAAAAATCTTTTAGTGGTTAAAGGATGTGTACCGGGTCATAAGAATGCATACGTAATTGTTCAGAAATAATGGAATTAAACGTACTTAATATAGAAGGAAAAGAAACCGGAAGAAAAGTATCTTTAGATGCCTCCGTTTTCGCAATCGAACCCAATACACATGCGATCTATTTGGACGTAAAGCAACACTTGGCCAACAAGCGTCAGGGAACGCACAAATCCAAAGAGCGTGCAGAAATTGTAGGGAGTACAAGAAAGATCAAAAAACAAAAAGGTACGGGTACAGCGCGTGCTGGTAGTATCAAGAATCCTCTGTTTAGAGGAGGAGGTCGTGTTTTTGGTCCTACGCCTAGAGATTACAGCCAAAAAGTGAACAAAAAAGTGAAGCGTTTGGCACGTAAATCTGCACTGAGCATTAAAGCGAAAGAAAATCAAATCACCGTGGTGGAAGACATCCAATTGGATGCTCCAAAAACCAAAGGTTACCTCAATATGTTGGCCGCTCTTGGATTGAGCGACAAAAAAAGTGTATTGGTGTTGGGTGAACAGAATAAAAATGTATATTTGTCCTCTCGCAATTTAAAGCAATCCAAAGTTGTAATTAACTCTGAATTAAACACTTACGCAATATCAAATGCGCAGAATTTAATTTTTTCGGAAAGCGCAATTGCCGGATTAGAAACACTTTTGAACCGATAAGACATGAGTATTATATTAAAACCGATCATCACTGAAAAAGCAACTCACGATAGTGAGCTGTTAAATCGTTATACGTTTTTGGTAGACACTCGTGCCAACAAGGTCGAAATCAAAAAAGCAGTGGAAGCTGCTTATGGTGTCAATGTTGAAAAAGTAAGAACCTTAAACTATGGCCCAGAACGTAAAGTTCGGTTTACCAAAACAGGTATCCAAAAGGGTAAAACCAACGCTACTAAGAAAGCCATTGTGCAAGTAGCCGAAGGAGAAAACATAGATTTTTATAGTAATTTATAAGCGCGTCAGATGTCTGTAAGAAAATTAAAACCAATAACTCCTGCGCAGCGTTTTAGAGTAGTAAATGGATTTGACGCAATTACTACTGATAAGCCCGAGAAAAGTTTATTGGTCCCCAAGAAAAGATCTGGGGGAAGAAACAACAAAGGAAAAATGACAGCTCGCCACATTGGTGGAGGTCATAAAAAAAGGTATCGTATCATCGACTTTAAACGGAACAAATTTAATGTTGCCGCAGAAGTTAAATCTATTGAATACGATCCAAACCGTACTGCTTTTATTGCCTTGGTAGAATACACCGATGGTGAAAAAAGATACATCATTGCTCAGAATGGACTTCAAGTAGGTCAAAAAGTAGAATCTGGAAACGGAGCAGCTCCCGAAGTTGGGAATGCACTTTATCTTTCTGAGATTCCTTTGGGGACAATTATATCCTGTATTGAGTTGCATCCTGAAAAAGGAGCTGCGATTGCGAGAAGTGCCGGTTCTTTTGCACAATTGATGGCAAGAGACGGTAGATATGCTACGGTTAAAATGCCTTCGGGTGAAACGCGTATGATCTTGCTTACTTGTATGGCAACCATTGGAGCCATTTCCAATTCCGATCACCAGTTGTTGGTTTCCGGGAAAGCGGGCCGCTCTCGTTGGTTGGGTCGTCGTCCACGTACACGTCCTGTAGCAATGAACCCTGTCGATCACCCCATGGGTGGTGGAGAAGGCCGTGCTTCTGGAGGTCATCCACGATCTCGCAACGGTATTCCTGCTAAAGGATTCCGTACACGATCCAAAACAAAATCAACGAATCAGTTCATCATCGAACGTAGAAAAAAATAATCAGCTATGGCACGTTCATTAAAAAAAGGTCCTTTTGTACATCACAGTCTTGAAAAGAAAGTGATGAAAAACATAGAGGAAAATAAAAAAACAGTCATCAAGACCTGGTCTCGCGCTTCTTTGATTACCCCAGATTTTGTTGGGCAAACCATTGGAGTTCACAACGGAAAAACTTTTATTCCTGTATATGTTACAGAGAATATGGTAGGACACAAGTTGGGAGAATTTTCTCTCACTCGTTCGTTTCGCGGTCATGCCGGAGCTAAAAATAAAGGTAAAAAATAAGCATTAGCATGGGAAATCGTAAAAGACAATCCGCAGCAGCAATTAAGGAAGCAAAAAAGTCTTTGGCTTTTGCTAAACTAAATAATTGTCCTTCTTCACCACGTAAAATGCGCTTGGTTGCCGATCAAGTTCGTGGGGAGTCGATTGATAAAGCATTGGCTATTTTAAAATTTAGTCCAAAAGAAGCCTCTCGAAAACTAGAAAAGCTTTTGCTTTCTGCAATTTCGAACTGGCAAGCTAAAAACGAATCAGAAGATTTGGAAAAAGCCAACTTGGTAGTAAAAGAAATTCGTGTGGATGGTGGAAGTATGTTGAAAAGACTTCGTCCTGCTCCACAAGGAAGAGCTCACCGAATCAGAAAACGTTCCAACCACGTCACTCTTGTGTTGGGATCTAACACTATAGAAGCGTAATATGGGACAGAAAACAAACCCAATCGGGAATCGTTTAGGAATTATTAGAGGTTGGGATTCCAACTGGTATGGAGGAAATGACTACGGAGATAAAATTGCTGAAGACTTCAAAATCCGTAAATATATTCACGCACGTCTTTCTAAAGCAAGTGTTTCCAATGTAATCATTGAACGCACGCTCAAGATCATCACCATCACTGTGACTACTGCGCGTCCTGGAATCATTATTGGTAAAGCCGGTCAAGAAGTAGACAAACTCAAAGAGGAGTTAAAAAAAATCACCGGAAAAGAGGTTCAAATCAATATTTTTGAAATCAAACGTCCTGAATTAGATGCACAGTTGGTGGCCGCAAGTATTGCACGTCAAATCGAAAGCAGAATTTCCTACCGTCGTGCCATTAAAATGGCGATTGCCGCAGCCATTCGTATGAATGCAGAGGGGATTAAAGTACAAATCTCGGGTCGTTTGAATGGTGCTGAAATGGCACGTTCTGAATCTTTTAAAGAAGGTCGTATTCCTTTGTCCACGTTCCGTGCTGACATCGATTATGCTTTGGTTGAAGCCCACACCACTTACGGTCGTTTGGGGATCAAAGTTTGGATTATGAAAGGGGAAGTATACGGGAAAAGAGAACTTTCTCCGCTGGTAGGAATGAACAAAAAATCAACCGGTAACGCCGCTGCAGCCCCCAAAGGCAATGCACGCCAACGCCGTCGTAAATAATAAAAAAACGTAGTAGAAGACATGTTACAGCCAAAAAAGACAAAATTTCGCAAAGCGCAGACCGGCAGAATGAAGGGTATCTCCCAACGTGGACACCGACTTTCGAATGGTATGTTTGGGATCAAAGCATTGGATTCCGTATTTATCACTTCAAGACAAATTGAAGCTGCGCGTATTGCTGCTACACGTTATATGAAACGGGAAGGTCAATTGTGGATCAAAATATTTCCGGACAAACCCATCACCAAAAAACCATTGGAGGTTCGTATGGGTAAAGGAAAAGGAGCTCCAGAATATTTCGTAGCCGTAACAAAAGCGGGTCGAATTATGTTCGAAATTGCTGGTGTACCACATGATATTGCCAAAGAAGCATTGCGCTTGGCAGCACAAAAATTACCTGTAAAAACAAAATTCGTCGTTGCACGCGATTACGAAGCTTAATTCGTTGAGATTATGAAACAAGAAGAAATCAATAAACTGTCCAAAGAAGACCTTCAAGATAAATTGGCGGATTTTCAAAAGCAACTTTCGGATTTGAAATTAACACATGTGATTTCACCCATCGAAAATCCATTGCAAATCAAAACAATTCGTCGCACAGTGGCACGCATCAAAACCGCTTTGGCACAACAAGAAGCATAAGTCATGGAAACAAGAAATTTAAGAAAAGAACGTATCGGAGTAGTGACCAGTAACAAAATGGAAAAATCCATTGTTGTGGCAGAGGTCAAACGTGTAAAACACCCGATGTATGGAAAGTTTGTTTTGAAAACGAAGAAATACATCGCCCATGACGAGACCAACGATTGCAATATCGGAGATACTGTTAAAATCATGGAAACCCGTCCTTTGAGCAAATCAAAATGCTGGAGAATGGTTGAAATTATTGAAAGAGCTAAGTAATGATACAACAAGAATCTAGACTTAAAGTGGCCGACAATACAGGCGCTAAAGAAGTACTCACCATTCGTGTGTTAGGAGGAACCAAACGTCGCTATGCTTCCATAGGAGACAAAATTGTGGTTACTGTAAAAGAAGCGTCTCCCTCGGGAACCGTAAAAAAAGGACAAGTATCTACTGCAGTAGTGGTGCGTACGCGCAAAGAAGTGCGTCGTCCCGACGGATCGTATATCCGTTTTGACGAAAATGCTTGTGTATTGTTAAACCCAACAGGAGAAATGCGAGGAACACGTGTTTTTGGTCCCGTAGCCAGAGAGCTTCGCGATAAAAAATTCATGAAAATCGTTTCCTTAGCTCCTGAAGTATTGTAAGTAAAGCATTATGGCAACAAAAATCAAAATAAGACTAGGAGATACCGTTCGCGTAATTGCAGGCTCTGCAAAAGGTTCCGAAGGGACTGTATTGAGCATCCTTCGCGAAAACAACAGAGCGATTGTGGAAGGGGTCAATATGATCAAAAAGCACAACAAGCCTAGTGCCCAAAATCCACAAGGTGGAATTACAGAAAAAGAAGCACCCATTCATATTTCTAACTTATCCTTGCTTACTTCAGATGGTAAAACCACTCGAGTAGGTTACAAAGTGGAGAATGACAAAAAAGTGCGTATTGCAAAAAAAACGGATGAAGTAATTTAGTTATGAGTTATATACCTAGACTTAAAAAAGACTACACCGAGCGTATTGTCAAGACGTTGAAGGAAGAATTTGGTTACAAAAGCGTTATGCAAGTACCCAAACTTCAGAAGATTGTTTTGAGCCGTGGTGTAGGAGCAGCAGTTGCCGACAAAAAATTGATCGATTATGCAGTGGATGAACTGACCATGATCACCGGTCAAAAAGCCGTCGCTACGATTTCTAAAAAAGACGTTGCCGCTTTCAAACTACGAAAAGGAATGCCCATTGGTGCCAAAGTAACCCTTCGCGGTGAACGCATGTACGAATTTCTGGATCGTTTAGTAACCGCAGCCTTGCCACGTGTACGTGACTTTCAAGGAGTCAATGCAAACAGTTTTGACGGACGCGGAAATTATACCTTAGGGATCACGGAACAAATTATCTTTCCGGAGATTGATATTGACAAGGTAAACCGTATCAACGGTATGGACATCACATTTGTGACCAATGCGCCCACCGATCAAGAAGCAAAATCATTATTAAAAGAATTGGGAATCCCATTTAAAAAGAATTAATATGGCTAAAGAATCCATGAAAGCGCGTGAGCGCAAACGTGCCAAAACCGTTGCTAAATACGCCGAAAAGCGTAAAGCTTTAAAAGAAGCGGGCGATTACGAAGCCCTGCAGAAATTACCTCGCAATGCTTCCCCCATTCGGATGCACAATCGTTGTAAGTTGACCGGTCGTCCCAAAGGATACATCCGTCAGTTTGGAATTTCTCGTGTCACTTTTCGTGAAATGGCCAATCAAGGTCTGATTCCCGGAGTAACTAAAGCCAGTTGGTAATCATTTAGATAACAAATTATGTTTACAGATCCTATCGCCGATTTTTTAACTAGAGTTCGAAATGCCAACAGTGCAGGACATCGAGTTGTGGAAATTCCCGCTTCAAAAATCAAAAAAGAGATTACTAAAATCCTTTTTGATCAAGGCTACATTTTAAGCTACAAATTTGAAGAAACAGAAAATCACCAAGGCAAAATCAAAATTGCTTTAAAATATGACAAGCTCACCAAAGACCCTGTCATCAAAAATATTCAACGTATCAGCACCCCCGGTCTACGTAAGTATTCCGCAGCCGATACACTTCCTCGTATCCTCAACGGATTGGGCATTTCTATAGTGTCTACATCTCATGGTGTGATGACTGGAAAACAAGCTGCAAAACAAAATGTAGGAGGCGAACTTATTTGTTACGTTTACTAATAAAAGAATAAGAACAATGTCTAGAATAGGAAACAATCCAATAACAATCCCAGCCGGAGTCACTGTAGACATCCAACCTGAAATGATTGTTGTTAAGGGAAAATTAGGTGAACTTTCACAAGAATATAGTGAAGTTGTTGTCCGTCAAGAGGAAAACACCTTGATCGTATCACGCCTCTCTGATCAAAAATCAGTAAAGGCAAAACACGGACTTTACCGTTCGCTCATCCACAATATGGTGGTGGGTGTAAGTGAAGGTTTTACCAAAGAATTGGAATTGGTTGGGGTCGGTTATCGTGCCAGCAACCAAGGACAAATGTTGGATTTAGCACTCGGTTTCTCTCACAACATCCTCATGGATATTGCTCCCGAGGTTACGGTAGAAACCATTTCTGAAAAAGGAAAAAATCCTATCATCAAATTGACATCTAAAGACAAACAATTGATTGGACATATCGCAGCAAAAATACGCTCGTTCAGAAAACCAGAACCTTACAAAGGGAAAGGGATCAAATTTGTAGGAGAACAGATTCGTAGAAAAGCAGGTAAATCAGCATAATTAATCATCATGGGATTAACAAAATTAGAACGTAGAATTAGAATTCAAAAACGAATTCGCAAAATCGTTACCGGTACTGCCGATAGACCACGTCTGTCCGTATACAGAAGTAATAAAGAAATTTATGCGCAAGTGATAGACGATACCACTGGAAAAACTTTAGTGGCTGCCTCATCACGAGACAAAGCCATCAAAGCCGATGCAGCAGATAAAATTGCCATTGCATCTAGTGTGGGTAAATTACTTGCCGAAGTAGCTTCAAAAGCAGGTGTGTCCAATGTCACTTTCGACAGAGGGGGCTATTTGTATCATGGAAGAGTTAAGGCTTTGGCGGACGGAGCTCGTGAAGGAGGATTAAAATTTTAGAAAGCATATGTATCAAGATTATAAAAACGTAGAATTAGTAAAACCTGCCGGTCTGGAATTGAAAGATCGTTTGGTAGGTGTACAACGGGTTACTAAAGTAACCAAAGGAGGTCGTGCTTTCGGATTTTCTGCCATTGTGGTAGTAGGTGATGAAAACGGTGTTGTTGGGCAAGGTTTAGGAAAATCAAAAGAAGTTTCTGAGGCCATTGCTAAAGCCGTGGAAGATGCCAAGAAAAACTTAATCCGAATTCCGATCGACAAAGGAACCATTCCTCACGAACAAAAAGGAAAATACGGTGGCGCTCGAGTGTTCTTAAAACCTGCCTCAGAAGGTACAGGGGTTATCGCCGGTGGTGCTGTTAGAGCCGTATTGGAAGCCGTTGGAATTCACAATGTACTTTCCAAATCACAAGGTTCATCCAATCCTCACAACGTAGTAAAAGCCACTTTTGATGCTTTGCTACAATTGCGCAACCCACAAACGATTGCTCATCAGCGTGGAATTTCATTAGAAAAAGTCTTTAACGGTTAATCGTATTGTAATGGCACAGATAAAAGTAAAACAGGTTAGAAGTTCAATCAAACGTATACAAAACCAAAAACGTACCCTTGAGGCACTTGGTTTACGTGGGATTGGCAAAGAAGTAACCCATGAGAATACTCCTAATATCTTAGGAATGATAGAAAAAGTTAAACATTTGGTGACCGTCACCGAATTGTAAAAAATATATTATGAGCTTACACAATCTTAGCCCGGCTTCGGGATCGACACAGACACAAGGCAAACGCATTGGTAGAGGACAGGGTTCTGGAAAAGGAGGTACTGCCGCAAGAGGACACAAAGGTGCCAAGTCGCGTTCCGGATATTCCAAAAAATTAGGTTTTGAAGGTGGTCAAATGCCTTTGCAACGTCGTGTACCTAAATTTGGTTTCAAAAACATTAATCGTGTTGCCTATCAAGGTATTAACCTAGATACGTTACAAGAATTAGTTACCGAAAAGAAAATCACCAAAGAATTGGATTTAGACACCATTATTGCGCTGCGTTTGGCAGGTAAGAATGATTTTGTAAAAATCTTAGGAAGAGGAAAATTAGAAGCTCCGCTTAAGGTAAGTGCCCACAAATTTTCAGCCACTGCTAAAGCCGCTATTGAAGCTGCAGGAGGAGAAGCTGTAATCCTATAATTACTATGAAAAAATTTCTAGAAACCCTTTATAATATCTACAAAATTCAAGAACTAAGAGAGCGCGTATTGCTCACGCTTGGATTGATGTTGGTATATCGCATCGGTGCACAAGTTGTGTTGCCGGGTATCGATCCGGTTCAGTTGGCTGCACTTAGTTCGCGTACCGGTGGCGGAGGTCTTTTAGGAATATTGAATGCATTTACAGGTGGGGCTTTTGCCAATGCTTCTGTTTTTGCATTGGGTATTATGCCCTACATTTCTGCCTCCATTGTGGTGCAGTTGATGGGAATTGCGGTTCCTTATCTTCAGAAACTTCAAAAGGAAGGCGAAAGTGGTCGAAAAAGAATTACACAAATCACACGCTGGCTGACCATCCTTATCTGTATGGTACAAGCCCCGGCCTATTTGTATGGACTAGGCGCTTTGGGTGTACCCGATAGCGCGTTCATTATTGGAAAAGGTATAGGATTTATTATCCCCTCTGTTATCATATTGGTTACTGGAACCATCTTTGCCATGTGGTTGGGAGAAAAAATTACCGATCGTGGTATAGGGAATGGTATTTCATTACTCATTATGGTGGGGATTATTGCAAATCTTCCGCTATCGTTTACACAAGAATTTATTTCACGGGTCTCTGAAAACAACGGTGGATTGATGTTGATCCTTATCGAATTGGTACTTTGGGTGGTCATAATATTATTGTCCATTCTCTTGGTAATGGCGGTACGAAGAATACCTGTTCAGTATGCACGTCGTTCTGCAGGAGGTAATGCCAATGATCGTTCGGTTTATGGTTCTAGACAGTACATCCCACTAAAATTGAATGCATCAGGGGTTATGCCAATCATTTTTGCACAAGCCATCATGTTTGCTCCGGCCTACATCGGAAGTGCTCTTGGTGATACCGAAGTGGGGCAATGGATGCAAACCAGTTTCTCCGATATTTTTGGATTGTGGTACAACTTATTGTTTGCGTTCTTAATCATCGTATTTACCTATTTTTATACCGCAATCACAGTACCCACCAATAAAATGTCTGATGACTTGAAACGCAGTGGTGGATTTGTTCCTGGGATTCGACCCGGAAATGAAACTTCAGAATATTTAGACACAGTGATGTCACACATCACTTTTCCCGGTTCTCTTTTCCTTGCAGGGATTGCAATCTTTCCTGCACTAGTGGTCAAGTTAATTGGAATGCAACAAGGATGGGCACTTTTTTACGGTGGAACTTCTTTGCTCATTATGGTAGGTGTAGCAATTGACACCATCCAACAAGTAAATTCGTATTTGTTAAATAGACATTACGATGGATTAATGAAAACTGGAAAAACCCGTCGGACCAGTAATACAACAACCCCGACGATTTAAAAACCCATATGGCTAAACAAGCAGCAATATCACAAGAAGGCACCATTATCGAGGCCCTATCCAACGCCATGTTTCGCGTTGAATTGGACAATGGTCATGTGGTTACCGCTCATATATCTGGTAAGATGCGTTTGCATTATATCAAATTATTGCCCGGGGATAAAGTTAAATTAGAAATGAGTCCTTACGATCTGTCAAAAGCAAGGATTACCTTTAGATTTTAAATTACAACCAATATGAAAGTAAGAGCTTCTATAAAAAAACGCAGTGCAGATTGCAAAATCGTTCGACGCAAAGGACGTTTGTATGTGATCAACAAAAAAAATCCTAGATTCAAACAAAGACAAGGTTAATTATGGCTAGAATATCAGGAGTAGACATTCCCAAACAGAAAAGAGGTGTCATTGCACTTACCTATATCTTCGGTATCGGTAAGAGTCGTGCGCAAACGATTTTAGCATCTGCCAAAGTAGATGAAAATAAAAAAGTAAACGATTGGACCGATGATGAAACCGGTCGTATTCGGGATGCCGTTGGTACCTTCAAAATAGAAGGAGAATTGCGTTCAGAAGTTCAATTGAACATCAAACGTTTGATGGATATTGGATGTTACAGAGGAATTCGTCACAGAGCAGGTCTCCCCTTAAGAGGGCAGCACACCAAAAACAACTCTCGTACACGTAAAGGGAAACGTAAGACTGTAGCTAACAAGAAAAAAGCTACTAAATAATAGTTCGTAATTATGGCTAAAACAGCAAATAAAAAAAGAAAAGTAGTCGTTGAATCCGTTGGCGAAGCACACATCAATGCTTCTTTTAACAACATCATTATTTCATTGACAAATTCCAAAGGCGATGTCGTCTCTTGGTCTTCTGCCGGAAAAATGGGATTCAGAGGTTCAAAGAAAAACACTCCGTATGCAGCTCAAACCGCTGCAGAGGATTGTGCTAAAGTAGCACAGGAGGCAGGTTTGCGTAAAGTGAAAGTATTTGTGAAAGGTCCAGGAAACGGTCGCGAGTCGGCCATCCGTACCCTACACAATTCAGGAATTGAAGTAACTGAGATTGTTGACGTTACTCCAATGCCTCACAACGGTTGTAGACCCCCCAAAAGAAGAAGAGTTTAATTAATATCGGAAATCGAAATCAACTATCGAAGGAAGTGACCTTAATTCATAGTTTCGATTTTATTTAAAACCAACAGAAATGGCAAGATATACTGGTCCAAAAACTAAAATTGCTCGAAAATTTGGCGAGCCCATTTTCGGTGATGACAAATCATTCGAAAAAAGAAATTATCCTCCCGGACAACACGGGAATAACCGCAGAAGAGGTAAAAAATCCGAATATGCTGTCCAGTTGATGGAGAAGCAGAAAGCGAAATTTACCTATGGTATCCTAGAACGTCAATTCCGAAATCTTTTTGAAAAGGCAAGTCGTAGCAAAGGAGTTACCGGGGAAGTATTATTACAATTGTGTGAATCGCGATTGGACAATGTAGTCTACCGATTTGGCGTTTCAAAATCCAGAAGTGGAGCCCGTCAATTGGTATCGCACCGTCACATCACCGTGAACGGAAATATTGTAAATATTCCATCCTATCAAGTAAAACCTGGGGATGTTGTTGGGGTAAGAGAAAAATCCAAATCTTTGGGTGTTATTCTCGAGTCCGTATCCAACAATTCGTCTGTTTACGAATGGTTAAGCTGGAACAGAGATCAACTTCAGGGAACTTTTGTAAGTATCCCAGAGCGTCTTCAAATTCCAGAGAACATCAATGTACAATTCATTGTTGAATTATATTCTAAATAAGATAACGGAAGAACTATTATGGCTATACTGAATTTTCAAAAACCCGATAAAGTAATAATGATCGATTCCTCCGAATTCGAAGGCAAATTTGAATTTCGCCCACTCGAACCCGGATATGGTTTAACGGTTGGAAACGCGCTTCGTCGTGTCTTGCTTTCTTCATTAGAAGGATTTGCAATCACTTCTGTGAAAATCGATAATGTAGAACACGAATTTTCTACCATTCCCGGCGTTGTAGAAGACGTTACGGAAATCATCTTGAATCTCAAACAAATCCGTTTTAAAAGACAGATTGAAGAAGTGGACGAGGAAAAAGTGCTTCTTTCCTTCGGTGGACAAGAGCAATTGAAAGCGGCTGACTTTCAAAAATTTATTTCTGGTTTTCAAGTTTTAAATCCCGATTTGGTGATTTGTAATATGGAAAAAAGTGTTCAATTGAACATGGAAATCACCATCGAAAAAGGAAGAGGATATGTTCCTGCCGAAGAAAACAAAAAAACAAACGCTCCCCTTGGAGTGATTGCGATCGATTCTATTTTTACACCCATCAAAAATGTAAAATACAGCATCGAAAACTTTCGTGTAGAACAAAAAACAGATTACGAAAAATTAGTTTTCGAAATCATTTCGGACGGATCCATCCACCCGAAAGACGCACTCACCGAGGCTGCGAAAACCCTCATCCATCACTTCTTGTTGTTCTCCGATGAACGCATCACTTTGGAAGCGGATGAAATTGCACAAACGGAGACTTATGATGAAGAATCCCTTCACATGCGTCAATTGTTGAAAACCAAATTGATCGATATGGACCTATCTGTGCGTGCTTTGAATTGTCTCAAGGCTGCCGAAGTAGATACCCTTGGAGATTTGGTTTCCTTCAACAAAAACGACCTAATGAAATTTAGAAACTTTGGTAAAAAATCACTCACCGAATTAGAAGAGTTAGTGGTTCTTAAAGGTCTTTCTTTTGGAATGGATCTTGCCAAATATAAACTTGATAAAGACTAACCATAGTAAAGAAAGAAAATGAGACACGGTAAAAAATTCATGCACCTCGGCAGAAAGAAAGCCCATCGAGCATCCATGCTTTCCAATATGGCTTGTTCTTTGATAGAGCATAAACGCATCAATACAACAGTAACCAAGGCCAAAGCACTTAAACAATTTGTAGAGCCCATTATTACCAAAGCGAAGTCGGATTCCACACACAATCGCCGCTTGGCTTTTAGTGCCTTGAGAAATAAATATGCAGTTTCCGAATTATTTCGCGAAGTAGCAGACAAAGTAGGCGATCGTCCCGGAGGATACACACGTATCATCAAGTTGGGAAATCGTCTTGGAGATAATGCCGACATGGCAATGATTGAATTGGTTGACTTCAACGCCGTATATCTTGCGGAAGAAACCACCAAGAAAAAATCAAGACGTGGAGGAAAAACAAAAGCAGCACCCAAAGTGGAAGCAGCTCCTGCGGAAGTAGTGGCTGAGGCTACTGAGGCTCAAGTCGAAGCTCCCGAAGCTGACGCAGAGGCTCCCGATGCTGTTGCAGAGGCTCCCGAAGCAACTCCAGAAAACAACACCGAAGAAACAGATGATAAAGCATAGTCAATTTGATTTACATTTGTTGATTAATCAATAATAGATAAAAGGATAAACGTTTTAGTTTATCCTTTTTTTTGGTTTATTTTGCACTACTCATGAATTATAAAACACGAAAAAAAGGCTTTGTACTCCTCGCAGATGGAACTATTTTTTATGGAAAATCCATCGGAATTGAAGGCAGTTCCTTCGGCGAGATTTGTTTCAATACGGGAATGACCGGCTATCAAGAGATCTTTACAGATCCTTCTTATTTTGGACAATTGATGGTAACAACCAATACCCATATAGGTAATTATGGCGTTGTAAAATCCGAAGCACAATCTTCCTCCATTTCTATTGCAGGATTGATTTGTAAAGATTTTAGTTTTCACTATTCACGTCCGGCAGCAGAAGAATCGCTGTATGCTTATTTAGAACGACAAAATTTGGTGACCATCTCCGATGTGGATACACGGGCATTGGTCAATTACATTCGGGAAAATGGCGCGATGAATGCCGTCATTTCTACAGAAATGGACCAATTGGAAGCACTCCAAGAGGAGTTGGCCAATTTGCCCTCCATGGAAGGATTGGAATTGGCTTCAAAAGTTTCTACAAAAGAAGTTTATGATATGGGCGATCCCAATGCGTCCATCAAAGTGGCAGCCCTTGATTTAGGAGTGAAATCCAATATTTTGGAACACCTAGTTGCCCGGGATATGAATGTACGCGTATTTCCATACAATACTCCTTTTGAAACGATGGAAGCTTGGAAGCCCGATGGATATTTTATTTCCAACGGCCCCGGTGATCCAGCACCTCTAAAAGAAGCACAGGCTGTTGCCAAAGCCATTATAGAAAAAAACGCACCCTTATTTGGAATTTGTTTGGGGCATCAAATCATTGCTTTGGCCAATGGAATCCCAACTTTCAAAATGTTTAACGGGCATCGAGGCATCAATCATCCCGTAAAAAATCTATTGACCGGCAAAGGAGAAATCACTTCTCAAAATCACGGTTTTGCAGTAGACAAAGAAGCTGCAGCCGCACATGAAGATATTGAGATTACGCACCTGCACCTCAACGACCAAACCGTGGCAGGATTGAAAATGAAAAGCAAAAACTGTTTTTCCGTACAATATCACCCCGAAGCGGGTCCCGGTCCAAATGATGCTAACTATCTTTTTGATCAGTTCAAACAAAATATTATCAATAAATAAAAAGAATACCAAACCAACCTGTAATTTAAACAAGAATGAGTATTATTATTAAAGTACACGCGAGACAAATTTTCGATTCCCGTGGAAATCCAACCGTAGAAGTAGATATAATCACTGAAAATGGAATTTTAGGGAGAGCAGCTGTGCCCTCCGGTGCTTCTACTGGAGAACACGAAGCGGTTGAACTTCGCGATGGGGGCAAAGCCTATATGGGGAAAGCCGTAATGAATGCTGTGAACAATGTAAATACCACTTTGGCAGAAGCCATCGTAGGAACTTCTGTTTTCGATCAAGAAGGATTGGATCAATTGATGATCGATTTGGATGGCACACCCAATAAATCAAAATTAGGAGCCAATGCTATATTAGGCGTTTCTCTTGCTGCGGCAAAAGCTGCTGCCAATGAGTTAGGTTTTCCTTTGTATCGTTATATTGGCGGGGTTAGTGCGAAAACACTTCCTGTTCCCATGATGAATATTATCAATGGAGGTTCGCATTCCGATGCACCCATTGCGTTTCAAGAATTTATGGTGATGCCTTCTGGAGCCAAATCCTTTTCGCATGCCCTACAAATGGGAACAGAAATTTTCCATCACCTCAAAAAAGTCTTACACGACAGAGGTTTAAGTACAGCTGTTGGCGATGAAGGTGGATTTGCACCCGTCTTGGACGGTACTGAAGATGCGTTGGACACCATTATCAAAGCCATAGGAAATGCAGGTTATAAAGCCGGTGAAGATGTGATGATCGCTTTGGATTGTGCAGCAGCTGAATTCTACAAAGATGGGGTATACGACTATACCTTGTTTGAAGGAGATAAAGGCGTAAAAAGATCTTCTGAAGAGCAAGCGAGCTATTTAGCCGAATTGGCAAGTAAATACCCGATCATCTCAATTGAAGATGGAATGGATGAAAATGACTGGGAAGGATGGAAATCGTTGACCGAAAAAGCCGGAGACAAAGTACAATTGGTTGGAGATGATTTGTTTGTAACCAATGTAAAACGTTTAAGCCAAGGAATTGAAAAAGGAATTGCCAATTCAATTTTGGTAAAAGTGAATCAAATTGGTACCTTGTCAGAAACCATCGCAGCTGTGGATATGGCGCATCGTGCAGGATATACTTCTGTGATGTCCCACCGTTCTGGTGAAACCGAAGACAATACCATTGCGGATTTAGCAGTGGCCTTAAATACGGGTCAAATCAAAACAGGTTCGGCTTCTCGTAGTGATCGTATGGCCAAGTATAATCAATTGCTTCGTATTGAAGAGGAATTAGGAGATTTGGCTTATTTTCCACAAGGGAAAGCCTTTCGCCATCTATAAGAAGAAAGTAATAACCCAAAAAAAACGCCGGTACACGATCCGTATGGGCGTTTATAAAATTTTAAAAAGTAAAGAAATGAGTGATTCAGTAAAATTGACCTACAATGATGAAACCTTTGAGTTTCCTTTAATCGAAGGAACAGAAGATGAAAAAGGAATTGACATTAAAACCCTGCGGGCGAAAACAGGTTTGATCACTTATGACCCGGGTTATAAAAATACGGGCTCTTGCGAAAGTTCCATCACGTTTTTGGATGGAGAAAAAGGGATATTACGCTATCGCGGCTATGCCATAGAAGACCTTTGTGAAAATTCAAGTTTTATTGAGGTAGCCTATTTGTTGATTTATGGGGATTTGCCTTCGGAAGAAGAATTAAATAAATTTTCCAAAGAAATCACTGAGGAGTCTATCGTGGATGAAGATTTAAAGACGATTTTAAAAAGTTTTCCCAAAACGGCACATCCTATGGGTGTTTTATCCTCCTTGACCTCAGCTTTGATTGCTTTCAATCCCGTGGCAGTTAATGTGGATTCCGATGCCGAAATGCGCTTTGCGGTTGTTAAATTGATGGCTAAATTTCCCATATTAGCTTCTTGGACACATCGAAAAGGAAAAGGCTTGCCCTTAAATTATGCAGACACCAAACTTTCCTATGTAGAAAATTTGGCATCAATGATGTTTAAGCGACCCAATGATGTTTATACGCAATCTCCAGTAGTGGTCAACGCATTAAATAAATTATTGATCCTTCACGCCGATCACGAACAAAACTGTTCCACCTCAACAGTGCGAATTGTTGGTTCTTCTCATGCGGGGCTTTTTGCTTCGGTATCTGCTGGCATTTCTGCCCTTTGGGGGCCGTTGCACGGAGGTGCCAATCAAGCGGTGATTGAAATGCTCGAAGCCATTCAAGCCGATGGAGGGGATACCAAAAAATATATGGCCAAGGCCAAAGACAAAAACGATCCTTTCCGTTTGATGGGCTTTGGACATCGCGTGTACAAAAATTTTGATCCCCGTGCACGGATTATCAAAAGTGCTGCTGACGAAGTATTGACGGAATTGGGGATCGACGATCCCATTCTTGAAATTGCAAAAGGTTTGGAAAAAGAAGCCCTTAGCGATCCTTACTTTGTGGAACGAAAACTTTATCCCAACGTCGATTTTTATTCCGGTATCATTTACCGTGCTTTAGGAATTCCAACACAAATGTTTACCGTGATGTTTGCTCTCGGAAGATTGCCCGGATGGATTGCTCAATGGATGGAAATGCGGAAAAACAACGAACCCATCGGACGTCCCCGTCAGATATATACAGGAAGTACGGATCGTAAAATCTAGGGTCAAAGGTCTTCTATAGAAGGCGGTGTATTAAGCATTTTTTGTTGCTGTATTTTTTTTACGAAATCGTGAACAGCTTTGCTGGATGCAGCCACTTTGATAAAATATTGATCTTTGTAAAAAGAATACTCTTCGGATTTTCCTTTGTAAATTTTTAATTTATAATACGGAATGACTAATCCATAGGTTTCCAACAAACTTCTAAAGCGCAAAATAATCCCCTTGGGTCGGAGTTCAATATTGCAACTGTTGATGTTGTGATCCAAGACCAACAAATTGTGAATCTCCAAAGAGGTGGAATTGATTTCTAGTTTAGGAGACCCAATACCCCCAAGTTTCCAGCGTTCTGTCAGCCGAAAAGGTTGACCCACAGCATCGTCAATTTGCTGTTTTTGTTTGGGATCATTATAGGAAATATTAATCAGCATAAGTTTTAAAGGTAGGTCATAAATCTGGCACTACATAATCGATACATTATAATTATCTTTGCCCGAAATATAACAATGAGCCAAGCTTTAAACGACCAACTTAAATCGATTGTTCAACAATTCTTTGCAACCCAATTAGAGGTTGCAGTGGATGCTGTCGAATTCCAAGCCACTAGAAAAGAATTTGAGGGGGACATCACCATCGTTGTTTTTCCTTTGCTTCGTTTTGTAAAAATGAAACCCGAAGTGTTGGGTACTCGTTTGGGGGATTTTTTGGTGGAAACCTCCGAGGAAGTTGAATCCTTCAATGTGGTCAAAGGCTTTTTAAATTTGGTATTGTCGGATGCGCATTATCTTCGCACTTTTGAAGAAATTTATGAGGATGCTGATTTTGGAATAACCAAAGTAACAGCAACTGCCCCGGTGGTTATGGTGGAGTTTTCTTCTCCCAATACCAACAAACCCTTGCATCTGGGGCATATTCGAAATAATTTATTGGGTTATTCGGTGGCTAAAATTTTAGAGGCTACAGGAAAAAACGTAATCAAAACTCAAATCATTAATGACCGCGGCATACATATTTGTAAATCGATGGTCGCTTGGCAGTTGTTTGGCGCCGGAGAAACGCCTGAAAGTACTGGGCTGAAAGGAGATCAATTGGTAGGCAAATACTATGTAAAGTTTGATCAAGAATATAAAAAAGAAATCGCCCAGTTAGTCAAAGAAGGGACATCTGAAGCTGAGGCGGCAAAAATAGCACCACTCTTGCTCAAGGCGCAAAGCCTGCTCCTACAATGGGAGGCCAATGATCCAGAAACTAGGATGTTATGGGAAAAAATGAATGGATGGGTGTACGAAGGTTTTTCGCAAACCTATAAGCGTTTGGGAGTAGATTTTAATTCCTATTATTATGAAAGTGAAACCTATTTACTAGGCAAAGAAATTATTGAAACAGGTTTAGCGCAGCACATTTTTTATAAAAAAGAAGACGGATCGGTTTGGGTTGACCTCACCGAGGAGGGACTGGATGAAAAACTTTTGCTTCGAGCCGATGGAACCTCGGTCTATATGACACAAGATCTAGGAACGGCGCAACTGCGTTTGAAAGATACGCCCAATTTGAGCGGAATGGTTTACACCGTAGGAAATGAACAAGATTATCATTTTAAGGTGTTGTTTTTAATTCTTAAAAAATTGGGTTATGCCTGGGCTTCTTCACTTTACCATTTGAGCTATGGAATGGTGGACTTGCCCAGTGGAAAAATGAAAAGTAGAGAAGGAACTGTTGTTGATGCAGATGATTTGATTGATGGAATGACGGCCGAAGCGCAGCGTATTTCGCAGGCTTTTGGAAAATTGGAAGGACTTCCGCCACACGAGCAGCAAGAACTCTATCACACCATTGCAATGGGTGCCTTGAAATATTACATACTAAAAGTAGATCCCAAGAAGCGTATTTTATTTAATCCGGAAGATTCCATCGATTTTAACGGTAATACAGGACCTTTTATACAATATACCCATGCCAGGATCAAAACCTTATTAAAAAAGGCAGGAGCGGCGCCCCAATCGTTTTTTGGTGTTCAGACTTTAGATTCAAAAGAAAAAGAAGTGATGAAACAGTTGTTCCGTTTTCCGGAGACCGTACTTTTGGCAGGAGAACAATACAGCCCCGCCTTGATGGCCAACTATTTGTTTGATTTGGTCAAAACGTTTAATACTTTTTATCAAAACGTCACCGTTTTGGGAAGCACAGATGAGGCGCAACGCAATTTAAGAATTGCCTTGTCTGACAAAACGGCTAAGGTTATTGCCCAAGGCTGTGCCTTGTTGGGAATCAATGTGCCGGAACAGATGTAAAAAAAAATCGCCCCGAAGGGCGATTTTTCTCTTTTCATAGCAATCTTATCCCAAATAGGAATTATTTAGAGGAAACAGCTAGATTGTAAACAACCAAACCAAATCCAATTTTGTTGATGGCATCACCCACGTTGTAGATAACATCCATAGGAAGTCCTCCGAAGATTCCGCTATACCATCCCTCTGTTCCGGCCATGTAACCAATAGGATAGATCGCCCATCCTACCAATACAAACCAACAAAGTGTCTTGTGCGCTGCTTGTACAGCTCCACCTGCTGAAGCAGCAAGTTTTGAAGCACCACCCATCCAGATTTCATACACAATTATGAAGTATGCAATACCGGAAATTAGTCCCCAAACAGCAGGTCCTGATCCATCGGTATAAACGGCCTCTCCAAAATAACCAGTCACCAACATCACAAGTGATAGAAAAATCATTTTCCACATCAATTGTTTAGTGGCACCAGCGGCTTTTAGAATAAGGTAGAATTCAACACACATTAATGGCACTGTAAGTACCCAGTCAACATAACGGAAGAAAGTTGGAGATTCTCCGATAGTTGCCCAGTAGTCACGCATGTACCAATAGTGTACTGCTGCAATAAAGGTAATTAACCCCGAGACTAAAATGGAGGTTTTCCATTTGGTGTCAAAGGAGTTCATTGAAAGAAAGAAGAACGCTGATGCTGCCATCATCGCCATACAACCTACGAAGAAAGTAAACCCTACGTAGTCATCTGTAGCCATCGCTGGCGCTACAGTCATTAAGCTTAGTAATTTTTCCATAATTAAATCAAATATTTGTTTTGTTTAGGTAAATTTAAAAAAAATTAAACTTATTAACTATAAATATTATAAAATTTCTGATTATTTAATTTAAAACCCTCATTATCAGTGCATAAATATTTTAAATTCGCTTTAGGAATCAATTTATTAGTCATTTTGTTTAGTCTTTTTACTTCGCAAATTGCCCAGCAGTTGCTTGCTTTTACTGGGATTTTGAGTTTGGGAATCCTGCATGGTGCCAATGATTTGAAAATAATCGCTAAACAAAAAAACAGGGCAAAAGTGTCTCAGACTTTCCTTATTTATATAGGAGTAGTTCTTCTTGGATTTTTCTTTTTCTACTTTTTTCCGGTTTTAGCCTTGACTTCGTTTGTGAGCGTGAGTTGCTATCATTTTGGCGAGCAACATTGGGAAAGTATCGCAAAATCAGTACCCTTGGAAGGATTCTTTTATTGCTCTTACGGAGCGATGATTTTTGCCCTTATTTTTTTTGGACATTACACCGAAGTAGCCGAGGTTATCGATGCCATTACGGGACATCAACTCTCTTTTGCTATATTTTCCTGGGGGTTGTCCATAACATGCATCAGCACGTTGACTTTGGGAATAGCCCTTCCTCATTTTCGAGTACATCTAGTTAAAGAATTACTGCTCTTAGCCTTATTGATTGTATTGATGCAGTTTTCCAACCTAGTGCTCACCTTTGGGTTTTATTTTGTGGTGTGGCACAGTATTCCCTCCCTCCGCTCACAATTGATATTTTTATACGGTCAAGCAGATAGGGGCACCTTGTGGTCCTATTTAAAATCAGCACTTTGGTATTGGATTTTGGCACTCGCTGCATTGGGTGTTGTTTTCTTTTATTTTGATTTTTCGAAATCCTTTTGGTTGCCCTTGTTTTTTTCGTTTTTAGCAGCCATTACTTTTCCTCATGCTCTGGTGATGGGAAAGATGTTTCAAACTCGGGCGAGAAATGAAGTATAATCAACTGACAATCCTTATTTTTGTTCTTTAATTCCGAAAAAAAGAATGCATGTTTGATACGCTCAGTAGTAAACTAGACAAAGCCTTTCAGGTTTTAAAAGGGCACGGAAAAATCACCGAAATCAATGTAGCAGAAACGCTCAAGGAAGTGCGTCGTGCTTTGTTGGATGCCGATGTAAGTTTTAAAATTGCAAAAGAGTTCACTGCTCGGGTCAAAGATAAAGCTTTGGGGCAAAAGGTGTTAACGAGTCTGCAGCCCGGACAATTATTGGTAAAAATTGTAAAAGATGAACTCGCCGAATTGATGGGTTCAGAAGCGGTTGGGATTAATTTGCAAGGCAAGCCCATAGTGATTCTTATGGCAGGCTTGCAAGGTTCCGGAAAAACAACGTTTTCTGGGAAATTAGCACTTCATTTAAAAAAGAAACATTACAAAAAGCCCCTATTAGTGGCCTGCGACGTCTATCGTCCCGCTGCCATTGACCAATTGGGAATTGTAGCCGAACAAGTGGGGGCTGCGCTTTACGAAGATCGTGAAGAAAAAAATCCGGTTGCCATTGCCAAGGCCGCTTTGGAAAAGGCAAAAACCGATCAGCATGACGTGGTGATCATTGATACCGCGGGTCGATTGGCCATAGATGAGGTGTTAATGGAAGAGATCAAAGCAATACATACCGCTGTCCGACCTTCGGAAACCCTCTTTGTGGTGGATGCCATGACTGGGCAAGATGCTGTGAACACAGCCAAAGCCTTTCATGATCTTTTGGATTTTGATGGAGTTATCCTGACCAAATTGGACGGTGACGCCCGTGGGGGAGCTGCATTGACGATCAAATCGGTGGTAAAAAAACCCATAAAATTTATTGGTACGGGTGAAAAGATGGAAGCTTTGGACATCTTTTATCCCGATCGGATGGCCGAACGTATTTTGGGAATGGGAGACGTTGTTTCCTTGGTGGAACGTGCACAAGAACAATTTGATCAAGAACAAGCGCGTCGCATCAACAAAAAAATTGCTACCAACCAATTTGGCTATGACGATTTTCTTTCTCAAATCCAGCAGGTCAAAAAAATGGGTAATATGAAAGATCTGATGGGGATGATCCCCGGAGTTGGAAAAATGATGAAAGATGTCGATATAGATGATGACGCCTTTAAAGGCATAGAAGTCATCATCGGTTCGATGACTCCCAAAGAACGATCGCAACCGCAATTGATGAATCACAGCAGAAAACAACGAATTGCCAGAGGTTCCGGAAGGGGAATGGAAGAGGTCAACCAATTGATCAAGCAATTTGAACAAATGAATAAAATGATGAAAATGATGCAAGGAGGCAAAGGAAAGCAGCTCATGCAAATGTTTCAAGGGCTAAAATAAAATTAAATGATATTACTGAACGGAAAATCCACATCGGAAGCTTTAAAAAATGAACTGAAAGAAAAGGTCGATCAAAGACGTGCTGCAGGAAAAAAAATCCCCCATTTAGCCGCTGTTTTGGTGGGAAATGACGGAGCAAGTTTGACCTATGTGGGCAGTAAAGTACGCTCCTGTGAAAAAATCGGGTTTCAATCTACTTTGATTCATTTGGAGGAAACTATTTCTGAAACAGAATTGTTACAACAAATTGAACAGCTCAACCAGGATGAAAGCTTGGATGGTTATATCGTTCAGCTGCCACTTCCCAAGCATATAAATGAAGAAAAAATCCTTTTAGCCATTGATCCCAACAAAGATGTTGATGGGTTTCACCCTTCCAATTTTGGACGAATGGCATTGGAAATGGATGCTTTTATCCCTGCCACCCCTTTTGGGATCATTGAAATGTTAGAACGCTATCAGATCGAAACCTCGGGCAAACATTGTGTGGTGGTTGGAAGAAGCCATATTGTAGGACGCCCCATAAGTATTTTGATGAGTCAAAAAGGAACTGCCGGGAATGCTACTGTAACTTTGGCACACAGCCGTACAAAAGATTTAAAAGCATTGACACTTCAAGCAGACATCATTGTCATGGCCTTGGGAATACCCGAGTTTTTAAAAGCAGACATGGTCAAAGAAGGCGTGGTCGTCATTGATGTTGGAATTACACGCGTAACCGATACAAGCCATCCCAAGGGTTATGTCATTCGCGGCGATGTTGACTTTGATGGCGTGGCTGCAAAGGCCAGTGCCATTACTCCTGTTCCTGGTGGCGTGGGACCCATGACCATAGCAATGTTGTTGAAAAACACGCTTTTGGCTTGTGAACGGAGGGACTAATCCTCTTTTTCAATAGCGTTATAGATCATCAAAATCAATAGCCCAAAAAGTACACTTGACGTGATTAACAGCACGTTGGTCAGTCCATAGGTGGAAAAGGAAAGCATGATCAAGATGGTACAAATCACAAAGCCGGTGTTTCGAACCAACTGGCTGTAGCGTTCTGTATATTGAAACGACAAGAGCAGGATCAACACATTTGCCAGAATCAAAATGGTGAAAAATTCATTGTAAAACACTCGATTGATGTCCAACAATAATGGAGCTCCTTGATTTTCCAAAAACAATCCATAAAACCAATAAAAAACACTGTAAAAAGAGGTGAAAATCATCACGGGAAGCAGCACCAAACTTACTGCACGTTTCGAACTCACAAAGCGCTGTATTCGCTCACTTAGCGGTTTAATGGGGATTTTTTTTCTTACGCGATTGAACAAATAAATCAAAAAGTAAAGCAAAAGAACACCCACCAAATCATATATTAATTGAGTATTGGCGCTGTTTTCAAACCAATTCACGTCCAAATCTATTTTAGGGAAATCTCCAAAAATACGTCGGATAAGGATTAGTGAGATTATTTCAAATTGCTTAGATATCGCCGTTGTAAAAGAACGCGGCAGATACATGATGAGTAGATAAATCTCGTACACCAAAATGATGGAAAAAGGAGTGTAAATGGCCGAAATGGGATCTTCCAACAGACGTGTTTCAAAAGTTGTTTCAAACACTCCAAAGCGTTTGGAATAAATTAAAATCAAATGAATTATAAATCCAAGTATGGAAAGCCACAAGGTGGCACGTTCGATCCATTTTTGATTGGCGTCGGAAAAAATTCGTTCAAAAGAACGATCAAAAAAAGTATACCATTTTGTCATAACATTCAGCGTGCAAAAATTTGATCTTTATTTTTAAAGGACTTGAACTCCAATGCGTTTCCGGCGGGATCGTAGAAAAACAACGTCATTTGTTCACCCGGTAATCCTTCAAAACGCAAATAGGGAGGGATTACAAAGGCGACTCCTTTTGCCTTGAGTTTTTCGGCAAAAATCTTAAAATCCGCCCAATCGAGAAGCACGCCAAAATGGGGTACCGGCACTGCTTTTCCATCCACCTCATTATGGTGCGGTTGAGAACGGTGATTCGGATCTTGGTGGATGACCAATTGATGCCCAAACAAATTAAAATCCACCCATTGTTCCGAAGAGCGACCTTCTTCACATTCCAAAACTTCACCATAGAATTTGCGACAGCGTTCAAGATGATCCACAGGAATAGCGAGATGAAAAGGGTTTGGCATAAAATTTATTCTTATTATGATTAAAGATACGATTTCTCTACAAATGAACTTTTGGAAAGTGCTATCTTTGACCGATGCCAACGCAAGAGACGATTAACGCTGTAGATCAAGGACTTCAATTGCCTTTAATGGAAGCGTTTTACACCCTTCAAGGCGAAGGCTATCACAAAGGAAGCGCAGCCTATTTTATCCGCATAGGCGGCTGCGATGTAGGATGTCATTGGTGTGATGTTAAAGAAAGTTGGAATGCCGATTTACATCCTCCAACGGCAATTACAAAAATTGTTCAGGAAGCCCAAAAATATTCCAATACGGTTGTGGTAACTGGGGGAGAACCTTTGATGTGGAACATGGAGCCCTTAACCGATGCTTTGCATCAACAGGGGATACAAATTCATATTGAAACTTCGGGTGCCTATGCACTTTCCGGGGCATGGGATTGGTTTTGTCTTTCCCCAAAAAAAAACAAATTGCCCACAGATGCTGCCTATTTAAGGGCGGATGAATTAAAAATGATCGTTTATAACAAAGACGATTTGCGTTTTGCCGAAGAACAAGCGCAAAGGGTAAATGCAGATTGCAAACTTTTTCTTCAACCCGAATGGAGCAAACGCGAAAAAGTCATTCCGATTTTGGTGGATTATGTCTTAAACCACCCCCAATGGAAGGTTTCTTTGCAAACTCACAAATACCTCAATATTCCCTAGGGATACTGTAAATATTGACTTCTTATTTTTTTAAATTGATTTAAATGTTTTTCCCACGAAGCGCGAATTTGTTTTTCACTAAATCCATTTTCAATTTGTGTACGCAATGCATTTACACCACTGATTCGTTCAAAGCTTTTTAAGAAAAAAGCATCCTTTTGTGGAAACTGAGTGTAGGCATTCAAGAGCCATTTTAATTCTAATTGTTGTGGTTTAGGCTGCTGGGATAAATCTTCTCCATAACAAATCAGTCCTTTGTGCTTGGGGTTCTTGGAACCAAAATTAGGCTGCGGACTAAAGGAAAAATCCGATTTCGGTAATTCGGGATGACCATAGATCTGAAATTGTAACGAGGTGCCTCTTCCCACACTGATCACTGTAGGTTCTAACAAACACAAGCTGGGATACAGCGCAATAGATTGCGCATTCGGAAGGTTGGGGGAGGGGCGAACAGGGAGCTCATAAGGGGTTTGATGCGTGTAATTTTTCAGAGGGATTACCGTCAAGTCACAACGCACTTGATTTTCCAGCCAATTTTCACCGTTGATCATTTGGGCGTATTCTCCTATGGTCATGCCATAGACGATGGGAACGGGATGCATCCCAACAAAACTTTTGTTTTCCAGTTCTAAAACGGGACCGTCAATATAGTGCGCATTGGGATTGGGTCGATCCAACACGACCAACGGAATATTGTTTTCGGCACAGGCTTCCATCACATAATGGAGGGTGGAGAGGTAGGTGTAAAACCGAACGCCAACATCTTGTAAATCAAAAACCATGAGGTCAATATCTTGCAATTGCGCAGGAGTGGGCTTACGATTTTGTCCGTACAAAGATATTATGGGTAGCTGCGTTTTGGGATCTCTTTGGTTTTCAATTTTTTCTCCGGCATCGGCAGTTCCCCGGAATCCGTGTTCCGGAGCAAATACTTTTTTTAGATCAATCTGGTTTTCCAACAATACATCAACCAAATGTAAATCACCCTTACTGCTAGGAATCAAGCTGGCCTGATGGGCAACCACACCAATTCTTTTATTTTTAAAAAGCGGAAGATATTCTTCTGTTTGCGCTGCCCCAACCCTAATTTTTTCTTGACAACTTAGCGTAATTAAGCCATTAAAAAAAAGCAAAAATAAAAACGTAATTTTAGTCCGATAAAACATAACTGTTCATTGTGAATTTAGCACTCCTCTTTGCCAATAAAATGCGTCAGCAAAAACAAGATAAAAGTAGTGTTTCTGCGCGAATAATTAATATTGCAATGATTGCTGTTGCCGTTGGCATATCCATGATATTAATTGCTGTGGCAACGGCCAAGGGAATGCAAAAAGAAATTCGAAAGAAAACGGTTGCGTTCAATGGACATGTTGTAGTCTCACCTTTTGAAAATAACGAATCCCAAATCTCGATGCTTCCGTTTGAAGACACTGAAGCGTTACGCGCAGAAATTCAAGATTCCAATATTGATCGTTTGGTCCCCGTCATTCTTAAGCCGGGGATGCTCAGAAAGGGAGCTGATTTTGAAGGTATTGTTTTTAAGGGGGTTGACAGTCTTTATCAATGGAAGGACATTCAGGGCTTTTTGATAGTGGGAAGATTCCCCAATTTCGCAAACAATGGAAGTGAAGAAATTTTGATTTCAGCCACCGTGGCATCTCGAATAAGCGTGGAAATTGGCGATCGTGTCAATGCCTATTTTCAAAATGAAGCCAACCAAAATCTACCCAATCAAAGGCGTTTTACGGTTGTAGGGATATACAATTCTGGCTTTCCAGAAGTAGATGAAACCTTGATTTTTGGAGATATCCATCAACTGCGGCGATTGAACAAGTGGGAAGCCAATGCCGTTGGAGCGTATGAGATTTTCCTGAAGAATGACCGTCAGATGGCAAGTTTTGCCGCCGCTCTTTACAACCGCATACCTTCTGATTTAAATACCGTACCCATTAACGAAAAGTTCAGCAGCATCTTTCAATGGATATCACTTTTTGATTTTAACATTGCCATCATATTGGTGGTCATGATATTGGTAGGATTGATCAATATGGCAACCGCACTTTTGGTGTTGATTTTGGAACGCTCTCGGATGATTGGAGTCCTCAAAGCCATGGGAGCTCCCAATGCGCTGATTCAGAAAATCTTTATGTATAATGGAGTCCTGATTATGGCAAAAGGATTATTCTTTGGAAATTTGCTTGGATTGGCGTTTTATTTTTCTCAGCGCACTTGGGGATGGATTACTTTAGACCCGCTAACCTATTATCTGAGTGTTGCCCCAGTTATCCTGACCGTTTCTGAAGTTTTGTCGCTCAATCTTATTTTTCTTTCCGTTTGTGGAATCCTCCTTTGGTTGCCGGCACAAATTGTCCTTACAATTGCGCCATCCAAAGTCTTGCGATTTCGTTAAAATTATTTTCGCAACACAAGATTTTCCGTTTCTAAATAAATACCTTTGTGTTTCACTTAGAAAAGCGAAATAGAGGTCTTTGTACAAATTGCAAATTTGAATTGCCAAAAATAAAATCGCATCAGTGGAGTCGAAATATTTATATGAAATACGCTAACAATATTTTAGAAACCATAGGGAATACACCTTTGGTAAAATTAAATACCATAACGAAAGAAGTAGAAGCTTTAGTCCTTGCCAAGGTGGAAAGTTTTAATCCTGGAAATTCTGTAAAAGATCGAATGGCGGTTAAAATGATTGAGGATGCAGAAGCCGATGGACGCCTAAAACCCGGAGGAACTATTGTTGAAGGGACTTCCGGAAACACAGGAATGGGTTTGGCACTGGCAGCTATAGTAAAAGGATATCAACTTATATGTATTTCTACGGACAAACAATCCAAAGAAAAATTTGATATTTTGCGTGCTGTGGGGGCAGAAGTAGTGGTTTGCCCAACGGATGTACCCCCAGACGATCCCAGATCGTATTACAGCGTGGCCAAAAGATTGGGGGACGAAACGCCCAATGCTTGGTATGTCAATCAATACGATAATCCATCGAATGCACAAGCACATTACGAAATGACCGGTCCTGAAATTTGGGAACAAACCGAAGGTAAAATCACGCACTTTGTAGTGGGTGTTGGAACCGGAGGAACCATTTCGGGAGTAGGAAAATTCCTTAAAGAGAAAAACCCAAAAATCAAGATTTGGGGGATCGATACCTATGGTTCTGTTTTTAAAAAATACCACGAAACAGGAATTTTTGATCCCAACGAAATTTACCCCTATATCACCGAAGGAATAGGAGAAGATATTCTACCCGAAAATGTAGATTTTTCCATTATCGATCAATTCGAAAAAGTGACGGATAAGGACGCTGCGATCTATGCTCGAAAAATGGCAAGAGAAGAAGGTATATTTGCTGGAAACTCCTGTGGATCAGCAATTAAGGGGCTTTTGCAATTGAAAGAAAATTTTAAAAAAGAGGACGTGGTTGTGGTGTTGTTACACGATTCTGGAAGTCGTTATATCGGAAAAATATACAACGATGATTGGATGAGAGAAAAAGGTTTTTTAGACTAATAAAAGTTATTTTTTTCAATCTAATTTTCAGCACTTTTTTTATTTTTCGTAATCCTTTTCGATTCTTTTCGATCCTTTTCTAAACGTTATTTTTGTTAAATTTTTGCAGAATTTCACTGAAATCAATTTCCTTTAAAAAATAATTGAAAAGTTGAATTGAAATTATTCATGCGAAAGCCTTGTTGTAAAA